>Ga0224505_10001352_pt1 | contig 15591 bp, 15 predicted proteins | sample SF_Jan12_sed_USG_FD_169102 | JGI IMG/M metagenome (GOLD analysis project Ga0224505, IMG submission 169102) | Sediment microbial communities from San Francisco Bay, California, United States - SF_Jan12_sed_USGS_4_1 | ecosystem: Environmental > Aquatic > Marine > Sediment | place: USA: California... | reverse complement strand
CATCAGAGATCTCGAGTTCGCCCCGCCCGCTCGGCTTGATCGCCTTCACCGCTTCGAAAATATGGCTGTCGTACAGATAGATTCCGGCAACGGCGAACATGCTTTTCGGATTCTTCGGCTTCTCTTCAACCGCAACGATACGGCCATCCCTGATTTCCGGAACACCGAACCGCTCCGGATCTCTTACCCTGGCGAGCGTAAGGAAACAGTTACAGTCACTCTTTTCAAATGCTTCTACAAATCGCCCGATCCCTCCAACCACCATGTTGTCCCCGAGATAGAAGACAAAACGGTCACCCGCAACGAATTTCTCCGCCAGGGCGACAACCTGAGCAAGACCTCCCGGTGTTTCCTGCGGAAGGTAGGTGATCGAAACATTCCAGCGGGAACCATCGCCGATAAATGACGGGACTTCGTCCCTCCCGGCGTTGTGGACAATGCCAATCTCGGTGATCCCGGCCGATGCGGCCGCTTCAATGGCGTAGTGGAGAATCGGTTTGTTCGCAATCGGGATCAGATGCTTGTTCTGGGTATGGGTAATCGGACGAAGACGGGTCCCCCTTCCGCCGCTTGCGATCAGGGCTTTCACATTGACTCCTTGAGTGGTACTTCAAATGTTCGGAGCATCGATCTCATCGCTTCTTTCTGTTCTTCGTTCACAGATCCCTTCACGGCCGCAAGCCGCAGGGTCTCGTTCGTCATGGCGATAAAATATTCCAGCACCTGCTGATCAAATTTCCTTATCGCTTCAAGATGGCCTCTGACGGTTTCGACACCTCCCCGGGCAACCGGGCCGCTCAGGGCGTCAGCCGGTGAAGCCCGCTCCACATTCCCGAGCGTCGCGTCGATTATAGGCCGGAACACTTCGAGGAAGCCCGCACCGGCGTCCGGCCTGATAATCCTGAACATCTCGTCCAGGACGAAGAGCATCGCTGTCAGATGATTCGATGCAACGACACAGGCCGCATGGTAAAGGCGTCTCATCTCCGGCGGGATCTCGACAGTGGAACCACCCAGCGTTCGGGCCAGTCTTCCTGCAATCTTCAGCGACTCGGCGGTGCCGTCAACGCCGTAGTAGATCCCCCTGATACTACCAATAATCTTCCGTGGATGGAAATCACGGGGAAATGTCTGAAGCGGATGGAAAGAAAATGTCCGTGCACCCCGCCTTGCCAGCGGAGCCAGCGCTTCAGCCGAGAGCATACCTGACATATGGCATGCACCCAGCGTTCCAAATCTGATATGGTCCAGCCGCGCGAGATCCGATGCAACCGGTTCCACCGCCGCGTGGGGCACAGCCAGAAACAGGAGGTTCACATCGGACGGAATCAACGAGAGTGATGTCCCGGTGTTGCGACAGCCAATGAACCTTCCGGCAGAGCGGGCGGATGCAGATGTACGGGAAATCACGCATCCAACCTCGTGGCCCCCCGCTACCAGGAGCTTTCCCAGGACACGACCTACCTGCCCGCCGCCGATCACTGCCACACGAAACCGGCCGCGTTTCACATTTCGCCGTTTCTGCTCAGGCATAAGCAGCTGCACTCAGGTAACCGACCACTGAATCCCGTCCCCCGGTTACATCCCCTGAGGTAGCATAATGCAGAATATCCATTGGTCGCCCTCCCTGCCGGGAAAGAGCCGACAGCAGGGCCACCGCCGGACCCCCTCCACACGCTTCCGTCCTGCCGGTTTCCAGATCATCAAGAAGCCGGAGGTAGTCATGACGTCGAATGTTTGTCACCATCACGCGATCCAATCGTTCCGCCTCTTCCTCCTGGTGATAGTGAGAGAGATCCGTGCTCGCTATCACGAGCACATTCCTCCCTGACATGATGTTCCGGAGGGAGCAACCGAGCTCAAGGCAAAGCTCCTTCCTCTGGCTTCCCATGATAACGGGAACAATCCTGACTCCGGGAAGGACAACCTGAAGGAACGGGATCTGTACTTCGACCGAGTGTTCCATTCCATGTCCGCGCGAGCTCATCTCAACCGAGCCGCCACTCTCCGCCAGTGCTGCGGCCACCCGTGTTTCGACGTGTGCAAGGCCGAGCGGTGTTTCATAGGCCGTCCCGTCAAAGACCGAAACGCCATCAAAGCACTCACGGTGGCTCGGACCGATGATGATCACTGCATCATACGTCCCGTTTCGAACCTGGCAGTATCCGTGGGCCGCCGTCAGTCCGGAATAGAGATAGCCGGCGTGGGGAACCACGAGGCCTTTGACTCTCCCGGCGCCTGCGTGCCCGCCACACTGTCTCAGCAGCTGTTCGATCTCGTCTCTGAGGACCTGAGGCGTTTCCGGATAGAACGTGCCCGCGACGCTGGCCTTCCTGATCCGCTCCCTCATTGGGTGACCACCTCCCGTGAGCGGATGACCTCGGCTGTAAACGACAAAAACCTCGTCGCCTCACTGTTCATCGCGTCAGGGGCCAGATCAGCTTTCTTCAGGGCTGCTTGCTTGAACGCTTCCGGGTCCCACCCCATCTCCAGAGCTGTATGGGGAAGAAGAACACCGCGGTGCGATCCGGACTCAACGACCAAGCCATGCGTCCCGATTCTTAGAGAATCACCTGATCGGAGTTCCTTCAGGGGGGAGAGGATCGAAATCTCGACAGCGATCTCCGGGTACTCCTCGATGGTCAACGGGGGAAATCTGGGGTCCTCAAAGGCAGCTTTGACAGCAAGATCCGCCACAATCCTGCCGATGGGGCGCTCTGATTCGACATAGCCGACACACCCGCGCAAATCACCATCTCGCCGGAGAGTAACGAATACCCCGGATTCTTGCTGCAGATTTCCGATCAGCTCCGTCTGCGTCCGGGACGAGCCTGCCAGGTGCTCCACGATCGCGGAGAATGCAATCCGGACCAGAATCTGCTGTTCTTTGCTAGTCAGCATGACAGATCAACGCGCGAGCGATTCAACGTAGGAAAAACGCCCAAGACATTCAACAAAACACTATTTTCTGAGCTTGAGGGATGCAGAGTTAATACAGTACCGGAGTCCTGTCGGCTGAGGACCATCAGGGAACACGTGCCCAAGATGGGCATCGCACCGACTGCACAAGACTTCAGTCCGTTTCATCCCGAAGCTGATATCTTCTTCGATCTGGACGTTCTCCTTCATGACCGGAGCGGTAAAACTCGGCCATCCGGTCCCCGATTCGAATTTTGTCTCCGAGGAAAAAAGGTCTGTCCCGCAACAGACGCATTGGAACACCCCCTTTTCATGGTTGTCCCAGTATTCCCCGGTGAAAGCCCGTTCAGTTCCTTTTTGCCGCGTCACGTTGAATTGCTCCGGCGTCAACTCTGCTTTCCACTCTTCTTCTGTCTTCTTCACTTTATCAACCATGATAAACTCCTGTTTCTCCACCGAGTACACTTTGATCGAACCAGTCCGGTTCTCATCCTGGGCTGAAATCTGCAATACGGCTACAAATCCAACCGTCGCCAGGCCAACCACCACCCACCTGAATGTTGACATCGTCCCTCCTGTCATCGTTTAACACACTGACTAATATAAGACTCTTCGGGGGAAGGTTCTATTGCCCACTCCCCGATTGCGATTGCGCGATGCTCAAGAAATGAGCCAAAACCGACTCCATGAGGCCATGGAGACCCTCCCTTGACCCATCCGGTCCCCGCCGGATCGCCGCTGGTCCTGGACAAACTTCCCGGGTTCGAGGTCATCCGCTCCGTTCTTCAGGAGAAGGTCGATGCTCTCCGGGGTAGACTCGCAATGAAACTGAAGCCCGAGCACATGATCACCAGAAACATACGCCGGGTTCTCGCAGGCCACACTGGATGCCATGCGGGTTGCCCCCCCAGGGATGTCGAAGGTGTCTCCGTGCCAGTGAAACGGGATCGCATGGTTGATCCCTCCAAACCAGTCGCTTTTTCGCGCCGCTTCCGTCACTCGCATCTGATGCCGGCCGATCTCACGGTGTTCCAGGGGATAGACTCTCGCATTGAGAACGTCGGCACTGGTCGCGGGTGAGGAGGGATCAACGGACAGAGCGAAATGGTAGTGTGATTTTTCTGAGGTGGAGAAGAGAGGCAATCGCCTTAATATCATCAGAGAGCATCCGGTCCTTGTTGACAGCCCGAACATTCCTTCGAATCTGGCGATATAAAGCCGCCGTACCGGTTCCCTGCTTTCCACTCCGGAAACCGAGCGCCTGGCAAGCGCTCAGAAGCTCTATCGCGAGAATCGATTGCACATTGCGGAGGATCTGCGAAGCATGGCGGGCGGATATTGTTCCCATACTTACGTGGTCTTCCTGATTCGCCGATGTCGGAATCGAGTCACTGCTGGCGGGATGCGTCAGTACCTTATTCTCGGAGACGAGCGCCGCCGCCGTGTACTGGGCAATCATCAGGGCCGACTGCACTCCTCCGTTCGGCGCAAGGAACGCGGGAAGACCCGCATTGTGATGCCGGTCCATCATTTTGGCGGTCCGCCGTTCTGAAATATTCCCGATCTCAGACAGCGCGAGGGAAAGAAAGTCCATCGCCAGCGCAACCGGCTGTCCGTGAAAATTCCCCGCGCTGCGTGCCTGATTCTCAGCAACAAAGATCAGCGGGTTGTCGGTAGCCGAGTTCATTTCCCTCTGAATCACCTGCCTGACATGGTCCATTGCATCGCGGGACGCACCATGAACCTGCGGTGTACAACGGAGGGAATAGGAGTCCTGGACACTGTTCTTTGTATCCTGATCGTCAGAATCGATCAGACGGCTCCCGCGAATCATCGTCCGGATATTCCGTGCCGAAATGCCCTGTCCCGGGTGCGGCCGGGCCTCATGAACCTGTTTCGCAAACGGTGTACTCTTTCCTTTGAGCGCCTCGAGCGAAAGGGCCGCCACCGCGTCCGCCATGTCTGCAAGATGTTCAGCATCAACCAGGGCCAGCGCGGCAATTGCGGTCATCGCCTGGGTCCCGTTGTTCAGGGCAAGGCCCTCCTTCGCTTCCGGGACGAGGGGACGGAGCCCGGCTGACCTGAGCGCGGTCGACGCGTTCTGTTCTCGCCCCCTGAAACGGACTTTCCCTTCCCCCATCATGGCAGCCGCCATATGGGAAAGGGGAGCAAGATCGCCGCTCGCACCGACGGAACCCTGCGATGGAATCACCGGAAGGATCCCTTTGTTCAGCATCGACAAAAGAAGCTCGACGGTCGATACTCTGATTCCTGACAAACCTCTGGCGAGGGCATTTGCCCTCAGGAGCATCATCGCCCGGACAACATCCTCCGGGAACGGAGGTCCGACACCGGCGCAGTGGCTCAGAATCAGATTCCGCTGGAGTTCCAGAAGCTTCTCGGGGGGGATGGAGACATTCTGGAACGCTCCGAATCCTGTCGTCACCCCATAGACCACTTCCCGCCGCTCGATCGCCCGTTCAACCCAGGCGCGGGATCGGTTCATTCTTTTCTTTGCGGATTCAGAAAGAGTCACCTTCCAGCCACCCCGAGCGACCTGCTCGAGCGTTTCCGGACTCAGCGATTTCCCGTCAAGCAACACGCGGCGCTTCATGAAACACCGCCGGACTTCGGTCCCAGGATCCGGCGGATTTCCTGTATCAGACGAGCTTCAGGGACTGTCACCTGAACCGTCTTTGAAAGCTTCAACCATTCTTCGCGATCTTTCCCCGCTTCCTTCTTCTTTTCCTGGAGCATCGCGCCCAGCTTCAGGTCCTTGATCGTAACTTCACCGCTTTCGAATTCGTTACCGCCGATGATCAACGCCACAGGAATACCAAGCCGGTTGGCGTATTGAAGCTGTTTCCCGAGTCCCCGTTCCTCTCCCAGGTAGAGTTCCGTATTGATGCCCTCCGTTCTGAGCCGGCTGGTTATGCGAAGATAATCTTCCATCCGGTCCGGTTCCATCACGGTGACGATCACCTGAGCCGTGGAAGCCACCAGCTCAACGAGCTCGAGTTTTTGCAAGGCGGCAAAGAGGCGGTCGACACCGATCGACGCCCCGACCGCAGGAATCTCCCTCCCGAGAAACCGATGGACGAGGCCGTCGTACCGTCCTCCTCCGAACACTGACCCGAACTCCGGAGCGTCTGTCAGAACCGCTTCGAAAACCGGTCCGGTATAATAGTCGAGCCCTCGTGCAATCGTCGGATCCAGGACGACATGATCTTCGGACAGGCCGAGCGCTGCCAGTGCGTCACAGATGGTGGCAAGTTCTTTTACCGCCTCTTCATGCGATGCGACCCCGGATAGCAGGGAGGCAAGATTTCCGAGAACAATCGAGCGCTCACCACCGGGAAGAGAAAGAAAGCGGCGGATTTTTTCAACCTGAGCCTCCTGAAGGCCGACACCCTTGATCCTGTCGCCTGAGGCATCGGTCCGGCCGGTGGTCAGTTCCTTCGCCACCTCATCGATACTGACCTTGTCCAGCTTGTCCAGCACCCGGAAGACACGGTGTGCCATATTCCGTTCAATGCCGGCAAATTCGAGAAGGCTGTTCAGGATCTTACGATTGCTGAACCGGATGCGAAAGTTGGAAATTCCTAGTGCCCGAAGGGTATCATGCATCCCTGCAATGATTTCTGCATCCGCCTGCATGGAAGGAGTTCCGACCGAATCGAGATCGAACTGAAGGAACTCACGAAAACGACCGGGATCCGGCTTGTCAGCCCTCCACACCGGCGCGACCTGATAGCGACGGAACGGAAGCGGAATTTCAGGGTACTGTGCCACCACACGGGCAAGAGGAACGGTCAGATCGAAGCGCAGCGCAACTTCTTCATCTTCGGGATTCCTGAAACGGAACAACTGCTTCTGGTTCTCTTCCCCGTACCCCACCAGGGAAACCAGGTACTCCATCGCCGGAGTATCAAGAGGTTGAAATCCGTACCGCTCGTAAACGTTCCTGATGGCGGAAATCATCTTCATCCGGGCATTCATCTGTCCGGGAAGATAATCGCGAAATCCCTTCAGAAGCCGGGGCTGGACGGTTTGATCAGTTGACATAGGTCAGGCAGGGAATCGGGAAGACTCCAAATCCGGATATCGAAATCCGAGTCACGAATATCTCAAACGGCTGGTTTCGAGTTCTCCAGTTTCGTGCTTCGGGCTTGTTTCGGAATTCGTACTTTGCATTTCGGATTTGCTTCCCTTGTACTGGCGACTGGATTTGAACCAGTGACCCCCAGATCCACAATCTGGTGCTCTAACCAACTGAGCTACGCCAGCGATTTGCCCAACTCCGTTATGAGAGGACAATAAACATACAAAAATGGGCTTATATTGGCAAACTCCGGGGGCTTCAGGGAGGAGAGCGTCAGGTGCAGATTTCGTCTGTCATGGACGAGAGGAGGAAGATGTCGTTCCCGGGACAATCCATCGGGATGACGTAAGACGCACCGGGAGGTGTGTCCGAGCTACTTCAGCAGGAGAAGCCGGCTTACAGTCTGATACGGACCTGCAGTGAACCGGTAGAGGTACATTCCGCTCGGCAGCGATGTGGCATGCCATTGGGCTGTATGAGACCCTGCCCCGAAGGGGCCGCTGGCCACTGTTGCGACTTCTCTTCCCAGAAGATCGTACACCCGGATCGAAACTTCTGCCTGTTCGGCGAGGTCAAACGCAAAACGTGTGGTCGCGTTGAAGGGATTGGGGTAGTTGCCGATCAGTCTGGTCTGCACCGGGAGTTCGGGATCGGCCCCCACCAGCGCAGTGCCATCCTCTATCCCTGCAACAGACGGGATACCTGTGCGCGCGGCCCCGCACTGAATAAAGAGCGGACCATAACAACCCTGCGGCAGGAGGCTCACGGTATATCCACCGGGAGGAAGATCGGCCAACTGGAGAATCGCCTTGGAGTTCGAGGCATTCGACTGCACAGTGACGGGATAGATCGTCCCATTCACATCGAAGAACATCTCCTCACCACCGTATTGTGTTCCCGGCATCAGCGCCTGCACACGGAGCAACCCGCTTTCCTCACAACGCGCCCTGAAAAGGTCTATTGCAGAACAGGGAACCGCCAGTTTCTGGATCGTTGTCTCCCCTATTGCCAGGGTATCGACTCCGTTCACGCCGACAAGGCAGGAGAGCAGATACGTGCCCGGTTTGTCATCGTCCGTAAAAGTTCCGCTGCTCCGTCTTGTGATCGTTTCAAACGGGTCGACCTTGAACTCGCCCTGACCGAATGGGCCGGTGGTTGTGGACCCGTCAGGATTGACCAGCCGGGTCCAGTATTCCGCGTGCTGTGTTTCCGCCGTTTCGTTCACAATGGTAAGATGATAGAGGACCACCGCGCCATCGGCCGGGACGAACACCGAATCGGCTGAGATGGTGACCGAGTATTCGGGCTGCGAGTATCCTTCGGCAACCAGCTCTCCCACCTGACCAAGATCGAGGGCAGTGTTGTATATTCTCAGATTATCCACACCACCTGCAAGCGACAACCCCGGCTCATAACCACCCGCTATTGCATGCGTCTGTCCGACAACGAATCCCCCCTGATCAATCACCATCAGGTCAGTGGGAAGGACGGTGCCGGATCCGAGCAGCGCCCCGTCAAGAAAAAAACGGACCAGATTGCCGTTTCTGGAGACCGCAACGTGATGCCATCCCCCGTCCTCGATGGCCCGGTTCCCGATAATGATTTCAGTCTGGGTCATCCGAATGCGCCACTGCCCGCCGCCGGCATGATAGCGCAGAACAAACGCCTTCGGATATCCATCGCTCCTCCCACTGAATAAGGAGTTTGCAGAACTGGGCTGTTGTGAATGGAGGGTGTTGATACGGATCCAGGCGGAGAGAGTAAAGCTTGTCAGGCCATCGACAACCTCTGCGGGAACAGAAAGCGCGTCCGCGCCATTATCTCCGATGGCGAGAATGTAGATTGCCTTTGCCCCGCCGAGGAGCGCAGCATCAGCCCCCTGCCCGCTCTCGTCTGAAGTCCCGCCGGAAAACGGCCAGAATCCCACCAGACCGTCGGTTGGAGGCTGGGCATTGCCGGTTGGAGCGGCAATCAGAAACAAGGCTATCAATAAACAGCACGAGTGCCGCATAGGTCTATGATTCAGTTTTCTTGGCATGGAGGTTTAAACTGGGGAGATCAATCCAATATACACAAACATCCACGGATCGTCAAGGCATGTACCACTGAGCGATTGACACCATCTTGACAAAACACTCAGGAAAAAGGGCTATTTCAACCCAACACTCACCAGGGAACCTCTCCTATGCAGGAAATTACTGCAGACGGGTAACTTCATCATGATCTGATCGACATGAGAGAGCCCACCTGATTCAAAAGGTACTTGACTCGATCCGTCTCATTATGTACTTTTGGCGCGGGTGGGGATCAGTAAACAGGAGACTCCACCTTTGACTTTCCTCTCTTCATTCCGTCCATCTTTTTCAGCTTCTCATCGCGGCAACGGCAGAAATCAGCGGGAGTACAGCGACTATCCCTGTCGATGCTGGAGACCCATCGTTGCCATGGTTTGGACCTGCATGACACCTTATCATGAGGTATGGAGAACGGATCTGATTGATTTCCGGAGTCACAGCCTGATCGACTGATCGTTGTACACATCACACCCGGCCGACAGGGGGTTTCGGCATTCCAATCAAACTGGAGGATACGTCATGAAACTCCCCCGCACGCTTCTCTTCCTGCTGCTCTTTTCGTGTGGACCCCTGTTCAGTCAGAGTTGGGTCCATCTCACGGTCACGGACAGCACAGGAATTCTTCCCAGCCTCGTTCTTGATGAACAGGATAACCCTCTAATCGCATTTACCAATCCCTCCCTCACACGAGCCCGGGTCTCTCTCGCAACCTGGGTCCCCGGAATCGGAACGTTCGATACGTGGAGTATAAGTGGTTCAATGGTACGAACTGGGTTCACGAATGGGTCGGCTCCGAGCCGGATGTCGGACCCTGGACCGGGACCTCCCTCGTCCTCGAGGCGAACGATAACCCGCTGATCGCGTACTATGACAACGTCACCATGGACCTCATGCTCGCAAAGAAGATCGCGGGTAACTGGACGATTGAAACGGTCGACTCGATCGGGGATGTCGGAAGATATCCGGCGATGCAGCTCGACGGCGCAGGTGAACCGGTGATTGCCTACTATCAGGCATCCACAGACACAAGCGGCATTGTGATCCTTGCCCGGCACTCGGACTCGGGATGGAACTACACCGGAATCGGAACCCTCGAGCATGTCGTGATCGCTCCTTCCCCCGGCCGCATCTCCCTTGCGATCGATTCAAACGAGAACTGCCACATCACGTACAGCGATGAAAAAGTGCTGAAGTATGCAGTTGCCGGTGAAACATCAGTCGAGGTCGAGACGATTCTCGATTTCACGCAGAGCGGGTCCCTCATGGGCTGGTCAACATCCCTCCGGCTGGATTCTCAGGAACAGCCCCATATCGCCTATTGGACCGACGTCGGCGGAGACAGGAGATCCAAATATACCTACAAATCAGCACCGCCCTCCGGAACGGATATCAGGATCAACGCAGGCGGAGCCGACTATACCAGCACGGGGGGCACCTCGTTCGTTGCTGATCAGGCGTACTCCGCCGGAAGCTTTGGATACGTAAACGGAGCAAGCAAGATCGTTCAAAAAGCGGTCGCCGGAACCGAAGATGATCCGCTGTACCAATACTATCGGGACGGAGAGTTCAGCTATCTCTTTGACCTCCCGAACGGATCGTATGATGTCATCTGCCATCTGGTGGAACCAAGGATCACCGGAATCGGACAACGTGTCTTTGACATCCTGGCCGAGGGCATTGTCGTCGTGGACGACTACGATGTCGTCGCCAGCACAGGCGGACGCCTCTTTGCCGGAACCGTTTCGTTTTCGGCTGAGGTAATTGACGGACAGTTGAACATTGATTTCGTGCAGGTTTCCGTGAAGGGAAAACCTGTCCTCTGTGCCATCGAGGTCACTGCATCAGAGGAACGATTGCCCCCCCGGTACCGGCGGCAGAAGCTGAGCGGTCGTCGCTCGACCAGAATTACCCGAATCCCTTCAACCCAACCACTGCGATCCGGTACCTGGTCACAACTCCCGGTAAAGTCACTCTGGCAGTCTTCGATATGCTCGGACGGGAGGTTGACATCCTTGTCAACGACATACTCCAACCCGGCTCATACACAGCCAGGTGGAACGCAGACCGGAGACCGAGCGGGACATATATCTACCGGCTCACAACTGCCGCAGGGACCAACACGCAGAAGATGATTCTTCTGAAATAGGCTCCTGTACGACGGACACCAGACCCCGGCAGGGGCAGGGGTTTTCTTTTGATATAACGACCAGGTTTGGGAAAGCGGAAAAACAAACTGGAGAGGAGGGACAGGGCAAATACGCTTCGAACGAAACTACTTGAGATCTTCATCCTCCGCCATCAGCGCCCGGGAGATCTTGACAATCTTCTTCGTGTGGTAGGACTGGATTCCCATCATCACTTCCTGGACCCGTTTCAGGCCACCCTCAATCTTGTCGATCTCATCTCCCATGTCGTCATTCCTCCCCGTCCGTTTGCGAAGGGAGCCGGCACACAACGAAATAACGGTCAGCGGGTTGTTGATTCTGTCGTTCAACATCTCTGAGATATCGTCGAGACTCGCGAGCTGCAAGTGCTGGCGTTGGAAACTGGCCAGAAGCGCTTTTTGCTTTTCCTCCCCATCCTTCTTCACCTGCTTGATCTTCTTCAGTTGAACAAGGACGAAGATCACTCCCCACATAAGGATCAGGGAATCGAACTGAAGGAACAGGCTCAGAAGCTCTCTCTTCTGTTCATGCCGCTCGAACAGATCGAGCGCCAGCACAAGGTAATAGGCATAGATCAGGATCGCGCCGACAAGAATAGTGTACTTGTCCAGCACGAGCTTTGCGAATCCGCTTAGTCTTTCAAGTAGTTTCATGGTGATCCGTCGCCAGCAGTTCCCTGATCGAGTGCAGCAAGTATGAGATTTTCGCCGGTTTGGTGACATAGTCACGTGCGCCAAGCCTGACGCTCTCCACCGCTATGTCAAGCCCGGTTGTCCCGGTCAGCATGATAACCGGAGTGGTGTTGCCTGACTCCCGCATGAACTTCAGAATATCCAGCCCGGTCCCGTCCGGCAGGCGAACGTCCAGGAGCAACAGATCATATTCAGAGGCTTCAATCAGCCGCATCGCGTCCGACACCTTGCCGGCCTCGCTCACCGCATACCCCTCCATTCCCAGTCTCTCCGCCACAAGCATCCTGAGGTCATGCTCATCATCAACAAGCAAAATACGGGTATGGGGACTCAAGGCAGTTACCTCTGTCTGTTCACTATATGTGAGAAAGAAACTCAGAGGGAACAATGGCAAGCGCCGTGCCACGAAATCAGTCTTCAGGTGGTTACAAATTCAGCCCATTAAGGCAGGAAGGTCACTCCGGTCGAACAATTGTGTAATTCTGACCGTCCGGGAGGAGCTTTTTTCGGCAGGAGAGCGAGGAACAGTCTGGTTTCAGGCTCTCAATCGCGATCGTTCAGAAACTTTGGAAGTTCATTGAGGAAATGGATCGAGGTTTTCATTCCTTTGAAGAAATGATCGAGCGAGAGAAACTCATCCGGAGCATGTGCGTTCTCATCCGGAAGGCCGAAGCCGAGGAGAACCGTATCGAGCCCGAGGAGTTGCTTGAACTGGATGACAATGGGGATCGATCCACCCTCTCGCTGGAACAGAGGCTTCTTTCCGAACCCTTTTTCGATCGCTGCTGCAGCCGCCCTAACCCCGGGACTGTCAATCGGGGTAATCGCTGCCTCTCCGCCGTGCAGGGCATTCACCTGCACGCGGACCGTCCGGGGGGCAATCTCCCTGATATGTCGGATGAACAACTTCGCAATCCTGGAGGATTTCTGATCCGGAACAAGCCTCATGGAGATCTTGGCATACGCCTTCGACGGGAGAACAGTCTTGGCTCCTTCCCCTGTGAAACCGCCCCAGATACCGTTGCATTCTAGTGTCGGTCTCGCCCAGATCCGCTCCAGCGTCGTGAACCCTTTCTCACCCGCAAGTCCTGACACCCCGAGACTCCTGGCGTAGTTCCGGTCGTCCCAGGGGAGTTTCGCGTAGGCACGCCTCTCCGTTTGCGTCAGCCGCCGCACATCATCATAGAAACCCGGAATGGTTACCCGGCCATTCCGGTCATGCAGTCCGGAGATGATCTCGGCCAGCGCCTGAATCGGATTGTGCAGGCTCCCGCCGAATGAACCGGAATGAAGATCTTTGTTCGGCCCAGTCACCTCGATCTGAATATAGGCCAGCCCCCTCAGGCCATAGCAGATTGAAGGAACCCCGCGCGCAAACATCGATGAATCAGAGATCAGTACAATGTCTGCCTTCAGGAGTTTCTTGTGTTTTCTGACAAAGCCCTCGAGATGCTCACTCCCAATCTCCTCCTCCCCTTCCAGGATCAGCTTGACGTTGACGGGAAGGGAACCATGAGTCCTGAGGAGTGCCTCGATACTCTTGAAATGAATGAAGATCTGTCCTTTATCATCAGCGGATCCCCTGGCATAGATGTTGCCGTTTCTGATGGTCATCTCAAACGGAGGAGATGTCCAGAGATCGACCGGCTCAGGAGGCTGGACATCATAGTGCCCGTAGAGAAGAACCGTCGGCTTGCCAGGCGCACCCATCCAGTCCGCATAGACGATCGGATGACCCTCGGTCTGGTGGATCTGCACGTTGTTGAGGCCGATCCCGCGAAGATGGTCGGACACCCAGCGTGCGCAGTGGCGTACATCGCCTGCGTACTCCGGGGCGGTACTGATACTTGGTATAGCGAGAAGTTCCGTGAGTTCCGACAGGTAACGATCCCTGTTCCGGTCGAGGTATGCGAGTGGCTGCTTCATTCGACAGAAATTGTTCCCTTTAGTTTATCACGAATAATACACAAAAACTGCGGCACGGTCAACATCTCTTGCGAATACGAACACTTTTGGATATCCTTTCAGATATTACCGGTAAGGACGTATGAAGCCAAGAACGCCGCGCACCACTCTTTTCGCTGTCGATGCAGGGGATACCGGAGCACTGCCGGTCCTGTTCATCCACGGATTTCCCTTCAGCCACGAAATGTGGCTCGGGCAAATGGAGATGGTCAGCAGATCATACAGGGCAATCGCCTATGATGTCCGCGGTCATGGAAAGAGTCCCGTGGATACGGGGCAATACATGATCGAAGGCCATGTGGAAGACCTTGTCATACTGCTTGATGAACTGTCGGTGCAGAGATGTGTTGTCGTCGGTCTCTCTATGGGCGGGTACATCGCATTGCGGGCGATGGAGAAGTATCCGGAACGGTTCATGGCGGCAGCACTTTGCCATACCCGGAGTGATGCAGATACGAATGAGGGGAAACTGAAACGGTATCAGGGAGTGACAGCGGTCCGTCGCGATGGCTCCTCCGCGTTCGCGGAGACCTTCGTCAATCTTCTCTTTACCCCGGAAAGTCTGAGGACCTGTCCGAGTGAGGTCAAAGCGATCCGCGCGACGATCGCCTCGACACCCCCCCTCAGTATCGCAGGAACGCTGATTGCCCTCGCCGCCCGAACGGATACAACAGCCTCTCTCGCCCGCATCACCGTACCCACGCTGATCATGACCGGCGAATTCGACGCCCTGACTCCACCTGCAGCCTCTCAGGCTATGCATGTCCGGATCTCAGGCTCGGAGATCGCGATCATTCCCGGAGCGGCTCACATGAGCAATCTCGAAAATCCTGAGTTCTTCAATGAACAACTCCTTCAATTCCTGAAGCGGGTTTCTCAGATCGATCAGAAGAGGGTATAAATGAACGGCGCCAGGGCGGTCCCCTGTGTCAGCACGAGAAGAGTGCCGAGCAGCAACAGTACGATGATAATGGGACCGAGCCACCACTTCTTTCGGATCCTCATGAAATCCCAAAGCTCGCGAACAATCGAAAGTTTTCCCATCCTTGCTTAGATCCTCCCGTTACTCATTTTCAGAATAATCGCTCGTACCGTTCCGGATCGAACGGAACCTCATCTCTCCTTTTCCAGTATGATACAGCATTCCGGTCGATCTTCTTTCCGATCAGATCCTTCCCCAACAGCCGGAGGACGAGACCGATCGGCGTGATAATCAGATAGTATGCGATGCCCAGGATGATCCTCGTGTTGATCCACGCGAGCAACTGAGCGAATTTCATCCAGAGAATATATACCGGTCTCAGGAGCCGATGGAGAAACAGTCCGCCCGCCAGAAACATTCCGGCTGCCCCCATAAGCCAGACCGACAGTTCGCCATCCGCGTACAGGAAGTAGAGAAGGAGAATTCCACAGATCCCAGAGAACAAAAGGCCGAAATTTCTGACCTCTTTTGTTGTCGCCCTAATCGAATCCCTAATCAAGTTCGAACTCCTCCATCCATTCGCTGGTCTCCTCCGAGGCAGGCTGCTCACTCTTCGACAAAAGAAAAGACCCGATGACGAGATAATCCATCTTTGTTCTCATGAAGCAGCGATACGCGTCTTCGGGCGTACAGACAATCGGTTCCCCCCGCACATTGAAGGATGTGTTGATAATGGCCGGACACCCGGTTT
>Ga0224505_10001351_pt1 | contig 15599 bp, 23 predicted proteins | sample SF_Jan12_sed_USG_FD_169102 | JGI IMG/M metagenome (GOLD analysis project Ga0224505, IMG submission 169102) | Sediment microbial communities from San Francisco Bay, California, United States - SF_Jan12_sed_USGS_4_1 | ecosystem: Environmental > Aquatic > Marine > Sediment | place: USA: California... | reverse complement strand
TTGACGATGGTCTTCTCAGCTCGAATCCAGCGGCAAAATTAGGCCGAACGCTCAAGTTAACCCCATCCAAGGCGACGAGGCAGGAAGAAATCAAAGCCTTCACCAAGGAGCAGCGGCAAGTGTTCCTAGCCACGGCTTTGAAGGACACGCCCCGCTACTATCCGCTGTTCTTTGTCCTGGCCGGGACAGGCATAAGGTTAGGGGAAGCCTTGGCGCTCCAAGTTGAGGATGTGAATCTTCACGCCAAGACCATCCGCATCGCTCGTGCTTTTTCAGAAGATGGAACCCTTGATACGCCAAAGTCTGGCCATGGACGAACGGTGGATATCTCGCACTCCCTCGCTGAGATGCTGGGAGCCCATATACGGGCGTGCAAGCAAGACACGCTCAAGCAAGGATGGACTGATCGTCCTTCGTGGTTATTCGTGAGCAAGGTGGGTACGCCACTCGATCCGGCGAATGTGCGCAAGGGCATGACCCATGCGTTGAAGGCAGCGAAGTTGCCGACACATTTCACCCCTCATTGCTTGCGCCATACGTACGCCTCCATTCTCCTGGCTGATGGCGTCAGCCCTGTCTATGTACAGGAACAACTTGGCCACGCCACGATTGAATTGACGGTCTCCACCTATGGTCGATGGCTGAAGAAAAAAGCCCCCGGTGCATTGGATCGCCTCGACGCAATCCCGTCTCAATCAGAAAGAGCGGTAGCAAGTGGTAGCAAAGTGGTAGCAGACGGGGTCTACGCACACAAACCCCAGACCGGAAAGGTGGTGCAACTGCCTGAAATTCCTTGGGGAGGTGTGGAGCTGGCGAGAGGAATCGAACCTCCAACCTGCGGTTTACAAAACCGCTGCTCTGCCGATTGAGCTACGCCAGCTTCCTAATGATTTTAACGAGTTACACTTTTACAGACTCTCGGCCTTGGGGTCAAGTGTTCCGGGCGTGTTCTCCTGGAGATATTTCCCAAAGCTTACTTGTGGCTTGGCTGAGGTCCTCCTCTCGGATCTGATTGTATCGTTTCCACATCTGCGGGGACGTATGGCCTACAATCCGCATGGCTGTCGTGGTATCAATTCCAGCTCTCCGTAGGTTGGTGGCAGCACAATGCCGAAGGTCATGGAAGCGAAAGTCGCTTAAGCCTGCCTCGGTCAGAGCTGTTCTAAGGAAAACTTCATTCAGCAACGGCTTTCCTCACATCCATCAAAATCGCCCACGGTTTGGAACGGTCTCCTAAAACAGCGTGTAAATGAAAGGCGTAACTGCCGACCCTTGTGTGAAAACAATCAGCGCGCCCAGCACCAGCAGCACCATAAAGATCGGCAACAACCAGAACTTCTTCCGTTCTTTCATGAACGACCACAACTCAGTCAGGAATTCACCCATACCTCCCCCCCCAAATAAGGACGCCTAAAATTGGTTCCTCATATGTTGATGAGGCCGAGAAGCTCGCACGACACGATATGTTATCGCGTCCTTGGCCAGTGCGCGGTGCATCGAATCTTTGCCCATGAACCGCATCGCCAGCTCCATTGGAGTTATGAGACCATAATAGAGGATTCCCAGGATCCTCTTCGTGTTGATCGCCCCGAGAACATGGCCTACTTGCATCCAACCCCGGTGGACCGGTGTAAGGCTTTGAGGTCTCACCCCGCCCGGACCAATAAGCAGGCTCCCGAGAAGCATCGCCCACAAGCGAGATGACTCACCCCGAACCAGCATGGGCCACAATCCGATCACGGCAAACACCCCTCCCACGAGGAAACCGAACTGGCGCAACTCATTGTCCGTTGCGTGATGAGACCGTCGTTCCATCGTCTCTCTCCTAATCGAGCTCAAATTCCTTTTGCCAGTTCGTATCGTTCGCCAGAGGCTTCTGCTGCGGTTTATAGAGGACACAATTCTCCAGCACTAACACATCCATGTCTGTCCGCATAAAGCACCGATACGCATCCTCCGGCGTACACACGATCGGTTCCCCTCGAACGTTAAACGACGTATTGACCAAGACAGGACAGCCAGTTTGCGCTTCAAATGCCCGGAGCAACCGATCATACCGAGGATTGGTCTCCTTATGAACCGTCTGAATTCTGGCTGAATAATCAAGATGGGTCACAGCAGGAATATCAGATCGTGGCACGTTCAACAGGTCGATCCCCCAGAGGCCAGCCAGGTCGGCAGGCAGTGGCAGTCGTCGCTTCTCCTGCACCGGTGCCACTAGCAACATGTAGGGGCTATCCACATTCATCTGAAAGTACTCCGACACGTGTTCCCGCAGGACTGAGGGAGCAAAGGGACGGAAGGATTCGCGATATTTGATCTTCAGGTTCATTACTGACTGCATTGTGGTGTTTCTGGCATCACCCAGGATGCTTCGACCACCCAATGCCCGTGGGCCAAATTCCATCCGACCCTGAAACCACCCCACAATGTTCCCCTCTGCCAGATCCTTGGCCACGCGATCAAAGAGGAGCGCATCCTCCAGTCGTTCATACGGAGCCTCAGTCTGTTGGAGGTACTGTTCGATTTCGGCGTTGGAATGTCGCGGGCCCAGATAGCTCCCGTTCATACGGTCAATGCCCTCGGCATGCCTCGGCTGGTCATCATAGAGATGCCAGGCGGACAGAGCCGCACCCACGGCTCCCCCTGCGTCCCCTGCCGCCGGTTGAATCCAGATGCTCTTGAACGGACCTTCTCGGAGGATTCGTCCGTTCCCGACACAATTCAGCGCCACGCCCCCGGCCATACACAGATACTCGGCACCAGTTTCACGGTGAAGAGTCCTCGTCACACGGAGCATAACCTCTTCGGTCACTTCTTGGATCGACCGAGCCAGATCCATCTCCCGTTGCGTCAGCTGACTTTCCGGCTTCCGTGGGGGCCCACCGAATACGTCATCGAACTTGTCTCCTGTCATGGTCAATCCCGTACAGTAGTTGAAATAGTCCATGTTCAACCGGAAAGTCCCATCAGGCTTGAGGTCGATGAGATGATCATAGATCGCCTTGACGAACTTCGGTTCACCATACGGGGCCAAACCCATGACCTTGTACTCTCCGGAATTCACTTTAAACCCGGTATAGTACGTGAAGGCGGAATAGAGGAGACCAATTGAATGTGGAAATGGAATGTCCCACAGCGGTGTCAGCGAGTTTCCCTCACCGAGCCAGGCCGATGTCGTAGCCCATTCTCCAACGCCATCCATACACAGCACCACCGCCTTGTCATAGGGTGATGCATAGAATGCGGAGGCTGCATGCGATTCATGGTGTTCGCCAAACAGCAATGGGGGGAGTTCGGATTTCTTCAGCTCTGGAGCAAGGGCCATGAATTCCTTCGCGAGCAGATTGCGGAGAAACAACTTTTCCTTCAACCACACCGGCATGGCTGCCACAAACGACCGAAGTCCCTTCGGGGCAAAGGCCAGGTAGGTTTCGAGCAAACGCTCAAATTTCACGAGCGGCTTATCATAGAAGACAATGTATCGAACATCCGCCAACGTGATTCCGCCCTCTTTCAAACAATAGGTAACGGCATGGGAAGGAAAACTCGGATCGTGTTTTTTCCGGGTAAACCGTTCTTCCTGAACCGCAGCAATGATGTTCCCCTCGTGAATCAGGCAGGCAGCGCTATCGTGATAGAAGGCTGAGATTCCGAGAATATGACTCATGAGTGTATTCTCCGCACCTGTCTTGTATTCGCCTCTGGGCACCCTTGTGCCAGTTCCAGCGTGCAATCACAACCGTACACAGAACAGCCCAACGAGCATCGCAACATCCGGGGTGTCTTCTGACCCTCCAGAGAGACCCGCCACTCCATGAAAGATTCGTTTCTCATCGTGCCCTTCCCCTCCCGGAAGACAGCACTTGCTCCCGGATCCTGGAATCGGCACGATCTCTTGTGCTCATCGTGCCCTTGGCCCCAGAACCTTGACTCAACGCGTCACGAACTGGATCGGCCAGACATTTCGCAACGGCTGCATTGCCCTGTGATGAGTAGTGAGTCACCAAGTACCGATCAGTGGGATCGAGCTGAGCCAAACAAGGGGTGGGGTCGAGGTACGGCAGGCCGGCCTCTTGTAGTACTCGCTTGGCAAGCGGCGCGGGCTCGCCCCTGTCCCCCCATTCCCCACGACTCGGGAAATAGACAATGAGAGGAATCGTTCCAGCCTGAGCGGCAGATCCAACGAAAGCCTTGAGTATCCTTGCATTGACCGACAGCCGCATCTCCTCCGAAGAATCGGGTTTATCGGCTGTCCACTGAGGAAACAGTGAGACGACCAGACGAAGCAGATAGGAAGAATCAACGAACCGGTGCTGCCACTCGCTTGAACTATAGCTTTCATCGTACATCATGAAGGGAAGCCGAGACATCGATTTCAGATTAAATATCTCGTCGGGCGAAAGGGGGGGGATATTCTTGAGAACAAGCTGATCTTCTCGCAGAATGAAGCGCGGCTTCGAGAAGGGCATTTGCCACTCCGGCACGGCTAAGAAAGGATAGGTCCACATCGTGCGCCTGACGTCATGGGAGATGAAGCTGAAGATCACGACCTTCGGGTTCCACGGGCGGACGTCCTTCTCATACCGCAAATAGGCCTGGCCCACCCCATACCCTTCAACCCCAAAATTCAAGACTTGAAACTCCGGACCTAATGCTTTTTCGAGATGGTAGCCCCATGAATCCTCATAGCGCACCTCCTCTGCAAAGGTGAAACTATCGCCGACTAGGGCAATCCTGGTCTTCCCCGTCACTTCGGCGAACGAGACGCCTTGTTCTGGGGCACGTATTCCTTCAGCACTGGAGTAGTACAGCCCGTTGGCGCTCCGTTTATTCCGGCCAACTGTCCACCCCATCACGTCATCATACTCAAGATACGAGAGCCCACCGGAAGCTTGTTCGAGAATCTTCCGATATTCAGCTGAAACCGTTTCCCAGCTTTTCGGCCTCAGGACCGTCGTTCCAAAGACCTCGCCTTCGCTGGAACTGTGCACACCGAGCCTCACGGTAGCCTCTCCCACAAACAGGCCCCCGATCACCGTCATAAGATTGAGTCCCACGACCAACCAGAAATGGCGTGAGGAGGACCGGCGGGAAGCCACATACTGGAGAACAATCGTGACCCCGGCTAGGATACACACGAGGAGGGCGACGACCAATGCCTTACCCGGTGTGCTGAACAGGAAGACCGCAAAGGGTCTCGCGCCCTTCATGTACATCGCGAGCGCCATGACGGCGAGAGACGATTCCAAGAGAAACAGCAAGGCAAGAAGGTACATCTCTCTTTTCTGGGAAGGACCGCTAGGAGGCATGAGCTTTTCAGCTAACGCATCAGGACACATAATGCCGGGCTCCCTCTCGCGAGAGGCCATGGTCTTTTCGGCACCGAACTGCTCTTCTGCTGGTTGACTCATGTGTTCCTTCCGGTCTGTCATTTGTAATTCGAAAGACATTCTGCATCGAAGGAGCTGATTCTTGGCCCTGTCTTCGAGAATGGGCCAGTTTGAATTCAGCTAGGCTCATGTCTGTCGGTTTCGCAATTGGCAATGATAGAGGCCGGACTCAATTGAGAGATGTTCCCTATTGACTGGTCTCTGCTGGACGAAAAAGCGATCAAATAATTTGAAAATGATCCATCGACCAGGTCTTCACAGACGTGGAATTCCCGTTCATGCTGAGTGTAATGAACGACGAACGAGGACTAGGCGAGGGGAGGATGAAAGACTGCGATCGGAACAGTCGGAAGATGCACGGATGGCTGGAATATCTCGTGGTAACAAACGCGGCTTATGATGACTGGTTCGAGCAGCATTGCAACAAGCGAGAATCCTTCGGAGAGAGATGTCTTCAACACATCGGTTGTTGAGTCCTGACCAACAATCGTAACGGGTGAACCGAGTACCTGTACGACCACACAGACACAGAGCAGAAACACAATAAGCAGCGCACTGCTCCTTCTTGAGGTGCTACATGCAGTGTGCCATGGGATTGTTCTCGTGCAGAGCGCGGGCCTACCGTTCGTTCTCATTTCTATCTAGTGATTCCCAATCATTATATGTCCATCTTATCAAGCTTATCAAAATTACTCAGAGAATGCACACTGGAGATCCTGTCAATTTAAATCGCCCCTGCCAGAATCCCCGCTGTCAGAAACGCTTGAAACGAGCCAAGCGAAAGAATCTGTGTGGCGACGACCAGAGACACGCTAGCAGCCTGACCATTCACACTCGTGTACGATCCGCTAAGGATCCTTGCCACAACGCCACCGACAATCCCGGCTACTAACCCCGATACCAACGGTGCGCCCGATGCGAGTGCGATCCCGAGCTACAAAGGCAGTGTCACAATAAACACTACGAGACCAGCCTACACACCGGCTCCAAGGGTGTCCGGCGACATCGCACTCACTCATCACAGGAGAACTCCGCCCACGCGATTCCATCCACAGACACATACGCTTTCCAGTTCCTGATACTCGCTTCTGACTTGTTCCTCGCCTCGACTCCGAACGATCAGAAGCGGCCGGCACCTCGAGTAGGAAAGTGCTTTCGAGCCATGCTCTTCACGGGTGTTTCAAGCGGGGCCGCCAGAGTGGGACAACCCTGCGCACCGTACGTCTCACCCATATCCTCAGCGGCAATTTCTTTCTCATGACTGACCTGTCGCGTCATCCACGCCGTAAAGAACCTCGTTGCATCTCAAGGTTCAGAGTGTCCAGTGCGGTACATTCTCGAGACCGAATGGTAAAGATAGTCGGCAGTACGGTGTGCCAAATGCCCCGCGTGCTTGCCAAACTGATGTCGGTGACACGATAGGAACCAACCGGGAGTTGCACGGCGAACGGGCCATCCGAATTACAAAGCCGTCCATCGTCAGTTTCAACAGTGGTATCAATGCGAGATCCCGCGCGAAGAAGGGACACTCGACGAGTGCGCGAGTTGCCTCGGTGTGACGTGTGCCGCGGCAAGGGCGGTGGGGATGCCGTGGGCCTCACCAAACCCAGCAAAGGCGTGAACATCCTGGCGATTGTGGATCGTCACGGCCTCCCCCTCTCCGTCAGTACGCCTGCGGCCAAGCATCAAGAGGTGACGCTGGTCAAACTCAGTTTCGACTGCTACATGCTGGAGGACAAACGGAAACCTCTCATTGGTGATCGCGCCTCTGACAGCGATCGGCTCGATGAGGACCTCAAGCAGGACAGGATGAACATGATGGCCCCGCATCGATCCACCCGCAAGCTCAACACCCAGGCCGGTCGGCCTCTACGGCGGTACCAGCACTGCCGGCTTGGCGAACGGTTCTTTGCCTGGCTCCAGTGGAAGCGGCGGTTGCTGCGGCCATCGTATGCAGAACCGGACGAGTCACGACCTCTCCTGTCCTGCTCGTGGAGGACTCATATGCCCTGCGAGGCTATCTGCTTGTCATCGGATCGCGGTTCAAGTCCTTGACCACCGGTTCGCCTTCCGTTGTGCGACCCCACCAAGGATCGGGTCTATCGAAGTGGCCATCAACGCTATCCGGTATATCGAATGATGGACCAAGAAGATCACTATAGGATCTCATGCCAGTGTCACTAGCCCCTTCTCGAGATCCGCGTTCACTGGACCGGTCCCGAGAATCACGGAACATCTCACTGCCGTAACTGATCCCTCCGCGCTCCTTGTGCCAGTCTAGCACTTTAAGGATGAATGAGCTCTGTGCATTTCAGCGTCCTCCAGAGTACGGCAGCCCATTGGATGAAGCGAAGACCGGCATGGCGAACCCGACACCCATCAAGAGCACACACGACCCAATGTGTGTATAGTTCATCGGACACCTCCTGGCGATCCCTCAACGCAATTGCGTGACAGCAGTCATTGAACGGATCCCCTATTCTATGTCTTCCTCGAGTCCCAGTTTAGTAACCACGTCTGCCACACCACTTCGCTACGCATCGCTATTGCCACACGAATCGAGCCACGGTCCTTCAGAATCCCGCCACTGTTGCTGTCGGCCAAGAGCACAATGCTCCAAGGATTGAGTGCCGTCACGTCATGCCCCCCTCATGTGCGCCTCCACGTTGTTTGGTTTGGCGGGCCACTCTAAGAAAATGTATGAGAGACCCAGCCATTTCGGTACTGGGTGGCAACCCGGTCGCCGAGGCGAAAGGGCCTAGTGGCAGGGGCGGCACGGAGGGATCGCGTGTTTTGTCATGAGCGAGAGCAGCTGAGGATGCATGGTGCGGAGTGTGGTGCTCAGAAAGCGATGACCCGCACTATTCTCCGTAAATATCCGACAGCCCATCCTTTGCGAAGCGGTGCGGGGCTAACGGTGGCTGCATCGGGGATAACCCGAGAAGCGGACGACGATAGTGGTATCGGGCTAGCAAGGCATGGACCTCGTTCTGAAGCGCTGGCCGCTCCGCCACCCGATAGGTGGTCCATCCCAGGCATTTCTTCCGTAAGGTTCCGTTAAAGCTGTCGATATACGCCTTGTATCTTGGAACGGTCACTACGATGGCGCACACAATACTGACGCACCTGTTGCATAGCGTGGGAGTTCGGTCGGCGGAGCCTCCCACATTTCGCGCAACCGCATGAGGCTGAAGTTTGGGATCTGCCACAGAACCATGATGCCCAAGGCATCAAGGTCTTCACTCAAGTCCTCTTGCGTACTTGGTACCTTTGTTGGAATTTAACCCGGTGCAGAGGCAGGACAAGGCCAGTACTCGCTTATCAAGTTTATCGTAGGAATCCATCGGCGGGTGCGTTGGGTGTCTATGCCAAACCGGGTAAGCAGGTCTCCACGGCTGTAGGCTGATCCAGGATGGGGCGAAGTCGGATGATATGTGTGATTGGGTATGGGTGGGGGGCGTTTCAATAGAACCATAGACCCGTAGGAACCGGGCAAAACCACACTCTGCAACCAGACGCTACCTCGCGCGCGGATTTCCTAATTCAGAATACTTCCGACGGCTAGGGACGAAGTGTCAGTGCCCGCGACGACGTACCGACCATCAGTCACTGCCAAAATCCGGAGATAGATTTGCTGGGCGCGCTGTGACCATCTGGGGTTTATAGGAAGACCACGGAACGCAGCTTCCGCAGCCTTCGGTTCATCATGAGTAAGCAACGCTACCATACTCAAGGGGTACTTCCTCCCTCTGTCTGAACAAGACGTTCTCTTACTGAATTTAGAGCCATGACTTCGAGGAAGGGTTCGCCGCACTCGCTCATCATAGATCCGGCCGTTTTATCGACCGTAGCGGCGTCTCCGTGCATGACGGTGGTAGTGACGCCGGCGGCAATCTTGACCGAACCTGCCTCCAATTTCTCGAATAGTTCCGGGGCCGTGAACAGCCAAGACGTGAAGTGAAGCCTCGCGGGTTCAGTTTATGCCTGTTGGTTCCATGCGGGAGGCCGTGATTGCTGCAGCATCAAGTTCAAAGCCAGAGCCAGAACTCATAAGCTCGCATTTTCACAACAACGTATTGGCCTGTTGTCTCGACCCCGATTTGTGGGATCCTAAGGAGGCTGTGGCGTTTGACGCTATTTCCACAGCCGGACGTGCCAGCTCTCATGCCGGCAAGAAACACGTTCTCACATGTAGAGTCCTGAGGATCGTGAGCCACCTTGATATGGACGTCTTCTTCGCGGCTGTCGAGGAGCGCGACAATCCATCGCTAAATGGATTGCCCGTTGTGGGCGGCGCCGATCCTCGCGGCGGAAGGGCGGGGGGGCCTCCACCGCGAGTTACCGGGCGCGCGAGTATGGCATCCATTCCGCCTTGCCTATCTCAAAGGCCTGGCGGTTGTCGGAGTCGGCCAGGAAGCGAGGAGGTCTCCCGGTTGCCTTCTTCCCGGTGCGTATGGAACGATATGCAGAGGTGTCCGCCCATGTGATGGAGACTCTGCGACGGTTTATCTTCTTGGTAGAGCAGGTCAGCATCGACGAAGCCTATTTCGACCTGAGTTCTTGTGAGTCCTACACGTTCGCCGAGGAAATCTGCCGGAAGATCAAAGCCACCATTCGACAAGAAGAACGATTGACCGCATCAGTCGGCATTGGCCCCAAGACGGAAGCCGAACTTACCAAGATCGGCGTGAAGACCATCAAGACCATGCGGCGGTTCTAGTTGGAAGAGCTACACGCCATGTTCGGAAAGCGGGGGTTGGACTTCCATGACAAGATTCATGCAAGGGCCGAGACTTCCGTCGAAGAAAACCACGAGACCAAATCAGTCGGGGAGCAGGACTCCTTCGAGCAGGAAACCGGTAACTCGCAGTGTCTGGTCGGGTGGCTCAACGCCCTGTGTCAGGATGTGATGCACCGGGTGGCTGCAGAAGGGTCTACGCATTTGCGCCGGGTCGCGCTCACGGTTCGGTTTGCTGATTGTGAAACTCACTCGCGCGGCCATACACAGCCTTCTCCCGCATAGGAGGCGGTGCTGCGATTGAAGCGTAATCCAGATGTTAGGAGCTGGACCCAGGCGAAGGGTTCTGTATCAGTCATCAAGGAGCAATAAGGTATGGGTGAAATCATTGTTACGCTCGTGATGGGAGGGATTGTGGTGATAGTGGCGATTGGTGTGGCGTACCTGGCAATTTATCTTTTTGGGAATAACGGAACGCGCTAGCCATTATGGATTCAGCAATGGGGACGTTCCTATGTGAATAACATTCCAGCGAGTAAACGTGTTTCTCGACCACGATCACCGCTTGTCAGATGGTCCGTTAGAGAGGGACCGCTTGTCCCGCGCTTCTTGCAGCGCAATCAGGACAACCTTTGACGTGTTTTCTCCTGTAACGCCCTCTTTGCTAGTCCATTTGGTTTGAATCAGATCCAGGAAGAGCTCCTGCGCGAGAGCAAAGAGTTCTTTCTGACGGTCCTTCGGTATTCCCGTCAACAGCGAGAGCGATGATAGATGCTCTCCCTGGCCCCGGGCCATATCTTGCAATACATTATCAAAGTTTTGTCCCACGAAGACTGTCAATGCCTTATCTTTGACGATGACACTGCTGCTGCCGAGTGGCTGAGTTGGCACATTCAAGGCGCACCCGGAAAGCTGCATTCGGTTGGATGTGGTTAATGGGCGACATAGGTGACATCGCTCGCCATTCAACCATGATGGAGTGCCAAGGAAGAGGGGTGGCACCAGCACCTCTCCACCCCAAGCGCTATTTTGTGATCACTGCCTTTGTCTGGACCGTTGCTCCTTCTCGCACCTCCATTTCCATCTCAGTGGAGCCGGCAAAGGGATACCACGCAATCAGCTTGTGCTTGCCGGCCGGCACGTCCTTGATCTCAAAGGTTCCATCCTCTTTCGCCACGGCGTAGTGGGGATTCGTGACCGGCAGGAAGAACGATTGCATGAACTCATGTTGATCGCACTGGAGCCGGAGGTACGAACCAGGCCTCCCCAAGATACTCGGTTTATCGAGCGTGGAACCCTTTTCGGCCAGGCCGATGTTGAGGATGGTGGACAAGCTTAGGCCTTTCACCTCGAAGGCGTGAGGATTGTGCAAGACGTCCTTGACCGACTTCGGATCATCCGGGTCCGCATCGCGATTTTCGACACGGAAGTTCTTCCGATTGACCACCACGCCGGTATAAGGCTGAAAGTCGCACAACACGGCGGCCACGTCGGTTCCGGGATAGCCGTCCATGAAGGCCTGGTCGTGGAGATCGGCCACAGCGATCACGGCGGATCCGAGTCCTCCGCCTTTGGAGACGGTGGTCTTGGGGAGCAACCGCGTGTCGCCCCTGACCAGAGCCTTGTCCGGATTCTTGGGGCAAAACCTCGGATTCGGGAACTTGGCGAAGAGGAATTCTTTCACGTCGGACTGGCCGACGTAGGTCACGGTTCCGGCATATTTCCTCCGGCCTGCGTGTCGGCAACGCTGACTAGGGAGATCACAACGGCTGTCACGATTGCAGAACTCCAAATATTAGGCCCATGATAGGCCATGATGATACTTCCTCCTCTACAAACAATGAGGAGATGTCGCTTTGCAACGCATGGGGGGTCCAGCGTCCCAAACCACCTCTTGATCAGTCGAACCAGAATGGAAACCGAAGGACATTACGCAAGCGATTGGCGGCTCAAAATCTCCCGCTCCGCATCTACCCAGTCTTGCAGGTCGTCGCCGTGCCGGTATCCTCGTTCTTCATAAAGGGCATAGGCGCGAGCGGCAATCGTACCCTGTAGTCCGTTCGTGTCTTGCCTCTCTTGCTGAGTCGGTGAGGACGAGGTCATGTCATGTGTGGTAAGTCGCTTCGTTGTCGTCGCGCTCGACGTGGTTGTCTTCTGTGGTCGTGCCATCATCTACCTCCCTACGTGGGTGCGAGGACGTCTGCGGCCCTCTGCGGTATGGGAATTGGAGTGAACGGCCGGTCGAGACAGTTCAGCGGAAAGGCGGGGGTCTTCCCGATCCGCCGAATCGTTTCGGCGATCCGTTGCGGGTTGCCCCAATCGCTCCACAACACATTCGTCAATTCCATCACCGCCACGCGGTCCGAGACTTGTTGGAGCAGATGGGATGAAAAGTTGTGCGCTGGCATGTGCCGGTACACATCCTCGAGAACGGCGAGCTCCTCCGTGGTATTCCAGGCTGAGCACAGCCGCTCAAAGCGGGGCATCATGTCAGGAAAGTAGGTCCATCCCGTCTGCCACAGTGCGTCCACTTTTGTCGTGAGTACGAGCGTGTTCCACAAGCCTCCGGAACGCAGTGTGGCATCCGCTTGCGCGAATCCAGGCTTTTCGAGGAATGACGAGACAGCATAGACCGGGATCGTGGAGGACCCGTTGAGCTGGTCGCCGCGGCAAATCCACCCGTATTCGGTCTCTAATCGATCCGGCTGGACGCCGAACAGCAGGAGGCGATCCGGCATCGCCTCCGCCGAAGCCAGGCTCTGTTGCACGGCCTCCACGAAGCGCTGTTCCGGATAGATAAAGTGATCCGATGGTTGGATCACGACCAGTGCCTCCCGGTTGCGAGCCCGGACATAGGAGAGCGGCAGGAAGATGCCGGCCGCTGTGTCACGATTGACCGGTTGTTCAATAAGCTTATTGATCCGATAGGCGCATGGGTGATCCCGCATTTCATGCCGATGGTGGCGAGCCGCCACCACCACGGTCCGTTTCGGCGAGGTAATTCGGGTGGTTCGGTCGAGTGTATGCTCAAACATCGAGCGGGTCCCGACGAAGGTGCAATACTGTTTGGGGCGATGGCGCCCCAACCATCGAGCGACGAAAAGTTTCACCCGTTCGCCGTCGCCTCCGGCCAAGACGATCGACCACACGTTGGTTTCCTCAATGCGCGGTTCCGTCATGATCTGGGTCCTTTCTCCAGCTCGCACGCCGGACATCTCAACGTCCGGCGATGCAGTGGCTCAGGTTGTTGACCGCATCTCCATGCTCCATCGGTAAGGGATTACCTTCTCCATCGTGGTTGGCGAGGCGACGGAGATTGGCCGGACAAAGATCCGGCAGGCGGCGTCCTCAGGCGGTTGGACATGATCGTCTCGTTGAGCCACTCGCCACAATTCACACACCGCCAAGATGGATTCGACATCGCCACTGTGACTTCTAGGAACAACGAATCACTGAAACATGGAACCATGAATCCCTGACAACGTCGGCAAACAGCCATTTCCATCGCACCGCTGTGGTCCGAACCCTGGGCGTATCTCATGCTGCAGAAGATTAAATGGTGCGAAGAAATCGAACGACTGGGAAATCCCCTGGAGAAGTCATCAAATGTCCCCTGCGCATGACAGCAAGACTTGAGGAGGATGTGTCTGACACACTCCAGAGACTATGGAGATGCAGTAAAGGCAATGAGGCATATCCTTGACACCTGGTACACGTCGGCACGAGGTCTAGGGTGATTCCTAGTAGCGCCCAGCACTTTCCGGTGTGATAACGAATGGATCAACGTCAGGGTGGCCTGACTCCAAGCTGTCTCTGTGACATAGGGTATAGAGGGGAGGTGTGTCATGACTCGATTCACTCTGCACCAACCGACTGCGCACTCGGGTGGTGGGACAAGCAAGTGCCTTGCATGTGGCATCGTTCTGATCATTCTTGTCCTTGTACCTGGTGTCGGTCCAGCTGCTGAGTGGCTGGCTCCTGCCGCAGGTCAGACCCTGAGTGCGCCATGGGTAAAGGATATTGTGGCAAGACTGGACGAGCACCGTATCAATGATTTCCTTGCAAAAGCCCCAGGCGCACCGCCGCATCCTGCGCTTGTGCGCTACTATCTCAATCGTGCTGCGCAAGCCGTGCACACTGGCAACCAGCAACTGGCACAATTCTATATCGATCGGACGACTGGTGTTTTTGACTCCGGGGTCTTGCGTGGGTATTACAGCAGGGCGGAGGTCGAGCCTATCAAGAGGCTGATCCGCGAAAAAGCGAAGGCTGCGATGAAAGGGGAGAAGCTCCCTGTGGCCCGGGATTAGAAGCGGTGGACCGGGTATATGCAGAATAAACGGTTGGGGCTGGTCTGAGAAATGCCGTGAGGCGAATAACGACTGTGCATCCGGAGGGGACAAGCGGGACCAACCCAGTTCCCTCCCTTCGCTGTCAGAAATCTCGCTTGACTATTAATCGTCTCTGGATCTCATGTGCCGTCGCTATCCTGAAGGTTGCGCCGGCCAGCGCAACCCTGAGACGGAGTGCACTGCTGAGGGCACCGCTCCATTCAACACTGGAGGCGGGAAGTGAGGAAGGATAAGGGTGTGGTGGAAAGAGTACTCATTGGCGTGGTCGGTGTCGGTCTTGCAGTGATGATCAGCCTCCCCGGTTGTGAGCGACGCCAGCCTCCGGTGAAGGTGAAGCAGGAATCACTCGAGTCCATGGTTGAGGCTCTGTCTCTCGATGTGCCCAAGGCGGGGAGGTCTACCGCCGAGACCGCTGTAGTCTTGACCGGACCGGAAGGCTCGGTAAACCGTGCTGAAAACGAGGATCGTAGGACCCATGCGAGCCAAGACTATTGGGATGCCGCGGAAGGCCACATCCACAAGGCCCTTGCAGTCGCCCCAACACTCGCGGAAGTGCAATTCAACCTTGCTCTGACGTTGGCCAAACTGGGCAAGCACGACAAAGCCAAGGAAGTCTTTAAGAAGGCAGCAGAACTCGCTTCCACTAATCTAGAAACCACCGATTCTTGGTCCTCAAGAAACACCCGAGTGCGTGACGGGGTACGGGGGTAGGCTGTGATGTCAGACGGGAACTGTCTCGGGAGAACACGACATGAGTAAGCAGTGCGATCGATGGATACATCCCAGAAGGTCTCGACTTGGTGGGGCAGTCTTCTGTCTTCTCCTCGTTCTGACGGGGAAGGCCGTATGGGCGCAGGGTGGAGAAATACCAGAACCGAGTCGATCGAGTCTGTCTGAACTCGAAGAAGCGGGCCATCAAGTAACCTGCTGGTTCGTCACTGTTCCCTATGGTGCTGTGAAGGCGGCCTATGCGATCGGCGGGGGGATTGTGGGCGGCCTCGCGTGGGTGGTGACGGGGGGAGACATGGAGGTGGCAGAGTCCGTCTGGATCCCTTCGATGACCGGCGATTACATCGTGCAGCCGCAGCATCTCACCGGGCAGAAGCCCCTCCGCTT
>Ga0224505_10001350_pt1 | contig 15622 bp, 12 predicted proteins | sample SF_Jan12_sed_USG_FD_169102 | JGI IMG/M metagenome (GOLD analysis project Ga0224505, IMG submission 169102) | Sediment microbial communities from San Francisco Bay, California, United States - SF_Jan12_sed_USGS_4_1 | ecosystem: Environmental > Aquatic > Marine > Sediment | place: USA: California... | reverse complement strand
CCTGCTGGTGGCCTTCGCGCTCTATCTCGGCTGGCTGATCGTGAGACACCGCGAACATCGGGCGGCACTTCTCGTCGAGGTCCAAACCCGGATCGAACACAAGGAGCGGACCCAAACCGGAAGAAGCCATTCGGCGACTGTCGCCGAAACCGTTGCAGCCCTGGTCTGCGATACTGAACCGCTGGCGGTTCCGGCCGCATGGTGCCACTCGATTTCTGTCGACCAGAGCCCGCATCGGTGCGCTGGCATCCAGGTCGATGGCTATGCGGTCACTGCTCTCCGTTCCCTTCCTGGACATTCGCGAATCGAACGGCATATCCCTCGCAGGGGATTGATCGTCCCGTCGAGCACCGAGGTCTCCCAGGTGATCGCGGCAGCGTGTGCATGGGATTCGAGACGGCTGCCGGGCAGCCCGGTCCGATGCCCCGACGACCTCGTCTACACCATCGGGGTCGACCCCGAGATCGCCGATCGAGTCGTGGCGCTGGATCCGGAATGGGTCAAACCCGATCCGCGGCTGCATCGCGCCCGATGAATCTCGCCACGCCCGCCCCTGCCAACAGGGCGGCGGCGACGATCACCCACACCGCATCGAAGCCCCATCGTTCGACTGCCGCCCCCAAAACGATGGGTGTCGCGCCCGCTCCCACGAATACCCCGGCCTGAACGACCGATGACGATGCCGCCGCCGTCCCCCGGTTGGCATCGACGACCGTGAAAGTCATCAGCCCCGGCCAACCCCATCCCGTGGCGTAGGCGACCACGACCAGGATCACGAACACCCAGCCGTTGGCGCCCGTGAGCGCGGCGAAGGTGACGGCGCCGCCCCCGAAGAGGAGGAACAGCCCTCGAACACCCCCGGCTTGACGCCGATCGACGCCGATGCCCACAACGATTCGCGCCAGGATCGAGATCGCCGACCCGACCGATTGGAGCAGACCTGCCCCCGTTTCCGACATCCCCGTGTCGATGGCGGCAGAAACGAGATACGTGCCGAGCGCAGTGGCCGCCGTGGCTCCCAGCCCCGACGCCACCGCCAGCCCGATGAGCCGCGACCTGTCGAGAGGCACACCCCGGCGTGGTTGGGAGCCGAATCCGGCATGGACCTCGCGCTCCGACCTCGGGATGAGCAGCCAGACGAGCGCCGCCAGGACAGCCGATACCGCAAACGACGCCCTCCACCCGAAGCCGATCACGACGACCGGTACGGCCAGTCCGGCGAGCAGCGTCGATCCAGGGATGCCGGCATGTTTGATACCGAAGACGGTCGCTGCCCGAACCGGGTCGGTGTGAGCCGCCAGAGCCATGTTCGCGGCCGGGTTGGCCATCCCGTAGACGGCCGCCGCCGCCATCAGAAAGCCCGCCAGTGACCACGCCGACCGTGCCGCCACCGCCGTCGAGGCCATGACCGCCGCCGAAGCGACACAATTGACTCGCATGGCCCGACGCCACCCCACTCGCTGCACCCATCGTCCAGCAAGCGGCGACGAAACCGACGAGGTCAGGAAGAAAGCCGCTGTGAGGAGCCCCAATCCAACCGGTCCGATCCCGAGCTCCGGACCGATCTGAAAGAACGACGCACCCACGAGGAACACGGGCTGGGTGCTCGTCGTGACGAGAAGAACACCGAGCAGGAGAAGCCGTGCGGTGTGGCGGGTGATCACCTTTGGATGCTACGGGCTGATGCGGCGCCGGCGCCGGATTCGCGGGCGGCACTCCCCGAGTAACGTGCTCGGATGCCCAGAGCACCGGAGCCAAGGTGAACCCTCCGGTCTCGGGCCGTTCACCCGCGGTTTGTCGTAGCGCACAGGTGTCGCGGCTGGCCGCCGATGGCTGAGATCGGCATCTCCCCCGCTCCAGTGATCCGGATTCCGGTGTGGTCGTCGGTGATGGCCCTCTCGGCGGGAATCACCTGGAGCCTGGGAGCGGTCACCACAGTCGCCGCAACCGAATCGGACGCCTGGCAGTACCTCTTGTGGCGGTCGGTGGCCGTTCTGGTTGTGGTCGAGTTGCTGGCCCGACTCCGAGGACGGCGCTCGTCGCTCAAGACCGCGTACACCTCGGGTTGGCTGATGGTGACCGCGTGTTTCTCACTGTTCCTGGCTTCGGTCTCATTCATCTACGCACTGAAGACCACGACCGCCGCCAACACGGCGTTCCTGGCTTCGATCACGCCTCTGGTGGCGGTGGTCCTGGCGAGGGTGTTTCTGGGCGAGCGGCTCACAAAGGTGACGGTGGGGGCACTCATGCTCGCCATGATCGGGCTGACCGTCATGGTGGTCGCCGATCTCGGAGCCGGCCGCATGTCAGGGAACGTCGCCGCCATGATGTCGTCGGTGGGATTCGCCTCGTACACGGTGTGTATCCGGGCAGACCCGAGCCGCGACTGGTCACCGGTTCTCACCGGCTACGCGGCGCTGATGATCGTCGTCTGCGCCGCCGTCACGTGGACCACCGGCCGTCCCTTCGTTCCCTCCGGTTTCGATCTCGGCATGGCTGTCGTGCACGGTGGGATTCTCATCGTGGTTGGGACCTACCTCTTCAACGTGGCCTCGAGATCCATACCGGCGGTGGCCATGACCGTGTTCGCTCAAACCGAGACCGTGTTCGTACCCGTGTGGATCTTCCTCGTGTTCGGGGAGAAGCCGGGTGCAGCCTCACTCGTCGGCGCTGCGATCATCCTCACAGCCATCGTGGGCAAGGCGGTCCTCGATGCCAAACCCGGTGAGCTGAGACCACACCGGGCCGTACCTGGGGCAATCGAGTGAATCAGATCGCCCTGTCGAACCACCGGATGGACAGGGCGACGGCCCCGACCAGGGTCGCAAGGGCGATCCCCACGAATCGGTCTGTGACCTGACGGTCTTGTTCTTCGTATGCGATCTGAGACTCCAACGAGTCGAACACCCCGGCCAACTCCGACTCGGAGGCTGCCTCGAAGAACGATCCGCCGGTGGCGGCCGCAACATCCGCCAGTGCCCCCTGGTTCACAGGTACCGGGATCGTCTCACCTTCGAATGCGATCTCGCCAGCCTCGGTCCCGAAGGCGATCGTGTACACGGGAACGCCGGCCTGCGCCGCGGCGGCCGCCGCTTCGGCGTCTTCACGGCCCATCGTCGTCTCGCCGTCCGACAGCACCACGATGGCAGCGGGTACCCCCTCAGGCGGGCCTGAGAGCCGGAGCTGATCCAACGACGCGAACACAGCCTCCCCCACCGCCGTGCCCTGTCCCAAACCGAGGCGCCCTATCGCCTCCCGCACCAATCCGCGATCGGCGGTGGGGGCGGCCACAGGCAACGCGTTACCGGCGAAGGCGACCAGTCCCACCCGCAACGTCTCCGGGGCAAGATCCACGAATCGGCGGGCAGCATCCTGGGCTGCTTCGAGGCGGCTCGGCGCCACGTCGTCCGCCGCCATCGACAGCGACACATCGATGGCGAGCACGATGGTGGCCTGCTCGACGGGCACCTCGACCGCCATCACCGGACGAGCGAAGGCGACCACCAGGCCGGCGATCCCGACCAGCGCCAGCACGGCCGACACATGCCGCTTCCAAGACGTTCGCCGTGAAGCCTGGCGGGCGGCCTCGAGCGCCGAGAACCGCGCCAGCGTCGCTTCGCCGCGCAATCGAGTCACCGCGTACCAGGCAGCCAGCACGAGTGGAAGCACCAGCAGCCCGAGACGAACCGGGGCCTCGAAACTCATGCCGATCGTCCGGTGCTCGCCATCCTGCGGCGTCTCCCCAGAACGGCGGCCACCACATCAGCCCCCCAATCGCCCCCGGTCGAGAGAGGAATGTGGGTCACCGAAAGGGTCGAGAACTCACGGGCGAGAGTCCGCCGTCGCTCCTTCGCCAGGTCTGCGAAGCGGCGCCGCACCGACGCCGAGCCCGTATCGATCCAGGCTGCCCGACCCGTCTCCGGGTCGACCAGCCGCACTGAGCCCGCGTTCACCAGCGTCTCCTCGCGGGGGTCGAACACCTCGACGGCCACGACGTCGTGCCGGCCGGCGAGCGCGCGCATCGGTCGAACCCAGTCGGCTGCTCCCAGGAAGTCACTGACCACGACCACCAACCCCCGCCGGGTCTTCAGCAGGGCCACCCTGTGGATTCCCGCCGCCAAATCCGCAACGCCACCCGCCACATCGGGCGCCGAGGCGCGGGCGAGGATGCCATAGACGTGGCTCCTTCCAGTCCGGGCCGGTATCGCCAGCGTTCGCTTGCCGGCGATGACTGCGCCCACCCGATCGCCTGCCTTGTCGGTCAGGAACCCGAAAACTCCTCCGGCTCCCAGTGCCACATCGGCCTTCGTGTCCGCCCCGGACCCGAACTCCATCGACGCAGACATGTCGAAGACCAGGGTCGTTTCGAGCTCGCGGTCGGCGGTGGTGTCGCGCACATGAGTCCGCGTCGAACGTGCTGTCACATTCCAGTCGATCCGCCGCACGTCGTCGCCGGGAACGTAGGGCCGAGCGTCTCCCGGCTCACCTCCGGGCCCTGGCAACAACCCCCGGTGGTCCCCCTGCAGCAGTCCTTCCACCCGGCCGACCACGGCGAGCTCGATCCCGTGGATCTTGGCGAGCAGCTCCGGCCTCACGCCATCATCCCGCCGCCAGCCAACCGTCCCGGGCCGGGAACCTCGAGAGGATTTCGACGAGGATGTCGTCGATTCCGACTCCATCCGCGACGGCGTCAAAGGACAGGATCAGCCGGTGGTTCAACACGTCGTAGGCGACGTCGTAGACGTCCTGAACCGACACGGTGTCCCGCCCCCGGACCAACGCCAGAGCCCGGCCACAGCGGATGAGAGCGATCGACGCACGGGGGCTGGCACCGAAGGCGATGAGGCCGTCGAGTTGGGTGAGACCGGCTTCCAGTGGATGCCGTGTGGCCTGAACGAGACCGAGCGCGTATTCGCGAACGGATTCGGGCACGACGACCGCTCGGGCCGACCTCTGAAGTTCGAGGACCGCCTGAGGACCGAGCAGGGTCTCGGCCGCGTTGGAACCCAGGTCCATGCGTTCGATGATCTTGCGTTCCTCGTCGAGAGTCGGATAGTCCACCGGCACTCTCATCAGGAAGCGATCTCGCTGCGCTTCGGGGAGCGGGTATACGCCCTCGGACTCGATCGGGTTTTGGGTCGCCATGACGAGGAATGGTTGCGGTGCCGGAAAGGTCCTATCCGAGATCGTGACCTGGCGTTCGGCCATGACCTCGAGCATCGCCGACTGGACCTTCGCCGGAGCGCGGTTGATCTCGTCCGCCAGCACGAAGTTGGCGAGGATGGGACCCGGTTCGACGTCGAACCTCTCGGCCGAAGGCCGGTAGAGCCGGGTTCCGACGATGTCCGATGGAAGGAGATCCGGCGTGAACTGGATCCGGGAGAACGACCCACCCATCACTTTCGCCAGCGTCGACAATGTGAGGGTCTTTCCCAGCCCCGGTACGCCCTCCAGCAGGCAGTGACCGTCGGCGATCAACGACACGAGGATCCTGTCGAGCATACGCTCCTGCCCAACCACAACCCGGTGGAGTTCCTCCCGAGCTTGGCTGATGAGTTCGGCCGCGTCCTCGAATTCGGTCACGTCACCTCCAGGGATTCGGCGAGACGCACCAACTCCTCCACCGGTATGGCTTCGGGTGCGTCGATGGTGAACAGGATCTTGCCCGGCTCGACCCAGGACAGCGCGTACCTTCCCTCGGTGGTCGCATCCACCACGCCGCTCTGTCCCCGAACTTGCACGGGGTCGCCGGCAGGGAGTTCCGGATCGGCGGCGGTGACGAGTGCCGAGATCTTGACGTGGATGGTCTGATCGGTGAGAACGGCGGTCTGCTCCACATGATCAGAGCTCGACTGCGTGTAGTTGAACTCGACCGTGAATCCGGCGGGTGGGTTGGGCACCGTGAACAACTCATCGACGAACGGTTCTTCGAGGTCCGGTGGCAGCGGATTCGTCGGGAGCGTGGTCGGAGCCGGTGGGACGATGACATCCGGGAGGGAAAGGGTGGTTCCCGTCGGCTCCGCGTCCGCATCTCGGGGCAGAACAAGCCCGACGAGGAAACCGACGGCCACGATGCCCGCTGCGCCGACCACGAACGGCCAAGGGTTCGTCTTGTGGCCCACAGCCGTGGTGGGTGCCGGCTCGGCGACCGGGGCGGGGACGAAACGTGAGGGAGGCCCGGGCGGTAGATCGCGCCAGGACCGGCCGGTGGGGATCTTCTGGCCTCGAGTCATGGTGCCAGCGTAGGTTCGTCTCCGTAAAGTGGAGTTCAAGGGGATCGTTCGACGCAGCCACCCGGAATGTGCAAGGATGGGTCAACATGACCGACCTCGCTCGTGAGTTCGCGGACCTTCATGCCCACATCTGCAAAGGTCTCGCCGACCCAAAAAGGCTTCTCATTCTCAACGCTTTGCGAGGCGGCGAACGGTCGGTTTCGGACCTGGTGGAGGAACTCGAGATTCCCCAGGCCAACGTCTCGCAACACCTGGCGGTTCTCAGGGACCGCGGACTCGCGACCACCCGACGCGACGGGCAGCGGGTCTTCTATTCGGTGAGCTCCCCCAAGATCATCGACGCCATGGACCTCCTCAGAGAAGTGATGCACGAGCAGGCCGAACTCGACCCCTCGATCGCCGCCCGCGCCGCCACCGGCTAGCCACCAGTCACCAGTCACCAGTCTCTCCCCCATCCCGGCTCCGCCGGACTCCCCCCGCTGGGGGGAGAAACAAGAACCCCCAACACCGTGCCGCCAACGAGTTTCCTCCCCCAGCGGGGGAGGTGGCGCCGCAGGCGACGGAGGATGGCGTTCTGCGGCCCGAGCGAAGCGAGGGCCACCCGATCTCCCCCCCGCCGGGACGCGACGGAGGGGACAACGACTCGATGACTCGATGACTCGATGACTCGATGACTCGATGACAGGCCCGAGCGAAGCGAGGCCCTATCCCTCCAGAGGGATGGCCTTCGGCCAGGCGCGGCCTGTGAAGGGGCAACCTCCCCACCCGGGCACGGCGTAGGCCCAGGGATCGACGGCCCAGGCAGGCAACTCGACGCCTCGACGTCCGGCGAAGTCTGGGTCGGTGGACTTGAACCTCGGCAACACCGGAACCTTCACCTGGTTGTTGACGTCATCGTTGTAGCCCGTGTTCACGACCGCCCACGGTCCCCAACCGCCCCATCCTGCACCCCGCCTGTTCATCGCCATGAAGTAGGTGGCGGCGGCGTAGGCGTTGTCGACCGGATCGAACTTGGATGCACCCCGGAACCCGTAGGTGGCCATCTCTGAGCCCCCCATCTGAAACAACCCTCCGTAGCCCCAGGGGTTGTTTCCGGTGAGCGCGAACCCTGCGAACGCTTGAGACTCGCAATACGCCACCACGACGGATTCTGCGGCAACCTGCTCTGCGAGGTTCTCGAAGCCCCAGATCCTGGCAGCGTCCCAGCCCGAGGACGTGGGCGGGCGCTCGAACATGCCTCCCACCGACGCCATACATTCGAACATGGTGTGGGTCATCTGGGCGACGAGATTCCGATCCCACCGACCCGCATCGTCACGGAGCGGCAATGCCGCCGCCCTCTCGTGACATTCGAAAGGATCATCGGGGATGGGCTGGACGACGACCGCTTCCTCCGTGACGACTCCGCGCGGCGTCGACTCTTCGAGGTCGAGCGCCAGGATCGCGAGGTCGAGGCTCTCGATGTCGGGTGTGGTCGTGGTCGTCACCATCTCGACCGATGCCGACTGAGGAGACGATTCAGGCCGCCCCGGATACGGCCGATCTGCGAGCGCAACGGTCTCGGCCTCGAGGTCGGCGGCGACCGACTCGGGTAGAGACGGACGGGTCGAGGAGACGAATTCCACCACCGTCGGCTGGGTCGAGGCAGGCGCAAACGTCGGCACCGTGGGTACCGGCGCAGCGAGGGCGACAGGTTCGACGACCTGGCCGCCGCCCACGGTCGAGAACACCACGGCCAGCGCCGCAGTCATCGACGCGAGGACGCGCGGCAGCCCCGGCGAAGAAACCGTGAGGTGTCTGCCTTTGGGCACAGTACGAGCTGCGGTCGGAATCCAGGGGTTTGCCAGCATGAGGGGCCATCAATCTCATCGGCACGGCGGCCCCCCGAATTGAGCGCCCGTGGTCACCAGAGGATCGCGGCCTGGCGGCCAGGCACGGTCACCACGCCGTCGGCGATCGATGCCGCCCCCCACCGCGGCTTCAACCGATACCCGGAGAATGCGGCCGGCCGGTTGCCACGGTTGATCGCCACCACCGTCCGCTCCCGACCCTCTCTGCGTTCGAACACCACGAGGTCTCGACGCGCCTCGATCGACGTGAACCGCCCGGTGACGAGCGACCGCCTCCGCCTCCTGATCGCGGTGATGGCCGCGATCAGGTCACGCAAGTCGTGGTCTTCGGCGTGCCACGGAAACGCCGCCCGGCACCCTGGATCGTCGCCGCCTTCGACACCGACCTCGTCGCCGTAGTAGATGCCCGGCGCACCCGGGAACGTCAGCTGAAAGACGGTCGCCAAGACAAGCCGCCACATCTCCGACCGGGCCTCGGTGAGGAAACGTGGAGTGTCGTGGCTGCCCAGCAGGTTCTGATTGGCGAGCGTCACAGACCACGGGTACTGGGCGATCAGTCTGGTCGCCTCGTCCACGAGACCGCTGCCGTCGATCTCACCCCAGGCGAAGAAGCGCAGGCAAATCGAGCGGAACGTGTAGTTCATTGTGGCGTCGAATCGATCACCCTGAAGCCATGGCCCCGTGTCGCCCATGATCTCTGACAGGAGATAGGCGTCCGGATTCGCCTCCTTCACAACGTCCCGAAAATCATTCCAGAAGTCCGGGTCGACATACCTGGCGACATCCATCCGCCATCCATCGATGCCGTACTCCCGAATCCAGTGGGCGGCGACGCCGAGAAAGTAGGACCGCGCGTCCGGATTCGACAGCCGGACGCGGGGCATCGTCGGCACCGAATACCAAGCCTCGTACGTGGGCTCGACGACCCGGCCTCGCCCTTCGACCCTCTCGACCGGAAGACCCACCTCATTCGCCCACACGTCCAGCCACTCCCGGACCCAAGGTCGTGATCTGAGCTCGGCCGGTCGGTGGATGAGCCGCAACGGCCAGGAATCCACGACGAACCAGTCCGCATACTCCGACCGTGGTCCACATTTCATCAAATCGGCGAAGGCGAAGAATGTCGGGTGCACGTGATTGAATGACGCATCCAGGATCACCCGGATCGACCGATCGTGGGCCCTCTCGACGAGTTCGGAGAGGGCCCGATTCCCGCCCAACGACGGCTCGACCCTGAAGTAGTCGGTCGTGTCGTAGCGGTGGGTCGATGGGGATGTGAACACAGGGTTCAGATAGATGACGTCGACACCCAAACCGGCGAGATAGTCGAGTCGGCCCGTCACACCGGGCAGGTCACCCCCTTGGAAGACTCTGGCGTGAGGGGGGCTCCCCCACTGGGCGGTGCCGGCCGGATCGAGGTCAGGATCGCCGTTGGCGAAACGGTCCGGAAAGATCTGATAGATCACGGCGCCCCGCACCCACGCCGGGGTTTCGACCCTGTGCACGCCCGCAGGGTCGACCCGGAAGCGGTCGAGCCTCTCGACCGCGTTGGAGACACCGGAGGCGACCAGATAGACGGGTCGACCGTCGACCGAGCGGAATGCGAAGCTGTACTCGGCCGGTTCAGGGAGTGCCACGTCGGTCGACCAGAAGGCGAATCTCCCCGACCGGGACGTCTCGCCCATCTCGTACGCGACGACCGGGCCCGAATCGGGTCTGACCACCAGCCAGGCTTCCTCGATGTCGGGCTCGGTCCACACCTTGAATCTCAGCTCCCCGGACTCGAGCCGTTCGAGGTAACGCACATCCCGAGGATCGAACCGGATGTCCCAAGGGGACACGTCGCCGGGTAGTCCGAGGATCCCCAGGTCGTGACCGTGTTCTCTGACTCTCAAACGACGTCCCCGATCCACACGGCCGTGTCGGGCTCGAGGGTCCCGGTCCCGACATCACCCGAAGCCACAACGAGCCGTCCCGGCGGCATCGGAACGGGAGATGAGCCCATGTTGACGACACAGAGGTGGCCACTGTCTCGTCGGAAGGCCACGACATCCCCTCCCATATCCACGATGGTCACGCCGCCACCCAACTGCCTCCGCCGCTCGAGCGCCTCCCGGTACATCATCAATGTCGACGACGCATCGTTCGCCTGTCGCTCCGCCGAATACCTCCCGAACCACTCGGGTTGTGGGAGCCACGGGTCGGGCCCTCCGAATCCGAACGAAGGCCCCTCTTCCGTCCAAGGCATCGGCACCCGGCAGCCGTCCCGACCTTTGACCGACCGCCCCGACCGGATCCAGATCGGGTCCTCGAGCCGGTCGGTCGGCAGGTCCCAGACCTCGGGAAGCCCCAACTCCTCTCCCTGGTAGACATAGGCGGACCCGGGAAGAGCGAGCATCAGCAACGCCGCCGCCCTGGCCCTGCGCAGGCCCCGATCGGGATCGAGGAGATGATGGGGCCCGTCGAGCAGCCAACGCTTGGCGTCGACCCCGTCGGGCAAGCCGAACCGGGTGGCATGGCGGACGGCATCGTGGTTTGACAGCACCCACGTTTGCGACGTGCCTAGGGCCAGCGAGTCCTCGATAACCGACCGAACACGTCCCGCGTCCCAACCAGCCTCGAGGAACGAGAAGTTGAAGGCCTGGTGATACCGATCGGGGCCGAGATATCGAGCGAGGCGATCGATCGGAACGACGGCCTCGGCCACCATCATGCGCCCGTCGTACTCGTCGAGAACGGATCTCCATCGCTGTACGACTCGGAGCAGTTCGTCCCGGTCGAAGAACGGATGACTGCCGGGCGGCAGATCGTCTAGTCCCGTGTCTTCGAAATCGGACCAGGTGGGATCCTTCGCGAGAGCGTGGGCCACGTCGACCCGAAAACCGTCGAATCCTCGATCGAGCCAGAAACGGAGGATCGCCTCGAACTCGGCGACTACGTCGGGGTTGTCCCAGTTCAAGTCCGGCTGCGTCGGATCGAAGACGTGCAGGTACCACTGCCCATCGGCCGCCCGCGTCCATGCCGGACCCCCGAACACCGAACGCCAGTTGGTGGGGGCAGACCGGTCGCCGCGGCCATGACGGAAGTGGTAGCGACTCCGGGCCGCGGAACCGGGTTCGGAAGCGAGGGCCTCGACGAACCAAGGATGCTCAGACGACGTGTGATTGGGAACCAGGTCGAGGAGCACCTTCAGTCCGACCGAGTGGGCCCTCTCGACCAGGGCTTCGGCCGCCGCCAGGGTTCCGATTCTCTCGTCGACATCCCGGTAATCGGCGACGTCGTATCCGCCGTCGTTGAGAGGCGACGGATACCACGGATTGATCCAGATCCCATCGACACCGAGCTCCGCTATGTACTCCAGCTTCGAGTTCAGACCGGCGATGTCGCCGATCCCGTCGGCGTTGCCGTCGGCGAAGGAACGGATGTACACCTGGTACACGACGGCGTCACGCCACCACTCGCTCATCGACGAACACCCAGTGTCACGGTCCTCGAATCGGATGCGAGGTGCCCCGACCCGTCGTCGACGGTCGCGATCACTTCGACTTCGGCGCCGTCGGGAACGTCCGAGTTGTCCCAGTACACCCGATATGGGGCCGCATCATCTGTCCCGACGACCACCGGCTCGGCTCCGTCGACCATCACCGCAAACGTCACCTCGGCGAATCGAGAGTCCGAGAGCTCGGCCTCCAGGCGATATCGGAACGTGGGGATCTCGGACCCCTTGGGTCGCACGATCGACACCTCGACCGCGCCGGCGGGCACGGCGACCGGCGCTTCCGCCCTCAGAACCACTGCCGACATGGGCGGCACGGGGACGACGAGGTCGCCGTTCCCTTCCGACGTCAGCCGGGCGTCGGACCGAAGCGAGACGAACTCGGTACCCGGCGACACGGTGGGGACCCGGGCAGGCACCTCGAGGGTCGAGTTGTTGGCGACCACCACATATTCGATGCGCTCGGACCGATCGATGCGAGAGAAACCGAAGAGCGGGCCGTCGAGCTGGTGAACGATCTGGGCGCCCGTGCGGAGAGCCTGATGCTCACGTCTCAGGGCGCTCAACTCGGTGATCCACCGGTAGAGCGGATGGTTCGGGTCGAAGTTGTCGACTGCAGGAGACAGATCCGACCCGAGATTGTTGTCATCGGAGTACTCGGGCACGTCGGAGCCGAACATGGTCTGGCGGGCGAGCTGATCTCCCCCGGATCCTGTGAAGCCCTGTTCGTCGCCGTAGTACACGACGGGCACACCCCTCGTGAGGAACAACAGATCGAATCCGAGCTTCATCCTGTCCACGAGAGACGCCTCGTCCGCCGTCGGGTTGGCGACCGCGATCTGGTACCCCATTCGACCCATGTCGTGATTGCCGAAGAACTTCACCTGCATCGATGCGTTGGAGTCGACGTCCGTGAACCAGTCGTCATTGTCGAACGCCTCGCCGAGAGCCGACCCGGGGGCACCGCCCGCGACATATCGTTCGAGGCCGGCTGCGACGATGAAATCGAGCGTGGCGTCGAACCCCAGGTTGGTGAAGCTCGACTGGAAGATCGGATCCTGGTCGAACACCTCCCCGAACATGAAGAAGTCGTCACGCCCCGCCTCTTCGGCCCGGGCGCGGATGCGGGGAGCGAAGAACTCCCAGAACCCGGAGTCGACGTGTTTCACCGTGTCCACCCGGAATCCGTCGACATCGAATCGTTCGATCACCTCTCCATATAGCTCGGTCATGCCCTCCCGGACCAGCGGGTGCTCGGTGAACAAATCGTCGAGCCCGAAGAAATCACCGAAGAGTGAGGACTCTCCGTTGAACGTCGAATTGCCCCGGTTGTGATAGAGCGTGGGATCGTTGAGCCATTCGGGCGACTTCGCCCCAGCATCGGCCTGGTTGGCGAACGTCGGGACATAGGGAAACGACACGGCCGGATCCAGTTCGGGGAATGGGTCGGCGATCGCCGGGTCGAAAGGATTCGAGTTCACGTCGAGGTATGGCTTCGCCGTCTGGGCGTAGTAGACAAACGACTCGCCCTCGTAGGTGATGACGTCCCCGGTGTGATTCACGACGATGTCGAAGTAGACCGACATGCCGGCTGCATGTGCAGCCTGGATGAAGGCCTGCATGTCCGCATCGGAACCGAGGTGTGGGTCGATGTGACTCCAATCCACCTGCCAGTAGCCGTGATAAGACGACGAGGAACCGTCGATGGAACCGTCGCCCTGCACAAAACGGTTGGTGAACGGAGGCGTGATCCAGATCGCTTCCACTCCCAGCTCGGCCAGGTACCCGAGCCGCTGTGTCAGACCGACGAGATCGCCTCCCTGGTGGTATGCCTTGTTGTCCGGCAGAAAACCCGTCTCGAGCGCGCCTCCGTCGAGCCCACCGGAGTCGTTGGTCGGGTCACCGTTTGCGAAGCGGTCGGTCATGACGAAGTAGATGAACTCACCGACGGCCGGATGACGCACCGGCGGGGCCACCGGGCCTACGTCCGGGAAGGTCGTGACCGTGGTCGAGGGAGCAGTGGTCGTCGCAACCGGCACCGTCGATGACGCCGGGCTCCGTGTGCAGGCAGCCGACAGAGCGAGCAGGCCGACGACAGCGGCCCGGCGCCTCCAGCGAGACGTCATCCCTTGACGGCGCCCTGGGTCAGACCACCGATGATCTGTTTCTGGGCAATGAGGAAGGTGATCACGATCGGCAGGGCACCGACCAGTGCGGCAGCCGCCAGTTGCCCCCACTGGGCGGAGTAGTCGCTCTGGACGAAGAGGTTGAGCCCCACCGCGAGCGTGTACTGGTCCACTTCCCGGATGAGAAACGTCGCGAGGATCACCTCGGCGAACAGGCCCACGAACGACAAGATGAAGATCACTGCGAGTGCCGGGCGGGTGAGGGGAAGGACCACTCTCATGAAGATCTGGAGCGGGCTGGCACCATCCACCTGAGCAGACTCGTCGAGGGACTGCGGGATCGTGTCCATGAATCCCTTGATCAGAAACGCGTTGAATCCGATGGCACCGCCGGTGTACACGAAAATCAGATAGAGGTGGGTTCCGAGCCCGGCCGCAGGCACCACTTCGCCTATCTGCTGGCCGAGAATGAACAACGCCACGAACCCGAGGAACTGTGGGAAGACCTGGACGAGCAACAGGCTCAACAGCCCCGCCCGCCGGCCTTTGAACCGGAGACGGCTGAACGCAAACGCCGCCAGCGACGCCAAGGCCACGTTCAAGGTGGAGGCGATGATCCCGATCTTCCACGACGCGAGAATCCACCGTCCCACCGGATAGAGCGGGTCGGAGAACAGCTTCCGGAAGTTGTCGAAGGTGATCCCGTCCGGGATGAGTTGGGCAGTCTGCAGATTGTCGATCGGGTTCACGGCCGCAGATATCACCCATACGACCGGGTACAGCGACACGAACACGCCCGCGACCAGGACGACGTAGCGCCACCCGATCTCGCGGGCCCAACGGGCGAAAGGCATCTTCCGCCTCGCCGCCGACACCGAGCCTGCGGCGGCGCGGAGCAGTGGAGCAGCACTCTCACGCGTTGCCATAGATCTCCTCCAGTCTCCTGGTGAACCGGAAGCTGAAAGCCGACATCGCCGCTACCAGCAGGAAGATGATGACCACGATCGCCGACGCCAATCCGAAGTCGGCACCTCTCCCCGAACGAACCGCCAGGTCGAAGGTGAAGGAGATGAGAATGTCGGTCTCACCGAACGGGACACCGGCACCCGCTACCGGAGGTCCTCCCTGCGTCAGCAGATAGATCAGCACGAAGTTGTTGAAGTTGAAGGCGAAGGACCCGATGAGCAGCGGGGCGGTCGTCACCAGCAGCAGCGGAACCGTCACGGTACGGAACACCCGGAACGGCCCGGCCCCGTCGACACGGGCGGCCTCTTTCAGCTCGGCGGGAATCGCCTGGAGCGCACCGGTGGTGATCAGGAACATGTAGGGGAAACCGAGCCACGTGTTCACCATCAACACGGCGACCTTGGCCCAAGTGCCGTCGATCAGCCACGGAACGTCGCCGAAGCCCAATGAGTTGAGCAGTCCGTTGACCTGGCCGTAGCGATCGTTCAGGAGCCCTCGCCACACGAGAGCTGAGATGAAGGCGGGAATGGCGTAGGGGATGATGAAGATCGAACGGAACAGCGCCTTGCCCCGCACCCGATCTTCCTGGAGGGCGTTGGCGAGTGTGAGACCGACGATGAAGGTGAGGGCCACCGACATGAACGCGAACACGAGGTTCCACACGAAGACCTGCAGGAAAGGCCCTCGGATGCCCGGATCGGTGAGGATCGAGGTGTAGTTCTCTCCGCCCACCAGGATCCGCCAGCCCGGGTCGATGCGCCGTCCGTCATCACACACGAAGTTCCCGGCCTGAGGCGTGCAGGACGCGTCGGTCTGAGCGTCGTAGAGGACGTCGGTTTCCGGGTCGTAGGTATAGCGGGTTCCAGCCTGGATGAGCCGCGCCTGAGACGTGGTGGTGACCTCGGCAACACCGCCGGGGACGTCGAGCACGCTGTCTTCGATGAGCCCCTG
>Ga0224505_10001349_pt1 | contig 15623 bp, 15 predicted proteins | sample SF_Jan12_sed_USG_FD_169102 | JGI IMG/M metagenome (GOLD analysis project Ga0224505, IMG submission 169102) | Sediment microbial communities from San Francisco Bay, California, United States - SF_Jan12_sed_USGS_4_1 | ecosystem: Environmental > Aquatic > Marine > Sediment | place: USA: California... | reverse complement strand
GCAGAGCCGGCCCGGCGAGGGTCCTTCGCCGATCCATTGACACCGTGTCGGCCAGGAGTGTGGACTGACGCCCCGACCGCGAGACAGCCGAAGGATGTCACATGCTCACCATCACCCTCCTCGGTACGGGCAGTCCGCTCCCCGACCCGAATCGGGCCGGACCGGCCACCCTCGTGCAGGGTGCGGGTGAGTCGTACCTGGTGGATGCGGGACGTGGGGTGCTCATGCGCCTGGCCGGCGCGGGTGTGGCCCCCTCCCAGCTCGATGCCGTTTTGCTCACCCATCTCCACAGCGATCACTTCACCGACCTCAACGATGTGATCACCACGCGCTGGATCGGGACGTTCGAGCCGACGCCCCTGCGCATCATCGGCCCACCGGGCACGGCGGGGGTCGTCGACGCCATCATGGCTTCGTTGGGCCCCGACGTGGCCTACCGCATCGCCCACCACGACGATCTCGACTACGAGCCACCCGTCGAGGTCACCGAGGTCGAGAGTGGCGTGATCGATCTCCCCGGTGCGACCACCATCACGGTGGCCCCCACCGATCATCGTCCGGTGGAGCCGAGCATCGGTTTCCGCTTCGATGTCGATGGGGCCAGCGCGGTCACGGCCGGAGACACCGTTCCCTGCGCCGGCCTCGATCGACTGTGCGCGGGGGCCCAGGCGCTGGTGCACACGGCCATTCGCAAGGACATCATCGCCGATCTGCCCATCCAGCGAATCGTCGATGTCCTCGACTACCACTCGTCGGTGGAGGAGGCGGCCCAGACCGCGGCCCGGGCCGGCATGGAGACGCTGGTGTTGACGCACTACGTACCCGCGTTCGCCGTGGGGGAGGGTGACGACTGGCGCGATCTGGCTGGTGCCCACTTCGATGGCACGGTGGTGGTGGGCGACGACCTGCACCAGGTCGAGATCGCACCGGCGTCGTGACCATCGCATCCAGCATCGGGGAGCACACATGACCCAACCAGGGCAGCCGAGCTACGGACAGGTCGACCACGACTACGGCCTGCGTCTGGCCACCACGCCGGCCGACGAGGACGGTCCGGTCTGGATGGTCAACCTCATGAGCTATCGCGCCCGCGCGCAATACGCCGACGGCACGGAGGACGCGGTCACCGGCCGGGAAGCCGACGACCGCTACACCCCCATCGGACCGCTCACGGCGGTCGGTGCCGAGATCGTGTTCCACGGTGAGGTCGAGACGCAGCTTCTCGGCGACCAGCCGCAGTGGGATCGCATCGGTGTGGTGCGCTATCCGACCCGGCGGTCCTTCATCGAGATGCAGTCCCGGCCCGATTTCCAGGAACTGCACATCCACAAGGAAGCGGGAATGGCCGAGACCATCGTGCTGGGCTGTCGACCCTTGTTCGCCGGCATTCCCGACGGCGCGCCGGACTGGTCGGCGGTGGCGCATCCCCCGACCGCCGACGACGGTCCGGTGGTCGTGTTGCATGTGCTGCGCTTCCATGGCGATCCGGCCGACGGCATCACGCCGCGGCACATGGAGGACTACCAGGAGGTTGCCACCCGCTCCGCGGTCGCCCACGGGGTCCACATCTCCGGCTGGTTCGGGGTCGAGGGCACCATCATCGGCGACGGGCGGGCCTGGCACCAGGTCCGGTTCAACACCTTCCCCAGCCGGGCCGCGTTCATGGCCGTGGTCGCCGATCCGGAACGGTTGGAGGCTCAGAGCGAGCACCGGGAGGCGGCCATCGCCGACACCTACACCATCATCGTGCGCCCGGGGGTCGATCGGCTGGCCGAGTCGATCGACGAGGTCGCCCGGTGACCGCGGCGATCGTCGCCGGCCTGTACCGCCATCCCATCAAGGGATGCCGAGCGGTCTCCGTCGACGTCGTCGACGTGACCGCCACCGGTATCGCCGGCGACCGTGAGCAGGCCATCATCGACGAGGAGGGCCACCCCCTCGACCAGGTGCGCCATCCCCGTCTGGCCCGGATCGGGGTGGAGATCCTCGATGACGACCACCTCAGGCTGTCCCATCCCGCTGCTGCGCCGCTGGTGCAGCGACGGGCCGCCGACGGCGAGCGGGTCGAGGTGGTCGCCACGCTCGACACCGCCTCGGCGATCGATCAGGGCCCGGACGCGGCTCGGTGGCTGAGCGCGGTGCTGCAACAGCCCGTGCGTCTGGTCCACGTGGCCGAACCGTGGACCCGTTCACTTCCCCTCGACCAGTTCGCGTTGATCGATGGTCGTTCCTTCGATCGGTTCGCCAGCGTTGCGCCCATCCTTCTGAACAACCAGGCTTCGCTCGACGACCTCAACACCCGGCTCGACGAGCCCATCTCCATGGACCGGTTCCGGATGAACGTGGTCATCGACGGCCTGGCTGCCTACGAGGAGGACGCGCTCACCCTCCTGCGCGGCGGGCAGGTGGTGCTGGAACGCATGACCGCCTGCGAACGATGCGTGGTCATCACCACCGATCAGCGCACCGGGAAGCGGCCCAGCGGCCAGGTCCTCGAGGTCTTGCGGGACTACCGGTACAAGGCCGAGGACCGCTACACCAACGGGCTGGTCTTCGGTGCCTACATGGCGGTGCGTCACCCGGGGACCCTGCGGGTGGGCGAGGGGCTCGAGGTCGAGCGAGATCCCGACTTCGTGTCGCTGGTCTCGCCGCCCGGAGGATCGTCGGCCTCAGGGTGAGGGGGTCGGGGCCGCGTCGGACCGCGGGGCGATGACCTCGGGGCGGCGACGCCAACGGAGCTCGGCGGTGGTCGTGGTCGGTCGCCACGGATCGTGCAGGCCGGCACCGAAACGGGCCTCGAGGTTGGTCGGCACCTCCGGGTGACAGAACAGGTAGCCCTGGCCATGCGCGCAGTGCATGGCTCGGAGGGTGGTGAGCTGACGGGCGGTCTCGATGCCCTCGGCGGTGACGATGGCCCCCGTCGTGGCGGCCAACGACAGGATCGCGCGGACGATCATCAGGTGCCGGTGGCTCTGGGTCATGTTGGCGACGAAGGTCTGGTCGACCTTCAGATGAGTGACGTCGAGGTGAGCCAGTCGCTGCAGACTGCCTTGGCCGGTGCCGAAGTCGTCGATGGCGATGCCGAACCCGCTCTGGCGGAGCCGCCGCACATTGTCGACGGCCACCCCGTAGTCACAGAAGTCGGTCCGTTCGGTGACCTCGATGCCGAGATGGGGCGATGGGTCGTTGTCGGTCAGCGCGGTGAGGTGATCGACGAAGCTGGGCTCCTCCAGGGTGCGGGCGGTGACGTTCACCCACATGGTGAGCGGGCTGTGGGGCGGTCGGGCCCGCTGCCATTCGCAGAGCTGGCGATAGGCCGTGCCCAGCACCCAGCGGTCCAGGTCGACGATCGTGCTCGAGTGCTCGGCGACGGGGATGAACTCGTCCGGCCCGACCAGCCCGTGGGTCGGGTGACGCCAGCGGACCAGGGCCTCCACACCGACGAGGGTGTGACGATCGAGGTCGAACACGGGCTGATAGGCGAGGGACAGGTCGCCCTCGGCGAGGGCGGACGGGAGCTCGTCGGCCAGCACCATGCGTCGCCGGATGGTGCGTCCGATGTCATCGTCGTACACCCGGACCCCGTCACCGCCGTCGCGTTTGGCCGCGTACATGGCGGCGTCGGCGCGCACCAGGACCTCGTGGGGGTTCTCATCGGAGACGTGGGCGATCGAGAAGCCGACGGAGGCGGTGACCCGGCGAGGGCCGCTAGCCAGCGCGATGGTCTCATCAACTGCGCTCAGGATCCGTCGTCCCAGCTCGACCAGCTCGGCGGGCTGGGGGTCGCCGGTGACCACGATGACGAACTCGTCGCCCCCGAATCGCGTGACATCGATGGCGGGCCCGACGATGGCGGCCAACCGTTCGGCGACCGTCGACAGCACGCTGTCACCTTGTTGGTGTCCCAGGTTGTTGTTGACCCAGCTGAACTGGTCGAGGTCGATCACGCCGATGGCGTAGCTCTTGCCCTTGGCGGCGATCTGGCTGAGCCGCCGATCGAGGTGACGGCGATTGCCCAGTCCCGTGAGCGGATCCTCGTGGACGACCTGCATCAGCCGCTCGTTCTGCCGATGCCGCTCCACGACCAGGCTGGCCAACCGTGCCACCAGCTCGTGCACACTGAACTCGCCATTGGTGGGGCTCATCAGCGAACGCCGCAGCACCTCGACGTGACCGATCGGTTCTCCGGCGGCGGCGACGATGGGTGTGGTGACGACCGAGTGGATCCCCTCGATCCGTAGGGCGTGGGTCACCGAGGACCAGTGGTCCAGATCCGCGAGGTCGGTCTCCACGAACGACAGACCCCGGTCGAACGCCTCATTGGCGTTGGCGAGTGGTCCGTGCCGCTCCTCGCGATGGCGGACCACGAAGTCGCCGGGGCAGTCGGCTGTATGGGCGATGGTGTCACCCACCACCAGCAGGGCGATGCTGTTGTCGATGTGGCGCTCGGCCAGGTTGGCCAGCGCGGTCAGGCACTCCGACATGGCGGCACCCGAGCTGAGTAGTTCGATCAGTTCGATCTGCTCGACGGCCAGCATCTCGGCTCGACGGCGATCCGACAGCTCGCGGAGCTGGAACACCACGGTGCCGGGCGGGTCGTCGAGGTTGCGGCCCGACACGTCGAAGGCCAGGTGACGTCCGGCGGAGTCGATGATCCGGTAGACGTCGGGCGGCCGCACCCCGTTGAATCGCCGGATCTCACCGAAGGCCTGGAGGGCGCGCTCCAGGTCGGCGGGATGGATCAGATCGGCCGCCGATCCACCGACGACTTCGTCGAGCACCCAGCCGGTGACTCCCTGGGCGCGCGCCGAAGCGGCCCGCAGGACGAAGTCCTGATCGACGACGGCCGCGAAGGTGCCGCCCTCGTCGTACATCTCGAGAATGCGATCCCAGTCGGGCGCGGTGGAGCTCACTCACCCTTTTGTCGGCCGAACCGGGCCGGCCTGTAGCGTTCGCCGGCCCCCGACTGGCTCTGGCCGACCCGGGTGTGGTTCCGTGGAGCCCGGAGGTTGCCGTGTCTGCTCGTACCCGTGTTCGTGTCCGCCGTCGAGGGTTGGGGTCGGTGATCCTGGTCATGGCCCTGGTCGGCTCGGCGTGCGGGAGCAGTGGCGACGGTGGCGGTGACGGCACGGGGGGCGACGACGGGGCGGCCGACTGCCACACGGAGCGGGTCGAGGACGAGTACGGCTTCGAGGTCGAGATCCAGGTCTGCGACGACGAATAGACCCGTCGGATCGGCGGGGGAACGCCGCGAGCCGCTCTCGCGCCCCTATGGTGCAACGTGAGAGTCGGGAGCTTCACCCAGAGTTCCCTGAAGCACCAGGAGTTCCCGCATGCCCAAAGGCACCGTGAAGTTCTTCAACGACCAGAAGGGCTACGGGTTCATCACCCGCGATGATGGCGACGACCTGTTCGTGCACTATTCCAGCATCGTCGGCTCGGGGCGCCGCACCCTCCTCGACGGCCAGCAGGTCGAATTCGAGGTAGGCGAGGGGCCCAAGGGCCCCGAGGCCAGCAATGTGCAGGTGATCTGAGATGGCCAAGAGCCCACAGAGTTTCGCCAAGAGACAACGCGAGCGCCTCAAGCAGGAGAAGCAGGCCGCCAAGCGATCCCAGCGCGAGGAGCGCAAGCGCGAACGGGAAGAGGCCAGCGATCCCGAGCACGACGAGGCCGAGCTCTACGAGCACTTCCGCCTGCTGAGCGAGCAACACGCGGCCGGCACGCTGACCACCGAGGACTTCGAGACCCAGCGCGAGGAGATCTTCGTGAAGCTCGGTCTGTCCGAGGCACCCGAGACCGACGACGACGACGAAGACGACCTCGACGACGAGGACGAGGCCGACGCCTGACGGTCTCGTCAGAGCGGGTGGCCAACGGGACTTCTGGCACTGCCCGTGAGCGGGGTGGAGCGGTACGGTTGAAGGGTATGGGATTGACTGACACCGTCCGAGATGAAGTCGATCTCCGTGAGCTCGGGGCCAACGTCCCGCCGGGCGCCACGGTGCGACTGCGCGGTCGGGGTACCACCTTCGTGCGCTACGCCGACGGGCCTCCCGGGGCGCCCACGGTGGTCTTGGTGCACGGTTTCCTGGCCACCGGTGCCCTCAATTGGTTTCGCTGCTTCGAACCGATGCGCGAGCACTTCAACGTGGTGGCGCCCGACATGCGGGGCCACGGACGCGGCATCCGATCGGCCCGACGGTTCCGGCTGGCCGACTGCGCCGACGACCTCGCCGCCCTGATCGAGCAACAGCAGATGGGCCCGGTGATCGCGGTTGGCTACTCGATGGGTGGCCCCATCTCCCAACTGCTGTGGCGCCGCCACCCGCACCTGGTCGACGGTCTGGTCCTGGTGGCCACCGGTGCCGAGTTCGTCCGCGGCAATCGTGAGCGCTACGCCGCCTCGGCCTTCGGCACGGCGGCGGCGGGTACCACCCGCCTGGGCGCAGCCGCCAGTTGGCTTCCCGGCCTGCTCACGCGACGGCTGTTCGGCATGGAGCTCGACCCGGGCAATCCGGGCGGGTTGGCCCGCTGGGCCCGCAAGGAGATGAGCTTCCACAGTGTGCGGGTGATGTTCGAGGCCATTCACGCCATCGTGAACTACAGCGCGAAGAAGTGGATCGACGAGGTCGACGTGCCCGCATCGGTGATCGTGACCGAGAACGATTCTGCCGTCTCACCCGAAGCGCAGATCCGCATGGCGTTGGCCATCCGAGGTGCCCACATCAGCCGCATCCCGGATGGGCACGCGTCATGTGTCAACATCGACTTCGGCCGCAAGGTCACCGATGCGTGCCTGGACGTCGCCGAACGCATCGAGCTCGGCTACCGTCCATTGGCACCATCTCTCGACCCTGCCTGACCTCTTGCCCTTACTCTTCCTCCTCGTCGCCTGCTGGGGCGCGATCGCCACCTACACCGCCCTGGTTCGGGTCCGCCGGCTGCCCCAGCTGGGCTTCGCCGTCCTGATGCTCGCCTGGCCCACCGGCGAGTGGCCGCTGTTCCACATCGCCTGGCAGGTGCTGGCCACCGCCGCGTTCGGGCTGCTGGGCGCGTTCGAGGAGCCCATCGGTGGCATCGGTCTGGCCATCACCGTGGTGTCATGGATCGGACTGCTCCAGGTCCACCGGATCGGCAATCGGGCCCGCCCCAGCATGCAGGAGGCCTTTGCCGAGACGCTCGGCGCCGACTACCTCGACCGGCTCGATCCCGTGCGCCGCGAGGCCCTGCGACACCGCCCCGATGGCGGCTGGTCGCGCCTACCCGTGTACTTCGACCGCAACGGGATCGCCATCGATCACGATCGCAGCTACGGCGAGCACCCCAAGCGCCAGCTCCTGGACATCTACCGCCCGGCCGAGCGGGTCACCGGCGCCCCGGTGATCCTGCAGATCCACGGCGGGGCGTGGGTCATCGGCCACAAACAGCAGCAGGGCCAGCCCCTCATGCACCGGCTGGCCGGTCAGGGATATGTGGCGGTGGCCATGAACTACCGCCTGGCTCCCAAGGCCCGCTTCCCCGACCCCGTCATCGACGTCAAGGCCGCCATCGCGTGGATCCGCGAGAACATCGCCGAATACGGTGGCGACCCCGACACGGTGTTCGTGACCGGCGGATCCGCCGGTGGGCATCTGGCCGCCTTGGCGGCCCTCACCCCCAACCTGGCCGCGTTCCAGCCCGGCTTCACCGAGGTCGACACCACCGTGGTCGGCTGCATCCCCTTCTACGGACCGGCGGACTTCTGTGACCGCCACGGCATCCGTGGTCGCTTCGCAGCGATGGAGCCGTTCCTGCGTCGGATGGTCATGCCGGTGCCGCTGCACGAAGACCCCGCCCTGTGGGATCTGGTGTCTCCCATCACCCACGTCGGGCCCGATGCCCCGCCGTTCCTGGTGATCCAGGGCGAGAACGACGTGCTGGTGTACCGGGAGGAGACCCGGCGGTTCGTGGACGAACTGCGGGCCGTCTCCCGCCAGCCCGTCATCTACTGGGAAGTGCCCGGCGCCCAACACGCCTTCGACACCTTCAACTCGCCGCGGGCGGCCGTCGCCGTCGATGCCGTCGAGACGTTCGTCGGCCACGTGATGGCCACCCGCGTGCGCACCCCGTAGGATCGGTCCGACCGATCGGAGGGAGTCCCGTGCACAAGGTCGCCGGTCCAGATGCTGCGTTCCTGTACGGCGAGCGGCCGGAGTGGCACTTCCACGTGTCGGCCGTCGTCATCGTCGACCCGAGCGACGCCGGGGACTCGTTCAGCATCGACGCGGTGCGCGAGGCCTTGCGACGACGGATCCATCGAGTCCCCCAGTTCCGCTGGAAGCTGATGACGCAGGTGGCCGGTATCGACCGGCCCGTGTTCGTCGACGATCCCGACTTCGACGTGAACAACCACGTTCGCCATGTCGCCCTGCCGGCGCCGGGCGACAAGCGGGCGCTCGGGCAGCTGGTCGGGCAGTTGGTGAGCTTCAAGATCGACCGGCTCCGACCGCTGTGGGAGATGTGGTATGTCGAGGGCCTCGAGGGAGGGCGGGTGGCCGTCCTCACCAAGATCCATCACTCGATCATCGATGGGGTCTCCGGCAGCGATCTGGCCACCATCTTGTTCGACATCGAACCGCACCCGGAACCCGATCCCGAGCCACCGCCCTACATCCCCGATCCGCCGCCGACCGCGCTGCGCATGGCGGCCGAAGCGGCTGGAGCGTTGGCCGCCTGGCCGATCCGGACGATGCAGTACTCGGCCCAGGTCCTCCAGCAGGGCATCACCGTGGCCCGTCATGCCCTGCGCGACGAAGCGCCGGTGCAGCCGTTCCAAGCTCCCCGCACCATATTGAACGGCCAGCTCACCGGGACCCGGCAGTTCGCCTACGCGGCCATCCCCCTCGCCGATGTGAAGCGGATCAAGAACGTCTTCGATGTGAAGCTCAACGACGTGATTCTCGCCCTCAGCGGCGGCGTGCTGCGGTCGTACCTCATCGACCACGACGAACTGCCCATGACGCCGCTCATCGCACAGGTCCCGGTCTCGATCCGAACCGACGAGGACCGCAACGAGGTGGGCACCAAGGTGGCGGCCATGTTCGCCTCGTTGGCCACTCACCTCGATGATCCGGCCGATCGGGTGCAGGCGGTGCACGACAGCACCCAGAGCGCCAAGGAGATGCGCACCGCGCTGTCGGCCCAACACATCATGGGTCTCACTGACGCCACCCCACCCGCGTTGATCAGCCTGGCCGCCACGACCATCACCCGGTCCGGTCTCGAGGCTCGCACGCCGCCGGTGTTCAACCTCATCATCTCCAACGTGCCCGGCCCACCGTTCGAGCTCTTCATGTGCGGCGCACCCATCGAGGCCATGTTCCCGATGGGCCCGCTTCTGTTCGGCTCGGGCATCAACTTCACCGTGATCTCCACCGCCGATCGGATCGACTTCGGGTTCATGACTTGTCCCGAGATGGTGCCCGATCCCTGGGATGTGGCCGCCAGGGTGCAGCCTGCCCTCGACGAGTTGCTGGCCGCGGCCGATGCCAAGGAGGCCGCCGATCGGACCGCCGCGAAGGCCACGTCCGCGAAGAGGCCCAGGAAGACCAAGAAGAGCGCGGCCGGCTAGCCGTGCCCGAGCGGCCCGCCGCGGACCGGCGCTCAATCTGGCGCCGAGGCGACCGATGTCATAGCGGTGAGCGATGCGTTGTCGGTCCGAGAGCTCGAGCCCCGTCCGTCGGTGCGCCTTCGGTGCGGCGATTGCGACGTGGCCTGGTCGGGATCGGCCGATTCGCTGTGCTGGGTGTGTGGTGAGCCCGGCATCGGCCTGCGTTCGGTGGTGCGGTACCGCGAACGTGAGCTGTTCGACCTCGACTTCGACTACTGAGCGCGCGCGACCGACGGCCGGGCCGTGACTCGATTCGTGGTGGTCGCGGGAGGCCCGTCGACCGAACCGGTTCGGTTCCGCCCGACACCCGATGCCACGATCGTGGCGGCCGACAGCGGGGCCGACCGGGCTCACCGGGCCGGGTGGCCGGTGCACCATGTCGTGGGTGACCTCGATTCGGTGTCGCCGGATGGGCTGGCTCACGCCCGCGCCCAGGGCGCCCAGGTGCACCGTCACCCCGAAGACAAGGACGCCTCCGACCTGGAGTTGGCGCTCCGGTTGGCCATCGACCGCGGCGCCACCGAGATCGACGTGGTCCTCGATCCCGCCGGGCGCTTCGACCACCTGCTGGTGGCGGCCCATGTGCTGGCGGCCGAGGCGTACGCGTCGGCGGTGCTGCGGGCCGTCGTGGGCCGCACCCGGCTGCAGGTCGTCCGTGGCTCGGCGACGATCGAAGGAAGCGTGGGTGACCTGGTCACGATCGTGCCCATCGGCGGACCGGCCCGCGTCACCACCACCGACCTGTCGTTCGCCCTCTCGGGCGAGTGGCTCCAACCCGCCTCGGGACGGGGGTTGAGCAACCGATTGGCCGCAGCGAGTGCCGAGGTCGACGTGCTCGACGGTGTCGTCCTCGTGATCCAGCCCGGCTGATTCAACGTCGGGGGGCCCACGCCGTCCAACGGTCGTCGCGACGTTCGAGGCGCAACCGCAGCCCGAAGCACTCCGAGATGGCGTCGGCGGTGAGGGTCTCGGTGAGGGGTCCCTTGGCCAACACCGCTCCGTCGCGCAGGAGCAGGAGGTGCGAGGCGTTGTCGGGGATCTCCTCGACGTGGTGGGTGACCAGCAGGCTCGGCGGGCTGGCCGCGTCGGCGACCTCTGTGAGGGCGGCCACGAGTCCCTCGCGACCGGCCAGGTCGAGTGAGGCGCTCGGTTCGTCCAGGACGAGTAGGGCCGGGTCGGCCATGAGGGCGCGAGCCAACAGCACCCGCTGGCGCTCCCCCGAGGACAGCTGGCCGATGGGTTGCCCGGCCAGGGCCAGACAGCCGACCAGGTCCAACAGCTCGCGGGCCCGCTCGCGATCGCGGTCGTCGTACTGGTGCCACCACGGTTCCAGGGCGCCGTGGCGGGCGGTCATCACCACGTCGATCGCGGGCAGCTGGGGGCGGAGCTGCGCGGTCAGTGACGGGCTGGCCACGCCGATCCGGGTGCGGAGCCGCCGGACGTCGGTGCGGCCCAGTTCCTGTCCCAGGAGCCGGACGGTGCCATGGGTGGGATGCAGGTACAGCGAGGCGATCTGGACCAGGGTCGACTTGCCCGAGCCATTGGGGCCCAGTACCACCCACCGCTCTCCCACGCCGACGGTCAGATCGACGCCGGAGAGCACCGTGCGGCCGTCGAACACCCGACCCACCTGGCGCAGCTCCAGTACCGGAGCGCTCACGTCGCCCCTGCATAGGTGCGGTACATCTCGGCGTAGAACCCCCCGGCCGCCACCAGCTCGTCATGGGACCCGAGCTCCACCAGTCGACCCTCGTCGATCACGGCGATGCGATCGGCCCGCATGGCCGTGGCCAGGCGGTGGGCGATGATGATCGCGGTCCGTCCCTCCAACACCTTGTCGAGGGCACGCTCGACCACCGTCTCACTGGCCAGGTCCAGGTTCGAGGTGGCTTCGTCGAGCACCAGCACTCGGGGACCGGCCAGGAACGCCCGGGCGAGAGCCAGGAGCTGGCGCTCGCCGGCCGACAACGAGGTGCCCCGTTCGTGCACCGGCGAGTCGACCCCGCGGGGCAGCGTCGACACCAGTGCGTCGAGCCCCACCGCCTCGACGGCGGCCGCCACCTCGGCGTCGCTGGCCGATGGCCGGGCGAAGGCGATGTTGTCACGCAGCGAGCCGTTGAAGAGGAACGGTTCCTGGGGGACCACGCCCAGCTGACTGCGCAACGAGTGCAGGGTCACATCGGTGAGGTCGTGGTCGTCGATGGTGACCTGGCCCTTCTGGGGGTCGTAGAACCTCGTGATCAGCTTGGCCACCGTGGACTTGCCGGCGCCCGTGGGGCCGACCACGGCCAGCACCTCCCCGGGGTGGATCCACAGGTCGACATCGGTCAGCACCGGCTGGGTGGCGTCGTAGCCGAACGTGACCTGGCGCAGCCGGATCTCCCCCTCGATCGGCGGGAGATCGTGCGCGTCGGCAGATTCGGATACCGAGGACTCGGTGGCGAGCAGCGTCTGGAGCTTCGATACGGCCGCCGCCCCCTGTTGGTACTGGTTGAACAGCTGGACCAGTGTCTGGATCGGGGCGAAGAAGCGGTTGAGGAACAGGACGAACGCGGTCATCTCGCCGATGGTGAGCGCTCCACGCAACACCATGCGGCCTCCGATGAGCAGGACCAATGCCTGCGCGGCGACCCCCAACGCCTCGGTGCCCGGCCCGTAGATCACCTGGGCCCGTGCCGTGGCGGCCTCGGCCAACCGGTGGCGATGGACGATCGACCGGTGGGCCTGGACGTTCTGGGCCCGCCGGTTGGCTGCTTGGATGACCCGAACGCCGGCCAGGCTCTCCTGGAGGTCGGACAGCACGTCGGCGATGCGATCGCGCACCCGGAGGTACCCCGCTCCGGCGGCGCGGCGGAACCACAGGGACAGGACCACCGTCACCGGCACGACGAGCACGATGGTGGCCACCGCCAGGCGGACGTCGAGGATGAGCAGGTAGGCCGTGATGACCACCAGGGTCAGGAACTGGACGACGAACTGGACCAGACCCTCCTGGAACAGCGTGTTGAGCGACTCGATGTCGCTGGTCATCCGGGTCATCAACACGCCGGCCTTCTCGCTCGTGAAGAAGTCGAGTGACTGCCGCTGGAAGTGGGAGAAGACACGCACCCGCAGGTCGTACATGAGCCGCTCGCCAAGCCGCCCGGTCACCGAAGCCCGCACGAAACCGGCTGCTGCCGACACGACGATGGCCACCAGGTAGAGCACCACCACCGTGACGATCACGTCGAAACGACCCTGGTCGATCCCCTCGTCGATCCCGATCTGGGTCAGGAGCGGCCCGATGTTCATCAGGGCGGCCTCCACCAGCATCAGCAGGGCGCCACCGGCCAGCCACCAGGCGTGGGGGCGCAGGAACGAGCGCAGGCTGAAGAGGCGGCGGTCCCCGACGACCTGATGGAACGTGACGTCGGGCGGGGGATGCTCGGGCTCCCGGCCCAATTCACGTTCGACCTTGTCGGCCAGGTCACCGGGCACGTTGGCGAACGGGAGGCCCGCCTCGGCGTTGGACTGGACCGACGACGGGCCGATGGAGAAGCCGCCCGGCGCGCCGAACCCCATCAGTCGGCCCCGTCGCGGGACTCGACGCTGGCCAGCACCTCGCGGTAGAGCGGCTCACGGGTGAGCAGTTCGTCGTGGGTGCCGACGGCGATGACCGCGCCGTCCTCCACCAGGGCCACCCGATCGGCCAGTGAGATGGTGCTGAGACGATGGGCGATGAGGATGGTGGTGCGATCGACGAGCAGCGTCTCGAGCGCCCGATGGATCTCCTCCTCGACCTGGGCGTCGATGGCCGAGGTGGCGTCGTCGAGTACCAGCACCCGGGGGTTGGCCAGTAGCGTGCGGGCAATGGCAATGCGCTGACGTTGCCCGCCCGAAAGGGTGTAGCCCCGTTCGCCGATGACCGTGTCGTACCCGTGCGACAGCTCCATGATGAACCCGTGGGCCTGGGCGGCCCGCGCCGCCGACTCGACCTCGGCGTCGCTCGCCGATGGCCGGGCGAAGGCGATGTTGTCCCGGATCGACGTCGAGAACAGGAAGGGGTCGTCGAACACCACGCCGATGTGATGGCGCAAGCTGGTCAGGGTGAGGTCTCGGACGTCGTGTCCGTCGATGCACACCTGGCCCTCGTCCACGTCGTAGAAGCGGGGGAGGAGGCGGATGATGGTGGACTTCCCGCTGCCGGTACGGCCGACGATGGCCATGGTCTCACCGGGAGCGACCGACAGTGAGAAGCCCCGCAACACGGTGGGTCGAGCGTCGTCACCCCCCACCGATGCCGGGTAGCGGAACGTGACGTCGCGTAGCTCGAGAGCACCCTCCGGGTCGACCAGGTCGGTGGCATCGGGTCGGTCGACGATGTCGGGAGCCGTGTCGAGGATCTCGTAGATGCGCGCGCACGACGCCGCCGCTCGCTGGGTCTGCATCAACAAGAAGCCGAGGAGGCGGAAGGGCACCGAGATCATGATCACGTAGCTGTTGAAGGCCACGATGGTGCCGATGGTGAGGTCCCCCTCGATCACCAGCCACCCGCCGTACAACAAGATGCCCGCAACACCCAGCCGGGGGAGGGCCTCGATGATCGGACTGAAGCGGGCTCGAGCATCGACCGTGGCCACGGCGGCCCACCGCAACCGCTGGGCCGCTTCGGCCAGCTTGTTGATCTGGGAGCCTTCGGCGGCGAACGCCTTCACCACGCGGGTGCCGTTGATGTTCTCGTCGACCACGGTGGCCACATCGGCCATCCGGGCCTGGGTGATCCACATGAGGGGGAAGATGCGTTCGCGCATGCGTACCCCGACGAAGTAGACCAGGGGCATGGTCGCCACCGCCACGATGGTGAGCCCGATGTCGATGGACGCCATCACGACGAGGGCGAACAGGAACGTGAACGTGGACAGGACGGCCAGCGGGCCGAAGGCCAGCAGCACCTGGACCGACCGGATGTCGGAGTTGGCACGCGAGATCAGTTCGCCCGAGGGCGTGCGGTCGTAGAACGAGAACGACAGCCGGGTGAGGTGGCTGTAGACGAGGTCGCGGAGGTCGGTCTCCACGCCGTAGGCGGTGGTGAACAGCAGGTAGCGATACGTGGCCCGGAGGGCGAACAAGGCGCCGGCCATCACGAGCAGGGTCACCACGTATGGCGCCAGCGGCGCCGTGCGCTGGTCGAGGGCCCGGTCGATCGTGGCGCGGACCACCAGGGGGACGCCGATGGTGATGAACAGGCTGGACAGGCCGGTGACGACGGCGACGATCAGCGCGAGGCGACGACTCGCCACCAACGGCCAGAGTCGGCGCAGCCAGCCGCGGTCGGGGTCGGGGTCGATGCCGGCCGAGGGGGGCGCGAACGGCGAGACCCCGCGCTCCGGCTCCAGCCGCACCACGGGTGGCGCGACGGTGCTCATCCGGGTGCCTGCTCGATGGCGAGCAGGGCCTTGCCCCAGAGCCGGGTGCAGCCCGCGGCTCGCTCGCGCTCGACGGGCGGTAGGTGGCCGAGCACCTGGTCCAGTCGGTCGTTGACCACCCGGTCGGCCGCAACCAGCGCCGCCTCGCCGGCCGGGGTGAGCGAGAGGCGGACCCGTCGCCGGTCGGTCTCGTCGGTGCAGCGCTCGACGTGACCGCGAGCCTCCAGACCGTCGACCAGGGCGGTGATGCTGGGTCGGGACAGGTCCAGCCGCCCGGCCATCGGCGTGGCGGCCGAGGCGCCGCCGGCCAGGAACGCCAGCATCCGGTACTGCGAGTCGCTCAGATCCACCGTTCGGAGGGCATGGGTGACCTGGCGGCCGAGCCAGGCCACGATCCGACCCGGTTGGGTCTCGGCGAGCGGGTCGCTGGAGATCATCGCCCGGAAGCTACCGGATTACTTCGAGGATCGAACAATCTCGCACCAGGAGCCGCCGCGCAGCGGTAGCATCGAGGCTCCCCATGCTCGGCCTACTCGCGTTCTTCGCGCTCATCGCGGTCAACGCCTTC
>Ga0224505_10001347_pt1 | contig 15636 bp, 12 predicted proteins | sample SF_Jan12_sed_USG_FD_169102 | JGI IMG/M metagenome (GOLD analysis project Ga0224505, IMG submission 169102) | Sediment microbial communities from San Francisco Bay, California, United States - SF_Jan12_sed_USGS_4_1 | ecosystem: Environmental > Aquatic > Marine > Sediment | place: USA: California... | reverse complement strand
CCGCATCGCGAGCACCACTTTCACCAGATCCCGCAGCGAAACCTCACCCGATCCGTCGAGCCCGGCCGGCCGAGCCTCGTAGAACGAGCCGTGGACGAGGGGGAAGTGGAGCTCCCGGACCTCCTCACAACACCGGAGGCAATGCGATGACGGCGCGGCGTTCAACATCGCCGACAGCAGAGATGTCTTGCCGGCACCCGGCGGCCCCGAGATCACGACGGACGAGTTGGTCTGCATCACCGCCCACAGGAAACCGGCGGCCGGGCTGTTGAGCGAGTCCAGCTCCACCAGTGAGGCAAGCGTTTCTTTCCGCAGCGCGTACCGCCTGATCGTCGCCGACATCTGGTCGGCGATCGGCGGGATCACGACGGTCAGCCGCGCCGTGCCGTTGAGAACGCGGCCCTGCACGATCGGGCTGGATGCATCGAGACGCCGATCGGTGGCGGCGAGGAGACGGTCGATCACCTGCCGGTTCTCCTCGGCTGTGGTGACTTCCTCCATGCCGCGCAATCGACCCGACGAATCGATGTAGGTGACCCTCGACCCCTCGATGAAGATCTCCTCCACGTCGGTTCGGGCGAGCAGTTCGGTCAGCGGTCCGTAGTCGGCAAGCGATCTCACCACACGCTCGACCATGTCGGTCGGATATCTCAGCGCCCTGCTCTCACCCAGGTTGGATCGTCGTTGGTACTCCTCGACCGCCCTCGACACCAGACTCCGCACGACGTCGCGATCGGCGTCGGTATTGATGTGCGCCTCCTCGACCAGCTCGAGGGCTCGCCTCCTGATCTCGCCGTAGGCATGAGAGCGATCGGTCATGCCGGGTCCCCGATGAAGCGGTCTACCCACCGGTCGATGGCTTTCTTGAACCGCCCCTTGGCCGCGACCGAACCGTCCCAGATGTATGAACCGAGCCGGGGATCATCGGGGAGAAAGCCGAAGCTCGCCGGTGCATAGGTACGGGTGATCTCCTGGATCAGCTCTCCGCGCCGGAACTGGTCCGACGGCGCCCGGTTGACCAGAATGTCCGCTCGCGGGGTTTCGCCGGCCGACGTCGCCGTCGCCAGCCATTCGAGCAGTCGGGCCACTCCAACCGGCGACCCCAACCCAACAGCCACCAGCCGGTCTCCAGAAGAAATGACCGCCCGGCTGACCCCGTATCGAGGAAGGCTCTCGCCAAAAACTTCACCCTCGATCCGGCTCCCCACGTTGACCACCACATGTACGTGATGGAGCGAGAGCTCTCGGATCAGATCGAGCACCTGGCGCGCCCGGACCTCGGCCCAATCCCGGGGTGTGGCAAGACCGGGGAGGGCCACAAAGGACTGCCCGGGAACGCGGTGCAACGCCCGTTCCAGCGAACCGGAGCGATGGTCGAGGATGTCGATGGCCGTTCGAAGATTCGGATACAGGGGAAGCCCAAGCCGCTGCGCCAGCGATGGAGCCGACTCGTCGACCTCGACGAGCACGGTGCTCGCGCGCCGTGACAATCTGGCCGCGAGGGCGATGCCGACCTCGGTAGCACCCACGCCACCACTGGGGCCCCCCACCACCACGATGGCCGGGGTGGAAACGGGTTCTGCCTCGGGCTCGTCCGGTACCGGTCCCGGATCTGCAGGAAGCTCGATCGTGGGCCGAGATGCGATGACGCGGGCGATGACCTTCAGAAACTCCTCGGGGTCGGCGTCCGATTCGACGACGTCGGCCACTCCACACTCGAGGAGCCGATCTTTGCCATCGGCGAACTCGACCGGGTCGTAGACACCGAGCACCAGCCGGTTCTGTTGGGTGACGAGATCCACGAGGCGCGGTGTGAGAAACGAACAGATGTCGTCGATGACGAGAACGTCGTAGACCTCGGCGAGCAGGTCCTCCGGACCCATCGCAGCCACCCTCACCCGCGCCCCTCCGTGGTCTGCCAGGAACCTGCGCAGCCGGTCGGGCCACTCCCGAGCGGAGAGAGCGATGGCAAGCTCGGCTTCCATCAACCATCTTCCTCGGCGACGGTCGTCTCGGCGGTCTCCGGGCGGGGCAGCGTGAGCCGTTCGGGGGTCGACGCACCGGTGGCGAGCACCACCTCGATCGAGTCTGCCTGCAGCGCTTCTGCGATGGAGAGGGCGGTGTCGGCGTCCACCGCCACCACCACGAAGTAGTCGTTCACCGCCACGAGCCCACCGGTCTCCGACTCGGGAACGGCGAGCACCTGAGCGCCGGTAACCACGTAGGTGGCAACACCGTCGGACACCGAGATGATGTCGACGAGATCCCCCCGACCGATGAGTCCGCCGCCTCCGGCGTGGGATGCGTCGACGGGAACCGTGAAGGCGCGAAGCTCCTCGTCGGCTGCTTCGTCTGCGAGATCCGCAACCGCTACGAACTCGCCCTGGAGGATCCGGCTGGTGACGATCTTGCCGGCGAGCGCATCGACCGTGTTGTCGGTGACGAGCCGCGCAACGACGGGGTTCTCGGCATCGATCGAAACGAACTCCACCATCGACGCATCAAAGACGACACCGGGGGTCAGGTCGTCGCCGGCGACGGCGACCATGGTGACGGCTTCTTGCGAACGGATGGCGTTCACGTTCAGAACGAACGCCGCCAGGGCTGCGACCACCATCACGATCTGACCCACCGACATTCGCGACCAGAACGGCCGGCGGGCCGGCCCGGGTACGTCCGAACGGACGGCATCCCCTCGATTGTCTGTCAGCATCCGACCCCTCCCCGACCGAGCATGCTATCCATGAGTTCCACATGACGGAAGAGCGAGTTGAACCCGACGACCCCCTCGAGAACCTCGCCCGGGAGCTCCGCCAGACGGTCGGCGCCGAGTTTCGGGCCGAGGCCGAAGCGGTCGAAACCGAATCCGAGATCGGGCGTCTGCGCCGCCGATCGCTCGCCGACGTCGCCCGTCAGTCGGCCGATCGCGGCGATCTCATTTCCGTCGTCCTGCGGGATCGCACCGTCACCGGTCACATCGTCGGGGCCGGCAAGGACTACGTGTCGGTCGAGACTCCGAGCGAGTGGATCGACGCTCGGCTGTCCCGAATCGCCATCACCATCACCCCCGCCCATCGCGGCGGCCTGGTTCCCAAGGGAGGTTCGATCACCTTCCAGGCTCGACTCGCCGAATTCGAACACACGAGCGAGGCGGTGGAACTCGTGGCTCCCGACCTCGGTCACGCAGTCTGTGGGCGAATACGCGTCGTGGCCGGCGACCACGTGATCGTCCGCGACATCGACGGGATCGACACCGTACTCCCGACCGGCATGGTCGACGTGGTGGTCAGGAGCCGTCCTCGCCAACCGTGACCTCTTCGTCCTCGATGTCCTCGGCGACGACCGGATGCGCACGAACGAAGTCGAACACCTCGTCTCGGAAGAACTTGAAGGTTCTCCCTCCCGGGAGCTTGTATGCGGGGATCCTCCCCTCCCGGGCGTAGCGACGAACCATCTGGATGTTCATTCCCAGAAGGTCCGCAACCTGAGCGGCGTCCAGAATCGGAGGAAGGTCCTCGAGATCCGACATCACAGCCTCCTTGAGTCTCGTTTGATAACGATACCATACGAGCGTCGAACATGGATGACAGACGGCAAGGGCAGCGGGGCCGACGACGGTAGTCTGGATACATGAGCGAAGACGCCATTCGACCGGACGCAATCCAGGCCCCGGACCCCACCACGTCGGAATCGGACGAAGACGAGGGTCCCGCCATCCTGCAGCCCACCAAACTCATCCGTATCGCCTCCATGACCCGGGCAATGCTCGAAGAGGTGCGTCAGGCGCCACTGGACGAGGCCGGACGTCAACGACTGATGCGCGTCCATGAGCGATCTCTGGACGAGTTGCGAGAGGTGTTGTCCAAGGACCTCCAGGAGGAGTTCAACGAGATCTTCGAACCGCTCCGCTCCGAAGGAATCCCCTCGGAGTCAGAGCTGCGTGTGGCACAAGCCCAGCTCATCGGATGGCTCGAAGGGCTCTTCCACGGGATCCAGGCTTCGCTCTTCAGCCAGCAGATGGCCGCTCAAGCCCAACTCGCCGAGATGCAGAGGAAGGCCATACCCCCCGGCACCGAACCGGGTAACGAGCCCACGGGCCTCTACTTGTAGGCCCGGGGCTGCGCCCCGGGCCGCCGTGCGCCGTGCGCGGTGCGCTTTCTCCCCCTCCGTCCCCTCCGGGGACACCTCCCCCGCTGGGGGAGGAAACCCGTGACAGGCGGCACGGTGTTGCGGGCTCTGTTTCTCCCCCCAGCGGGGGGAGAGCCGGCGCAGCCGGGGAGGGGGGAGATTCGGTGGCGGCCTCGCTCTCCCCCTCCGTCCCCTCCGGGGACACCTCCCCCGCCGGGGGAGGAAACCCGTGACAGGCGGCGCGGTGTTGCGGGCTCTGCTTCCGGGAGGGGGGAGATTCGGTGGCGGCGGTGTGCCTTCTCCCCCTCCGTCCCCTCCGGGGACACCTCCCCCGCTGGGGGAGGAAACACCTTCGGCACCTTCCCCTGCTGGTGACTGGGGACTGGGGGCCTCGCTCTCCCCCTCCGTCCCCTCCGGGGACACCTCCCCCGCTGGGGGAGGAAACACCCTCGGCACCTTCCCCTGCTGGTGACTGGGGACTGGCGGCCTCGCTCTCCCCCTCCGTCCCCTCCGGGGACACCTCCCCCGCTGGGGGAGGAAACACCCTCGGCACCTTCCCCTGCTGGGGACTGGGGACTGGCGACTGGCGACTGCCTCAGGCCGTTCGTTGTTCGGGGCGGAGGGCAGACCAGATGACGATCACGCAGGCCACCACGCCGGCGGCGATGAGGGCCGCCACCGTCAACACGATCGCCGACGCGAATCCTGAGGACTCACCCACATCCGATGGTGTCTCCGGCAGGATCCCAGCGGCCTGAGCCTCGGCTCCGTCGGTCGAACCGGCCACCCCTTCGGGGGCCGCGTTCACGACCACCGTTCCCACCATCGTCGGGTGGAGGGTGCAGTAGTACTCGAACGAACCGATCTGGTCGAAGGTCTTGCGATACACGTCACCGGTCTGCATGAGTTCGGACGTCCACGAGTTGTCTCGAGCCGTTACCGTGTGCGGGGCCACTCCGATGTTCGTCCACACGACCTCCTGGCCCTGGGCGATCTCCACCCGGCGAGGCGAATAGTCGATGTCGATGACATCCACGCTCACGGGGCCCGTCGGTGTCGCCACGCCACCCGCCGTCGGGGCGATGGTCGTGTCGGTGGGCAACTCCTCTTCGGGGGGCGCCACGCCGCTGGCGTCGGTCACCACCACCGTGCCCGTCATCTGCGGATGAAGGATGCAGTAGTAGCTGAAGGTGCCCGGCTCGGAGAACGTGCGCGTGTACCTCACCCCGGCGTTCTTGATTCCCGAGTCGAACGAACCGTTTCGTGCGGTCACGGTGTGAGGCGCCTGTCCCGTGTTCACCCAGGTCACACTCCCGCCAGCACGAATGGTGACCCTGCCCGGTGAGTAGGAGAAGTCGCGCATCGCCACCTCGCCCGCTCGGGCAGTGGCGGTCGGGCCCGGCTCCTCATCCGGCGGCGGCGGAGGCGGCGGTTCGCCACCCGGGTCCGCCACCACCAGGGTCGCAACCATCTGCGGATGGAGGGTGCAGTAGTAGTTGAACGTCCCGGCCTCGTTGAACGTCCTCGAATACGATGCCCCGGCCGCCACCAGTCCCGAGTCGAACCGGCCGGCCTTGTCGGTCACCGTGTGAGGGGCCTGGCCGGTGTTGGCGAACGTCACCCGCGAACCCGTGGTCACCTGAAGCGAGGCGGGCCGGTAGCCATAGTCGAACATGGACACGTCACCGGAACCACCTCCTCCCCCTCCGGGTGGCGCGGTCGTGGTGGTGGTCGGTGGAGGTGGCGGCGGAGGTTCGCTGCCTCCGGCCGAGACCACCAGGGTTGCCACCATCTCTGGGTGGAGCGTGCAGTAGTACTCGAAGGTGCCCGCCTCGTTGAAAGTCCGCGAATACGACGCACCGGCGGAGATGAGACCAGAGTCGAACCGGCCGGCCCGATCGGTCACGGTGTGGAGGGCACGACCCGTGTTCGCAAAGGTCACCCGGGAGCCCACAGATATCTGGAGCGAGCCGGGGGTGTACCCGTAGTCGAAGACGTCGACGTCGCCGGGTGCGCCGCCACCGCCTCCCGGCGGTGCCGTGGTCGTCGTCGTAGGCGCAGGCGGCGGGGGCGGCTCACCTTGGGAGCCCGTCACCGTCACGGTGCCGGTCATGTCGGGGTGGAGCGCACAGAAGTAGGGGTACGTTCCGGCCGCGGCGAAGGTACGGGTATAGGTGGCGTTCGTTCCCATGATGCCGGAGTCAAAACTCCCGTCGTTGGCCGTCACGGTGTGGTCACGGTCGTCGTCGTTCACGAACTTCACCGATCCACCGGCGCTGATGGTGACGTTTGATGGGCTGAACCGGCGCCCGGCCATCGACACGTCCCCGGTGGCCGCAGGTGGGGGCTGCTCGCCGCCTCCACCTCCTCCGCCACCCGCCGAGACCGTGATGGTTCCGTTGTATCCGGAGACGTCATCGTTGCGTTCGTCCTGGTACGAGTAGGTGCCCTCGGCGTCGAGGGTCACCGACGCCGAGGCGCCGGGCTCGATGTTGCCCGTGTCGAACTCCTCCGGGCCGCTCACCGTCCTCATCCGATGACGCTCGCCGTCGGAGTTCTGGAATATCACGGTTGTCCCGGGCGTCACCGTCAGAGACGCAGGCGAGACGGCGCTCGTGATGGTGATGGTGGCGTCGGCGGCCAGCGCCGGCAGCAGGGGAACGACGACGAGCGCCACCGCCAACAGTGCCGGACCGAGCGCTCGTGATATGGCGGGGAGGATCGACCGTATTCGCATAGGCCGACTCTCACGGTTTGATCGGGTCTTCACGAGGGACGAGCGTCCCAGGTGGGGACCGAAAGTCCCTCATGGATCTATCAAGAAACCCTCAAAACCGACAGTCACTCGTCTTCGAGTAACAGGTCCTCGATCGTGATCTCGGCCGTGGGTTCGTCGGCAGACTCGTTCAGAGTGTCGATGAGGAGGCGCTTGGAGGCTTCGGTTCCGAACGCGGTCACGACGTCGCCGTTGAGGAGCACCGTCGGACCGGTGGGCACGACAACCTCGGTGCCGCGTCGGACGGAAATGAGCGTGCATCCCTGCCAGTCGACCTGACGGACCTCGGCGGTGTCCGCCATCGAACCCGGCGGCACTCGGAAGTCGAAGTAGGCCGATCCGGGATCGGTTCTCTGCCGGAGACGTTGCCGGTCGAGGTTGACGCCGGTGGCCGCCCCCAGCGCCAGGTGGTAGGCGCTGATCGCATCCTCGCGCCGGAACATGCCGACGAGGCGCGCCGAATGCTCTTCCGACACCACCGGAAGCCTCCCCACCCCGAGCACGGCCATCCGCTCCAGGGCGTAGGAGACGGGAGTCATCGGACCCACCGTCACGGGTCTCGAGGTCATTGCATCTCGGACGAACCGGCCGGAGTCGGGGCCGCCGGCGCGCTGCACATCGGTCACCGTCACGATCCCGACCAGGGCGCCTTCGGCGGTGACGGGCAGGCCATGCGACCGCAACCGGTCGAAGGTATCGGCCACCTCCGACAGCGGAGTGTCGGGAGATACCTCGGCTTTGGGGAGTTGCATCACCTCACCCACGGTCACCGTGTCGAGCAGATCGATCTCACCCGCCTTGGCAAGCGAGATCCCACGGCGTTTCAGAGGCAACGTGTAGACGCTCTCAGGGTGGACCCGATCGGCGACAAAGGTCGCAAACGCGGCCGACAACATGAGCGGCAGGACGAGCCGGTAGTCGTTCGCACCGGTCACCTCGAACACAATGAGGATCGCTGTCAACGGGGCTCGGGCCACGGCCGCAAAGACGGTCGCCATACCAACGACTGAGAAGGCTCCCGGGAAGATCTCCGACACCGACGAAGGCCAGAACGCTGCAACGATCTTGGCGTAGCCGGCGCCGAGAGCAGCCCCGATGAACAGACTCGGCATGAACGCCCCACCAGATCCCCCGGTGGCGACGGTGAGCGCCGTGGCAACGATCTTCCCCACCGCCAGCGCGATGAGCACCCCCGCCGCGATGGTCTCAACGCCGGTGCCTTCTTCGAACTTGATGTCGATCGTGAGTAGCTGACGCACGAAGTCCTGACCGGTCCCGAGCAGGCGCCCGTCCATCATCCCGATGCCACCCACCGCCAGCCCGAGCACCACGGGCCGGAGCCAGGCGGGGCGAGCCGTCTGATGCGAGAACCTTTCGACCACGTCGAGCAGCCGCAGGAAGGCGTAGGCGGCCACGACCGCCACCACGGCCAGCCCGGCGTACAGGATCAGTTCGCGAGGGTCGCCCATCTCATAGCTACCTGCACTCAGCACCGCCTCCGCCGGGAGCAGGCTTCGGAACGTGACGGCTGCCGAGATGCTGGCGAGCACCACCGACGACATGTGTCTGACGGCAAACGAACCGAGGATCACCTCGAGTGCAAACAGCATGCCGGCGATCGGGGCGTTGAAGGAGGCTCCGATGCCGGCGGCGGCACCGGCCGCCACCAGGCTGCGCAGCTGGTCCTCCCCGACGTGGAAGCGTCGCGATACGGAAGATCCGATGGCGCTGCCGATCTGCACGATCGGGCCTTCCCGTCCTGCCGAGCCGCCGCCGCCCAGCGTGAGAGCGGTCACGAGGATCTTCAACGGGATGGACTTCGTCGACATGTAGCCGCCGTGCACGGCGAGGGCAGCTGCCGCCTCGGGGACGCCATCCCCCGCCACCTCGGGGGCGAATCGCCGGGCGATCCACCAGGCGAGCGTGACCCCGAGCGGCACGGATACGAGCACGAACCAGGCGGCTCCGGAGAACAACGTCTCGTCGAGCCACTCGAAGGCGGCGTCGACACCCTCGGCGACCACCACGAGCAACGCGGCGCCCAGGCCCACGCCCACCCCGACGAGAAGCGAGATACCGAGGAACCCGGCGGTCTCCCTGTCTCTCAGTACCGCCAAGCCGCGCTCAGGGATCCGGGTCCACGTCTTCACGGATTCGAGGGTACCTGCCGCTGCGGCCATCGCCTCGCCCGGAGACGACCGCGCCCATACGCCTCGAGCAGCACCCTTGGGGCGTCAGGAAAGCCGTCGCGGTGGGACACGTCCACAGCCAGGCCTCCACCGACGCACGTCGGCAACTCCGGTCTCCATGAAGCGGATCTGGCACTCGCCAGCGGGCTTCGCAGCGAGCGTCGCGACCCGGGCCGTGCACCGGGCGCCGCGGTACGTGCCCAGCTGCGGCGGACCTATCCACCCGATTTCTTTGATCGGAAGGGGAATCCGACCTCTATTCGGGTTTGTGCATATGTGTGAGGATGAGGGGAGTCAGGGGCTTGGTGGGGATGGTGTGGCGTCTGATGTGGGGGGAGTTCGGGCCTGGCTCCGGCATCCCCCAGATGGGAGGATGTCATGTGGCATACGCGACCACAACGGTGGCGTCGCGTACCTTTCGTGATGCTCGCGACAGTGGTGCTCGCGGCGATGGCCCCGCTCGCAGCGACGGCCGATGAGGAGCCGAGCGAAGGCGCCCACAACCTGTCGGTGCCTTTGATCTTCTCCGAAGGTCTCGGTCTCGGCGGGCTCGCCGTCGATGAAACCGATGTGACGAGTACGGGACTAGGCGGTCTGCTGAAGCCGGCTTGTGGCGGGGTCGAGACCTGGGGGGATGACGACGCAGTCTCCTACGAGGTCGTGGAACCTGTGTACGAGATCTTCTTGAACGACTCTTTGGCGCCTGCCGCGTCGACCGAGGTGACCACGGGAACCGTCCAGCCTCTGCCAGACGAGGGTCCCTACTTCTTGCAGCCACCCAGGTCCCCTCTCGTCGGCAGCAACGCCGACGGTGCCGACACGTGCTGGCAGGCGGACTGGGCGGATGGAACCGACTTTGCCGGACCGGTGGAAGCCACCAGGGCCGACTGGGGCGACAACATCGTGAGCGTCGGGTGGCGAGTGGGCGTGCCTATTCGAGTAGAGGTGGGCCTGTTCCAGGACGCAACGACTCCCGGGGTGTTCCAGGACGGCATCCCGATGTCAGGATTCCCAATGACCTCCCTGTGGCCGCCGCCCGTAGCCGACGGCATGCCGGCGGGTGCCGGTGGAGGCATGCCGCTCGAAATCTGGGGTACGGCATCATCCGGAGGCGCCGGTGTACAGACCCCAGCCGACTACGCCGCGATCTACACACGGGCAGCCCACCTGACGATCGATCGTTTGGCCTGGGCGATGGAAGGAACGCCTTCAGGGCGGATTCCGGATTCGCTGGACGATGCATACGCAGACTGGGTGGCGCAGACAATCAGCGACGAGACGATCTGGGGAACCACGCCGGGCGAGGGTGCGTTCGGCGCCGAGGTGAACCAATCCGGCAAGGTGGTCTACGGCAAGCAACTCAAGGCGCCCGGCCCGGGCTGGTACCGGCTGACGTTCTCGATCGACCGCATGATCGGCGACGTCCCGTCGAATGTAGAGATTGCCGGTCTGGACCCGAGTGACGTGGCGGCGGAGCTGTATCACCCCGTGTTCGTCGAGGACTCCGTCAGCGGAAACTACATGTATCTCGACATCTACGTGTCCGACGGCGGCGCGACGCCGACCTACAGCCCGCTCGTCGGGCAGGTGGTCGATGATGCCGATGAGGCACTGCCTGACATCGACATCACTGCGTACACGCTGGCAGGTGCAGCGGCGGGCCTCGTCACCAGCGACCCGAGCGGGCTGTTCACCGCCGACCTCCTGCATGGGAGCTACAAGCTGCTGTTCGAAGACCCTGCGGCGATCCACCAATCGGAGTGGTTCGAGGACGAGGTGGACTTCGTGTCGGCAGACCTCGTCACGGTTCCGCAGGTCATCGCCGTCAAGGCCGTGCTGGCAGAGCCCGCACAACCGGGTGTCGTTCAGGGGGTGGTGAGTGACGCACTCACGGGGTCGCCGCTCAATGCCGCCAAGGTGGAGATGTACCAGGCGGGAATCGGCGTGGAAAGCTACATCACATCCAGTGACGGGGCGTTCCACTTCACACTCCCCGCCGGAAGCTACACGATGCTGACCAGCGGAACCGGGTACCTGTCCGAGTGGTACGACGGCGCCGCCAGCGCCGCCGACGCCAAGGAGCTCGTTCTCGCCCCGGGGGCCAAGCTCGTGATCAGTGTGGACCTGGAGCGAACGGTCGTCGAATTCGACGCCTTCCTGGACGTACCGGCAGATCACCTGTTCCACGGCGACATCACCTGGTTGCGCGCAGCGGGCATCACCTTCGGGTGCAATCCACCTGACAACACGATGTTCTGCCCCGACGACCCCGTCACCAGGGCCCAGATGGCCTCGTTCCTCGTCCGCGCACTCGACCTACCGGCATCGAGTGCCGATTACTTCACGGACGACGAAGCCAGCGTCCACGAGGGAGACATCAACTCGATCTACGAGGCCAGCATCACCATGGGTTGCAATCCTCCAGTGAACTCGATGTTCTGCCCAGAGGACCTCGTCACCAGGGCACAGATGGCTTCGTTCCTCGTCCGCGCACTCGACCTACCGGCGTCGACTACCGACTACTTCACGGACGACGAGTCAACCGTCCACGAGGGAGACATCAACAGTCTCGCCGAGAGCGGCATCACGAAGGGATGCAACCCGCCGGACAACGACGAGTTCTGTCCCGACGAGACCATGACCCGTGGCCAGATGGCGGCCTTCCTCCATCGGGCTTCGGCATTCATGAACTGACTGATCTGGGGGCTCCCGGTTGGCTGGGAGCCCCCAGATCCGAAAGGAGTGCTCGATCATGTCCAGCAGGCTCCGTTCGACCGGACGGCAGCTGGCCGCCTTGTTCACCGTGGTTGTCCTCGTGTGCTCCGGGAGCGCCATCGCCATCGCCCAACAAGACGGGGGCCACGAAGGAGAAGGCGGCCTCGCGTGTTCTGATCTCGTTGCCGGATCGAGGACGCTGACAATCTCACCCGGGGCGTTCACCGCGCCCGTCTCTGGATCGGACGGCGTCGCCGACGTCACCGTGACGCCGGGTGAATCCGACCTCGGACCAATCTTCGGTTTCACCTCGAACATCCCGGTCGACGCCGTGATCGTGGCAGGGGGACCAAAGGTGATGGCTTGGGAGTACGAGCCGCCCACGACAATGGCTTCGGGACTTCACGCGCCTCTCAACATGGAAGGCACGCACTACCACAAGCCGAAGACGATCTCGGTTTGTTACCGAGTGGAAGCGCCCGAGATAGCTCTTTCTCTGTCGAAATCCGACTCGACCGACCCGGTGAGGGTGGGAGATCGCTTCGACTATCTGATCACAGTCTCGAACACGGGAGGCGAACCACTGTCGGCTGTCAGGATCGAAGACCCGATCCCTGCGCTGGTCGGTGTCGTCACGGTGGACGGATGCCCCACCTGGGACGGATCCGCCCTGATCGTTTGTGAGGTCGGCGTGATGGAACCGGACTCCTCGGTGTCGATCGTGATCACGGTCGAGGCGTTGAAAGCCGGAATCGCCATCAATCACGCGACCGCATCAGCGACCACTCCCCCAGGGTCGACGTTGAGCGAGGTCGCATCGGAAGCCACCGCCATCGAGAAGATGCACGGTGACGGCGGCGACGATCACGAACATGGCGCCCCGTCGTGTGACGTGTTCGCACCCGGTCTCGTCGCCATTCTCGCCGGCGAGGAAGCCCTCCACGGAACGACCGCGGTCGTGGCCGACGAAACAGCGACGGTGACCCTGTCGTTGTATCAGGGCGACATGGGGACTCTCTTCGACTGGATGTCGACGTATCCGATCGCCGGCGTCATCACCGTCGGAGGCCCCGAAACTCTCGCCTTCCCGTATCCACCGCTGACCTTCTCCGGGAGCGGACTCCACGCGCCGTTGTCGGGCGGCGGGACGCACTACCGCGGGCTGAGGCAAGCAGCGTTCTGCTATCAACCGGGTCCGTTCGTGGATGTGGGCGTCGACATCGATGTCGACGAGTCGAGGGTCCTCGTCGGTGATGCAGTGCAGTACACCGTGACGGTTGTGAACCGAGGTGTGGCCACGGCAATGGATGTTTCTCTCGCGGCGGGTTGGTCTGATTCTCTCCACATCGATTGGATTGCTGGTTGGAGCGTCGTGGGCGAAATCGATGCCGGTCAACAGGTCGTGCTGTCCGTCAACGGCGAAGCGGGGGCGGTAGATGAAGCGGCTGTGATGACCGTCACCGTGGCCGCGTCGAATGAGGACGACGACATGACCGGTGACAATACGGCCGCGACAACCATCGAGATCCTCGAGACCACGACGGGCGACACCGAACCGGAGCCAGAGTCTCCTCCGACTTCGGCGTCCCTGACGACGACAACCACCGGACCTGAGGTCCTCGGTGCGTCGACCACCACCACGATCGCCCCGGCAACACTCGACACATTGCCGTTCACCGGTGCGTCCGCCGATGCTCTCGCCGGACTGGCTGTGGCGTCGGTTCTGTCCGGTGCGATGCTGCTGTGGTGGGCGAGGCCAAGGTGGCGCGAAGTGGACCTGATTCTCTACCGACAGGGAGAGGAACCGCTCATTCCGTGGTGACGGCGACGCACAAACGCTCAACAACGCGAACCGTGCTCAGGGGATCCGGGTCCAGCGAGCACGGATTCGAAGGTCCGAACGGCCGCGGCGATTGCGTCGCAACTCTACGATCAGGCGTATGACACACCATCCCGACCTCGACGAACTTGCGTTCCTCATCGGTTCTTGGTCGGGGACCGGAGAGGGCGAGTACCCCACGATCGAATCCTTCCGCTACCACGAGGACATCACGATCCAGCCGGTGGGGGCAAAACCTGCGCTCATCTACCAGCAGAGGACGCGCGACCACGACACGGGGGAACCGCTCCACAGCGAGACCGGATACCTCCGATGGGCGGGCGCCGGCCGCGCCGAACTCGCTCTCGCCCAACCCACGGGGATCACCGAGGTCCACACCGGATCGATCCAGGGCACCCATCTCCACCTGCGCTCCCTGGTGGTCGCCCACACCCCGACGGCGGTGGAGGTCAGCGACGTGGAACGGCACATCGAGGTCGAGGGGCCGCTCCTCCGATACCGCATGTCGATGGCGGCTGTGGGACACCCGCTCCAGGTACACCTCCGCGCCACGTTGAGAAGGTCCTGACGGCAACCTTGGCCGGGTTTCCACCGTCCGGGCTGGCGCGCCCCATCGATCTCCGGTCGAGATCCAACCGGTTCGCAGTCGCCGCCACGGGTGCTGCAACGCTGGTGGGTTGGCTCTTCGAGCCACAGGGCCGATCGTGGCTGGCCCTCGGAGGCTCGGCCTTTCTGGCGTGGGCGGTTGCCCGAGAGCTCAATCCGGATCGCTCAGCGGCGGCAGCGGCGGTGCTCGGTCCGGCCATTGTCGCGACCGTGGACGCTCACGTCGTCTCACTCGGCTCGCTGTTCGTCCTCCTCCTCGCTATCCGGCAGACGGCCGGAACGACCGGAAGGCGCCTTGGACATCTCGACCTTGCGTTTCTGGCGATCCTCACCTCCTGGCTGGCCTTCTCGACACCGCTCTCGTGGATCGCCGGAGCCGGCATGGCGGTCGCGTTGGCAGTCACCGGCGGGGGTGTCCGCCAGCGGAACTGGGCGTGGCTGACCGCCATCGGTGTTGTCCTCGGGGCAGGTATTGCCCGGCATCCGATGGAATGGACGAGACCGAGCGTTCTCGTGGCGACGGTCGTGGCCGCCGGCGTCGTCGGCGGGCTCGCCTCGTGGAGGGTATCGACCGTGGAATCCGAGGCCGACAAGGCGGGCGTTGCGCTCGACCCCGTTCGCATCGGCCGGGCGCGGGTGACCTGCCTAGCAGTTGCGTTGGTGGCCGCCGCTCTCGGCGGCGGCGCAGGCATGGTGGCGGTGTTGCCCGCCTGGACGGTCCTGGTGGTCGTCGGGCTGCAAGATCTGAGGTCGCGAAGCCCTGAGGAGGGGCTTGCTGGCAACGAGCTTCTGAATAGGCCATAATGGCCGCCGAAGGGGCAGAAACGGGCAAGCCGGTGACACCGGGAAATTGAACCGTTCGGCCGCTTTGGTGCGGACGGGCGGACCAGGGAGGGTCTCCACATGAAGTTCATTGCCGTGCGCCGGAGTTTGGCGGCTCTCACCGCCATATCGGCACTGATGCTGATGTCGCTCCCGGCCGGAGCAGCGACGGTCATCTTCTCGTTCACCGGCTCGGACTTCTACATCCCCCGGCCGTCGGCAGCCTCCGATCAGGTGGGTGTGTATCGACTCCTCACCACCTACGACCTGGCGGCCAACGGACACGCCAACCTCATCGGGCTCGAGTGCTCTTTCTCTGTGTCGGCCGCCAATGGCGACAGCGTTCACCCCAACAACTTCGGCGCGATAACCACCGGCGGTGAGGAGACCGACATCTTCGACACCGAGTCGGAGCCGAATGTCACCACCACCACCCTGGAGGATGCAACGCTCGTGTTGGGTGCGACCATCGAGCTCTACAACGTGATGCTGCCCGACGACGACGACATCGTGGCCACGTCGGTCGATTACGTCGTGGACGTGACGTGCGAGACCGAGGA
>Ga0224505_10001346_pt1 | contig 15646 bp, 10 predicted proteins | sample SF_Jan12_sed_USG_FD_169102 | JGI IMG/M metagenome (GOLD analysis project Ga0224505, IMG submission 169102) | Sediment microbial communities from San Francisco Bay, California, United States - SF_Jan12_sed_USGS_4_1 | ecosystem: Environmental > Aquatic > Marine > Sediment | place: USA: California... | reverse complement strand
AGGAGGATTCCACACCGGATCGTTCTGAGCCTTCGTGCATAACGTAACGCCTGAAGCGCCCCCAGCATGGTCGCAAGGCCACCCTTGCTTTCCGCTACACCGGATCCGTAAAAATTTCCCCGCTCTTCCCTGAACGGAACAGAATCCTGATAGGAATAGAAAGAATCGAGGTGACTCAGGAGGAGGATATCGTTCCTCTCTCCGCTGTGGTTTCGGAAATAGAGAGTATTCCCGACTTCCGTATGCGGGAAGACCTGCCGTTCGAACTTCATCGGCGTGAGTCGGCTTGCTATCCAGTTTCCGAGCGAGTTCACTCCCTCTGTGTTGTAGACATAGGAATTGATCCTGACCATCGCATCCACGTAGTCAGCCATCGTTGTGAGGTTGCTTCTGAGGTAGCTTCTGAGGCGGACGCGGAGCGGCTGCGGTTCCTCCTTCTGTTCGATCTCTTTCCCCTTTTCGGCCTGAAGGTACTGCTTCCCAAAGTATCGGGCAGCTCCCACATCCAGCATCCGGTTCACCAGGCTTTCGTACGTATATCCCGCTGCCTTTGCAGAGAACACATAGGATCCGGTCAGACCGAGGCTTGCCATGCTGTTCAGTTCGAGAATTGAGATCCCGCCGTCTTTGTCCATCCGTATATCGATCCTGGCGAAATCGTTGATCCCGAGGGAGCGGAACGACTCCCGCGCAAGGCGCTTCATTTCTTGAGTAAGCTCGTCCGGGATTTTCGCCGGGCAGATCTTCTCGATCGGGGCCTTCATCTTATTTGAATGACTCTGGATGGCGTTTGGATCGCCGAGATCGAATTCCACGACCGGCAGGGTTTCAACATCCGCGCCGTTTCCGAGCAGGCCGACGGCAAATTCCCTTCCTGCGATAAAGCGTTCAACCAGTGCCTGCTGCCTGTACGTTTCGATCACCTCGCGGACTGCTTCTCTGAGGTCGTTGATATTATCCACCACTCTCATCCCCATCGAAACCGCTTCCATTTTCGGTTTGACGATCACCGGGAACGTCACATCATCCATGTTCTCTTCCGGTGCTGAAAAGAACCAAAACTCGGGAGTCGGGAGTCCATGCTGGCGCAGGACAATCTTCGTCATGATCTTGTCGAGAGCCACGGCATGAGCCTGCGGACCGGATCCGACATAGGGGACGCCGAGCATCTCCAGCATCGCAGGAATGTGAGTGTAACGGCTCTGTCCCTGGATCCCGTACGCCATATTGAACACCATTCCCGGGCGCTCACCAGCCATAACGCGCGGCATGAAGCTCTGAAGGGCTTCGGCAACGTCGATGTTCCCTTCAAGAATCCGAACGTTGTGACCTCCTTTTTCAAGGGATGTGGCCACTCGTTCAACGGTTTTCGGGTTGTACGTTTCTTTGTTCGGTGCGCCGAAGACGTTGATGACATCTTCGGGTGCGACCACCTTCTTATTATAAATGACAGCGACTTTCATACACCTTTCGCTCCTTTCGCGACACTTCTCGATTGTATGACTGGTGATGCACCGGGAATGATCCGGCGTTTCCGAAAGTGAAGTGAGCGACTGGGAAAAACAGCGCTGAGCCTGACGGACGGTTGCGTCAGTCCGCCAGCAGCAGGGCAGGTATTTCCTCGATACCGTTCAGGATCCGGTCAGCTCCTTCGAATCGGAACCCTTCTGTGAAGTGTGAGGGCGTGATCCAGCAGCGGATTCCGGCGGCGACTGCCGCCGTCAGCCCCCGTTCCGAATCCTCGATCACAAGGGCGTTGTCCGGTTTGACGTCGGCCCGTTCGAGGGCTTTCAGGTACGGTTCAGGATCCGGTTTGCTGAGTGAGTAGTCTTCCCGTGCGAGAACGAAATCGAAGAACGGCAGGAGTCCGGTACTCTGATGGATCACATCAAAATGATGACGCCGTGAACTGGTGACGATGGCATGACGGTACCTGTCTTTGAGTTCCCGGAGCACGGATGTCACTCCGGGCAGTTTCGTGTCCCGTCCCTGCACTAATTCAGTATACAAATTGAAGCGGCGTCTTCGCAAGTCCTTCACTTCTTCATCCGTAAAACCACGCTCTTTTGCGTAATGCCATGCTCCTACTGCCTGACGGAGGAACAGATCCTGGTACTGTTGCTCGGTGAGTTCTACTCCAACGGATGCCAGGACAGTCTTCGTCGCTTCGAAATAATACCGCTCCGTGTCGACGAGAACGCCGTCGTTGTCCCAGAAGATCCATTCAATGTCGCGTCGACTCACGGGCGTGTTCGCGAGAGAAAGGGTGCCGTGTCGAAGATAAGGCGGGTACTGCTGATTGTCCCGTTTCTGACCCTGAAGAGCTGCGACATCACCGTGGTAACGTCGCCGCGGGTGAACCGGTAGATCAGGTTTACATACTCTCCTTTTTCAAACTGGTGAAGGAGGTTGTAGCGACACCCCGACGGCGGGTCCGCAAGAAGAGCATCAATGTATTCACGGGCGCTGGAGAATTCCGCGAGTGGTCCCTCGAAGTGCAGATCCTCAGCCAGAAGGCTGGTCAATTCATGAAGGTCGCGGCCTGAGCAATACATGTCCAGGTAGCGGAGGCACAATCCCGAATTACCAGCCGTCATTCGGCGGTGACCGGCGTCGTGTAGGATTCCACCGGGGGACAGGCACAGATCAGGTTCCTGTCACCGAAGGCGTTGTTCACCCGGGCGACGGCCGGCCAGAATTTGTGCTCTCTCGTCCATGATGCGGGGAACGCTCCCTTCGACCTGCTGTACGGGTGCGTCCATTCGTCTGATGCAATCATCGCCATGGTGTGGGGCGCGTTCTTCAGGACATTGTCCTCACGCTCTGCGTTTCCGTTCTCGATTTCTGCGATCTCCTGTCGGATTGCGATCATGGCATCGCAGAACCGGTCCAGTTCGTCCTTCGATTCGCTTTCGGTCGGTTCTATCATCAGTGTGCCGGCAACCGGGAAGGAGACGGTCGGGGCATGGAAGCCGTAGTCGATCAGCCGCTTGGCGACATCCTCCGCTTCGATTCCTGCCGTCCCGCGGAATCCCCGCAGATCGACGATGAACTCATGGGCGACCCGGTGGTTGATTCCCCGGTAGAGAATCGGATAATGGTCTTCGAGCCTGGTTGCCATGTAATTCGCGCTGAGGATGGCAATGCGCGTTGCCTGTGTCAATCCCTCGCTCCCCATCATGGCGATGTACGACCATGAGATCGGGAGGATGCTGGCGCTTCCCCAGGGTGCGGCTGAGACCGGGCCGATCGATTTTGCGGAGCCGACCGGAACGACCGGGTGTGATGGGAGGAACGGGACGAGATGTGCCGCGACACCGATCGGTCCCACCCCCGGGCCTCCACCCCCGTGCGGTATGCAGAATGTTTTGTGCAGATTCAAATGGCAGACATCTGCCCCGAGCTCAGCGGGCCGGCAGAGGCCGACCTGGGCATTCATGTTCGCTCCGTCCATATAGACCTGGCCGCCATTCTCATGAACGATACGGCAGATGGTCTTGATCGATTCTTCGAAGACACCATGGGTCGACGGGTATGTGACCATGAGAGCCGCGAGCTTCTCCCGGTACTGTGTCGCCTTTGCGGTGAGATCCTCCAGGTCGATGTTCCCCTTTTCGTCGCATCGCACCACAACCACGCTCATGCCCGCCATCACCGCGCTGGCGGGATTCGTTCCGTGAGCCGATGACGGAATGAGGCAGATCGTTCGCTCTGAATCTCCGCGCGCCTCGTGGTAGGCATGGATCGACATCAGTCCCGCGTACTCACCCTGCGCGCCGGAATTCGGCTGAAGCGAAACTTTGGCAAACCCGGTGATATCCTCCAGCCACAATTCCAGCTGGCGGAAGAGTTCCGCATAGCCCTGCGACTGTCCGGTGGGGGCGAACGGGTGAAGGGAACCGAATTTTCTCCAAGTCACCGGGATCATCTCTGTGGTCGCGTTCAGTTTCATTGTACAGGAACCGAGGGAGATCATGCTGGTGGTCAGCGAGAGGTCGCGGGACTCGAGTCTCTTCATATACCGGAGCATCTCGGTTTCGGACCGGTGCTTGTTGAACACGGGGTGCGCAAGGAACGGCGTTGTTCTCCTCATGCCTCCCGTATAACCGTTGATCCGGTCCGGATCAACGTCCCGGATGGTCAGAGGAGGCTGTCCGTCCGGTGTGAACAGGCGGAACAGCGTTTCGACCTCATGCAGGTCGCTGACTTCATCCAGCGCGATGCCGATGGTGTCATCACCGAAACGCCTGAGGTTGATTTTTTCCGTCGCGGCGGAGGAAAACACCGCTTCAGGGGTCATGCCGTTCGGTGTCACCCGGATGGTGTCGAAGAAGTCGCGGTGATGGCAGCGATGTCCCAGCTTCGTCAGACCTGCATCAAGAAGTCTGGTCAACCGGTGAATCATTCCGGCAATCCCGGAAATCCCGTCCGGTCCGTGATACACCGCGTACATACCGGCCATGACGGCGAGGAGGACCTGCGCGGTACAGATATTCGATGTCGCCTTCTCCCGTTTGATATGCTGTTCCCGCGTCTGGAGCGCCATTCTGAGCGCCGGCGCTCCGGTCCGGTCGACCGAGACGCCGATGATTCTTCCGGGCATGTGGCGTTTGAATTCGTCCCTGGTTGAAAAAAATGCTGCGTGCGGTCCTCCGTATCCCATCGGAACGCCGAACCGTTGTGTGTTGCCGACCGCTGCATCTGCGCCGAATTCGCCGGGTGGTTTGAGCAGGGAAAGGCTGAGCAGGTCGGCGGCCACCGCGACGAGGGCGCCGGCCTCATGGGCACGTGTGCAGAAATCGGCATAGTTCTCAACTTCCCCGTCGGTTGCCGGGTACTGGAGAAGGGCACCGAACACGCCGGGTCCGAACTCGTAGTTCCTGTGGTCTCCCACGACAACCGTGATCCCGAGCGGTTTCGCTCTTGTTTTGACCACACCGATGTTCTGCGGGTGACAGCTGGAAGAGACGAAAAAAGTGTTCCGCTCAGGCTCCCTGAACACGGCATGAAACATATGCATCGCTTCCGCAGCCGCAGTCGCTTCATCGAGGAGAGACGCGTTCGCGCAAGGAAGGCCGGTCAAATCAATCACCATCGTTTGAAAATTCAGCAGCGCTTCGAGCCGCCCCTGAGCGATCTCCGACTGGTACGGGGTATACTGAGTATACCAGCCAGGGTTTTCCAGAATATTGCGCTGGATGACAGGCGGCGTGATCGTGTCATGATAGCCCATTCCGAGGAGGGATCGAAAGACCTCGTTCCTGGATGCGATTCCCCGGATCGATGCCAGTGTATCGTGTTCGCTTCTGGGAACACCGATGCCGAGCGGCTTCGTCGTCCGCAGCGCCTTCGGGATCACGCTTTCGATGAAGGAATCAATTGAGTCCGACCCGACCGATGAAAGCATCAGGTCGATCTCTGCCTGATCCGGTCCGATATGGCGGTTGCTGAAGTGGTCTGTTCTGGAAAAATCGGCGGACATTGTGTCAAAAGCTCCTTGGTTCCCGGGACAGCAATCGGGGAGAGTTCGGGGTTATCAGTTGAAGGTTCGGGGAATGTCCCCGTACATCAGAATGGTTCAAAAATACCGAAAAGGGGGGAGGTATTCAAGGAAGGAGGGGGACAGTTTGAGAGACTCTCTCTTCGTCAAAGGCCAAGCGCAAGCTGACTGTTACTGCTTCTTCGGAACTTCTCCGTTGACAACGGTTTCCATCGTCCTCCAAGCTGATATTTCCTGGCATGGAGTGCGAACAGGTCGCTGATGACTTCTGCGGCGGGTCCTTCTCCCTTCATTCTCCGCCCGAACTTCGTATCGCTCAGGCCTCCGCCCCGCGCGTTCCTGATTGCCCCGATCACCTTCTTCCGTCGCTCCGGAAACTCACGTTCAAGCCACTCCAGGAACAGCGGCTCCACGGCACCGGGGAGCCGGAGCAGAATATACCCCGCGCTGGTTGCTCCGTGTCGTGCGGACTGTTTCAGGATCTCCGGAATCTCACGATCGGTCAGACCGGGAACCACCGGTGCGATCATCACGCCGGCGGGAATCCCGGCGCCTGCAAGCGATTCGATCGCGCCAAGCTTCATATCCGGCGATGCGGTTCGCGGTTCCATTGTGCGTGCAAGCTGCGTGTCCAGCGTCGTGATGGAAAGGAGGACATGCACCAGATTTGAGGCAGCCAGTTTTCTGAGGATCTCCAGGTCCCTCAGCAGGAGAGTATTCTTGGTGATGATGCCGACCGGGTTGCCGAACTCGAGGCAGACCTCGAGACACTGACGTGTCAGCTCAAGCTTCCGTTCGACCGGCTGATAGCAGTCCGTGTTTCCTGAAAACGCGATCGTCTGGGCAATCCACCCCTTCCGCATGAACTCCTTCCTCAGAAGAGCGGGCGCATCCGTCTTGACCATAATCCTGGATTCAAAGTCGAGTCCTGCCGAAAAACCGAGGTACTCGTGCGAGGGGCGGGCGTAGCAATAGATACATCCGTGCTCACACCCCCTGTACGGGTTGACACTGAACGTGAAGGGGACGTCCGGGCTGTCGTTTCGGGCAAGGATGGTACGTGACGTATCCCGGTAGAAACGGGTTGGGACCGGCGGACGCTCCTCGTCCTCCGGCAGATCGATCTCGATCGGTTCGAACGACTTCGTTTCGAAACGGTTGGGTGGATTGACAGCTGTGGACCGGCCCTTCATGCCTGACTGACTCCAATGAGAGGGAAGTGGAGAAGCCAAAGTTGCATGAAATCGGACATTTTTTCAAGATCTGTGCAAACAGACAGACCGTGAATGGTGTTGGCACCATGCGCGGAAGGCTGGTATGTTTCTGTGAGATTGCATCATGCGAATCCCTTTCGTACTGTTGATTGTTCAACAACAGGAGCATCTGTGTTCCGGAAGCATCGAAGTCTCGCCTCTTCTCTCCTTGTATTGTCTCTTCTGTCCGCTTCGGGAGTGGCCCTGGCAGACCAGGAGCCACAGGAGATCCCTTATGAGGTGATGCCGGCGGTTGCGGGCGAGGTCTGTACCGTGTGTGGGGTGCCGGTGACCGGGGAGGATATCGCCCTGATCGTGAGGGGTCGCCGCGTTCCCCTCAAGCGGGAGATGCTGGATCAGTTTCTGGCAAAACCGGAGGAGTATTTCGCCACCCTCCAGCCAAGAGGCGCCTTGTTTCAGGAAAACAGTCCGGACCCTCAGGGGGGATCGATGGAAACCGGCGTTGATTTCTTCTGGTTCGCTGCCGGACTCTATCTGCTCGTCGCCCTGATGTTTGCCGGGCTGAGCGGATATACGGCGGTATCAAAAGGACTCGATCCGATCCGACATTTCTTTATCGGACTCTTGTTCAGTGCTCCCGGCTACCTGTATGTTCTGACGAGGCCTCCGGTCGCCGGGCCTGTGGAGGTTCCGCGTGGATGGGCGAAGGTAGCGACGACACGTTCTCCGGTGAAGTGTGAGAAATGCGGGGCTCTGAATCATCCTTCATCCGGTCGGTGTTCCGACTGCGGAGCGACCCTGGTGCCACAGACAGTCTCTGAAGTGAAGAAACAATAGAGAGGTTATGGGCTTACAGATGAACACCATCAGGCAGGCGCTCGTCGGCATTCTCCATTCCGGAAGCGGCCCGAATGAACGGCCTTACCTTCGCAAAAACAACCAGAGCAACATCAACGGGCTCTATGTTATTGGTGATCTGGCGGGCGCTCCCGTCATTAAGTATGCGATGGCGCAGGGCTACGATGTCATCGATCATATCGCCGGCCTTTCCGGAGCGACAGGCGGAGGTGACGATGATTTGTATGACGTGGTGATTATCGGGGCTGGTGCAGCGGGGTTGAACGCGGCCCTCGAGGCGAACGAGAGGGGGATGCGGTATATCCTCCTGGAGAAGTCGAAGGTGGCCACCACGATCGAGAATTTCCCGGAAGGAAAGTATGTCTATGCAGAACCGGACAGTCAGCCGCCGAAGGGAAAACTCTGGCTGGACGGAGCGACAAAGGAAGAGCTGATCCAGCGTTGGCATCAGATCATCGAAGAGAACCGGCTCAACGTGAAGACCGGCGAGGGAGTCGAAGGGATCGAAGGAAAAGAGGGAGCGTTCAGCGTACGAACATCAGCAGGTTCCTATCGGGGAAAACGGATTGTCCTTGCGACGGGGCAGCGAGGGAACCCCCGAAAGCTGGGAGTCCCGGGGGAGGATCTCGAGAAGGTCTACCACCGCCTCTACTCGCCGAAGAAATACCACGATGAACAGATCCTGGTTGTCGGTGGCGGGAACAGCGCCGTCGAAGCGGCGCTGACGCTCAGTGAACAGAACAGGGTGATCCTCTCTTACCGGGGGAAGGAATTCAGCAGGCTCTTCAAGGATAATGAGAAGAAACTGAACGAGGCTGTCCGTCAGGGGGCGATCGAGGTTATCCTTCGGTCGGAGGTGAAGGAATTCTCGGCTGAGAAGGCGACTCTGGATATGGACGGGAAGGAGCGAACCATTCCGTTCGACCATGCCTTTGTCCTGATCGGTGCCGATGTTCCCCGTGCATTTCTGAAATCACTCGGGATCCGGATGGAGAACGAGTGGGAGGGGAGTCTCCTGCGAACCCTGCTCTTGTCTGCTGCAGCGCTGACCGGCCTCTGGGTATTCGGAGCCGCTGAGGGTGGGTATCCTTCAATCGGTCCGGTCGATCTGACCATGCTTCCGTCCTGGTCTGGGGCATTCATCTGGGCTCTCAGTCTCGGTGCCCTGATCAGGTTCGGGATGAAAGGGGACCGCTTCGCCTGGCTCGGCATTTCGTTTTTTGTCTGGTACACGATCTACGGCGCGAAACTCGGCTCAGGTCAGGAGTTCTGGCCGTACAAAGACTGGGGGTACCGTTTCCTCTCGTTCTTCGATCGCCCATGGTCCTTCTGGTATACGGTCATGTACACCCTTCTGGTGACCGTGTTCGGCATTCAGGCGTTGAAGCGATGGGGCCTTGAACGGAAGGACCGGTTTCAGATCTGGCGGTTCGTGAGTCTGATCGGCTTTCAGATCATCTTCTTCTTTCTTATTCCGGAATTCCTGTTTCAGTCAGCCGTCGCGAACCAGTGGATAGGGGAAAAGCTGGCGACCGATCCGACGTTTGCTGATCAGGCATGGAGGAGCTACGGCCTTATTTATGCATGGCCCTTGTTCTTCTATACGTTCTTCTATAATCCCCATGAAGTCTGGGTGGTCTGGGGGGTTCTCCTCACCTTTGTGGTCATTCCGGTCTTTGTGTTGTTCCAGGGAAAACGGTACTGTTCCTGGATCTGTGGCTGCGGAGGACTCGCGGAAACCTTTGGCGACCGGTGGCGCCACCTTGCCCCCAAGGGGAAGATCGCGATCAAGTGGGAGTGGATGAATGCCGCAGTACTCGGCCTTGCGGTGATCGTTACTGCGGCGGTGCTTACAAAGCATATCTCAGAGTATGTTGCAGGGACGGCCGAAACCGGGCTTCAGCTCTACCGGATCCTGGTCGATGTCTGGCTTGTCGGCATCCTGCCGGTCACCCTGTACCCGTTCCTTGGAGGAAAGGTCTGGTGTCGCTACTGGTGTCCCCTCGCGAAGATGATGCAGATCCAGTCGAAACTGTTCACGAAGCTGAAATGGGGGCGTTTCCGGATCACGTCGAATGATAAATGTATTGCGTGTAATGAGTGTTCCCGCAACTGCCAGGTCGGCATCGACGTCATGAGTTACGCGCTGAAGCAGGAGGTGCTGGATAATGCAACCAGTTCCTGTATCGGCTGCGGGGTCTGCGTCACCGTCTGCCCGATGGATGTGCTGAGTTTCAGGGAACAGGAAGGAGCCGCTCAATCTTCCCCGGTGAAGCTTCTGAGCGCCGATGGGAAGGTTCTGGGGTGATATCCCGGTTCCGGGAGCGTTGTCGATTCCCCGATAATTCCGTATACTCTTTTCTTTGGCAACCTTCCTCCTATGACCCATTCTGAGCTCGTTCTTGTCCTCGACTACGGTTCCCAGTACTCCCAGCTGATCGCCCGGCGTGTGAGGGAGCTTGGCGTCTATTCGGAGCTCCATCCGTTCAATCTGAGCCCGGAAAAGATCCGACAGATGAATCCTTCCGGGATTATCCTGTCCGGCGGGCCCCACAGCACGTATGAAAAGGAAGCTCCACTTTCCTCTCCCGACCTGTTCGACCTGGGGATCCCGGTCCTCGGTATCTGTTATGGTCTGCAGATGATCGCCTTTCAGCTGAACGGCGAGGTAGATTCGGCTGCCAGAAGGGAATACGGTTTTGCCGAGCTGATTGTGGATGATGCTTCTGACCTTCTCGCTGGCGTCGGGACGAACGGATCGAACAAGTCGACCGTCTGGATGAGCCATGCCGATCATCTGAAGAAAATCCCTGCCGGCTTCGAACCGATTGCCCATACCGAGAACTCGCCAATCTGCGCCATCCGGAACAAATCGAAGAAGATCTTCGGCGTGCAGTTTCATCCGGAGGTTGTCCACACGAAAGAAGGAAACACGATCCTGAGAAATTTTCTCTACAGGATCTGTGCGTTGAAGGGAGGATGGAACGCTTCATCATACATCGCCCGGGCAGTAACAGAGATCAAAGAGCAGGTGGGAGACGGGCGCGTCATCTGCGCTCTCAGCGGCGGCGTCGATTCCTCCGTCGCCGCGGTGTTGATCCACAAGGCGATCGGTGACCAGCTCCACTGTGTTCATATCGACAACGGGTTGATGCGGCACGGGGAAAGCGAGCAGGTGGTGAAAACATTTCGTGAACAGTTTCACATCAATCTCAGTTTTGTGAACGCTTCCGCCGGATTCCTGGCCGGCCTGAAAGGTGTCACCGACCCTGAGAAGAAACGGAAGATCATCGGCAAGCTGTTTATCGATCATTTCGAAGAAGAAGCGAAACGGCTCGGTACTGTTGATTTTCTGGCGCAGGGGACACTCTACCCGGATGTCATTGAGTCGACATCCTTCCGAGGGCCGTCGGTAACCATCAAAACCCATCACAACGTCGGCGGACTTCCGGAGACGATGAAGCTGAAACTGGTCGAACCGTTCCGGGAATTGTTCAAGGATGAGGTCAGGGCGGTGGGAACGGAGCTTGGTCTTCCTGAAGATCTCATCTGGCGGCACCCGTTCCCCGGTCCGGGCCTGGCTGTCCGTGTCCTGGGAGAAGTGACGGAACCACGGCTTGCGATGCTCAGACAGGCGGACCTGATCTTTGTCGAAGAGATCAGGAAGGGAGGGATCTACCGTGACATATGGCAGGGGTTCACGGTGCTCCTGCCGGTTCAGTCGGTCGGCGTGATGGGAGATGGCAGGACATACGAATACACCGCCGCCATCCGCGCGGTGACAAGCGTTGACGGGATGACAGCTGACTGGTACCGGATGCCGCATGATGTGATGGCGAGGATCTCCTCCCGGATTACGAACGAGGTCCGGGGGATTAACAGAGTGGTGTATGATATCAGTTCGAAGCCGCCGGCGACCATTGAGTGGGAGTAGGCGGGGGTGGAGCGGGGAGGAGACAGAGGACAGAAGAATGAAGATGTGGACAGGGAAGTCGGACGTGAGCGACTGACACTCAACAACTGAGTAGGCCAAAACAGACTGAGCAGACCGAATACACCCCCAGACCAAACAAAACAGATCAGCCGTTGCGTCGTTTCCTTTCATTCGTAAAAATCGAACACACCCTTTTTTCACTCCCCGTGATCTACTCCGGTGTGTTGCTGGGGTCCAATGGGATGATACCGGCCTGGACGGTGCTGGTCCTTGTTCTGACGGCGGCGACCGGGGCAAGGACCGTTGCATTCGTTCTGAACCGGGTGATCGACAGGCGGATTGACGGGATGAATCCCCGAACGGCAGGACGGGAACTGCCGAGTGGCAGGATGACGATGATGGAGGCGGTCGGGGTGCTCTGTGCAGGTCTGATGCTCTACTTCGGGTCCGCCTATCTGATCTCTGACTTCTGTTTCCTGCTCTCCCCCATCCCGCTGGCGGTCTTCGTCCTCTATCCAACGATGAAACGCTACACCCCGCTCGCTCACTTCGGGGTCGGTCTCGGTCTCGCCATGGGCCCGCTCGGCGGCTGGTTCGCCGTCTCACCGTCATTCGAGAACCTCCTCACACCCGCACTGCTCTCGTTGTTTACGCTCTTCTGGGTTGCCGGATTCGATATTATTTATTCGACTCTTGATGAGGAGTTTGACAGGAAGACATCACTTCAATCATTTCCTTCCCGTTTCGGAAGGGAGCGTGCGTTGCGGTTCTCGGGGTATTTTCATCTGATAGCGTTTCTTTTTCTTGCAGCGTTGTTTCCGATCTCGCCTCTCTCGCTCCTCGCGCTGCCTTTGCTGGCAGTCACGGGATACCTGCTTTACCTCGAGCAGAAGAAGGCGGAAGATGTCGAGCTGGCGTTTTTCAGGATCAATGCCGTGGCCGGCTTTGCCGTATTCGCGATGATTGCCCTTGGGATGTATGCCTAACGGCGAACTGACCGAATCGATCGAACAGATCAGATGCACCAGAGAAAATCGTCTGATCGGTCTATCCGGTTCCGTTCGTCCGACTATCGACGATCAAAACTGTTAACTAACAGACAATCGAATAACTGAACGAACAGGCTCTACCTTGAACCAACCAGGCAAACAAAAGATCGTTGTGGCTGTCACCGGCTCTTCAGGGGCTGTTTATGCACTTGATTTTCTGAAGAAGTGTGAAGCGGACAAATTCCTGATCGTCAGTTCATGGGGGAAGGTCCTTCTGCGCGATGAACTGAACATCGGCGAGAAAGACCTTCATCAATACGTGAACCGTTCGTTTTCTGATGATGACCTCACTGCGCCGATGGCCTCAGGTTCGAACCGGTTCGATGCGATGGTGATTCTGCCTGCGTCGACGTCGACCATTGGCAAGATCGCGTCCGGACTGGGCGACACGCTGATCACACGCGCGGCCCAGGTGTGCCTCAAGGAGCGTTACAGGCTGATCCTTTGTGTGCGCGAAACGCCGATGTCGACCCTCACACTGGAACAATGCACACGCCTCTCGACATACGGCGCGGTGATCATGCCGATCTCACCACCGCTCTATTTCGTTCCGAAAACAGTCGAGGAGTACGTCGGGTCGTTTACTGATAAATTGCTCGGTCAGCTGGGATTCAAGAGAGGGAAGGGGTGGAGGGAGGAGGACTTCCGGTAGGGGCGGGTGAGCGGTTCTGCTTCTACGCAACAGCGGTTGTTATGCCACACAGACACCAAGAGAAGACTTCGAGGGAATCCCCGGAAATACTTTTTGCTCTTCTTTGTGCCTTCGTGGTGATTCTTTTGCGGGGGTCGCTACACCCTCGCTTTTTCCATCCTGCTCCGCTCGTTGTGGTCCAGGTACTTCTTCCTGAGCCGGAGCGATTTCGGGGTCACTTCGATATACTCATCATTCGCAATCCACTCCATCGCCTGTTCCAGTGATTGAACCCTGGCAGGTTCCAGTCTCACCGCTTCATCAGCTCCGCTGGCCCGCATGTTGGTCAGCTGTTTGGCTTTGCAGACGTTCACCACAAGATCCTCGTCACGGGAATTCTCACCAACAATCATCCCTCTGTACACTTTGCAGCCCGGATCGATGAAGAAGGTCATCCGTTCCTGCAGTTTGAACATTGCATATGCCGTTGCGGAACCGTCCTCGAGCTGAATAATTGCACCTTTGGTCCGTGTTGAAAGGGGGCCCTTGTGCGGCTCGTAGCCATGGAAATTGTGATGAAGAATTCCGGTTCCGCGGGTCTCCGTCATGAACTCGGACCTGAACCCCAGAAGTCCGCGTGCAGGAATGACAAACTCGAGCCGCGACTGGCCCTGTGTCGGGATCAGGTTTTTCATGATTCCCTTTCTGCGGCCGAGGTTCTGGATCACGGTCCCGGCGAATTCCTCCGGCACATCGATGATCACATGTTCCATCGGTTCGCAGAGGACGTCGTCGATTGTCTTGTAGATCACTTCGGGTGCGGAGACCTGGAACTCGTACCCTTCCCGGCGCATCGTTTCCACCAGGATGCCGAGATGCAGTTCTCCGCGTCCGCTCACCTTGAAGACATCAGGGCTCTCGGTCAGCTCAACCCGGAGGCTGACGTTGGACCTCAGCTCTCTCGCAAGCCGGTCCCCGAGATGGCGCGTGGTAACAAATTTTCCTTCCAGTCCGGCAAAGGGCGAATTGTTGACAACAAAATTCATCGACAGGGTCGGTTCTTCGATTGTCACGAACGTGATCGGTGCCGGGTCAGCCGCATCAGCGATCGTTTCGCCGATATCGACATCTTCCATACCTGCGAGAGCGATGATGTCACCTGCCGATGCTTCGGCGACCTCCATGCGTTTCAGACCCTGGAAGGTGTAGATCTTTGTCACGCGGGCGTCATCCACGGTACCGCTCCGGTGAACCACCTTCATCGGCGAACCGAGGCGGATCGTTCCGCGGTCGATCGTCCCGATGCCGAGCCGGCCAAGATAATCATTGTAGTCGATTGTTGTCACAAGCATCCTGAACGGGAGCGACGCATCGCCGGCCGGGGGAGGGATCCGTCCGATGATCGCCTTGAACAACGGCTCCAGCGATGTCGATTCCTGGTCCAGCTCGAGTGTGGCGATTCCCTGTTTGGCGATACAGTACACGGTGGGGAAATCGAGCTGCTGGTTGTCAGCTCCGAGTGAAAGAAACAACTCGAACACTTCGTCCAGCACCTGATGCGGCCGGGCGTCTTTTCTGTCGATCTTGTTGATGACGACAATCGGCTGGAGCTGCAGGTCGAGCGATTTCTTCAGGACGAACTTGGTGCCGGGAAGGGGGCCTTCGGCGGCATCGACGAGGAGGAGGACGCCATCCACCATTTTCAGCGTCCGTTCAACCTCTCCGGCAAAGTCGGAGTGCCCCGGCGTATCCACAATGTTGATCTTGACCGTCTCTTCCTTCCCGTTTTCTCCGGTATGGCGGTAAAGGACCGCGGTATTCTTGGCCAGGATCGTAATGCCGCGCTCTTTTTCGAGCTCGTTGGAATCCATCACCCGCTTTTCGACATCCTGGTTCTCCCTGAATGTCCCTGTTTGCTTCAGCATGTGGTCCACGAGGGTCGTTTTGCCATGGTCCACATGTGCAATGATCGCGATATTTCGGATGTCGTTTCTCTTCAGCATATGCATCTCTTTCTTCAGGGTCGGTGCACAAAAAAACGCCCCGGGCAATGTCACCGAGGCGCAGTAATTAAGATACGAAGATCCGGAGTCAATTCAAAGGAGGAGGTCGTCCCGGTGTCTCCCGGTTTCCCCGTTAGAGAACAGGAGAATCGATTACCCTCTTCTTATCCAACCTCTCATATCCTCGAAAACCGTGTACAGAACTTTCGCCACGCCGTATCCCCCCATTTCTTGATGTATGCTTCCCTGTCCCGCGCATACGCAGGGGTGGCAGATGCGTCATAGTTTCCTGTCGTATATCCTCCATGGTGTTCCACGAAACTGGATGGCACCATGGCGTGAAGGATCCTGTTCCGCTTGAGCGTACGGGCAAAGTCGTTGTCTCCAAAATAGAGGCCGTACCGCTCGTCGAACCGGCCGACCTGGTCGAAGACAGAGCGGTCGACAACAAAGCACC
>Ga0224505_10001345_pt1 | contig 15653 bp, 15 predicted proteins | sample SF_Jan12_sed_USG_FD_169102 | JGI IMG/M metagenome (GOLD analysis project Ga0224505, IMG submission 169102) | Sediment microbial communities from San Francisco Bay, California, United States - SF_Jan12_sed_USGS_4_1 | ecosystem: Environmental > Aquatic > Marine > Sediment | place: USA: California... | reverse complement strand
GCCCTCGACCACTCGGATTCCACCGAGATGGGTGAGCGTGACCGACAGCCCGTCGCCCGTGAGGATGCTGACGGTCTTGCCGTGGCGTGGCACGGTGCCGGCGAACGTCACGGTGCCCGCGGCGGGGGCGTGGACGGGCTCGGCGTCGGCAGCGGCGACGTCGACGCCGCGATGCTGCCCACCCGCGTAGGGGTCGTCACCGAGGAGGAACGGACGGAGCACGGCTCCCTCCGCCGGCCACGACCACGCGGCCGCCCACGAGGGCGCTGCCAACACGGCCGCGATCGCCCCCAGGAGAACGATCGACCTCATCGACCGGGACACGACTCGTCACCTCCGTTGCTCGAAATGACAACTGAGACGCCAGCGTAGCGAAGCGCCCGCATCGTTGTCAAGTCCGACTACAGCGTCGAGCGGTAGAGCGTGTTGCGCGGGGCGCCGGTCAGCCGCGCGACGACGTCCACGGCGGTGCGATGCGCCGCCCCTGCACCCACCAGCTCCGCGACGGCGGCAACGGCGGTCGCGGTCGCCTCGTCCCCTTCGCCTCGGGCAGTGGCGCCCCCGATCACCACGGTCACCTCCCCGCGCACGCCTGCGCCGAGCCGCGCCGCGAGCTCGGCGGCCGTGCCGCGCACGACCTCCTCGTGCACCTTGGTCAGCTCACGGCACACCGCTACGGGCCTCGCCGGGTCGGCCGCGGCCAGGCTGGCGAGCGAGGCGGCCAGGCGCTGCGGCGACTCGAACGCCACGCAGGGGGTGGCAACGGTCGAGAGCTCGTCCCACAACGCGTCCCGCTCCCCCTGCTTGCGAGGGAGCCAGCCGAGAAAGCGGTAGCCGTCGCCGGCCAGCCCGCTCACGACGAGCGCTGCCTCCACTGCGGACGGGCCGGGGAGCACGGTGACCGGGACGCCCGCCTCGAGCGCCGCGCTCACGAGCCGCGCGCCCGGGTCGTTGACGAGCGGGATCCCGGCGTCCGAGACGAGCGCGACCTGCTCGCCCGCCAACAGCCGTGCTACCACCTCGCCCACGCGCCCGGCCTCGTTGTGACGGTGATGGCTCCGCAGAGCGCGGGCCCGGATCGCGTGGCGATCGAGCAGCCGCCGCGTGTGGCGCGTGTCCTCGCACAAGACGAGGTCGGCCTCGCGCAGCTCGTGCAGCACGCGGAGCGTGACGTCGTCGAGGTTGCCGATCGGCGTCGCACACACCGCGAGCGGCATCGCCCTACCGCCCCTTCATGGCCCGCGGTAGCGTCCCCCGGCGCACCACTAGCGCTCCCCGTCGAGCGCCTGGAAGCCGACGAGACCTGCGCCGACGAGGCCGGCGGAGGCTCCGAGCTCCGCAGCGACGATGGTCAGCCGCTCGTCGGCCGGCTGCACCGCTTCGCGCCGTGCGACCTCGCGGGCGGCGTCGAGGAGGAAGTCGCCGGCCGCGGCACCGAAGCCGCCGCCCACGACGATCAGCTCGGGGTCGAAGATGTTGACGAGCGAGCCGATCGCCGCGCCCAGCAACCGCCCCATCCGGGCGAGCGCCTGCACGGCCGGCCCATCGCCGGCGCGGGCACGGGAGACGAGCGCGTGGGCGTCTGCGTCCGGGCCGTACAGCACGCGCGCGGCGCCGTCTGCTGCGTGCCCCGACGCAACGCCCTCCAGGTGGCCTCTGCCGTGGCAGCTGCCCTGGCACGGTGGCCCGTCGAGCTCGACGACGACGTGGCCCAGCTCCGCCCAGCCGCGGTAGAGCCGGCCGTCGAGGACGATGCCACCCCCGACGCCGGTGCCGAGCACGAGCATCACGAGGTCGTGGGTGCCGCGGCCCGCCCCGACGCGCCACTCGGCCAGCGCCGCGGCATTGCCGTCGTTCTCGACCCCCACGGGCCGGCCGAACCGCTTCCCCAGCACCGCGTGCAGGTCGACGTCGTCGAGCGGCAGGTTCGTCGCCCGCAGCAGCACGCCGGTGCGGCGGTCGAGGTTGCCGGGCACGCCGACGCCGATCGCCGCCGCGGTGCCGTCGTCCAGGCCGGAGACGGCGCCGCAGATCGCCTCCACGACGTCCCGCTCGGACGAGGTCGGCGTCACGGCCTCGACGATCCCTTCCACCCGGCCGTCGCGGCCGACGAGGCCCGCGAGGATCTTCGTCCCGCCGAGATCGACGGCGATCACCCGGGATCCGTCCATCGCGCGGCTACCATATCGGCCCGCATGCCCGAGCAGCAGAAGCCGTACCGCCGCTACAAGGGCGGGCGGGTCAAGGGCCGGGTCCCCCTCACACGCCACACCTCGCCGCAGGCCTCGCGCCAGCCCGCGGCCGCGGCCCCGGCCCCGACTCCGACCCCGGCCCGCAGCCCGACGACGCGCTCCCGGCGGCGCCGCATCCGCCGGGGTGCCCTCGTGGGGCTCGCCGTGCTCGGCGTGCTGCTCGTGGTCTGGGCGGTGGCCGGCTTCCTCTCCTTCCGCAGCGGCGTCGCCAAGGCCAACGAGCGTGTGCCGCGGAGCGTGCTCCCGCTGCTCACGCCGCAGGACGGGTTGCTCGTGTCGAAGCCGACGACGATCCTCGTGCTGGGCACCGACGGCGGCCTACGGGCGGACCGGGCCGGGTCGAACCGCTCCGACTCGATCATGCTCCTCCGCACAGACCCCGGCACGGGCCGCCTCGCCTTCCTGTCGATCCCGAGGGACCTCCGCGTCGACATCCCCGGAGTGGGCACCGCCAAGATCAACTCCGCCTACCAGAGCGGTGGCGCCACGCTCGCGCTGCGGACGGTGAAGGAGCTGACCGGGCTCGAGGTGAACCACGTCGCGTTCGTCGACTTCGACCGCTTCGAGGAGCTGATCGACGCCGTCGGCGGGATCGACGTGACGGTGCCCGCGCCGATCGTCTCGAACCGGTTCGACTGCCCGTACGCGACCGCGGCGCGCTGCTCGCAATGGGAGGGCTGGCGGTTTGCGAAGGGCCGGCAGCACATGGACGGCCGTCGCGCGCTCGTCTACTCGCGAATCCGCGAGAACCGCCTCGACCCGTCGGAGACCGACCTCGACCGCGCGCGTCGCCAGCAGCAGGTCGTGCAGGCCACGGCGGACCGGCTGACGAGCCTCGGCGGGCTGCTGCGGCTCCCCTTCTCCGGCGGCGACGTGATGGCGCCGCTCGCCACGGACCTCGGCGCCGCGCAACTCGTCCAGCTCGGCTGGGTCTACTTCAGGGCCGACTCGGAAAAGGCCCTGCACTGCCGGCTCGGCGGAGACCCGGCGACGATCGGCGGCGAGTCGGTGATCCTGGGCTCCGAGGACAACGTCGCCACGGTGGCGATGTTCGCGGGGAAGTCCGCGCCGCTCCCACCCCCGAAAGGGCTGCTCTATGCGCCGGGCTGCGTCGTCGGCGACCGCCGCCTGTAGCACCGTGCGCCGCTCAATCCGACGCGCCGGACGACGTCGACCCCGAGCTCGACCCGGAGCCCGACGTGCCGGACGACTGCGTGTCCTTCTTCTCGGTCGACTTCTCCGAGCCGCTGTCGCCACCCGAGTCGCTCTCCTTGGCCGCAGCCTTGCGCGAGCCGCGTCCGTAGTCGGTGGAGTAGAAGCCGGAGCCCTTGAAGTGCACGGCGACCGGGAACAACACCTTCTCCACCGGGCCGGCGCCGCAGACCTCGCACCGCTCGACCGGCGGGTCGGCCATCCGCTGGAACACCTCGAAGGTGTGGCCGTCCGGGCAGCGGTACTCGTAGATCGGCACGGGGGGGCAATCTACCAGCGTCGACCCGCGCGACCCCGCGCCGCAGCGGGTGCGAGGGCGCCCCGGCAGCCACTATCGTCGCCTCCGTGACGGAGACCCTCCGGCCGGTCACGCGGCTGCCCACGGCGCCGCCACGCGCGCTGGTCGCCGCGCGCGGCTTCTGGCTCGGGGTGAGCATGGTGGTAGCCGCCGCCGCCGGGTTCCTGGCGCACCAGCTGATGGCGTGGCCGCCGCACGAGGACGAGACGCTGGCGCTGTTCGTGGGCCGCGACACGCTTCCCGGCCTGATCGACCACGTGACCCGTGATCGCGGCGGCGCGCCGCTGCACTTCCTGCTCGCCTGGGCCGTCGCGCACGCGGGTTTCGGCCTGGGGGCGTTGCGCACCCTCTCGGCCGTGTTCGCAGTGGCGAGCCTGCCGCTGATCGCCCTGCTCGGGCGGCGGCTGGCCGGCCCGCTGGTCGGCGTGACCGCGACTGCGCTCGCCGCCTGCAGCTGGGGCTTTCTCTTCCACGGCGTCTACGGACGCATGTACAGCCTCTTCCTCCTGGTGTCGACCGCCTCGTTCCTCGTCCTGCTGCGGGCGCTCGACCACGGCGGTCGCAGGCTCTGGGCCGCGTGGGTGGGGATCGGCCTGCTGGCGGTGGCGGCACACCCCTACGGTGCGCTCGTGCTCGCCGCCCAGGGTGCGTACGTGCTCGCCGAACGGCGCGACCGGATCCGCCAGGCGGCATGGGCCGGCGTCGCCGTGCTCGTGCTCGGGACGCCGTTCTGGATCACCGACCTCGTGCTCGCAGGGCGCTTCGACGTCGGCGTGGGCCCGGGCGGCGCCCGCCTCGGGGGGCCCGACTCCGTCGCGCGCTTCCTGTGGCGGAGCGCCGGCGACTTCAGCACCGGATGGTGGTGGCTGCTCGGGCCGGTGCTCGCGTTGGCGGCGGTCGGGCTCGTCTCCGTCCGCAGGGAGGCGCGGCTGCTCGCCCTGGCCACGGTCGGCGTGCCGGCCGCCGCGTTCCTCACCGCCCGCTTCGGCGGCTCCGCGTCACCCGAGCCCCGTCACCTGATCTTCGCGCTGCCGTTCCTCGCGATCCTGGTCGCCGCCGGCCTCGCCCGTGTCGGCAGGCGGGCACCCACGCTCGCCGCGGTCGCAGTCGCCGCCCTCCTGGTGGCGGAGGTCGGCTGGGCGTGGCAGCGCACGGCGCCGCTGTTCGAATGGGAGCCCGACCAGCGTCAGCTCGCCCGCTCGAGCGCCGAGGCCTTCCTCGCGTCGACCTCCCGCCCCGACGACGTCCTCCTCGGCTACGACCCCCTCTTCCTCGGCGCCTGGGAGCGGGACGCGCGCTTCTCCCGCATCGTCCTCCCCCGTGCCGACTCCGTGCTCGCGCTCCGCACGCTGCTCGAGCAGCCGCTCCCGCTCGGGCGCGGCGTCTGGGCATTCGACGCGAGCAGGCGCAACAACGTGCGGCGGCGCCTCGAGATCGAGGAACGGTCACCCACACCGGCGGCAGCGTTCGAGGCCCGCGCGTTCGGCCCGTTCCTGGTGTTGCGCACGCGGGAGCCCGTGCGCAGCGCCGAGCGCTACCTCTTCTATGCGGCGCGCGCGATGCTCGTCGGCCGCTCGCTGGGGATCGGCGACGCTGCCGTGAACATGGCCACGGTCGAGCACGCGTCGCGGGCGCTGCGCGGCTACGGCCCGTCGCTGTGGCTGCGCTCGACGGACTCCCGGTAGCAGGGGGCGCTCTCGAACGCGGACAGCCCACGCGCCCGCCGGCCGCGACGTCGTTGCGCGCGGCGCCGAGCGGCGGCCATCGCCGAGGCCCCGACGAGCCCGCCGAGCACGAACGAGCGCAAGCGCCGCGGGCGACGTTCGCCGTCGTCCATGGGAGGATCGTAGACCTCCATGCGCATCTGCACCCTCGGCGACCTCGCGCTCGACGTGATCGTCCGCCTGCGCGAGCCCCTCGCGCGCGGGGCCGACGCCTCGTCGGAGATCACGATCGGGGCGGGCGGTCAGGCGGCGAACGTCGCCGCGTGGGTCTGCGCGCTCGGCGGGCACGCCCGCTACATCGGGAAGCGCGGCGACGATGCCGCAGGCCGCGCCGCGGCGTCCGAGCTCGCGGCGCAGGGCGTCGAGATCGTGGGCCCGGTCGTGGCGGACGGTCGCAGCGGCGTCGTGGTCTCGCTGGTCGATGCAGACGGCGAGCGCACGATGTGCCCAGACCGCGGGGTCGCCGTCGAGCTGCACCCCGACGAGCTCGAGCCCGCATGGCTCGAAGGCTGCGGCTGGCTGCACGTGTCCGGCTACGCGCTGTTCGCCGAGCCGGTGCGGAGCGCCGCGCTGCGAGCGGCCGCGCTGGCGCGGGGGGCGGGCGCACGGGTGAGCGTCGACCTCGCCTCCTGGACCGGCATCCGCGACGCCGGGCACGACAGGGTGAGGGCCGACCTCGCGACCCTCCGACCGGACGTCGTCTTCGCCAACGAGGACGAGGACGAGTGGGTCGGCGGCCGGGTCGAAGGCCCGTCGTGGATCGTCAAGCGCGGCGCCGCGGGCTGCTCCTTCGACGGCGAAGAGCTGCCGGCCCTCCCCGTCGCCGACGTCGTGGACACGACCGGCGCCGGTGATGCGCTCGCGGCCGGGTGGCTCGTCGGTGGCCCGGAGCTGGCGCTGGCGGCGGCCGCCCGCTGCGTCGAGCGGGCCGGGTCGATGCCGCCGCGCTCCTGACGGCTACCCGCCGGCCGGGGGCTCGAGGCGCTCGTAGCGGATCGCCCAGCGCGTCGCCCAGGCTCCGTCGAGCAAGCGGCTCCACGTCCAGTCGAAGCCGTCCTCGGAGATGTCGTCGAAGAGCATGCGGAAGCGGACGCGCTCGCCCTCGGCCTCGCGCTCGTGGAAGAGCTCCATGCGGCCGTGGGCGAGGCCGCCCACCAGGTCGATGTAGCCGCCCTCGCTGTCCACCCACGTCTGCTTCCAGCAGGCGGCGTCCCTGTCGTAGACCGAGACGCTGTGCCCGAGCAGGTCGACGCCGGGTCGCCCGTCGAACTCCTCGACGATCACGCGTCCGAGCCGCCGCTCGATCCGGTTCCGGCCCTCGAGGCCGTCGCCCCAGGTCACCCGCCACGCGCCCAGCCAGAAGTCGAACTGGCGCTCCTCGACGGTGAGGGCAGCAGCGACGTCGCCCATCGCCTCGAGCCTAGCTGCAGCCGGGCCCGACGAGGGAGGCGCCGGTAGGCTCGCGTCGTGCAGGGTCCCGTCGCGGTCTCGGACGAAGTGCGGGTGGCGCTCGGGGAGGAGCGCCCGGTCGTCGCGCTCGAGACGACTCTGATCGCGCACGGCTTCCCGGCGCCCGACGGCGTCGCGGTGGGCCTCGCGAGCGAGGCAGCCGTCCGGGAGGCGGGCGCGATACCCGCGACGATCGGCGTGCTCGACGGGCGCGTCCAGGTGGGCCTCGCCGCCGCCGACCTCGAGCGCTTCACGCCGGAGGCGCGCAAGCTCGGGCCCCGCGACCTCGCCGCCTGCGCCGTGCAGGGAGCCGTCGGCGCGACCACCGTCGGGGGCACGCTCGCGGTCGCGGCCACCGTCGGCATCCGCTTCATGGGCACCGGCGGCCTCGGTGGCGTGCACCGCGGCTTCCCGGACCCGCCCGACGTCTCCGCCGACCTCGGCGCCCTCGCGCGCATTCCGGCCGTCGTCGTCTCCTCGGGGGTGAAGTCGCTGCTCGACGTGCCAGCCACCGCGGAGCTGCTGGAGACGCTCGGCGTGCCCACGCTCGGCTGGCGTACCGACACTCTGCCGCTCTTCTACGCGGCGGAGGGCGGGCCACCCGTGTCGACGAGGGTGGAGGCCGCTGACGAGGCGGCGCGCATCGCGGTGTCCCACTGGCGGCTCGGCGGTGGCGGCCTGCTCGTCGGACGCCCGCCCGCGGAGAGCCTCGAAGTGGAGCCGTTGCTCGAGCAGGCCGTGCTCGACGCCGCCACGCGCGGGATCACAGGACAGGCGGTGACCCCGTTCGTGCTTGCGGCCCTTCACGAGCGCACGGGCGGCGAGACGCTGCGGGTCAACCGGGACCTGATCGTCGCCAACGCACGGCTGGCCGCCGACGTGGCGGTAGCGTACGCGGCGCTGTGAGCCTTCCCCCGTCGACCCTTCCTGCGTCGAGCGCCGGCAGCGGCCGCGACCGCGGCCGCTTCAGGGATCGTCGCGGGCACGGATCTGCGTTCGCAGATTCGTGCTCTGCGGCGGAGGCACTGTGAGCCTCTACGACTCCGTCCGCGACCTGCCGCTCCTCGTCGAGCGCTACGCGCTGGACGGCCTCCAGCAGGTCGTTCGCCCGGAGTTCACGCGCAAGACGACCGTCGTGCGCCTCGTCGGCGGCGGCGAGGAGGGCCACGGCGAGGACGTCACCTACGACGGCGAGCTCCACGACGCGCAGCAGGCACGGGGGCCGGTGCTGCCGCTGCAGGGAGACTGGACCCTGCACTCGTTCTCGCAGCATCTCGCCACGCTGCCCCTGTTCGAGGAGGAGCCCGAGCGGCACGCCTACCTCGACTACCGCCGCTGGGCCTTCGAGAGCGCGGCGCTCGACCTCGCGCTGCGCCAGGCCGGCCGCTCGCTGGGCGACGCGGTGGGCCGCCGCGCACAGCCGGTGACGTTCGTGGCGTCGGGCGGGCTCGGCGAGCCGCCGAGCACAGCACGCCTGCGAGGCTTCCTCGACCTCTACCCCGGCCTCCGCTTCAAGCTCGACGCGCGGCCCGAGTGGACCGACGCGATCTTCGACGAGCTCCGCGAGCTCGGCTGCGTCGACTCGATCGACCTCAAGGGCCAGTACTCGGGCACGACCGTCGACAACCCGGCCGACCCGGACCTCTACCGGCGCGTGATCGAGGCGTTCCCGAAGGCGTGGCTCGAGGACCCGGCGCTGACGCCCGAGACGGAGGCGCTGCTCGAGCCCGTGGCCGACCGGGTCACATGGGACGCGATCATCCACTCGGTCGCGGACATCGAGGCACTGCGCTGGCCGCCGACCACGGTGAACGTGAAGCCGTCGCGGTTCGGCTCGGTGGAGCGACTGTTCGCCGCCTACGAGCACTGCGAGGCGCACGGTATCGCCGCCTACGGCGGCGGCCAGTTCGAGCTCGGAGTCGGGCGCGGCCAGATCCAGCTGCTCGCGTCGCTCTTCCACCCGGGCACGCCGAACGACGTCGCCCCGGGAGGCTACAACGCGACCGAGCCCGCGCCGGGCTTGCCGACGAGCCCGCTCGAGGTGACTGCCACGCCGACCGGCTTCCGGCTGGGCTCCTAGCCGCTACTCGAGCGAGCGCAGCAGCTCGTCGACGGAGACGAGCGGCAGCGACTCGATCTTCAGGCTCCCGCGCGCGCTCAAGCGCACCGACAGCTTGGCGAGCGTGAGGTCGTCGGGCGCCTCCACGACGTTCACGAAGTCGTACTCGCCGATGGAGGCCCACTGGTGCAGCACCTTCGCGCCGAGCTCCTCGACGTCGGTGTTGACCTCGCGCAGGCGGGCCGGGTTCGAGTTGAGCGTCTGGACGCCCTTCTCGGTGAGCGAGGTGAGCATCAGGTACGTCGGCATGCGTGGGCCTCCTCGGCGACGGGTCGTGACGCCCCGAGCCTACTCGGCCATGCGCCCCGGCGAGCCGCGACGGGTGCGTCGGCGCTCTTCCCGGTCGACGCCGACGCGGGCGGCGAGGTTGAGGTAGATGAGCGCGCCGCCGAGGAAGAGGATCGGCGCCAGGACGACGTCGGCGAGGAAGATCGAGACGCGGATCGTGTTGTCCGCCTGCTCGCGGAGCAGCAGCCCGAGGAGCAGGCGCGTGAGGCCGAAGACGAGCACGAGCGTCGCCAGCCCGCCGGCGGCATGGACGTAGTCGGCGCGGGCCACCTCGACCGCCCGCCGGAGAGCCGGCACCGGCGCGAGGCCCTCCTTGACGGCTGCAGGCACGACGTGCCCGACGAGCGCGAGCCACGCGACGGCTGCGAGCGCGAACCAGGGGAACACGGCCGCTGCAGGCAGGAAGGCGAGCGTCCCGGTGACCATTGCCGCCGCCCACGCCCGGGCGCCGGGGCGCATGTCGAAGACGATCGCGCACGCGACCACGTACGCAGCGGTGAGGAAGGGCGCGGCGGCGGCGAGCACCAGCACCCGGCCGACCGTGGAGAGGTCGAGCGCGAACTCGTCGGCGACGGCGAGCGGCAGGCCGACGGGGAGCGCCGCGAAGAAGCGGCTCCCGTACAGCCGGAGCGTCTCGGCGACGAGCTGGCCGACCGTCTGCGTCGCGGGCGGGAGCGCGGGCGGGCGCGGACCGCTCCCCTTCGGATACCGCGGTCGAGGCATCGCGGAACCGTACTGTGAGCGAGCGTCCGGCCGGCGGCGCGATCGCGCCGCGGCCTCAGTTGAAGTGGCGCACGTCGACCCAGATGTCGGCGAGCTGCCGGCTAGGGGCGAGGCAGAGATAGAGCGGAAGGCCGGCCTCCTCGTTCTCCACGCCGTCCGCGTTCGCGATCTTCCCCCACCGCTGGAGGGAGGGGCAGATGGCGGCGAGCACGTCGCCCACCGCTCCGACGCCGATCACCGGCCCGTGTCGCTCGGGCGGCCCCCACGACCAGTAGGAGTTGTGCCCGCTGAACGCGGGCGGCAGGTCGCCGCCGGGCCCGAGCACGTCGACTGCCCCGGCCTCCCCGTACGAGCCGGTGAAGACGACGGCGTCCGCGCGGTCGGCGGCGGGGATCTGGTCGAGGACGCCTCCGACCTGCGCGATCAAGTCGGGCCAGCCGACGGTCTCGGCGAGCTCGCCCGTCGCATCCAGCGCCGACATCGAGCGCACCGGCAGCAGCGGCAGGGCGACGAACAGCCCGAACGCGAGGCCGAGCGCCGTGGCGCCCGCGGTCAGCCGCCGCGGTGCCCGCCCCAGGCGCTCGACGCGCGTGGCGCCTGCAGCGATCAGGCACGAGTACATCGGGGCGAGGTAGTACGCCTTGCCCCCGACGGCGAGGAAGGTGACGAAGAGCAGCGCGAAGGCGACGGCCAGCGGCCGCCACCGTCGCGCCTCGCCCGACCGCAGCAGCCACCACCACCCGGCCGCTGCGGGAGCGACGAGCACGATCGACAGGAGCGCAGGCTGGAGCGCCACGAACGCGAGCGGCCCGTCGCCGCGATCGGCGATGGCGCGTGCCATCTCGAGCTGCGGCCATCCGTTCGTCGCCTGCCAGAGGAGGTTCGGCAGGGCGAGGACGGTGGCGACCGACGCGCCGAGCCACGGCCAGGGCCCGCGGAGCAGCCCCCGCCGGCCTCCGAGCAGCACCCCGGCGAGCGCAGCCACGGCGAGGAACCCGATCGTGTGCTTGTTCTGCAGGCCGACGCCGATCGTCGCGCCGAGCGCGAGCCACCCTCGCGGGCTGGCGCCGTCCAGCAGCCGCACGAGCATCCAGAGCGCGAGCGTCCAGAGCGCGAAGTCGAAGACGGCGGTGCTGAGCAGGTGGCCCTCACCGAGGAGGACGCCGACCCAGCCGACGCCGAACGCGGCGTACACCGCAGCCCAGCGCCCGCCGCCGAAGCGCAATGCCATCGAGGCGGCGAGCAGAGCCACCGCTCCCACGGCCAGCGCGGGGAGGACACGGAGGGGCACCGGCGACCCCGTGCCGGCGATCAGCTCGGCCAGCCGGGCCAGCAGCGGCACGAACGGCGGCTGGTCGACGTACCCCCAGTCCGGGTTGCGGCCGGCGACGATGAAGTACAGCTCGTCGCGGTGGAAGCCGTAGCGGGCGGAGACGGCGAGGAGGAGCACCACCACACCGCCTGCCGCTGCCCAGGCGCCGGCGGGGATCCCGGGCCGGCCGGCGCCCGCCGGTGACGCGCTGGGGCGTGAGGCCACGTCAGCGGCGAGGCGCCCCGGCGGCGCCCGTGAGCACGGACAGGAGCGTCGGCAGGACGACGTCGAGCGCGCGCAGCGCCGCCGCCACGTCCCAGCGCGATCGATCGGCCTCTCCGAGCTCGTTCGAGATCGCGCGCACCTCGATCGCCGGCACGCCCGCGAGCGCGCAGGCCCGGAGCACCCCGAACCCCTCCATCGCCTCGACCGCGATCCCTCCTGCCCGGTCGTCACGGGGCCCGGAGACGGCGGCGCTGGTCGTGATCGGGAGCGGCAGGGCGTCCGGCAGCGCCGCCGTCACCCGCTCGAGCAGCACCCCGTCCGGGAGGGCGCTGTCGACGACCGGGATCGCCGCCCGCAGGTCGGCGTAGGCCGCCTCCGAGCCGACGACGAGCGAGCCCGGCGGCAGGCCGCGGCCCCCGGCCACACCGACGTGCAGCACGCAGTGGGGCCGGTCGAGCGCGAGGGCGCGTGCCGTCGCCGCCGCAGCCTCCACCGGCCCCACCCCGCAGACGAGGCCCCGATGACCGCACAACTCCCGCTCGGTGGCGGCGACGAGCAGAATCCCCGGCATGGCGACCGATCCTATGCGTGCCGCCGAGAGCACGACGGAGCGGGCCCGACCGTGATCGCCACACGGCTCGTCGAGCCGGGAGACCCGCCGACGTTTGCGCTCGAGCAGCTCCCCGGGCCCGTCGCGGGCCCGGGCGAGGTGGTGGTCTCGCTCCGCGCGGCGGCGCTCAATCGCCGCGACTGGTGGATCTGGACCGACCCCGCGAGCGACCCGCTCCCCGTCACCCTCGGCTCGGACGGAGCGGGCGTCGTCGAGTCCGTCGGCGGCGGCGTCGACGGTGTCGCCGTCGGCGACGAGGTGGTGATCGACGCCACGCTCGGCTGGGGCGACCGCGAGGACGAGCCGGGCGAGGCGTTCGACATCCTCGGCTCGCCGCTCGACGGCACCTTCGCGGAGCAGGTCGTCGTGCCCGCGGCGAACGTCGCCCCGAAGCCCGCACGGCTCAGCTGGGAGGAGGCCGCGGCGCTCAGCCTCGCCGGGCTGACCGCGTGGCGCGCGGTCGTGACCTGCGCGGAGGCGGCGCCCGGCCGCAGCCTGCTGATCACGGGGGCGGGCAGCGGCGTCTCGACGTTCGCCGTGCAGATCGCCGCCGCACTCGGCGCGGAGGTCTGGGTCACCTCGGGCAGCGAGGAGAAGCTCGCGCGTGCGGCGGCGCTCGGCGCAGCCGGCGGCGTCTCCTACCGCCACCCGGCCTGGCCGGAGCGCCTCGTCGAGCTCGCAGGAGCGCCGCTCGACGCCGCGATCGACAGCTACGGCGGCGCTTCGTGGGCGGGCGCGCTGCGGACGCTGCGCCGCGGCAGCACGCTCGTCTCCTTCGGCGACACCGGTGCCGCGGAGGCGGCGATCGACGTCTCCGAGGTCTACTGGCAGTGGCGGCGGATCGTGGGGACGACGATGGGCAGCCCGCGGGAGTACCGCGCGCTGCTCGCGCACGTCGAGACGGCGTCGTGGCGCCCCGTCGTCGACAGCGTCTTCCCGCTCGCGGAGATCGATGCCGCCGCCCGCCGCCTCGACGCCCCCGAGCGGTTCGGCAAGGTCGTGCTCTCCATCCCGAAGCCGTCGTGAGAAGCCCTGTGCCAGCCCCTCGCGCGTCGATCGCAGGCACCGGCCGCGACGGCGGCCGCTTCAGGGATCGTGGCGAGCGCGGATCTGCTCGCGCAGATCCGCGCTCTGCGGGGAAGGCGTCGTGAGAGAGCGCGCGATCACGGGCGTCTACGAGACCGTCCTCTACGCGGACGACGTGGAGGCGATGAAGGCCTTCTACGAGGACGTGCTCGGGCTCCGTCTCGTGGACGGGCCCGACGAGCTGTCGGCCGCGTTCCGTCTCCCCGACGGCGGCGTGCTGCTCGTGTTCCACCCCGGACGCTCCGGCCAGCCGAGCCGCGCCGTGCCTTCCCACGGCGCACACGGCACCGGGCACGTCGCGTTCCGCATCCCGCCGGGAACGCACGACGAGTGGCGGCATGCCCTGCTCGAGCACGGCGTCGTGGTCGAGCGCGAGGTGGAGTGGCCGCGCGGCGGCCGCTCGCTCTACGTGCGCGACCCGGCCGGGAACTCGGTCGAGCTGACGGCCGACGAGATCTGGCCCGCGTAGTAGCCGCGTCCCGCCCTCCAGCGCAAGCCGAGAGCACGTTGTTCGAGGTCGTCGGCGGCGTCGTGTGCTTCGCCGCCGGCAGCTTCGTCGGCCGGCTGATCCCGAGCTGAGGCGAGGCCGTTCCCGGTCACCGTGTCCGACTCGAAGTCGGACCCGGGTCACGGAGCCCGCCGGCGACCGGACGCACCTCGGCCCGAGAATGCGCGCAGGCGTCGTGCCGTGCAGGGGCGCCTCAGGCGGCCGCCGGCTCGGCCGTCTCCGCCTTCTCGAACACGAGCTCGCCGCGGTCGGCGTGCACGCGGATCACATCACCCTCCGCGTAGCGCCCTTCCAGCAGCTCCAGCGCCAACGGGTTCTCGACCAGCCGCTGCAGCGCCCGCTTCAGCGGCCGGGCGCCGAACTGGGGGTCCCAGCCCGCCTCGGCGACGAGGTCCTTGGCCCCGTCCGTGAGCTCGAGCTCGAGCTTCCGCTCCTCCAGCCGCGCGCGCAGCCGTGCCAGCTGCAGCTCCACGATCGTCGCCAGCTGCTCCCGCGTCAGGCTCTCGAAGACGACGATTTCGTCCACCCGGTTGACGAACTCCGGCCGGAAGTGCTCGAGCATCGCGTCCGCGGTGCGGATGTTCGACGTCATGATCACGACGGTGTTGCGGAAGTCGACCGTCCGGCCGTGGCCGTCGGTGAGCCGCCCGTCGTCGAGCAGCTGCAGCAGCACGTTGAAGACGTCGGCGTGCGCCTTCTCGATCTCGTCGAGCAGGATCACGCAGTAGGGCCGCCGCCGCACGGCCTCGGTCAGCTGGCCGCCCTCCTCGTAGCCGACGTATCCCGGGGGCGCGCCCACGAGCCGCGAGACCGTGTGCTTCTCCATGTACTCCGACATGTCGAGCCGCACCATCGCCCGCTCGTCGTCGAACATGAACTCCGCCAGTGCCCGCGCCAGCTCGGTCTTGCCGACCCCGGTGGGGCCGAGGAAGACGAAGGATCCGATCGGCCGGTTCGGGTCCTGCAGCCCCGAGCGCGCCCGGCGCAGGGCGTTGGAGACAGCGTCGATCGCGGCGTCCTGGCCGACGACGCGCTGGTGCAGCCGCTCCTCCATGTGCACCAGCTTCTCCACCTCGCCCTCGAGCAGGCGATCGACGGGGATCCCCGTCCAGCTCGCCACGACCGCTGCGACGTCGTCCTCGTCGACCTCCTCCTTCACCATCGGCTCCGCTGCCTCCGCCGCCTCGCCCCGCTCGGCGAGCTCCTTCTCCAGCGCGGGCAGCTCGCCGTAGCGGATCTCGGCCACGCGCTGCAGGTTCCCCAGGCGCTCCTCGCGCTCGGCCTCCATGCGCAGCTCGTCGATCAGCCGCGTGATCTCCTTCACGCGGTCGAGCACGTCCTTCTCCTGTGCCCAGCGAGCGGCGAGCTCGTCGCGGCGGGCCCTCGCCTCCGCCAGCTCGCGCTCGACCGGCTCGCGAACCGCCTCGGCCTCCTTCGCCATCGCCGTCAGCTCGATCTCCAGCTGGCGCACGCGCCGGTCGGCCTCGTCCAGCTCGACCGGGGAGGAGTCGATCTCCATCCGCAGCCTGCTCGCGGCCTCGTCGACGAGGTCGATCGCCTTGTCGGGAAGGAACCGGTCGGCGATGTAGCGGTCGGAGAGCATCGCGGCGGCGACGAGCGCCGCGTCGCGGATGCGCACGCCGTGGTGCGCCTCGTAGCGCTCCTTGAGGCCTCGAAGGATGGCGATCGTGTCGCCGGACGACGGCTCGCCGACGAGCACGGGCTGGAAGCGCCGCTCGAGCGCCGCGTCCTTCTCGATGTGCTTCCGGTACTCGTCGAGCGTCGTCGCGCCGACCGCGCGCAGCTCACCGCGCGCGAGCATCGGCTTGAGCAGGTTCCCTGCGGAC
>Ga0224505_10001342_pt1 | contig 15662 bp, 19 predicted proteins | sample SF_Jan12_sed_USG_FD_169102 | JGI IMG/M metagenome (GOLD analysis project Ga0224505, IMG submission 169102) | Sediment microbial communities from San Francisco Bay, California, United States - SF_Jan12_sed_USGS_4_1 | ecosystem: Environmental > Aquatic > Marine > Sediment | place: USA: California... | reverse complement strand
ACGATCGACTGCACCGCAGCAAAGCCCTTGAAGGCCACCACGGCGGCGATCACCGCGGGGGCGAGGAACGACGCTGCGCTGGTGATCTCGTCGAAGTGCTCGGCGACAAACGCCAAGGCGTCGCCCGCCCCAGCGAACGCTGCCCGCACGGCAACGCCGACAGTCTCGATGATGCCGACCAGGCCATCCGACGTGATCCCGTCGCCGCTGAGCGCAGCAACGAACGCCGACACGCCAAGGCTGATCCCGTCGAACGCCTCGCGGGCGAACACGGCGATCGTCTCGACGACACCGATGAACCCGTCCGAGGTGATCCCCTCGCCCGAGAACGCCTCGCGGAACGCCCCCGCCGCGGTGCCGACAAGGATGACGAGCTCGCGGATAGCCACGCCGATCGTCTCAACGACACCGAAGATCCCGTCGCTGGTGATCCCATCGCCCGACAAGGCCGCGACGAACGCCGCCTTCAGCCGCAGCGTCGTGTCGATCACCGGGCCGATGACCTCGAAGACCCGCTCGAAGGCTGGCACCAGGTTCCGGTTGAGTGCCGTCACCGTCGCCGTCACACTCGGCAGCAACGCCGCCCCGATCCGGGACTTCAGGTTGGTGATCTGCGCGGCCAAGATCCGCTGCTGATTCGCGAGGCCGTCCGACGTGCGAGCGAAATCGCCCTGGGCGATAGCCGTATCGGCCAGGACGAGGCTGTACGTTGCTTGCGCCTTCGTGGCTGCGTCGAGCGTGTCGGGGACCTTGCCGTCGAGCACCGCTGCCAACGCAGCGTTCGCCTGCTCGGCATCGCGGACGGCGTCGGCGTACTCGACGCTCGACTCGCCCTTCTCCTCCAGCGCCTTCGCGACCTTACGGGACGCCTTTTCCGCCGCCTCCTCGGCAGCGGACAGCTTGCGCAAGTCGACAGTCGACTCGATGAGGCCGAGCCGCAACGCCTCGGCCTTGATCCTCGCGTCGTTCAAGTTGACACCGAACCGGCGCAACGGCTCCGTCTCGCCAACAAGACCCGAGCGGAGGGCGAGGAGGACGTCGTCGACCTCGGCGTTGTTAAAGCTCGCGAGGTCCGTGGCGAGACCGATGATCTCGGTCGACATTTCCGCGGCCAGGCCCTCGCCCAAGCCCATCGCGCGGAACAGGTTGCCGAACGTGCCGGCCGCTTCGAGCGCCTGCTGCTGGGACTGGCCTAGCGCCGTCGCCGCGCTCTGGGACCAGGCGACGATCCCTTCGGCCGAGTCGCCGAACACCGTGTTCACCTTGGACAGCGACTCGCTGAGGCTCGACGCCTCCTCGACCGCGCCCTTGAGGAACCCGCCGACCTGCACGGCGGCGAACGTCGCCGCGAGCCCGGTCGCTATCCCGCCCAGGCCCGACGTGAAACTGCCGACGAAGCTGCGGGACGCGCCACCACCAGCACGCCCCGCATGCCCGTCGACATCACGCAGGTTCGCGGCGAACCGCGAGCCAGCGCCCTTGCCGAGATCGAGGTTCTTGACGAACGCGTCGGAGACGTCCTTGCCGGCGCTGCGGCCGACGTCAGCGAGCGGGCCTTCCAGCTCGCGCGACGCCTTCGCGGCGAACCCGCGGGCCGACGGGACGAGAGAGACGTACGCCTGTGCGACCTCGACGGCCATGAGCGCTCATCCCCTCTCCAGCCCGATCAGAGCGTCGATCTCGTCGATGGTCATCGCCCGCTTGGGCCGGTAACGGGTCACGTCACGGCCCGACTCGTCGAGCCCCGGACGGCGCAACGGCTTCGGCCGCTGGCTTCCCTTCTTGCCCGACCGCTGCCAGTTCGCCGCGTGCAACGCGTCAACAGCCGCAGCCAACAAGTGCTCCGTCGCGCCCCAGTCGGCCGCCTCGCCGACAAGGGCCCGCACCGTCGCCGCCTCGCGGGGCAGGCCGGCGACGAGCACGCCGAGCCGGCGCCACGACAAGCCCCGGCCAAGATCCCGCAAGTCGACCTCATAAAACCGTTGGAGGTCGGCCTCCAACGCCCCGCCATGCTCACACAGCAGGGCGTGGAGGCCGCTCAGCCCCCCACAGAATCGACGCCCAGGTGCGACTGGTACGCGTCAAGAAGGGCGGCGAACTCGCGGGTCCCGAACACCTGTGGGACCGCCTCGAAGGCCTCCCACTGGTCGCCGAGCAGGCGGCTCAGGCCACCCATCGGGTCCTTCGTTAGCTCGTCCACGGCCCGCATGTCGGGATTGGCGGGCAGCGTCCACGTCTCCCCGCCGAACGTGAACGGGAACGGTTCGCCGTCGGCGTCGCGGGCGACAGCGTCGAGGTCGAAGCCCGACGAGGCGGGCTTCTTCGGGGTCGTACGTCCAGGCATGCGCGGTCCTCCATGTGTGCTCGCGCGGTGGATGTGTGGACACCGGGTGGGGCCGCCCACCGCGCGAGGCAGGGCCCCACCCGGCGATCAGAACGCGACGTCAGCTGGCGCCGACGGTCTGCGTGTAGACGTAAGCCTTGTTCCCCGACGTGTCGGGGAAGCAGGTGATCGTGACCGGGTACGAGATCGCATCGCCGTTGACGATGTTCACGTCGCCCTTCTCCGTGACCTGCCCGTCAGGGATCGACAGCCGGATCAGGTTCGTGCCGTCGATCACGTGCACGACGAACGCTCCGCGGTAGCCCTGCTCGCCCTTCACCTCGACGGTGCCGTACGCGCCCGAGTCGGTGTAGTTGCCGTAGTACAGCTCCTGCGTGTTCGCCGACGTTTCGAGCATCGTGAACGCGACGGTGAAGTCGTGACCGGTCTGAATCTTGCGGACGACATCGGCGTTCTGCCAGGCGACGAGGTCAGTCACGTCGATCGACGTCGACGTCGTCACCCCGTCCTCGGAGATGTAGCCGACGTCGAGAAACGCGCCGTTCAGCGCGTCGGTCGGGTTCGTCGGGACTGCCGTGCCAGAGGGCGCGAAGTAGACCGCACCCGTGACGCCGACCTGAACATTTGCCGCCGTGAGGGCCATGCTGCTCTCCCTTGTGAGAGTTGTTGGGGTGCGCGGTGATGACCCGCCGACGGCGGGGAACTCTGAGAAACCTGCGGGGTGGGACGGTTGGGGCTAGTGCGTCGCCCGCAGCGCCAGCTGCACGCTGAACGTGAAGCGCTCCTGGCCCGACTCGGGGTCAGGGGAATGGGCCGGGCCGCCGAGCTCGTCAACCCGGTAGACGGTGCCGAAACCGGCGACCGTCGAACCCTGCGCCGCGTGGAGCCAGCCTCGGGCCAGCTGGGCGAGATCGTGAGCGTCTTGCTCCGTCTCCGCCCACGCCTCAACCGAGATCAACGCCTCGTCCGTCACCAAGTTGCGACGGGCACCGCCCAGCCGTTCGACCCGGACGAACTCGGCAGGGCGCGGGTTCGGCACCCGGGTCCGCACCGGCTGCGACAACTCCGCGGCGAGGATCGACACGGCCGCCGCCTGCGCGTCGACGAAGAGGATCGGCGGCGTGCTCACCGGGCCGCCTGCACGGCAGCCGTCAACGTGTGCCGAGTCGCCTCCCGGCGCGCCGCCGCGTAGCCGACGGTGCGCACCGACGCGCGTGCGCGGTTGGGGCCGATGTAGGAGTCGATGATGTGACCGGGACCGGCCGCAGCGAGGACCCGCTTGGCGCGCTGCTCGAGATCGACAAGGATCTCTTCTGACCGCAGTAGCTTGCGGATCTCCGCATAGCTGATCGTCACGTTGCTGGGCACTTCGCCTCCTCGACGATCGCACGCATCGACTCTCGGTGGCCGAGCGCCAGCCAGTAGTGGCGGCGCAAGGCCTCGGACTGCTCGTTCCCCACGATGCGGGACACCCGCTCAGGGGTTGGGTGCCACAGGTGCCACAGCGGCGCACGGCCCCGCCACGGCTGGCCGTACAGCGTCGACAGGGCGTAACCCCAGGCGTGGTCCTCGCCGCCCCACCCGACGAAGCGGGCGTCGAGCGGCACGTCCAACAGCACGTCACGGCCGGCGACGAGCAGACCGCCAGCGGCCACGCCCGTGTACGGCACTTCCTCGGTGTGCGCCATCCACAACCGGCCCAAGTCCAGAGCGCCGGAGATCACCTCGTCGGAGGCGGCCTCGTCGAGACGCCACACCAGCCGATGCGGGATCGCCCACGGCGCGCCACCCTCGACAGCGTCAAGCGCGGCACCAACCGCCGTGCACCACGCGTCAGCGTCAGCGACTACCACCACGTCAGCGCTACTGCGCTCCACCGCGGGGTTCACCGCCGCCGCCTTACACCACGGCCCGTCACCAGCCTCGGCCACTGTCGCGTCGAAGCCCAGGTCGAGCCAACGGCCCAACACCCAGGCGAGCGCCCGGTCCCGATGCGGGCAGCCGCCACGCCACGGGACGATGACCTCGACGCTCACACCCCAGCCCACACCGGGTCGGCCACCAGCGGCTCCTGCCGCTCACCCTCAATGACGATCGTCTCCCACGGCACCCGACGGAAGAACCACTTCTTGTAGATGTTCTCCACGACCTCGGCCTCGCCCGCCTCAGCGAGGATCACACCCCACTGCCGCCAGTGCGCGCCATGGTCGACAGGGAGCCGCTTCCCGGCCGCCCGGTACGCCTCCGCGCCGTTCCGGACCTTGCGGATGAACTGCTCGGCGCTGCGATAGGGGTAGTGGTGCACGGTCAGGCACTTCGGTACCGACGCGGCCACGACGCCGCCATAGCTCGCGCCGTGGTTGCCCTGGTGGATGACCAGATCGGGACGCCACCGGCACGCCACCTTCGGCAACGGCAGCGGGTGAGGGCGCCGCCAGCCCATGCGCTTCGTCGGGCACGTCTCCGTCGCAGCGTCCATGCCGGTCGGCACGTGATCCCACAACTCAGCCTCGGCGCACATCATCCCCGGGCCGATGTCCGCGAGGATGTCCCCGAGGCGGCCGAAATGCGAACACCACCACTCGTCCGCATCCCACGGGATCACCCAGTCGGCGCCCATCCCGCCGGCCATCATCGCCAGCCGAGTCATCTTCTCCGACTGGAGATACGCAGGCTCGGGGTCGTCGATCACCGTCAACGGCAGCTCGCCGGCCAGCTCCTCGAGGATCTCCCGGGTGCCGTCGACGCTGCGGTTGTCGGCGACGATGACATGATCCGCCTGGCGGGCCATGTTCCGCGTCGTCGCCTCGATGATGTCAGCCTCGTCGCGCACCATCGCCACGCCGATCGTCGTCACCGATGCGCCTCCCAGATCGTCGGATGGACCACCCGCCGAGGCGGGCAATCCTCAGTCCATCGGTCCATGCCCGCCACCAGCAGGTTCTGCCGGTAGCACGCCTGCACCTGCGGGTCCGGGTGGTCCCAGATCCGCCAGCGGAGAAAGCCGCTCATGTCACGGCCATGGGCCTCGAACTTGGCCGCCCAGTAGTCGGGCCACTGCTCGTTGATGTGGCCCACGCCGCCCTGCCCGGGCGTCGCCGCAGAGAACAGCACGACCGGGGCCAGCTCGCACAGCTCGGCGACCAGTCCGTCGGCCCGCCCGGCCGGCAGATGCTCAGCCACTTCGAGGCAGACCGCCAGGTCGTAATGACCGAGAGTGACAGTGTCGAGCGGGCGGCGCAGATCATGCGGGACCCACTCGTCGAGCAGGCACGGCGTCTCCGGGCCGTCAACGCCGACAGCAACCCAACCCTCGGCCTCGAACCGCTTCGCGAACCAGCCTTCGCCGCAGCCCACGTCGATCACGCTGGCGGGCTCGCCGCCGAACAGCTCGTCGACGACGAGCGGGACAATGGCATCCGCCGAGGCGACCGACCCAGCGCGGATCAGGTCGAAGAACTTCGTGTCGTACACGCCGCCTCCATGGCCAGTCTACTCAGTAGCCCACGCCGACCCGCGCGTCTCCGATATGTCGCACCCATTCGCCCGAATCCCGCGCCCCCCAATAGGCGCACAAAGCGTCCGGGTCGGCGAACAGCTGGGCGGACCAGATGCCCTCCGACTGCGGGCCGTCAGGCCAGCCGACACGACACAGGTCCGTGCGGTGCAGCGACGGGTTCGTCGTCCAGAACAACCGGTGAGCGAGCAGGTCGTGACCGGCGACCGTCGCGTCGTGGAACTCGTCGGGTCGCAGCTCGACGACACCGCCGGCCGCTACCTCGTCGGGGTTCCACGGCTGGCGGCGCAGCGCTATCTGGCGCAGACGTGGCTCAGCCTCCATCGCCTCGACCACCGCTCGCAGGTCGACGCCGTGGTTGAACGTGAAATCGTCCTCGGTGGAGAACACCCACGGCTCGGAGACGTGTCCTGCGAGCCACTGCCATGTGCGCTGGTAGGCCGCCCCGAAACCGGACCGGGGGCCGTCGCCGAGGATCACCCAGCCGGCCCCGCCGAACCGCTGACGCAGCCACAACCGGTAGCTCGCGTCGCCGGAGTCGTCGTGGATCACCTTGAGCGAGATCGGCCCGTCGAGCTGGGCCAAAGCAGACGGGATGGTCTGCTCGATGCAGGCCCGCCGCCCATCCGTCATCACCACCAGGACGATCACGCCACCCCCAGTGCGATCCGCTGATGCCACCACATCCGAGCCGCCTGCGGCATCCCGCGATTACGGGACCGGGGGCGCACATGCGCGCGGTACACCGCCTCCGGGGCCGCCTCGACCGTCGCCCCGGCGCGCCAGCAGCGCAGCCACAGGTCCCAGTCCTCGTAGATCGGCCAGTCACGCCAGCCGCCCACCGACCTCACCAACTCGGTGCGGGCCAACGCGCCGACCACCAGCCAGTTACCAGCGTCCAAACACTCGCCCGTGCAGTCGTGGTCGTGGCCGGCGACCCGAGGCACTTTCGGCTGCACGTCCGGGCCGAGGACGGTCACGTACCGGACGGCGGGAGCGCGCAGATCGCACGCACCATCGGCCATCGCGTCGAAGTAGCCCGGCTCGAGCTCGTCGTCAGCGTCGAGGTGGCACACCCACTCGGTGCCGACCATGGCCAACGCCTCGTTGCGCGCGTCGTGCAACGTGCGGGCGTGGGCGTGCACGACCGGCACGCCGAGCCGTTCCGCCGACGGGATCGCCCGTTCCTCGGCCAGCGTGCGCCAGCCGTCGTCGCCGAAGGTCGCCACGGCGACGGTCACGTCGAGCATGTGACCTGCTCCCAAAGGTGACGGCGGCGCTCGAAATGGAGCCGCCCTTGCATCATCCGCAACCGCTGAGCGGCGTACAAACTGTCCATCGGCGCCTTGCCCCAGTTCGGGTGCAGGTGCTCGACGTGGCTGTCCGTCGCGTGCGCCCACACGCCCCGCATCTTCGCCGTGGCCACAGCCTCGTCATCGACCCACTCGTGCGGATAGCCCTCATGGAGCACCTTGCCCCGCTCGTCGACCGTGCCATGCTCGTCGACGTAGGAGCGGGTCACGAGCATGTGGGTCGCGTGGTCACCGGCCATCACCCGGGCGTTGCCGAGATCGTTCGTGCCGACCACGTGCGCGCCGTCGGCGACCCGCCGCTCGACCGCTTCGAGCCAGCCAGGGTGAAAGCGGAGATCGTCCGCTCCCAGGAACAGAGCCGGCTCGTCGGTCGTCTGATACGCGAAGTTGATCTTTCTCGCCCAGTCGCCCCCGATGGGCGGCCGGTCGATCACCAGCAGGTCGGCGCCAGTCGCCCGGCACGCCTCATGCTCCGCCACGTCGCCCGGGCTGCCGACGAACAGCAGCCGGTAGGCGCCCTCGGGCGTCGCAGCCGCCAACGACTCAGCCAGCGGGCCGGCGTTCTGCGGGCGGCGCAACACCGGGACGACGACCACGACACGGGCCGTCACCCGGCCACCACCCGCAACGGCGCCTCGATGTGATGCGTCGGCTCGCCCGGCCGGCGCGCCGGATTCGGCGGGCCGACAACCTCGAACGTCAACCCCGACCAGACGACACGGTCCTGCGCTGCGACGTCCTCGTCGCAGAGAAAGAAGCCGGCCCAGTCGGACACCTCGGCGTCACGCGACGCCGTCACCTCGCTCGACGTGCGCTGACTCACCCAGCCGACCGTCGCCGTCGACGACGGGCTCGACCAGTCACGGATCGTGTTGCCGTACCGGTCGACCGTCGTCGCAGCGCGCAGGATCGTCACCGGGTCGACGATCAGGCTTTCGATGCTCACCGGCCCGCCAGCCACACGTTCGCGGCCAAGGGCGGGAACGCCGCCCGCAGACGGGCCTCCTCGGCGGCCATCAGCCCGCCACCACCCTGCGCCGCAGCCGACCCCATGCTGTAGCTGTAGCCGGCGATCGTTTCCTGTTGGACGCCCGCCCGGTCCGCGGGCTGGCCGAACGCCCTCGCCGCCATCTGCGCGACCAGGCCCACGACCCACTGCGGCGCCGTCGGACCCGTGCGAGTCAGCGTGATGTCGACCACATCCACGGCGGTGCCGTCCTGGTCGAACGCGAGAGGCTGGCTCAGCATGACCAGATGCATGCCGTCCCAGGTGCCGTCGAGATCGACAGCGTCGATCGTCTTCACCGCGGACACGGCGGTGATGTCCCGCATCGCGAGCCACACCCGCCCGTCACGCACCCGACGGCGGATCGTGCCCGTCCACGTCCCGAACGGCCGGCCCGCGACCTGACGCACCATCGACGACGCATCCTCGAGGAGCACCTCGACACGGGCCCGGTCCTCGACCGAGAGGTCCCTGCCCAGCCGGGCCACCACGTCATCGACCGTCGCGATGCTCGCCACCGGCCACCTCCATGCGGTCCGAAAAGGGAAAGGGGAGTGACCGCCCGGGGGCCGTTGGCGGCCAGCCCCCGGGGGTCAGAATGTCAGCTAGCTGCCCGTCAGGTTCATCAGACGGACGAAGCACTCAACGTCGCGGCAGTAGAAGCCGTACTCAGCTTCAGCGCGGACGGCGAGCAGGTTGTGCTCCCACAGCGACGTGAGCGTGCCGTTGATCGTCACGGCCGCCTGGTTGCTCACGGAGAAGTTGATGCCACCAACGGTGCCCCAGATGACCTTGCTCCAGTCGCCGGCATAGCCGACGACAGTGTTGAGGTCGTCGGTCGCGACGCCGTCCGACATCCACGTCTCACGGCCCATCGTGCGGCCGCGACGCGCCATCTGTGTCGGGTTGGCAGCCGCGGGGGAAGTCTCCACCAGCGGGCTGTCAACGAAGATCGGGCGTCCGTTCGCGTCGACGCTGGCGTTCAGGGTCGGCTCGACGATGTCGTCGAAAACGAACCCGGTCAGCCGCTTGCCGTCACCCGCGAGCAGGAACAGCGCGTTGTTCAGGTCGGCCCACACGCCGCCAGTGGCGGACGTCGAAGCGCCCAGCTCGACAGCCTTCGTGGTCTGGTCGAGGTGCATGTCGAACGGCGTCGATGTCCCATGCAGCACGGCCTTGTCGAACGCGACGGCGAACGCCTCGGAGATCTGCGGGCGGATCGTGCCCATGAAGCCACCGGGATTGGCCCGGGCGACCTCGTCGGAAACCACGGCGATCGCCGCGATCTTCTTCGGGGTCATGGTCACGAGACCAAGAGAGCCGGAGTCTGCCGGCTTGAGGCCAGCCTCAGCGACCCACCCAGCAGACATCTTCCCCGTCACGACGGGGATCTGCTGGCCGGAAGCGCCGAGGGGAACCTGGCGGGCGATGGACTGGACCACAGACATCTTCGCCGCTTCGTCGAAGTACGCCTGGGCTTGTTCCGGCTGGATGAAGCCAGAGAATTCAGTGGTCTTGGTTGCGGCGGTGATCGCCATTGCGGGACCTCACGAGGTCAGCCCAGCCACATCAGGGCCGGGCGAGTGGACGGGGCTAGAGCCCGACCAATCGCTTCACTGCGTCGACAAGCGCGTCGTCCCCTGTCGGGATCGAATTCGCGCCGCCACGCCCCGCCCCCTGGCCGATGTCGGCCACGGGCAGAGGGGAAGGCACCACAGGAGGAAGGGGAGCGGGCACGACACCGTCGACGAACGCCTTCACAGCGTCCGTGTCGACAGCCGCCCCGTCGCCGAGGAACCGAGCGACGTCGATCGCTTCCGTCAGCGTCGAGAGCGTCTCGTCGGGCAGGCGGCCAGCAGCGGCGGCACGAATCTCCGCGTGGACGAGCTTCGCTCCGAGATCACGGAGGACGCCCTGGCGGGCGGCCTCGGCGGCGTCGGCGACGGCTCGTTCCTGCTCGGACATGGCTTCCCGCTTGACCCGCTCCAACTCGGAAGCGGCGTCGCGGTTCGCCTTCGCCCGGTCTTCGTGCTTGCGCGCCTGGGCTTTCCAGCGCTCGAGTTCTTCCTGTGCGGCCTGAAGCTGCGCAGCGATGTCCTCGTCGACGCCCCCTGCGGGATCTGTCGACGTCGGGTCCGTCTGCTGCGGATCGGTCGGGTTGTCGTCCCCTGCGGGACCGCCAGCGCTGGGCGCGGGCGCGTTGGTGTCAGCCATGCGGCTCCTTCAGTGGTGGCCCGTGCGGGCCGGTCAGAGATCGAGGTCGTCGGGGCCCGTGAACTTGTCGCCGCGGCGGACCAGCACCGGGCCCAGTTCGCCGTGTTCGTGCGTCACGATCAGGTTCCGGAAGTCGGCGACACGGCGCCCCGAGGCGTCCGTCTCGCCGAACCGCTCAGCTATGCGCGCCTGCAGCCGGTCGAGCGTGTCGGGGGCCAGCACCTGGCCAGGGTCGGAAGAACCGACGATCGGGGCGATACCGCAATCGCACCCCGGGTGGATCGGGAGCAGGTCGCCTCGGCGGTAACGCTGCGTGCTCGCAACAATGCACAAGGCGCACGACTCCGAGCCCGACAACACCCGGCGGAACCCCACGACCCGGTCGCCGCTGCGGCGCAGCACATCGCCAGCTGCGTGCGTGCGAGCCAGCTGCATGTCCGTGTGCACACTCAACTCGGCACGGGCACGGCCCTGGGCGACCGCCACGTCAAGCGGCGCGCCGTTCGCCAACGACCGCCACACCCTCGCACCCGCCCGCTCCAAAACCGTCGCAGTCGGCACGCCACGGGCGCCCGTAGCGACCGCCCTCGACACGCCCAACGGGCGCACCGTCGAACCCGCATCAAGCGACAGCAACGCTGCCAGCCACGCATCCTCCGTCGCCGCCGTCGCCACCTGGCCGGCCTCCACGACCGCCGCCGACTGGGCCGCCCAACGGGCAATGTCATCGTTACGCCACGACCGCAACGCATCCCACGATGCCAACACCCGGGCGCCAGTCAGAGCACGGGTCGACGCCTGACGGGCATCAAACAAGGCGAACAGGCGGCGAAGCTCAGCCTCCGAAGCCATCGGACACCGGGGCAACAGGAGGCGCCAAGATGGCGTCCGTCAGCCGCTCCGCCTCCATGCGGTCAACCTGCTGCGGCGAGAACCCGAGCACGTCCTGCATCACCGTCCGCCACGGCACGCCAGCCGCCGTCGCCTTCGACGCGGCGTCATACCGCTCGCCGAGCGAGAACCGCTCGACGGGCGCCCACAGCACCTCCATGTCCGGCATCGCCGCCCGCTCGGGATCGCCAGCGAAGCGGAAGGCGTAGGACATGACCCGCTCCCACGCCTCCGTCATCTGCGAGATCCGATCCTCAGTGCGGAACACCAAGCCCTCACGGGCCAACGACGCGCCCTCAGCCGAACCCGACGCCGCGTCAGGCGACAGATAGAACAGCGGCGTACGAGTCACCGCGGCGAGGTTCTGCACGTCGTCCTTGATCGCCTGGCGTACCGGGCCGAGATCGACCTGGCCCGACTCCCACAGGTCCGCCGTGTCCGGCAGCAGCCAGAGCGCGCCCGGGTCAGCGGCGAAGATGTCGCTGTAGTCGATCTCGTTGCCGTGCTCGTCCGTGTTCGGCATGCCCTTCACCGCACGCTGACGGAAAGCCTGCAACGTCGCGATCTGGAGCTGCTGCAAGATCTGGTAGTCGATCCGGTCGAGGATCGACAGGTGCGCCTCGATCTCGCCCGCCGGCTCACCCTTGATCGACGGCTTATTGGCGAACTCCACCACGGGCACCAGGCCGTCGGGGACCCGCACCGGGTCACCCATGACCTGCCACTCCGACGGCGCCAACAGCAGCGGCACGTCGTGACGGTTCAGGCCACGAACCCGCTCGAAACGCCACACCTCACCCGGCACGTAGACGTAGGCCCGGTCGATGCCGTCCTCGCGGAACAGCTTCAACGCCGCACGCGCGCGGCGCCGGTAGATCGGATGGGGCGACACGATAACCTCGGCCGGGTCCTCGATCGAGATCACCGGAGCGCCGATCTCCGGGTCGACACCACCGACGATCACGAACGCCCGGCCCAAACCCAGCGCAGTCCGATGGATCAACGCCGAGTCGGCGTCCAAGCTGTTCGATTGCCAGATCCGCCACGCCTGCTGGTCGCCGTCCTGGCCGCCCTCCGCGCCCGTGCGGAAACCGACCGGGCGCATCCGCTCACGGGGCGCCTCAACGACGAGCTCGGCGAAGTTCGTGCCGCTCATCGCGCGCAACTTCGAGTAGGCGAACCGGGTCGCCTTCGACGCCAGATTCGGCGCCAGATGGGTGCCGTCGAGATACCCCGCCATGTCGGCGAGGTGGCGGCGCCGCTCGAGCAGCTCCGCGCCGAGACGCAGCAGCCACCAGCCGGGCGCCTCCTGACGGCCCCACAACGGGTCGGACGGGTCGGCCGCCTGCAGGGCGACAGCGAGATCAGCCATTCACCCTCCTAAGCGGGACCTGCTACATCAAGCGGCGAGGCACGAACGACGGGCGCCGCTGGCCGACACCCGCAGCGACAGCGTCGAGACGGGCCTGCCACGCCAGCACCGCAGCCACCGCCGCGTCGATCTTGCGCTGCGAATCCGGATGCTCCTTACGGATCTGCAACCCCGACCGGGTCGGATGCCGCCGGGCGTTCAACACGTGCCGGGTCAGAGCGAACGACCCGTCATGGGACAACTCGCGATCGACGACCGCCGAATGCATCTGCTCCAACGCCCGCACCACCGCGCCCGACCGGCCGCTCGACATCCACCACTCGCACGGATGATCACGGGAAGCCTTCACCCGCAGCTGCGACCCGAAGTCGCGCTCCCAGGCCGCCACCCACGTCTCCCACTTCGCCGGGTCGCAGTACAGCGCGCACACGTCCCAGCGGCCGAACGCCGTCCGCACCGCCGCATCAACCTCGGTCGTCGGGACCTGCCAACCGTTGCCGGCGGCGCCCTGCGGCTGCTCCCACACCGCCACCTCGAAAAGGTGGCCGTCCGACACCCGGCAGCCGATCAGCGCCGTCGCGTCCGTCACACCCCGAGCCCTCGACCTCGACCCGTCGAACCCCAGCGTGACCAGCTCCCGGTCGGCGACGACCTTGGCGGCATCCGCACACCCCGCCCACTCGGGCTGCGTCAGCCACGAATCGGCGCTCGACGTCCGCTGGTTCAACCAGAACCGGCGGCTGTCCGACGGATCGGACCGCGGGTCCCAGATCTCATGCATGATCCGCTCGAGGTCCATCACCCCGGCGAAATCGCCGTACACCTCACGCAACGCCGCTTCGAGCTGCACGGGGTCGCCCATGTCGACGTCGGCGGGCGCCTCCCGGTGATCCCACAACAAGCGGGCCGCGCGGACCTTGCCCTCAGCGATCTGCGACGCGTACGCGTGCGACTGCTCCGCCACCGAGTCCTCGCCTGGCGCGTACATCGTGCTGGTCTCCAACGACCACGGCTCCGACGCCTTGCGCTTGCCCAAGTTGCGACGCACCGTCGCCACCATCCGCTGATGCTCCGGCAACACCAACAAGTGCGACTCGTCGACAACGACGAAAGTCTCCTTGCCGCCATCCTTCGACGCGTTCCCCGACGTGGACGGGCGGATCTCGCCGCCACCAGGCAGAAACGTGCGGGTCAGGCCCGCGGCGTCGCCCGGCAAGTTCTCGCCGAGCTCGGCTTCCTTCAAGTTGAAGTAGACGTTGTCGTAGGTGTTGCCCGCCTGCTGCTCCTCCGTCGCCAAGCAGCGGATAAACGGGGCTTGCACCACCCGGCCCAACGGCTCGCCCGGGGCGCACGGCTCGCTTTCCCAGCCGCGCCACTTGTACGTTTCGCCGCCCTGCGCCCACCCCGCGAAACGGGCCGGGCCGAGCGCTTCGAACAGCACCAGGAAGCCCGCGAGTTCCGACTTCGCCCGGCCCTTCGCCCGGGACAGGAACGCCGAGTCGTACAGCCGGCGGCCATGCTCGTCGAGGGCGTAGCAGTCGACCACGAAGCCGGCGAACTCGTCGTCCAACCGCACCGGGTCGCCCTGCACGTCGCCCGGACCGTGGCGGCACCAGCGTTCGATCCATTCCACCGCCAGCCAGCCCAGCGACCGCTTCCGGTCATGGGCGGGAGCGGTGATCAGTTCACGCACCGACCAGACGCTGACGGCGCTCAGCCAGCGACGACACGCCCACAGCCGGCGCCACCACCGCCTGCTCCGCGCCGTCATCGACGATCTTCCAACGCAACGCCGCGAGACCCTTCGGCGTCAGACCCAAGCGGTCGTCCGCCTCCATCATCGACTTGCGGAAGCGGAGCACCATGCCCGCCTCCTCCGCCGTCAACACCTCGTCCTCCAACTGCGCCCGGCTCGCCAAGAACGCCAAGTCGCCGTCGGACCACGCCGCAGCCTGCGGAGTCGCCCACGCCCACTTCCACCACGCACGACCCTTCGCCCCCAGCTTCACCCAGCCGGGCGGCTTCGGCGCCGGCCCGGGCCGGCCAGAAGCGGGCAGATGCGTCGTGGGGATCGTCGGCGCGTTGCGGCGCACACGATCAGGGTTCGGCAGCGGGCCGACAGGCATGACAGGTTCCTCCCATGCGGGAATGGCGGAGCGGCCCGTTGCGGGCCTCTTACATCAAGCGGCAGGTCGGATCATCAGCAAGGCGCCGCCCCACTGGCGAGACGACGCACCCAACTGCTCGAACGTCGGCGCAGTCACCGACCCGGCCGTCGGGATCGTCTTGCTCGCGAACGCTACCGAACAGTCCGACCCGGCCGACGCGCCGAACGTGTAATCGAACGTGAAACCCTGATCGGACCCCGACACGAACTGGTTCGCCAGGTTGTCGTCGCAACCAACGATGGCCAACGCGAGCGCGCCGTCCGTCACAGGCGTCGCCGACGGCGGCGTGTGCGAAGTCCCCGACCCGTTGTTCTGCACCACCGCCACATCGAGTGGCGTGGCCGTGTCCAGCCCCTTGACGCCGATCAGCGACCCGCCAAAGGCGCTCGCCGTCCCCGTCCACGAGAACTGGTAAGTGTTCGCCGTGTGAGCGTCGCCCGCCGTCGCGACCTTCGTGTACACCTGGAAACCAAACAGCGACCACTGCTGATCGACCCTCAACGTCCAACCCGACGGCGGCGTGATCGCCATCGACGTCGTGTAACGCCAGTAAATCGCCGCGACGAGCAGGTCACCCTCAGCGACCAGCATGTGCGGGTGCCCGGTCGTACCAGCGCCAGTGTTCAACGACACCGGGCTGGTAATGCTGTTCATGCCAGCGTCTATCGTGTTCGGGACCATACCAACATGCGGCGCCGACGGCGCGTGGCCGGCGGGGGCCAACACAACACCCGTCGACAGCAAGTTCTCCGCTACCGGGATCGTCATCACCGGCCAAGAGAACGAACCCGCCGAGCCGAGCTCCTGGTAGACGACACCGCCCGTCCAGCCCGACGT
>Ga0224505_10001339_pt1 | contig 15675 bp, 15 predicted proteins | sample SF_Jan12_sed_USG_FD_169102 | JGI IMG/M metagenome (GOLD analysis project Ga0224505, IMG submission 169102) | Sediment microbial communities from San Francisco Bay, California, United States - SF_Jan12_sed_USGS_4_1 | ecosystem: Environmental > Aquatic > Marine > Sediment | place: USA: California... | reverse complement strand
TCACGCCTGCACCCAGGATACCGAGATGGTGACATCTCTCCGTGGCGCGTCGGGCTCACCGTCCTCGGCGGCCACCAGTCGGCTCGGGTACCCTGGCCACCGAGCGGGCAAGGGGGCCGACGGGACATGACCAACCAGTCCGGCCGTTTTCGGACCGCCCCGGGGTTCGGCGCGGGAGTCCCCACCTGGTCATGACCGACGTCGAGCCGGATCCCCTCGAGTCGCGTCACCGGTCCACCAACCGGATGCCCAACGGGTGGTGGAAGGTGGTGCTGCCCATTGCCGTCCTGGCGGTCCTGGGCGCCGGTCTCGTCGCCGTGGTCATCTCCGACAGCGGCACCGAGACCGAGGCGCCGACCGCGTCGAAGCTCGTCCTCCTGCCCGTCGCCGACCCCGGCACCGATGCCTTCAGCACGCCGATGGTGCCCAGCTCCCCCGACGGCGCGCCGATTCCCGACCCGCAGGCCTCCTCGGGCGCGGGACCGGACCAAGTGGACACCATCGTCGAGCGACTCAATCCGCCCATCGGCGATCGGGCGGACATCGACTTCAGCGGACTGGATCTGCCCGAAAGCGCTCCCGAGCAGCTCATGGACGTCGGCGGATCGACCCCGGCCCTGTACGGCGGTACCAACATCATCAACGTGTGCGACCTCGGGGTCCTGAAGCGCACGCTCGGCGCCGACGCCGAGCGGGCCACCGCCTGGGCCGAGGTGGAGGGCGTCGGGGTGGCCGGCATCGACGAGTTCCTCGACGGCCTGACCGACGTCATCCTCCAGGCCGACACCCGCGTCACCAGCCACGGCTACCGCAACGAGGTGGCCGACGCCGTCGACTCGGTGCTCCAGGCAGGCACGGCCGTACTGGTCGACGAGCTGGGGATTCCCCGCGTCCGGTGCTACTCGGGAAACCCCGTGCGATGGGCTCGGCCGTTGGACGACGCCGATCCGGCCCTGGCCGGGCGTCGCTGGGACGGGTTCTCCCTCGACGAGACCATCACCATCAGTGAGCTCGACGACATCGTCGAGTTCGAGCTCGACGACATCCTCACCGATGCCCTGGTGATCCGGAAGCCGGGGCCCGACCTGTCCGGGTCGAGACTGGTGGACCAGGACGGCAACCCGGTGGAGCCCACCACCGGCGCGGCCGACCCCGACGACCCACCCGACACCTCGATCCCGCTGGGCACGGGCGATGTGCAGGTCACCGTCACCTGGGACAACCAGAGCGACATCGACCTGGCCGTCACCGAGCCGGGCACCGGCTTCGTACTGTCCTATGACGAACGCGGGCCCACGATCCACGGCGGCCGGCTGGACCGGGACGACAACTTCCCCTGTGATTCATCCCCGACCGACGGAGGCGTCGAGAACGCCTTCTGGCCCGCCGGCCAGGCCCCGGCCGGCACGTACGTGGTCAGCATCACCCAACAGGGGCTTTGCGGGGCACGCGGCGAGGGCGAATGGACCGTCGAGGTCCAGGTCCGGGGGGCCGTCGTCCTCTCCGAGGGGCCCACGGTCGGAAGCCGGACGTTCGAGTTCACCGTCGACTGACCGGTCTCACCCGGCCGCCCCGGGGTGGATCCGATTGGCGGCTCAGTCGGCACCGGGCTCGGTGTAGAGGTTGACGGCACCGTCGCGAACGAAGCCGGCCAGGGTCATGCCTGCGGCCCGAGCCAGCTCGACGGCCAGAGCCGACGGCGCGCTCACCGCGACCAGGGTGGCGAACCCGGCGGCCCACGCCTTCTGCACCATCTCGAACGACGCCCGGCCACTGACGCACAGACCCAGGCCCGAGGCCGGCAGACGGCGGTCCAGCAGCAGGCGACCCACGACCTTGTCGACGGCGTTGTGCCGACCGATGTCCTCGCGGGCCAACACCACCGCTCCCGACGAATCGAAGGCGGCCGCCGCGTGGACCGCCCCGGTGGCCGCGAACAGCGTCTGGGTGTCACGCATGCGGTCGGGCATCGATGCCAACAGGTCCGGATCGATCCGCTCGGCGCCGGCGAAGGGCTCGAGCCGGTCGGTCAGGGCGTGGATGCTGTCGTGCCCACACAGCCCGCAAGCCGAGCTGGTGGGCCCCAGGCGGGGCTCCGGGGTGGGAGCGGCGCCGCCGGTCTCGACGGTGACCACGTTGAACGCGGTGTCGGTGGCCGACCCGTCGGCGCAGTACCGGATGCCCTGGACCGGGGCCCCGGCGAGCATGCCGTCGCCGAAGCAGAAGCCGGCCGCCAATTCGAAGTCGTGGCCCGGTGTGCGCATGGTGGTGGCCACCAGCCGCCCGTCGAGCTGGATGGACAGTGGCTCCTCGACGACCAGCCGATCGGGTTGGCGCCGCCGCTGGCCGTCGGCCAACCGATGGACGAACGCGGCACGGGTCGGACCCCTGTTCACACGTACCCCCAGCCGAAGCGGCCCTTGATGCACAGGTTGCCCCAGGTGACGTCGTGGTCGTGGGGCGAGGTGCAGGCGACGATGTGATCGTCCTGCACGTGCAGCTCCAGATTGCAGCCCACCCCGCAGTACGAGCACACCGTCCGGGTCACGGTCTGGTCCTCGGGTCGCCACTCACCGACCGCGCGCAGATCGAACTCGGTCCGGAACTGGAGGGCGTTGGTGGGACACACGGCCACACAGTTGCCGCAGTACACGCACGCCGACTCGGGCAGCTCGACATCGAACTCGGTGGAGATCCGGGCGTCGAACCCCCGACCGCTGACGGCGATGGCGAAGCTCTGCTGAGCATCCTCGCCGCACGCCTCGACGCACTTGTAGCAGAGCACACACCGGTCGTAGTCCCGGATGTAGAGGTTGTCCTGCACCCGCACCGGTTCGCTCACGACGGCCCGGTCGGCGCCGTACCGCCCCGGGTCGGCGCCGTAGTGCTCGGCCCAGGCGGTCAGCTCGTCGGCCTGACCGAGGTCGACGCTGCTGGCCAGGAACTCGAGCACCATCCGGCGGCTGTGGCGCACCCGTTCGCTGTCGGTGCGGATCACCATCCCGTCCTCGGCCGGGCGGGAACAGGCCGGGACCAGCGTGCGTGAACCCTCCAGCTCGACCACGCACACCCGGCACGCGTTCACCGGTGTGAGGTTGTCGGCGTAGCAGATGGTGGGGGTGTCGACGCCCACCGACCGGCAGCCATCGAGGATGGACGACCCGGCCGACAAGGCGACGTCGGTGTCGTCGATGCGGATGGTGACCGCGGCCTCGGTGCTGGTCATGTCGATTCCCCGATGATGCCCAGGTCCAGCGCCGAACGGACGGCACCGGCCGCGGTGTGGCCCAGACCGCAGATCGATGCGTCCAGCATGACCCGGGCCATGTCGTCCAGCAGTTGGCGGCGATCGTCGGCCAGCGGCCGGCCCGGTCGGAGCTGGAGCAGGACCTCGTGTTGGCGGGTGGTGCCCACCCGACAGGGCACGCACTGGCCACAGGATTCGTGTCGGAAGAACTCGGCGATCCGGGTGACGACAGCCGCCAGGTCGACCCGGTCGTCGAAGGGCATCACCGCGCCGGAGCCGAGGGTGGCGCCCGCGGCCCGGGCATCCTCGAGCGTGAGAGGCAGATCCAGCGACTCGGGTCCGACGAAGGTGCCGGCCGCGCCGCCCAGCAACACCGCCCGCAGCCGGTCGATCTCGGTGCCGGCTGCCAACAGGAGCGCTCGCAGCGTGGTGCCGAAGGGAACCTCGTACAGCCCAGGGCGACGCAACGAGCCCGACAGGCAGAAGAGCTTGGTGCCCGGCGAGTCGTCGGTGCCCAGCGATCGATACGCCGCCGGCCCGGCGCTGATGATGGGCAGCACGTTGACCAGCGTCTCGGGGTTGTTCACGACGGTCGGCCGGCCGAAGAGCCCACTGGTCGTCGGGTACGGCGGCTTGTTGCGGGGCTCGCCGCGGAAGCCTTCGATCGAGTTGAACAGTGCGGTCTCCTCGCCACAGATGTAGGCCCCGGCCCCCCGCCGCAGCTCGACATCGAACGATCGGCCGCTGGCACCCACGTCGGCTCCCAACCACCCGACGGCCCGGGCCTGGTCGATGGCCTGGCGCAACCGGCTCGTGGCCAGGGGGTACTCGCCGCGGATGTAGATCCAGCCCCGCTCGGCGCCGGTGGCCAGGCCGGCGATGGTGAGCGACTCCAGGAGGGCGAACGGGTCGTGCTCCATCAGCAGGCGATCCTTGAACGTGCCCGGCTCGGACTCGTCGGCGTTGGCCACCACGTGCTTGTCCGGGCCGGGTTGGGCGGCGACGGCCCGCCACTTGACGCCGGTGGGAAAGGCCGCCCCACCCCGCCCCCACAGTCCGGCCGCCGTCACCGCCTCGATCACGGCATCGGGACCCATGGCGATGGCCGTGGTCAGCGCGCCGTACCCTCCGTGCTCGCGGTAGCTGTCGAGGCTGGTGGGGTCGACGACGCCCAACCGTGCGGTGAGTCGCCGGTGCGGCTGGCCGGGTCGAGGGAGCCGGAAGGGGACAGCATCGTCGGCCGGCACATGGTCGGGCTCGCCCCGCCCCTGTACGAAACGGGCCGGTGCCCGCTCGCACTGCCCGAGGCACGGCCCTCGTTGGACCGCCGAACCGGCCCGCTCGAGCTCGTCGGCCAGGTCGGATGCGCCGGCGATCTCGCAGGCGGGGTCGACGCAGACATGGGTGACCGATCCGGTGTGGCCCGGGTCGTCGGTTCGGAACAGGCCGTAGAACGAGGCCACACCGAACACCTCGGCCGGTGGAATCTGCAGTCGGTCGGCCACATGGTTGAGGCCGCCCGGGCTGATCCACCCGGCCTCGGCCTGGAGGGCGTGCAACGCGGGCAACAACCAGTGCCGACGAGACTGCCGACGGGTCCGGCCGGCCACGATCGACCGCTCGCTCTCGTGCACCACCACGGCACCGTCGGGCCCGATGGCGGCGTCGACCGCAGCCCGTTCGCCCGGCGAGGCCACATCGGCGGTGAGATGGAGGTCAACCACCGGCCGTCCCTTGCGGGTGGGCGCTCAGCTTCTCGATGCGGATGGCTGCGGCCTTGAACTCGGCGGTTCCCGACTTGGGGTCCCAGGCATCGGTGGTGAGCACGTTGGTGTCGACCAGGCCCGGGAAATGGAACGTGGTGAAGGTGAGGCCCCGGGGCAGATCGGGCTGGTGGCGAACGTGCATCTCCACCGAACCTCGCGCCGAGCACACCCGTACCCGCTCGCCCTGGTCAAGCTCCAGGTCGCGGGCATCGTCGGGGTTGACCTCGAGCTCGTCGCCGTAGCGGATGGGCGAGTCGAGGGCGCCGGACTGCACGCCGGTGTTGAACGAGTCGAGGGCCCGTCCGGTGGTGAGGCGGAGCGGGTAGCCGGTGGTCAGGACGTCGGTCGGGCCGGCGTGCTCGACCACCGAGAACGGGGCCGGCTCACGGCCGGCGAGTCCGTCCTCCCACAACCACCCGTGCAGGAAGGGGCTGCCCGGGTGATCGAGATCGGGACAGGGCCACTGGAGGCCACCCTCGGCTTCGAGCCGGGCCCAGCTCATGCCGCGGTGCACCGGCGAGAGTTGCCGCAGCTCGTCCCACACCGCTTCGGGTCGCCGGGGCCCGAGCTCGGATCCCATGGCGTGGGCCAGATCGACCAGGATGTCGATGTCGTGGTGAGCCTCACCGGGGGGAACGACGGCCGGGCGCACCCGCTGCACGCGACGCTCGCTGGAGGTGACGGTGCCCTCGGACTCGGCCCACCCCACAGAGGCGGGGAACACCACGTCGGCCATCTCGGCCGTGCGGGTGAGGAAGATGTCCTGCACCACGAGCACGTCGAGTCCGGCCAGTGCGTCGCGGGCGTGACCGATGTCGGCCTCGGACTCGGCCGGGTTCTCGCCGATGACGTACAACGCCCGCAGCTCCCCCCGGGCCATGGCCTCGAACATGAGGGTGAGGTGCAGGCCAGGGTGCGGGTCGAGCGGTCGGCCGTACACCTCCTCGAAGCGGGATCGGACATCGGCGTCGGCCACACTCTGGAAGCCGGGTAGCCGATCGGGCAGGGCACCCATGTCGCCGCCACCCTGCACGTTGTTCTGCCCACGCAGGGGGACCAGGCCCGATCCCCAGCGACCGACGTGGCCGGTGAGCAGAGCCAGGTTGCACAGGGCCAGGACATTGTCGACCGCGTTGTGGTGCTCGGTGATCCCGAGGGTCCAGAGGAGCTGGGCCGATTCGGCGGTGGCGTAGGCGTGGGCCAGTTCACTGATGGCCGCGACCGGCACACCGGTGAGGGCCGACACCCGGTCGAGGGTGTACGGCTCGACCGCCCGCTCGTAGTCGTCGAACCCCCTGGTGGAGCGGCGGATGAAGTCGGTGTCGGCCAGGCCGGCGGCGATGATCTCCCGGCCGACGCCGTTGGCCAGCGCCACATCGCTCCCGACGTCGATCCCCAGCCAACGGTCGGCGAACTTGGCCGAAGCGGTGCGCCGGGGATCCACGCAGTACATCCGAGCCCCGTTCTCGATGCCCCTCAGGAGGTGGTGGAAGAAGATGGGATGGGCTTCACGGGCGTTGGAGCCCCACAGCACGATCAGGTCGGTTTGCTCGATCTCCTGATACGAGCTGGTGCCGCCCCCCGCTCCGAACACCGTCGCCAGACCGACGACCGAGGGCGCGTGTCAAGTTCGATTGCAGGAGTCGATGTTGTTGGATCCCACCACCATGCGGGCGAACTTCTGGGCCATGTAGTTCATCTCGTTGGTGGCCTTCGAACAGCTGAACAGCCCGAACGCCGTGGGCCCGTCCGCGTCGATGACCTCGCCGAAGCCCGAGGCAGCCGCGGCCAGGGCGTCGTCCCAGCTGGCCTCGCGCAGCACGCCGTGGCGACGCACCAGCGGAGTGGTGAGGCGAGGCCGCCCACCCGAGCCGGCCATCGCCGTCCGGGATCCTCTCGGCCCTCTCGCAACAGCGATGTCACGCACGATGCGGTTCCGTTCGTCCGGGGCAGTGGGTGTCGTCATGGTAGACCGGCCCACCGGGCCAAGGGCCCGACCCGCACTTGACGGGCGGGGTGGTGCCACCCAGGCTGGCGCCATGGCTCCCGTGCGATTCACGGTCTACTCGGACTACCTCTGACCCTGGTGCTTCGTCGGGGCCGTGCGTCTCGACCAATTGGCCGCCTGGGCCGGCGACCGGCTCCAGATCACCTGGCGCAGCTACCTGCTGCGTCCCCGACCCGAACCGCGTTCGCTCGAGTCCTTCACCCGCTACACCCGTTCGTGGGCCCGACCGGCCGAGGCCGAACCGTCGGTCGAGTTCAACGCCTGGAGCGGCGAGCACGACCCGCCGTCGCACAGCCTGCCCACATCGGTGGCCGGCAAGCTGGCCGAGCGCTACGGGCCCGAGCCGTTCCACCGATTCCACCTCGCGCTCATGCGGGCCTACTTCACCGACAACCGCACGGTGTCGGACACCGACGTGATCGTCGACGTGGCCGCCGCCACCGGTATCGACGCCGACGAGTTCCGCGGCCGACTGCAGGCCGAACACCGCCAGCTGGCCGACGCCGTGATCGACGACCACAACACCGCGGTCGAGTCCGGGGTGGGCGGCGTGCCCGCGGTGGTGGTGAACGACGAGTACCCCATCACCGGCGCGCAGGACCTGGACCTCTACCGACGCATCGTCGACAAGCTCGCCTCCTGAACCGGGTCCAGCGGTGGTTCGTCGGCGGGTGGACCAGGCTCGGATGCCTCCGTGGGGAACGAACCCGGCCCGCGGGTCTCGGCCGTGCGCGCGCCACCTCACATCCGGGCGCCGTCGTCCCGGGGGCCACTCCGACCAGGGTCGAGCGAACCTGATCGGGCGGGTGGGGCGGCGTACGCTCGGACGATGATCCCAGAGCGCTACAGCGGCTACGACACCACCGTGAGTCTCGGGGTGGTGAACTTCACGTCGGTGCCCGGTGACGTGGCGGCCACGCTCGCCAAGGTCGAAGCCAACATCGCCGAGGCCGGCGCCCAGGGCATCGACATCCTGGTCTTCCCCGAGGAAGCGCTCACCGGGCTGGGTGGCTGCGATGCGTGCCGGGCCGGAGTCGAGCACTGTGACCACCACCACGGCTTGGCCGAGACCGTGCCCGGCCCCTCGACCGAACGCATCGCCGAGTGGTGCGCCCAGCACGACCTGTACGTGGCCATGGGCCTGGTCGAGCGGGATCCCCACGACGCCGACGTGTTGTACAACGCGGCGGCGTTCGTCGGACCCGACGGCATCCAGGGCACGTACCGCAAGCTGCACCTCGGCTCGCTGCCGTGGGTCACCGAGGGGGTCACCTTCACGCCCGGGTCGGCGCTCCCGGTCTTCGAGACCCGTTTCGGGCCGGTCGGGATCCAGATCTGCTACGACTTCTGGTTCAATCCCGAGCTGACCCGCCTACTCGCCCTCAAGGGGGCTCGCATCATCCTCAACTGCTGTGGCACCTTCGCCGGTCCCGGCAAAGCGGACTACATGCGCCAGACCACCGCCACCCGGGCCCAGGAGAACCTCTGCTTCGTGGCCAGCGCCAACCACGTGGGTGGCGAGCAGGCTCCCGACAGCTACGGGGCGGGCCGTGTCGACGGCGGCCGGGCGGCCGACATGCTGGGCCACAGCACCATCGCCGGGCCGGCCTTCCCCCGCTTCAGCCAGATCTACGCCGAGGCGGGCGACGGCGAGGAGATCGTGTCGGCCACCCTCAGCTTCGAGAAGCTGCACCGCTGGGAGCCGATCTTTCCCTGGCGGGAGTGGCGAGCCACCCACCAGCAGGGCGTGTCGGCCCTGATCGCCGACGAGTTCGCCAAGCTGGCCAGGCCCGACGCCGGCTAGCCCGGGGACCGGTTCTGCTCGAGGGCCTCCAGCAGGGCGCTGACCGCGCGGTCGACGGCGTCTCGCTCGTCGGCGGGAACCGCATGCAGCACCCGTTCGCGCACCACCCGGTAGGCGGCGTCGCCCCGGGTGGCGAGGTCGAGGCCGCCGGCGGTCAACTCGATCAGGACGCGCCGGCGGTCGTCGGGATCGAGCACCCGGCGGACCAGCCCGGCATCCTCCACCCGATCCACCGCCTGGGTGATACTTCCCATGGGTCGCAGGACCAGCTCGGCCAGCCGACTCACCGACAGCCGATGCGGGGCCGGCTCGCGGTGCAGGGTGGCCAGGATCGTGTAGTCGGCGAACGACAGGCCGATCTCGGCCATGGCCTCGCCTTGGAGCGCCTCGAGGTGCAGGCCCACCCGCTGGAGTCGGGTGAACACGGCCAACGGCGACGAATCGAGCACGTAGGCCGGGAGGTCGGTGGACATCGCCCGACATTCTACTTGCAGAATGTCTACCACTAGACAATCCTGGGCCGATGACCGACGGACCGATCTTTCGTCTTCTCTCCGAGCTGGAATGGGAGACGGCGGCCGACCAGAAGCCCGAGGTGGCGGCGCTGGCCGCCCGGGCCGATGCCGCCGGCGCCCGTCGCAGCCGTCTCACCCGTGGCGAGCACGGCTTCCACGTGCACATCAGCGAGATGCCCCGCGGCTTCGACGTACCCCCGCACACCCATTCGGTCGGCGAGCTGATGGTGATCCTCGACGGCAGCATCGACGTCAGCGACGGAACCCGGCTGGGCGCAGGCGACACCGCCATCATCCCGGCCGACCACCGCTATGGCTTCACCGTCGGCGACGCCGGTGTTCGCTTCCTGGTGGCCCGCACCGAAGACGCCGCCACCAACCTGGAGTAGGAGCCCGACATGCGCAATGGATTCAAGGTCTTCGATGCCGACGCCCACGTCGTCTATCCCGCCGACCTGTGGCAGCGGTACCTGCCGGAGAAGTTCCGGCACCGCCTCGATCGCCGCAACCCCGCAGGCCTCGAGACGTACAATCCGGTCCTGGTCGACGGCCGGTACACCCAGCACGACGTGAGCCTGTACGGCCAGTTCCAGAAGGCGATCGACTGGACCTACGACGACATGGTCCGCCAGTACGGCGCGCTGGCCACCGACGGCTTCACCGGCGATCGCGTGGCCCAGGCCCTGGCGGTGGACGGCGTGGACTTCTGCGTCATCTACGGACCCGAGTACGACATGTGGCCGGCCGGCATCGACCCGGAGCTGCAAGCGGCCATGACCCGGGCCTACAACCGCTGGGGAGCCGACATGCGCGAGGCGTCGGGAGGCCGGGTGGTCACCTCCGGTCCGATCCCACTAAATGACGTGAGCCGGGCCATCGAAGAGATCCGGTACGCCCACGACGAGCTGGGCATCCGCTGCTTCTGGACCCGACCCAATCACACCAATCACCGCGAGCTGGGCGATCGCTACTACGACCCCGTGTACGAGCTCCTCCAGGACCTCGACTGCGCCTTCGCCACCCACGAGTTCATGGGCCTCAACGCCCAGACCGAGGGCGTCGACCGCTTCCGCACGTTCACCGAGTGGCACACCGTCGTGCATGCCCACGAGGCCCAGAACGCGTGCCTGTCCATGATCGTGCAGGGCGTGTTCGAGCGCTTCCCCCAGCTGCGCTGCGCCTACATGGAAGCCGGCTGTGGCTGGCTGCCCTCGTGGCTGCACCGCATCGACGAGCACCTCGAGATGGCCGGCGCGGCCGAGTTCCCCGACCTCACGATGACGGCCACCGAGTACTTCACCCGCAACTGCTGGATCAGCACCGAGTGCGAGGACCCGTTCGTGGCCGACGTCATCCGGTGGCTGGGCGACGACAAGATCCTCTGGGAGAGCGACTTCCCGCACCCCGACTCGAAATTCCCCCACGCGGTGCAGTACTTCCTGGACCTGGAGCCCGACCTCATCACCGCCGAGAGCAAGCGCAAGATCATGTGGGACAACGCGGTCGACTTCTACCGCTTCCCCGACGGCTACCTCCCCACCGACTTCACCGAGGCGACCGAGCTCGTCGCCGGCTGACGTGGCCGACTTCCGCCGCCCCCACGAGAGCGTCGACTACCGGCGCCTCACCGGTCGACTGCCGCCGCCACCCGAGTACCTCCACACCGCTTACCTGGCCGACCCCGAGACCATCGCCGCCACCCAGCTGGAACGGGTCCGGGGACGGGCGCACGCCGCCTTCGAGGTGCCCTTCTTCCGCCGCCGATGGGAGGCCGCCGGGTTCCATCCCCGCGAGCTGGGGTCGCTCGACGATCTGGCCGCCGTTCCCACCTACACCGTGGACGACATCCGTGCCTCCATCGACGCCCATCCCCCGTACGGCGACTACCAGGGTGTCTCGGTCGAACAGGCCCGCGACCAACCGATGCGGATCTACATGTCGGGCGGCACCACCGGGCGGTCTCGGCCCACCCTGTACACGGCCTGGGACCGTGAAGCCGGCGCCATCCTCACCGCCCGGGCGTTGTACATGCAGGGCATCCGCCCGGGAGATGTGGTGCTCAACGCCTGGGCCTACTCCACCCACAACGGCGCCCACGCCATGGACGAGGCGCTGTACCGCTGGCTCAACTGCGTGGTGATCAGCACCGGCACCGGCAACGTCACCCCCACCCGCAAGCAGGTGGAGCTGGCCGTCGAGTACGGCGCGTCGGCCATCCTGACCACCGGCGACTACCTGCTGCACCTGGCCGACACTGCCGTCGAGATGGGTCTCGACCCCCGCACCGACCTCCGACTCACCGCCCTACCCAACATCGGCGACAAGGAACGCCTGCACGCCGTGTTCGGCGCACCGGTGTACGACTCGTACGGCTTCCACGAGGTGCAGTGGGTGGCCATCGAGTGCCCGGCCGGCGACGGACTGCACATCTTCGAGGACGCGTTCATCGTCGAGGTACTCGACGTCGAGACGGGACAACCACTCCCCGACGGCCAGCAGGGCACGGTCTGCGTCACCGAGATCTACAAGACCGGCAGTCCCCAGTTCCGGTACAACATCATGGACCTGTCCTCGCGCTACCCGCCCGGCCAGTGCGCCTGCGGCAGCTGGTTGCGCAAGATGGCACCCTTCGCCGGCCGTGGCGACAACATGGTCAAGCTGCGGGGAGTCAACATCTGGCCCGAGGCATTGGGAGAGGTCGTCACCGAACTGGACGGCGTCACCGACGACTACTTCGTGGTGGCGTCGCGCGACGGGCACCGCGACGAGATGACGATCAGCGTGGTCAGCGACCGCCCCCCCGATCAGTTCGACGACCTGGCCGCCACGGTGGAGGCCCGACTCCACCAGGCGACGGGTGTTCGCATCGGCGTCGAGGTGGTCGGGCCAGGGCGGCTGGACCACCTCACGGGGTTCGGGACGGCGGCCAAGCTGATCCGCTTCCGGGACGACCGATGATCGACTACTGGTGCAACGCCTTCACTCCGGACCGGGCCCCGCTCTGGTCGTCCGTGATCTCCGACGGCGCACTGGCCATCCGCACCGCCGGCGACAGCAACGACGACGGCTTCACCACCATCGACCGCATGGCCGCCCGCATGGACCGACTCGGAGTCGTCACCCTCATCCTGCCGGTGTGTGACCTGGTCACCGATGCTCCCCTCACCGACTTCGCCCACTACGCTCTACGCCCCCACGAGATCGAGGGCATGTCGACGGTGCACCCGCGCCACTTCCGGGGCATGTACAGCGTCGACCCCACCGCCGGCGTCGGCGATGTCGATCGGGCCGCCGCCGCCCTCGACCAGGACTGGTGCGTGGCCCTGCACACCCACACCCACAGCTGGGGGCTGGGATTCGACCATGTCGCGTACACCCCGTACTACGCGCTGTGCCGGGATCGATCGGTCCCCTTCGTGATGCAGGCCGGCCGGTCGGGCGGCCACTTCGACCACGCAGCCGGACACCCGTCGGCCATCGCCACGCCGGCCCGCACCTTCCCCGACGTGGTGTTCGTGCTCTCCCACACCGGCGCCCCCTGGGTCGACGAGGCGCTCGCCGCCGCCCTCGAACACCCGAACGTCACCGTGGGGACGGCGACCCACCCCCCTCGCCGGTGGGGGTCGGCACTGCTCGAGTTCATCGCCGACCAGGGGTGCGATCGCTGCCTGTTCGGCACCGGCTTCCCGCTGACCGGACACCAGCGATCGCTGACACAACTCGACGACCTGCATCTCGGCGAGGACGTGCGCCACCAACTGCTCGAGGGCAACGCCCGTCGGATCTTCTCCCGTCTCGCTCACACTCCAGGAGGCTGACATGGTCGGCACCACCTACAGCGTCCAGCCCATGCCACCCGATCCGGCCAGCACCGACTACTTCGATGCGCCTCCGCTGCGGATCGGCGTGGAGTACCGCAAGGTCGACCCCGAAGCGCTGGCCGCCACCTACGGCGACAACGCAGCCGACATGGCCGAGATCGACGCCCACTCCCCCGAGGGAGGCTTCACCGACGAGGGAGTGTCGATCCACGTGATCGATCCCGGCGACGCCCACGAGTACCTGCGCTTCGACGTGTTCGTGGACGAGCCGCACTACCACTACGTGCACAAGGGCGACGGCACCAACACCGTGGTCGAGTTCGACGAACCCGCGCTCGGACCGATGATGCCCTGGATGCTGGATCAGCTGCGGGACCGGCTGCCCTCGATGCTGCGCCGGGCCGGTGCCGCCGCGCTGGCCGAGCAGGTGACCCCCGACGTGGGGGCGCAAGTCGCGGCGCGGGTCGAGGAGACGCTGCGGTCGATCGGTGAGCTGGCGTGACCGTGTTGGCCGAGCCGATCACGCCGACCATCGGTGCCCGGGTCACCGGTCTGGATCTGCGCCAGCCCGACGATGCCGACATCGAAGGCGTACTCGAAGCCATCCTCGAGCACCAGGTGCTGTGCCTGCCCGACCAGCACCTCGACCCCGAATCCCAACTGGCCTTCGCCCGTCGGCTCGGAGCCATCGACGTGGCTGCCTTCGGACCCAAGCATCCCGACAACCCCGAGATGACCGTCCTCGACCAGACCGCACCGCGGGGCCAGGGCGCCGACGCCTGGCACACCGACAACACCTACCTGGCCGTGCCGCCCGCGTACACCATCCTCCAGGCCGTGCAGCTGCCACCGCTCGGCGGTGACACCTGCTACGCCGACATGTACGGCGCGTGGGATGCCCTTTCGGCACCGCTGCGCGCGCTGCTCGACGGCCTGACCGCGACCCACGACCTCACCAAGACGCTGCGCCAGGCCATCGCCGACGGCAACAGCGACGCCGACCTCGGGGCCATGCAGGCCGCCTTCCCCCCGGTGCACCACCCGGTCGCCCGCACCCATCCCGAGACCGGCCGCCGAGCGCTCTTCGTGAACGGCAACTTCACCACCGCCATCGACGGGCTGACCCCGACGGAGAGCCGGGCCGTGCTCCCCCTGCTGCTCAACCACGTCGGCTCGCCACCGTTCCAGTTCCGCCATCGGTGGTCGGACGGCGACCTGCTGCTGTGGGACAACCGCTGTGTGCAGCACTATGCGGTGCCGGACTACACCGACCGACGGATCATGCACCGGCTCACCATCGCCGGCGATGTGCCTCGCTGACCCGGTCGCGACCGCGAACCCCTACGATCTGCGGCCATGGCCCCGCTGTGGAGTCCCACCCGTCAGCGGGTGGAGGCCACCAACCTCGACCGATTCCGCCGCACCGTGTCGGCCGAGACCGGTCTGCCCCTCGAGAGCTACGAGGATCTGCACGCCTGGTCGGTGACCCAGCCCGCCGCGTTCTGGCGGGCCGCCTGGGAGCATCTCGGGATCATCGGCCGAGCGGGTCCGATCACCCTCGCCCCAGGGGAGGAGTTGCGCGACACCCGGTTCTTCCCGGACGCCGAACTCAACTTCGCCGAGAACCTGCTGGCCGGAGCACCCGACGATCCAGTGATCTTCTTCGCCGGCGAGTCGGGTGCCCGTCGCACCCTCACCCGCGCCGACCTGGCGAACCAGGTGGCCGGTCTGGCCGCGGCCATGCGGGCCGAGGGTGTCGGACCCGGCGACCGCGTGGCGGCCTGGATGCCCAACATCCCCGAGACCTACGCCATCATGCTGGCCGCGGCATCGATCGGCGCCGTGTTCTCGTCGACCTCACCCGACTTCGGGGCCAACGGGGTGGTCGATCGGTTCGGCCAGATCGAACCCTGCCTCCTGTTCGCGACCGACGGCTACCGCTACGGGGGCGCGGTACACGACTGCACCCACCGGCTGGCCGAGATCCGCTCCCGCCTCCCCACCCTCGAACGGGTGGTGGTCATCAGCTTCGAACCACCCGACGACCCGCTCCCCCTCGACGCCATCCCCGATGCCATCGGCCTGGACGATTGGCTGGCACCGGTGGGCCGGCCGGAGCTGGTGTTCCCACCGTTGCCCTTCGATCATCCGCTGTACATCCTGTACTCATCGGGCACCACTGGGGCCCCGAAGTGCATCGTGCATCGGGCCGGGGGAATCCTGGTGAAGCATGCGGTGGAACATCGGCTGCACTGCGACGTACACCCCGGCGACCGGGTGTTCTACTTCACCACCGCCGGTTGGATGATGTGGAACTGGCTGGCCTCGGCGCTGGGCGCCGGCGCGGCCATCGTGGTGTACGACGGCTCACCCTTCCATCCCGACGGCGATGCCCTGTTCGATCTGGTCGACGAGCTCGACATCACCCTGATGGGCGTCTCGGCCAAGTTCATCGATGCCCTCCGCAAGGAGCACCGCGAGCCCGCCGCCACCCACCGCCTCGATTCGCTGCGC
>Ga0224505_10001336_pt1 | contig 15711 bp, 10 predicted proteins | sample SF_Jan12_sed_USG_FD_169102 | JGI IMG/M metagenome (GOLD analysis project Ga0224505, IMG submission 169102) | Sediment microbial communities from San Francisco Bay, California, United States - SF_Jan12_sed_USGS_4_1 | ecosystem: Environmental > Aquatic > Marine > Sediment | place: USA: California... | reverse complement strand
AGATCCGGATATCTCTCTTCCTCAACTCTACGACTCTATTATCGTCACCATGGACCCGTCATCGTACGGGATATGGAAGGCTGAGGGAGTGTTCCTCGGATTCTCGCTCGACAAGAATCTCTCCGGAGCGCATATTCTCATAAGTGATCAGGAGACGACACTGTGGATCGCTGCTGGGGATGTGAAGTCGTTTTACACCCGGGGGAACCGGGTTCCGGGACCAGCTCTTGAAGAGCACCTTGCATCGGGAACCGTTCCATTCAACTCGGGGCTGGTTATCTCGGCCACCGGTGCAGATACGCTCGTTGCCGTCAATGACATCGATGCGCTTCAGAGACCAAATCGGAAGAACCTGAAATGGAGCGGTCTGGCAATCGGCGCCCTGATTGATGCGGTCATCATTGTTGGTGTGGCTGCACAGGGCGGGGTCAGGGTCTTTGGCCACTAGGAACGGGGCCTCACAATTTCACCCCACTGGGGCCAGATTCTCATCACTGGGTCTCCCCCCTTGCAATATTGAGAAACCCGGGCGTGCCTCCCTTCCGGAATGGGCTTGTTTAGACCCCTTTGCCCTCTCCTCCCCGGCACAGGTCTTGTGTCTTTTTCTTGCACTATCTTCGCGGCTTCGCGGGAATACCCGCCTTGCCCCCTCACACACTGAAGAGACCTCGCCATGAAGAAACTCCTTTGCCTCCTGATCCTATCGATGACGAGCCTGACGATCGTCCGGGCCCAGCAGGATGCGGTCAGTGATACAGAGAACAAATTCTACAAAGATGAAATGACCCGTCGTCATGCTATGATGAAAGGTCTGACCGAGACCCTGGTCGACGAGAATATCGACATCACCTACTATAAGCTTGACCTCACGATCACGACCTCACCGAACTACCTCCGGGGCACCGTCACTGTACAGGGAAAGTGCCTGGGCGCCGGCCTGGAGGCAGTCACCCTGAACCTGATGAATCCCCTGACGGTGAATGCTGTTGTCATGGACGGATTGGAAACCCCCTTCCTTCAGGGGGATGAGACAATTGACATCACCCTCGACCGACCGTACCTGGCCGGAGAATTGTTCTCGATGGAGATTTACTACCAGGGTGTTCCGGGAAGCTCCGGTTTCGGGAGTTTCGAGTTCTCCTCTCACGGTGGGGTCCCCTGGATCTGGACTCTCAGCGAACCATACGGGGCAAAGGACTGGTGGCCATGCAAAGACCATCCGACTGACAAGGCAGATTCGGTCGATATCTGGATCACCTGCAGGAGCGACCTGAAAGCGGGATCGAACGGCGTTCTGACCGGGGTGGTTGACAACGGTGATGGAACGAAAACCTGGAAATGGGCTGAGCGTTATCCGATTACGACCTATCTGGTTTCCGTCACGATCTCTGACTTCGCGGAGTTTTCTGACTGGTTCCACTACTCACCTACCGATTCGATGGAGATCCTGAACTACGTGCTTCCGGAGAACCTTTCTACTGCTCAGGTAAGCCTCGGCAAAACGGTTGACATGCTTGAAATTTTCTCGGAAATGTTCGGCATGTACCCGTTCATCGAAGAGAAATATGGTCATTGCGACTTCGGCTGGGGAGGGGCAATGGAACATCAGACAATGACATCCACCGGTACCTATAGTGAGCCGATCATCGCACACGAACTTGCCCATCAGTGGTTTGGCGATCTGATCACCTGTGCCAACTGGCCGAACATCTGGATGAATGAGGGGTTTGCCACCTATAGTGAGGCCCTCTACTATGAAGAGATGTATGGATCCTCCGGTTACTGGAGTGAGATCCTGTCGAATCTTTCCTACGCGAAAACGGCGAATGGCAGCATCTACCGCGCTGACACATCCAGTGACTGGAGCATCTTCAACTCGGCGCTTGTTTACAGCAAAGGGGCATCAGTCCTGCATATGCTGAGACATGTTCTGGGGGATTCGGTGTTCTTCGATGTGATGTTCGCCTACGCCTCAGATCCGGCATTCCGGTACGGGGTCGCCACCACGGAGAACTTTCAGCTCGTCGCTGAAACCGTGTCCGGCCGGGAGCTGGGCTATTTCTTCGATCAATGGATCTATGGAGAGCGATTCCCGCACTACTACTACTGGTGGTACAGTTCGGAAACCGAGAGCGGACACACGGTGACGGTCGGCATTGATCAGACCACCGGGACTACCACCCCCGCGTTCTTCAGAATGCCTGTCGATCTCGGGGTTTCGGGTAATGGATGGGATACCACTGTTGTGGTTGATCATTCCTTTGACGGTCAGATATTTACGTTTCTCGTTCCCGGCGAACCAACAGACCTTGAGCTGGATCCTGAGACCTGGATTCTCCGTGACGTATCCAGAATCGCCGTTGCTGTGCAGGATAACCCCGGCGTCCCGACAACGTTTGCCCTCGAACAGAACTATCCGAATCCATTCAACGCGGTAACAAGAATCGAGTATCATGTTCCGGTTTCTGCCTTCGTGCAGTTGAAGGTGCTCGATATCCTGGGAAGAGAGGTCAGCGTGCTGGTCGACCGGCCGGTTGAGGCGGGAGAGCATGTTGCATGGTTTGACGGGAAGAGCCTTGCGAGCGGCATCTACTATTATCTGTTCCGGGCGGACGATTTCGTTCAGGTAAGAAAGGCAGTGCTCCTGAAATAGGGTGATTGACCCAACAAGAACCGCGCGAGCAAACATCACGGGGCCGGGATGTTACCCGGCCCCGGAATGGATCCTTCTTTGCTGCTCCAGCTGTATGGTTTTTCACCGGTGCGAAGAAGGATGATCCAGCCCAACTCCACGGGTTTTTGTCCTGTTAGTCGTGCTCAATGGATGGCACCGCCCCCTGGAAACCGGAATATCGAATGAGAGTCGACTACTTCATCAGCATCATCTTGCCAGTCTGCACAACACTTCCCGTCGTAAGCCGGTACAGGTAGATACCGCTCGCGGCCTGAGCGCCGCTTCCGTTCCGCCCTTCCCAGATCACACTCCTGAAACCGGCGGTCTGGTACTCGTCCACCAGCGTCGCCACTTCCTCGCCGAGCATCGAGTAGATCTTCAATGACACCGGACCGTCATGGCTGAGTCCGTAGCTGATGGTTGTTGAAGGATTGAACGGATTTGGATAGTTGTCCATCAGAACAGTCTGCGCAGGGATCTCTGAAGATGAAAACACAGAGACGGAGGGATCCATGCCGAATTCTTCAACAATCCACGCTTCCATCTCTCTCCGGAGCGATGAATCGCAGGCGACGACCATTGGATCGAAACACCCCGCCGGTGTCACGAGGCTTACCGTGTGCTCGCCCCCGCCCTGGTTCCTCAGCTTGAATTTTGCTTTTGAATTCCCGGAACCGTTTGTTTCGAGCGTAGTCTCATAGTCGGTGCCGTCCACGTTGATGACGACCGTCTCTCCTACATACTGCACGGACCCGGAAACCAGAATACGGGCAACGAGCGTGTTGGCCCCGATGCAGGCTGACTTGAAGTCTGACACTACCTCGCACGGGATCCCGCCGCCCGATGTTTCAACCGGTGTGCTGTAGATCGACTGGCCGATGGTACTTACATAGAGGGCAGATCCGTCAGACGAAAACCGGAGGTCGTCCAGCGTGATTGGTGGAAGGTCTCCCTGGAAATCATCCCATGTGCTCCCGTCATCCTCACTGATCATCACTTCATCTCCCCAGGTAACAACGGCGGCGATTCCCGCATCCACCCTGCTGAACTCCACATTCTTGCATGAAACACCGCTCACCACCTGTGTCCAGTTCGCCCCGCCATCGTCCGTTCGGTAGATACCGAGGTCATTGGAACAGACCAGCACATCCGGATTGAATGGACTGATGTCGACACAATAGACCCCGTATGCCGATGGAAGGCCGCTATTTGCCGGCAGGAAGGTTGTTCCGCCATCGGTCGATTTCATCACCTGAACGTCACCGGACGCATAGACCGTCCCGCTGTTCACCGGATCAACGGCGATATCGGTGTAGGTGAACTGGCCGCCATCCAGAGGTGCCCAGCTGTCACCGAAGTCGGTCGACTTGAGGATCTGGTCCGGGGCAACAGAGCTGACCGTGGCAAAATAGAACACGCCGCTGTTCAGCGGATCGCTCTTCATCGCGGCCGGGATTCCTCCACCTGTCGAGAAGTTGTCCCAGACATTTCTGGAGGTCGCGCCGTAGTCCGTGCTCCGCTCAATGATCGACTGGCCCAGCGCGTTGCCAACTCCGGTCAGCAGCAGTTCGGGCATCTCAGGATCGATGCCCAGCGCATGTGATTCGATGCCGATAAACCCGGGGCTGGTATAGTCGACCCACTCGCCCGTATGGGAATCATACCGGAGATTCCCGTAGTATGTCCCTGCATAGATATGCTCCACCTCTCCCTCGAGCAGGACCTCGAGCGAGCTTACGTAGTTCAGAGGCAGGGAGAAGTCCTCCCAGAGCTGGCCGCCATTGCTCGTTCCTACAGCCCTGGTGTCGCTGGTGGCCTTTGCGATTGCCGGATCGACCGGATTGATCGTCAGCCCCAGCGTGTAAAAGAAGGAGCTTTCCCGGAATGTGGCAGAGGTCCAGCTTGCTCCCCCGTTGCCGGAGTGGAATATCTCATTCACCTCACCGAGGTACATAACATCGGGATCACTCACCGCAAACCTCAGGATCCGGGGATGGTCCCCCACAAAGTCACGGTACGGAAGGTCGACTTCATTCCATGTCGCCCCGCCGTCTTCTGACTCGTAGAATCCTTCAGGATTCACGAAGAAGCCTGTTCCGGCGTAGACCTTGTTCGGGATCGTCGGATGTGTCTCCATCAGGTGCATGCTCGTTCCGTCGAACCCTGTTGAATTCCATGTCGCACCGCCGTCGGTCGATTTCCTCAGGCCGGAAAACGAGGAAGCGTAGATCGTTTCCGTATCGAACGGGTCGAGGGCGATCGTCCGTACAGTCTGCAGATTTCCCGACCCGATGTTGGTCCAGGTCGCACCGCCATCCGTCGTGCGCATGACGGTTCCTTCGAAGTCCTCGTAGTGGCTGACCATGACGTCGTTGTCCAGCGGGTGAACCCTGAGTCCTTTCGAAGGAGCGGTGAGCAGATGTTCGAAACTTGCACCCCCGTCTGTCGTCCGGTATACACCGTTCACGGAGCTGTTCGGGTCATACACGACCATGCCGCCGACATAGTAGGCTCCGGATGTGCTGTCCCCGAATTCGATCGACCAGGTGGAGAAGTCGGCATTGAACGAATAGAGAAGCCCCCAGCTCTCACCTCCGTCAGTGGAATGGAACAAAGCCCCGATGGAGCTTGCCACCAGATGATCGGCATCTGACGGGTCATACTGAATCGCCTCGGGTGATTCTGTTGCAGGACCGATGTTCGTCCAGCTCTGTGCAAAAAGGGATGGTGCGACGAACAAAGTCAGAAGTAATGCAATCCTCATGGTGGATTCCTTTCGTAAGGAGATAACTGAAACAGGACAAGGTACGGGGGAGGAACTTTAATATAGAGAAGGAGTGAGAAAACATCAATACATCGCGCAGTAACGCGTAACATGCCGGAGATCGCACACCCGGGTGTTGTGTTGTGCGCGAAAAATATTGTTCTGAATCAAAACACCGGGGTCCCGGTGAAAGGGTACGCTCAAGGCGCATCTCCTTCCACAGGGACCCGCGGATTTCTCACAGGAACAGCGCTACCGGAGATCGAACCGGTCGAGGTTCATCACTTTGGTCCATGCGGCAATGAAATCGTTCACAAACCCGTTTTGTGAATCCCCGCACGCATAGACTTCGGCGAGAGCCCGCAATTGCGAGTTTGAGCCAAAGATCAGATCGACACGTGTACCAGTCCACCGGAGCTTACCGCCCGTGCGATCGTGACCCTCAAAGATGTCATCCGCTTTGGAGGCGGCTTTCCATGTCGTCTCCATGTCAAGCAGGTTCACGAAGAAATCATTGGTAAGGGTCTCCGGACGATCGGTGAACACGCCATGGCGGGACCGGTCATAGTTCGCGCCCAGGACACGAAGACCACCGATCAGCACCGTCATCTCCGGAGCGGTCAGCGTCAGCAGTTGCGCCTTATCAATCAGCAGTTCCTCCGCCGATACCGTATAGCCAGTCTTGAGGTAATTGCGGAACCCGTCGGCACACGGCTCTAAGACAGCGAACGCGTCGATATCGGTCTGCTCCTGGGTTGCATCGGTCCGCCCGGGCATGAAGGGAACCTGAACATCGTGGCCTGCCTTCTTTGCGGCCGCTTCAATCGCGGCAGATCCTCCCAGCACGATCAGATCGGCCAGTGAGATTGCTGTGCCGTCGGATTTCGATTTATTGAATTCCGACCGGACCGTTTCAAGCGTTTCCAGGACCGATTTCAATTGTGCCGGCTGGTTCACCTCCCAGTCGATCTGTGGCTTAAGGCGGATTCGGGCCCCGTTGGCACCACCGCGCATATCGGAGCCGCGAAATGTGGAAGCTGATGCCCATGCCGTCGAGACCAGTTGTGACACCGAAAGCCCTGACGCGAGGATCTTTTTCTTCAGGGCCGCAATGTCCTGATCAGCCACGAGCTTATGATTGACCGCCGGAACCGGATCCTGCCAGATCAGTTCTTCCTTCGGTACCTCCTCGCCGAGGTATCGGACCCGCGGTCCCATATCGCGATGGGTCAGCTTGAACCAGGCACGGGCGAATGCGTCGGCGAACTCTTCCGGGTTCTTATGGAAACGCCGTGAGATCTTCTCATAGTCAGGATCCATGCGCATTGCGAGATCTGCCGTGGTCATGATCGGCGCATGGCGTTTCGCCGGGTCATGGGCATCGGGAACGTCCGTGGCACCCGCGCCACCCTTCGGTACCCACTGGTGTGCACCGGCTGGACTCTTCGTCAGTTCCCACTCGTAACGGAACAGTGTGTCGAAATAGCCGTTGTCCCATTTCGTCGGCTCCGGGGTCCACGCGCCTTCGATGCCGCTGGTGATCGTATCGGAGCCTTTGCCGGTACCAAAGGTATTCTTCCAGCCAAGCCCCTGCATCTCGATCCCCGCCGCTTCCGGCTCACGCTCAAGATGCGACTCCAGCGCGGCACCGTGACATTTGCCGAATGTGTGTCCACCGGCGACAAGGGCGACAGTTTCTTCATCATTCATTGCCATCCGTCCGAACGTTTCGCGGATGTCGCGGCCCGATGCGACCGGATCCGGATTCCCGTTCGGTCCCTGTGGATTGACATAGATCAATCCCATCTGCACCGCGCCGAGCGGGTTTTCCAGTTCACGGTCACCTTCATAGCGTCTGTCACCCAGCCACTCCGTCTCCGTGCCCCAATAGATATCCTCTTCCGGTTCCCACACATCAACGCGACCCCCGCCGAAGCCAAATGTCTTGAGTCCCATCGACTCCAGTGCACAGTTGCCGGCGAGGATCATCAGATCCGCCCAGGAGATCTTCTTACCATATTTCTGTTTGATCGGCCAGAGCAGCAAGCGTGCCTTGTCGAGGTTGACGTTGTCCGGCCAGCTGTTCAACGGAGCAAAGCGCTGGCTGCCGGTCCCGCCGCCGCCGCGCCCATCGCCAATCCGGTAAGTCCCTGCGCTATGCCAGGCCATACGAATAAAAAGCGGACCATAGTGACCATAATCGGCCGGCCACCAGTCCCGGGAGTCCGTCATCAGGTCATACAGGTCTTTCTTGATGGCACCCAGATCGAGACTCCTGAATTCCTTCGCATAATCAAAATCTTCTCCCATCGGGTTCGAGAGCGCCGAGTGCTGATGCAGGATCTTCAGATTGAGCTGGTTCGGCCACCAGTCCCTGTTCGACCGTCCCCCGCCGGCTGCCTGTTTCTTTGCTCCACCGGTAAATGGACATTCACTCATTTCTTGCCTCCTTTTTGTCGTACAGCCGGACGATGGCGGGTCAGGAATCTTCTCGCCGCCGTCACCTGGCGATTCATCTATTCGGGATTCTGTTTCTTCGGTACTACGGGCCACCACAAGAGCTGCCGGTCGCAACCCGCACGGCCTGAAGGCAGTGTGTACTGGTGAGCTGTTTGACGAGTGTGTGGACGTCAGACCGCAGAGGGGTGGCTTGAAGAACTGTCAGTACTGCAAGAGGAAAATTATCAATTTTTTGCTGAATTGGCAACCGAGGGACAACGCCATCAGCGATAAGAGTGGACAAAAATGAAAAATCCCGGCCAGTCTGTCAGCCGGGATCCCGCCTTCTTCATTCGTGTCCATGTTCTTCTGATTCATCGTTAGTTTGTCCAGCGTCAACCCTTCGAATGAATTCTCGCCGCCCCCATGGGTCCGCGGAGTGCGGTAGTAGGCCTTGGCATTGCCGCCGGGGACCAGCAGGTAATTCATGATTGCATCCCTGGTGGATGCGGTCGCCGACCCGGCGTTCACTCCGCCAACCCTGTATTACGCGACCGGAGGCCGGTATGAATGTGTCGATGGTGTATACCGGATGCCTCGTTCGGGACCCAACCGGAGGATTGGACCTCGGGCCACCGAATCATTTTGTCGTCGTTTCGGAAGACATGGATATTACCATCACACCGGTCAGCGTCAATCCGTGACTCTGCCGGGACCGAGAATCGGGACCCGCCGGGACCCTTGCCGACCATTGCGTCAAATCGTCGGTCGGGAGATCCGGCCTCTCCACAGGCGTCAACTGCCACCAGCGCTCCCTGAAAAGCAGAGTTGATCCCGGCCACCTCCGTTCCACCTCTTTGAGAACGCGCGCTGAGGATGAATCCAGAATGACTCTGACTTCTGTCATCCCCGCTGCAACGGGGGGCACCCCTGGCAACCGAAAGGACTAGTCCCTCTTTCAACCTTCCGGAGTATTGCCCTCCCGGACCACCCTCTCTACCTTATTGGCGATAGAGGAGAGATGCACCATGCCACCCGAAGGGAGAGCCGGACGGACTCCAAAACAAAGAGGACGGAGCCGTCTCTGTATCCTGGATGAGGAGGTGCAGGAACCTGTTCGCCCGGATGTTCTGAACCTCGTCAGATTTGGGAACAGCGACAGCTGTCGCGGCCTGTTGTTTGAACCGGCCATGAACAGTCCGCAGGAACATAAGAAACCATGATTGCGACCAAAGAGAAGAGGAGTGACCCGGGGCCTCCCATATCACGCGAGCGGCCGTTACCTCGCAGTGCGCTTGCCTGTGGTATTCGGGAGCTGGATATCACGCTTATCCGGCCCACGAACTATACCGATGACGGATATCCGATTCAGATGCGAGTCGGCGTTATTCGCAGCAACACCCTGACGCAAATGGGCGCGCTGGCACGAGACATCGTGAACTACCCATTCTTTGCGGATGTGAGTCTCAATGTTCGGTTGATCGATGAGGCTATTCAACGGGTTCCAGCGAAAGAGATCAGACGTCGATCGGCGGAGCCCGGGGTAAAAGCGATTGTAATGCTCGTGGGTGTTCAATCGAATCAATTTCCGCGGGCTCAGGATATAGCATCGTGGTTTCTCCCGGAAGGTATCCCGGTCATCGTGGGCGGCTTTCACGTCAGCGGCATGCTGGCCACGGTTGGCCTCACCCCGAGTCTCAGAGAGGCGATGTGCGCAGGAATAATCCTCGTCGCCGGCGAGGTGGAGGGGCCCCGCCTCCCCGCCATCGTTGAAGATGTGGTCAGAGGAGATACGGAGCCGCTCTATGATTTCCTGAATCCCACTCCTGACCTTTCAAACCTCCCGCTGCCCCGTCTGACGAAAGCGGATCTGAGTGGATTTGCATCACCATACAGTACCATCGACACCGGCCGGGGCTGCGTCTTCAATTGTGATTTTTGCACGATCATCAACGTGCAGGGCCGCACCATGCGCTGCCGGGAGCCTGCTCAGGTAGTCGAGTTTATCCGGCAGAACTACCATGAGTCGGGTATCGTCCACTGTTTCTTCACAGACGACAATCTAGCCCGCAACCCACGCTGGCGGGAACTCTTTTCCGGCCTTATTCGCCTGCGGGAAAAGGAAGGAATCCCGTTCACATTCATGATGCAGAGCGATCTGGCCGCACAGAAGATGCCTCCGGGCGATTTCTTCCCGCTGGCCGCCCGTGCAGGATGCAATCAGGCATTCTTTGGCGTGGAGAGCCTGAATCCTGACAACCTCCGGGCAAAAGCAAAGTTTCAGAATCGGGTATCAGAGTACCGCGACCTCGTGACACAGTTGCATTCACTTGGCATGGCGTGCCACGCCGGGTACATCCTTGGACTGCCGTTTGATACCCCTCCCGGTATCCGGAGGGACATTACAGAGTTGCAGACCATCGGATTTGACTCGGCCTCGTTCTACATTCTCTCTCCCCTTCCCGGATCGAACGATTATCAGCGATGGTGGCGTGAACGCCGATGGATGGAAGCAGACTTCAATACCTATGATTCGGCTCATGTTGCCGTGATGCCGGAACGAATGACGCGGGAGGAGCTGAACAAGGCATATGATTCGGCCTGGAATCAGTTTTATTCCGTCGACCATATGGTCAGCGTACTCCGGGGCTGGCGCTCCGACTGGTCGTCCTACTGGAACCGACTTTTCTTCTTCGCCGCCTATCTGTATGCGTCACGTATCGAAGGGCTTCACCCTATGAACTGCGGTTTCTGGACTGTGCGGCACAGAAACGACCGGCGATCGACCTTCCCGCGGCAAAGCCTTGTTTCGTTCTGGTGGAACCGATTGCGAACCATCGGCAGGCGGTTGTCAGGAATGGTGGCACTCTTCTTTGAACTCGAAGAGGTATGGCTTCGGAGCCGACCGAAGAGCAAGATCGAGGATGCGCTTCACGACATGATTGCTCAGTCGAAACGGGATGTGGTCGACTGGCGTGAACTGAAAGCCCGGGAACTTGCCGTGTTCTACCGAAGGCTCCGCAACGAGATCCCTTCAGTCAAAGCGCCCTCGGTGACGGCCCTGTGGCTCAGGAAGCACAATCCCTTCGCCGGCGCCTATACGAGATCGTACGTCCGGCGCGTCTGGCGGCAGTGGTACCTCCATATCTGGAACCCTGTGAAGTGGATAGAGGTCGTGACATTCGAGTGCGTCAATGGAATCCGGTTCCTCACTCACCTTCTCGCTGAGGGAAAATGAGAGGTCTCGGCTGACAACTGTGAAAGAGAGCTGCGCGATGCAGCAACGCGTGACTGAAAGGGAACGCTGAGCTCATGGAATCCTACCTTTTCTTCAAGGGGATGATCATCGGATTGGTGATCACCATTCCTCCCGGACCAATAGGGGTCATGTGCCTTCGCAGAACGATGGCCGAGGGGCTTCTCCGCGGGTTCGTCATAGGTCTTGGTGCCGCGATCGCTGACACGTTGTTCAGCGCAATCGCTGCATTCGGGCTGACACTTATCGCCGATATCGCCCTTGATCAGTATTTCTGGATTCGCCTTGCGGGAGGGATACTGCTGCTGTTTCTTGGGATACGGACACTCGTCATCAGCCATGAAGCACCAATTCTCCCCTTCAGGGTGAACGCCATGCTGGGTCCGTTCCTCACAGCGCTCGTCCTCGCCTTAACCAATCCACTCACCATCGTTGCGTTTGCCGGCATCTTCACCGTCTTCGGCCTCGGACATGATCTGTCTCTCACGTCCGCTTCCTTGCTTGTCCTCGGCGTATTTGCAGGTTCCTGCCTCTGGTTCCTTACACTCGGGTGGATAGCGATCATTTTTGGACAGCGGCTCCATTCCACCGGGCTCCGGTGGGTCCACAGGATTGCGGGGATCCTGATCATCGTATCGGGGGTTGCTGCCTTCGTCACGCTCTTCCTGCCCGAGTCATCTCTTCACCTGCTGCCTGTCTCGCCGTAACGGGGCCGGGGAGACAGGCAGTTCGAAATACTGCTAACAATTTCATCTTGTCAGGGTTACAATTGGATTACCGCGCCGACCGCGTACTCTATCGCATGCTTTACATCAATATTCGTTTGCCGATCCCCACAATCCGCGCGCCCAGTCCCGGCGCTTATCCGTAAGTTCAGGTGGCCGAGGAGCTGTCCTTGTCATGATATGACCTCCCTTTTCGTGACACCACTGTTACCGTTCCGACAACAGCCCGATTGCGTGCTCAAGCTGATAATCTCTTCCGGCAAGGATATCTGACGCCGTCTGCGGAACGCGAATATCAGGTGCGATTCCATACAATCGGCTCTCCATCGATCCTGAGAACGGCCTCATAATTGACCGCTATCGACTTCCCGCTTACATCTACCATCCCCAAAACACAACGCGAAGACGCCTCATCATTGCGATGAGGCGTCTTTGCTTGTACCGGGGAGACAGGATTCGGTCTTTTACTCATTCGTCGTTGAGGTCCTTAATCAATATGGCAGCGGAACGTTGGGTTCGTTCGTCCACTGCCAGAAGAACGGGCAATGCCAGTACAAGCTGAAATTCTTCAAGCGCCTCTCGATAGCGATCCAGCACCATGTAGAGTCCGCCGAGTTCGAAATGGTGACGCATAACGTGAGGCGCGATGGTGATCGCTTTTTTGAACGCCACCTCTGACTCATCATATCCACCCTCCGGGAGGCCTCCGAGAAAAATGGCCGCGAGCTGGCGTTCAATCCAGCTGACATCTCCGAGTGCCATGTAGAAGGAGCCCATGATGGAATAGGCAACATCATCAGCGTGATTGAGGCTGATACCGCGATCCAGCTCCTGCTTTATGAGATAACAGAGTTTGACCCGCGTCTCGCCCCCTTCGAACATGGCGATGTTCCCAAGGGCCGCGGCCCGCCAGGTATGTCCCTCAGATTTCATGGAATCCGCCTGGATGCAGCGATAGGCAAGTGCTTCAGCCTGACGATAGAGGTCAAGCTTCTCGTCCCGGGGCGAGACATCGGCGACGCAGACATAGACCCGCGCCAGCCTCCACAACACATCTGCGGAATCTGGTGTCGTCATGAGAACGGAATCGTAGATCGCTTGAGCCAGTGGGTAATTAATGCGGGCGAACTCCTCATCCCCTCTATCAACCGAGTAAGGCAGAGATGGCGGGATAACCAGAAACAGAAAGCCAAGGAATATGTTTGTCATGATCAGAATTCCAATCCAGGTTCCCATTCTTCATGATCAGGTAGAGCGTTTGTGAGCCTCGACGAAACACCCTGTTTCTCCCCTTCTGCCGCCGAAGTTCTTACGTTGGTACAAGGTACCAAGCACCAATACAATCAGGAAATAGCCCGGAGGATTGAAAGAGGGACTAGTCCCCTGGAGGGAAAGCGGACAGTCGATCATGACCATCGCGTCGCATGTGCGGAACGGGCCATTTTCGAGGCGTGGGTGCAGCGCTGTGTCCCCGACGCCCATTTCAAAAGGGCCAGGGTTTACAATCGGAGGGGTCCTAAAAAGTCCGATTTGAGATCATTGTCAAGATGAGAGCCACTGGGAGGCCCAGGACAACACGGATTGACCATAGGTTCTCCACGGGGCTAAACTGAAAAACCCCCACCGTTTCCGATGAGGGTTTCTACAGTACAAGTGTGTAGCGGGGACCCACACTTTCGACTTTGCACAACTCGCGAGGGTGTTTGAGTATCAGCTATCCTGAGAAATTGGGAATAAACCACAAGAAGGCATGTCATACGCCTCTGCTCAAACAATCTCCTGTTAACATTTGCGACATTCACTTGACAAGTGCGAATTCATTGCCTACCTTGAAATAGGCTTCGGAACTCATCGACTGGGGAGTATCCTACATGTCTGAAGTTCGCGAATATTCCGATTTCCAATCCCCACCAAGAGAATCTTCCAAATCACTCTTGACGGCCTATGGCTGGGACTGATGCTGTCAGCCAATGGGGCGTTTCCCTCATTCGTACAATCCTCCCAAATGGGTTCAAAGGAGCCATCGCCGTAGCTTCTCTGATCACATTCGCCCATCGACCCGACGTCCACCCTCAATGGAGTTGGCAGCATCCCCTCCCACAAGGAAACACTATTAACTCGATAATTTTTGTTGATGAAGAAACGGGATGGGCCAGTTCCGATGGCGGGAGCTTATTGCGTACCATTGATGGAGGTGCAACTTGGGAAGTTGTCTCACTCCCTGAGAACATCTTTGCTTCTGATGTTCTATTCATTAACAGCGAAATCGGGTGGACGTGTGGACAAGAGTATGAGGGAAACCAAGTCGTCCTTGGAACTACTAATTCCGGAGAAACATGGCATGTCCAACTTGAAGACCCTAGCCAGCCTCTTTCAAGCCTTGTATTCACAAGCAGTCAAAGAGGATGGGTCTGCGGTGGGTCAAATATCTGGCATACATCGGATGGTGGAGCAAGTTGGGAAATTCAGGCTATGTTCCCAGGAAGTTTCGTTTCAAAGATCGTAATGTTTGACTCGCTAAGTGGCATCGGGTCGGGTAATCTCGGAATCCGAACATCAAACGGGGGGCAAACGTGGGAGATTGACAAGGCAATCGTACCGTTATTTGACATGACCTTCGTGACTTCCTCTGACGGCTGGGGGATCTCCGGCAGCAAAGTCTTCCGTACGCAAGATGGGGGAGCAAGTTGGACCACGCAGCTTGATACCTCAGGGACTACTTGGCAGGATATATTCTTCTTGACCAAAACCGATGGTTGGGTTGTTTCCGGGAATTTGAACGCTGGACGAATCGCTCGCACAACAAATGGTGGAGTATCCTGGCTATTCAGCGAGAACCCCTCCTTCCCGTTCCTGAACGGAATCGCGTTCCGCAACGCAAGCTGCGGAATAGCTATCGGCCGTCTCGGGACTATACTTCAGACATCAGATTCTGGATCGAACTGGAATTCCTTGAACACCTATGTGTCACTCGGCTCCCTGCAAGGTATGCACATAATCGACGAAGAGACGGTTTGGATTGTTGGCAGCGGGGGAACGTTGCTTAACTCCACCGATGGCGGAACAAGCTGGGAGAAGAAGGTATCCGGAACTGATGCTTCATTGAGGGATGTTTTTTTCCTCGACGCCAACATCGGATGGGTTGTAGGAGATGAAATCGTCCTACAGACGACGGATGGAGGATTACTTTGGGATACCACCCCGGTTCCCGCAATAAGGTCGTGGCGTGACATTGAATTCTCAAGGTACCCTGTAGGCTGGATCATCGGCGGGGGCTCATCTACCGATGGAAGACTACTCCGTACGACAGACGGGGGAACGAACTGGGAAAAGACCTCCATTTCTTTGCCTGGTGGCGCGAGCGAGGTTCAGTTCACAAGTGACAACATTGGATGGACGCTATCTTGGACAGCTCTTGCCGGTGGAGAACAACAGTTGCAAAAGAGCACTGATGGTGGAGATTCTTGGAAGATAGTCTTATCCTCCAACAATGATACAAGTTTTTATTCGATGAGCTTCGTTGATGATTCTGTGGGGTGGGTATCTAGCTCTGCTCCTCTCATCTATTGCACCACAAACGGAGGTGAATCATGGAAGACGATGTCTGTCCCCTTCCCACTCAGGTCGCTTTTCTTCTTTGATCGAATGCTAGGATGGGGCACTGGTATGAATGGGGAGGTTTACAGAACCTGTGACTCTGGAAACACTTGGGATAGCCAATCTTCCCCACTGGGACATCCAGCGAATGAGATAAAGTTTGTTGATCAGAACACCGGTTGGGTTGTTGGCAACTGGGGGTCAGTCCTCAGAACATCTTCGGGTGGAACAACTGGCATTGACACGCGTAGCCCAC
>Ga0224505_10001335_pt1 | contig 15720 bp, 12 predicted proteins | sample SF_Jan12_sed_USG_FD_169102 | JGI IMG/M metagenome (GOLD analysis project Ga0224505, IMG submission 169102) | Sediment microbial communities from San Francisco Bay, California, United States - SF_Jan12_sed_USGS_4_1 | ecosystem: Environmental > Aquatic > Marine > Sediment | place: USA: California... | reverse complement strand
TGTAGCGCTCGCCGGCGGTCACTAGGCCCGAGACGTACTGCTGCTCGATCTCCTTGACCTCCTTTTCCGCGCGCTCGATCAGACCATGCTTTTCCTTCGGCACGAGCATGTCGTCGATCGCGATCGAAATGCCGGCACGAGTGGCCAGGCGGAAGCCCGACTGCAGCAGCTTGTCGGCGAACACCACCGTCTCCTTCAAGCCGCACTTGCGGAACGAGACGTTGATCAGCTTGCTGATCTCCTTCTTCTTGAGCGCCTTGTTGATGTTGGAGAACGGTAGCCCCTTCGGCAGGATCTCCGACAGCAGCGCACGGCCGACCGTCGTGTCCACCAGCTTGGTGCCTGCCACCCATTCCCCGTCAGCGCCCTTGCTGTACTCGGTGAGCCTGACCGCGATCTTCGCGGTGACTTCGACCTGCGCGTTGTCCAGCGCGCGCTGGACTTCGGCCAGGTCGGAGAAGATCATCCCCTCGCCCTTGCCGTTGATGCGCTCGCGCGTGGCGTAGTACAGGCCCAGCACGACGTCCTGCGACGGGACGATCGAGGGCTCTCCCGAGGCGGGGAACAGCACGTTGTTGGAGGCCAGCATCAGCGCGCGCGCTTCCATCTGCGCCTCGATCGACAACGGCACGTGCACGGCCATCTGGTCGCCGTCAAAGTCGGCGTTGAACGCCGCACAGACCAGCGGATGCAGCTGGATCGCCTTGCCTTCGATCAGCACCGGCTCGAACGCCTGGATGCCCAGGCGGTGCAGTGTCGGCGCTCGGTTCAGCAGGACCGGGTGTTCCTTGATCACCTCTTCGAGGATGTCCCAGACCACCGGGGTGCCGGATTCGACTTCCTTCTTCGCCGCCTTGATGGTCGTGGCGATACCCATCGCCTCGAGGCGCGAGAAGATGAAGGGCTTGAACAGCTCGAGCGCCATCAGCTTGGGCAGGCCGCACTGATGGAGCTTGAGCGTCGGGCCGACCACGATGACCGAGCGGCCTGAATAGTCGACGCGCTTGCCCAGCAGGTTCTGGCGGAAGCGTCCGCTCTTGCCCTTGATCATGTCGGCGAGCGACTTCAGCGCGCGCTTGTTCGCACCGGTCATCGCCTTGCCGCGGCGGCCGTTGTCCAGCAGCGAGTCCACCGCCTCCTGCAGCATGCGCTTCTCGTTGCGCACGATGATCTCGGGCGCCTTCAGCTCGAGCAGCCGCGCGAGGCGGTTGTTGCGGTTGATGACGCGGCGGTACAGGTCGTTCAGGTCGGACGTTGCGAAGCGGCCGCCATCGAGCGGCACCAGCGGACGCAGGTCCGGCGGCAGCACCGGCAGCACGTCCATCACCATCCACTGCGGCTTGATGCCCGACTTCTTGAAGGCCTCCATGACCTTCAGGCGCTTGCTGTTCTTCTTGATCTTCAGCTCACTGCCGGTCATGTCGTTGCGCAGCTTGTCGATCTCGACGTCGAGGTCGATTTCTTCGAGCAGCTTCTTGACGCCCTCGGCACCCATCAGCGCGACGAACTCGTCGCCGTACTCGGTGCGCTTGGCGTCGTAGTCGTCCTCGCTCATGATGCTGAACTTCTTCAGCGGCGTCATGCCCGGATCGACGACGACATAGGCTTCGAAGTACAGCACGCGCTCGATGTCGCGCAGCGTCATGTCGAGCACCAAGCCCAGACGGCTCGGCAGGCTCTTGAGGAACCAGATGTGTGCGCAAGGTGCGGCCAGGTCGATATGGCCCATCCGCTCGCGCCGCACCTTGGTCTGCGTGACCTCGACGCCGCACTTCTCGCAGATCACGCCGCGGTGCTTGAGGCGCTTGTACTTGCCGCACAGGCACTCGTAGTCCTTGATCGGGCCGAAGATCTTGGCGCAGAACAGGCCGTCGCGCTCGGGCTTGAACGTCCGGTAGTTGATGGTCTCGGGCTTCTTCACCTCGCCGAACGACCAGGACCGGATCTTCTCCGGGCTCGCAAGGCCGATCTTGATGGCATCGAAATGCTCATCCGGGGTGAACTGCTTGAAAAGGTCGAGGAGTCCCTTCATGGTGTTTCCTTTGTCTTTCCTTAGTTGCGCTCGAGCTCGATGTCGATGCCGAGCGAACGGATTTCCTTGACCAGCACGTTGAACGACTCGGGCATGCCCGCATCGATCGCGTGCTCACCCTTGACGATGTTCTCGTACACCTTGGTGCGGCCGTTGACGTCATCGGACTTCACGGTCAGCATTTCCTGCAGCACATAGCTCGCACCGTAGGCTTCGAGCGCCCAGACTTCCATTTCACCGAAGCGCTGGCCACCGAACTGCGCCTTGCCGCCCAGCGGCTGCTGCGTGACGAGGCTGTAGGGTCCGGTGGAACGCGCGTGCATCTTGTCGTCCACGAGGTGGTGGAGCTTGAGCACATGCATGTAGCCCACGGTGACGGCGCGCTCGAAGGCCTCGCCGCTGCGCCCGTCGTGCAGCACGCACTGCGTGCGCGTCGCCGTCAGCCCCTTGGCCGATGCGACCTCGTCGGGATAGGCGAGCTTGAGCATCGCCCGAATCTCCTCTTCGGACGCACCATCGAAAACCGGCGTGGCAAAGGGCACGCCCTTGGCCAGGTTGCCAGCCATCTCGACCACGTCGTCGTCGGACAGGCGCTCGAGCGGCTCCGTCTTGCCGCCGGACTCGTTGTACAAGTTCTCGAAGAACTTGCGCAGCTCAGCCGCCTTGGCCTCCTGCTGGAGCATATCGCCAATGCGCTGGCCGATGCCCTTGGCTGCCCAGCCCAAGTGGACTTCGAGCACCTGTCCGACGTTCATGCGCGAGGGCACACCCAGCGGATTGAGCACGATGTCCACCGGCGTGCCGTCGGCCATATAGGGCATGTCTTCGACCGGCACGATCTTGGAGACCACGCCCTTGTTGCCGTGACGGCCGGCCATCTTGTCGCCAGGCTGCAGGCGGCGCTTGACGGCCAGGTAGACCTTGACCATCTTCAGCACGCCGGCAGGCAACTCGTCGCCCTGCGTGAGCTTCTTGCGTTTCTCCTCGAAGGCGAGGTCGAAGCTGTGGCGCTTCTGCTCGAGCGAGTTCTTGATGCTCTCGAGCTGGTTGGCCAGGTCCTCGTCAGCCGGCCGGATGTCGAACCAGTGGTACTTCTCGACGCTCGCCAGGTAGTCCTTGGTGATCGTCGTGCCCTTGGCGATCTTCTGCGGCCCGCCGTTGGCGGCCTTGCCGGTGAGCAGCTTGGCGATGCGGTCGAAGGCGTCGGCCTCGACGATGCGCAGCTGGTCGTTCAGGTCAAGCCGGAAGCGCTTGAGCTCGTCGTCGATGATCTGCTGGGCGCGCTTGTCGCGCACGATGCCCTCGCGGGTGAACACCTGCACGTCGATCACCGTGCCCATCGTGCCCTGCTCGACACGCAGCGAGGTGTCCTTCACGTCGGAGGCCTTCTCGCCGAAGATCGCACGCAGCAGCTTTTCTTCCGGCGTCAGCGTGGTCTCGCCCTTGGGCGTGACCTTGCCCACCAGCACGTCGCCCGGCTGCACCTCGGCACCGATGTAGACGATGCCGCTCTCGTCCAGCCGCGCGAGCTGTTGCTCGGACAGGTTCGGGATGTCGCGCGTGATTTCCTCGGCACCGAGCTTGGTGTCGCGCGCCATCACGACGAGCTCCTCGATGTGGATCGAGGTGTAGCGGTCTTCGGCCACCACGCGCTCGCTGATGAGGATCGAGTCCTCGAAGTTGTAGCCGTTCCACGGCATGAACGCGACCAGCATGTTCTGGCCGAGCGCGAGCTCGCCCAGGTCGGTCGAAGCGCCGTCCGCGATCACGTCCCGGGCGCCCACCTTGTCACCACGCTTGACGATCGGGCGCTGGTGGATGTTGGTGTTCTGGTTGCTGCGCTGGTACTTGATCAGGTTGTAGATGTCCACGCCGACTTCGCCGGCCACCGTCTCGTTGTCGTTGACTCGGATCACGATGCGGTTGGTGTCGACGTAGTCGACCACGCCACCGCGTCGTGCCGTGACGACCGTGCCCGAGTCGATCGCAGCCACGCGCTCGACGCCGGTGCCGACGAAGGCCTTCTCGGGACGCAGGGTCGGGACCGCCTGGCGTTGCATGTTGGCGCCCATCAGCGCGCGGTTGGCGTCGTCGTGCTCGAGGAAGGGCACGAGCGAAGCCGCGACCGACACGATCTGCGCCGGCGCCACGTCCATGTACTGCACGCGCTCGGGGCTGAGCAGCACCGATTCGCCCTTCTCGCGGGCCGACACGAGCTCGTCGACCAGCCGGCCATCCTTGTCCAGGCTCGCATTGGCCTGGGCAATGACGTACTTGCCTTCCTGGATCGCCGACAGGTAGTCGATCTGGTTGGTGACCTTGCCGTCGACCACGCGCCGGTACGGCGTCTCGAGGAAGCCGTACTCGTTGAGCTGCGCATACAGCGCCAGCGAATTGATCAGGCCGATGTTCGGACCTTCCGGCGTCTCGATCGGGCAGACGCGACCGTAGTGCGTCGGATGCACATCGCGCACCTCGAAGCCGGCGCGCTCGCGCGTCAGACCGCCTGGGCCCAGGGCCGAGACGCGACGCTTGTGCGTGATCTCGGACAGCGGGTTGGTCTGGTCCATGAACTGTGACAGCTGCGACGCGCCGAAGAACTCCTTCAGGGCTGCGGAGATCGGCTTGGAGTTGATCAGGTCGTGCGGCATCAGCGCTTCGGTCTCGGCCTGACCGAGGCGCTCCTTGACGGCCTTCTCGATCCTCGCGAGACCCGAGCGGTACTGGTTCTCCGCCAGCTCGCCCACGCAGCGCACGCGGCGGTTGCCCAGGTGGTCGATGTCGTCGACCTCGCCGCGGCCGTTGCGCAGTTCGACCAGAATCTTGACGACGTCGAGGATGTCCTCGTTGGAGAGCGTCATCGCGCCCTCGGCCGAATCGCGGCCGACGCGGGCGTTGAACTTCATGCGCCCCACGCGCGACAGGTCGTAGGTGTCCGGGTTGTAGAACAGGCGGCCGAACAGGGCCTGGACCGCGTCCTCGGTCGGCGGTTCGCCAGGGCGCATCATGCGGTAGATGGCCACGCGCGCCGCCAGTTCGTCGGCCGTCTCATCCGACGCGAGCGTCTGGCTGATGTAGCCGCCCTCGTCGAGCTCGTTGGTGTAGATGCACGAGAGCTCCTTGATGCCCGCGGCGCGCAGCTTCTTGAGCAGCGGCTCGGTGAGCTCGTCGTTGGCCTTGGCCACGATCTCGCCGGTCTCGGCATCGACCATGTTCGTGGCCACGATGCGCCCGATCAGGAAGTCCTCCGGCACGGTGATGAAGGTCGTGCCGGTCTGCTCGAGCTGGCGCACGTGCTTGGCGGTGATGCGCTTGTCCTTCTCGACCACGACGCTGCCGCTCTTGTCGGTGATGTCGAATCGCGCGACCTCGCCCTTGAGGCGCTCGGGCACGAACTCCATCTGCGCGCCCGCGTCCATCAGGCGGAACTGGTCGCTGACGAAGAAGTGCGCCAGGATCTGCTCGGGCTTCAGGCCGATGGCCTTGAGCAGGATCGTCACCGGCATCTTGCGGCGGCGGTCGACGCGGAAGTACAGGATGTCCTTCGGGTCGAACTCGAAGTCCAGCCACGAGCCGCGGTACGGGATGATGCGTGCGGAGAACAGCAGCTTGCCCGAGCTGTGCGTCTTGCCCTTGTCGTGCTCGAAGAACACGCCCGGCGAGCGGTGCAGCTGGCTCACGATCACGCGCTCGGTGCCGTTGACGATGAACGAACCGTAGTCCGTCATGAGCGGCACTTCGCCCATGTAGACCTCCTGCTCCTTGATCTCCTTGACCGTCTTGGCCTGCACCGCCTCGCGGTCGTAGATGATCATCTGCAGCTTGGCGCGCACGGCCGCCGAGTACGTCAGGCCGCGCTGCTGGCACTCCCGCGTGTCGAACGCGGGCTTGGCCATGTTGTATTCGATGAACTTCATCTCCACGTACCCGTTGTGCGACACGATCGGGAAGGCGGAGAGGAAGGCCGCTTGCAGCCCCTCGGGCTTGCGTTTCGCCGGCGGCACGTCCTTCTGCAGGAAGGCGACGTAACTGTCCTGCTGCATCGTCAGCAGGTAGGGGACGTCGAGAACGCTGTCGCGCGTGCCGAAACTCTTGCGGATGCGTTTGCGCTCGGTGTAGCTGTAGGTCGAGGAGGATGCTTGCGCCATTGACGGACACTCCGTGGTCGAGGTCGCCGCCCTGCCCAAGGACTGCGACCTGCCGCGACTGGACTCGGGCGATGAACCCGTTGGCTCGGTGGCTGGCCCCTACCAGCCGCTGGCGGACAACCGAGGCCTTGCACCTCAGTCCGACCAAGCCTGCTTCCTGCAGTCGGATCAGGAAACACTTGCAAGCACCGCACGCGATGCTTGCAGGTGCCCCAGGCAGCCTGGGGTCCCGCGCGCGTCGCGCTTACTTCACTTCGGCCTTGGCGCCAGCGTCCACCAGCTTCTTCAGCGCGGCCTCGGCGTCGGCCTTGGGAATGGCTTCCTTGACGGGCTTGGGCGCGCCGTCGACCAGGTCCTTGGCTTCCTTCAGACCCAGGCCGGTGAGTTCTCGCACCGCCTTGATCACGCCGACCTTGTTCGCGCCGGCCTCGAGCAGCACCACGGTGAACTCGGTCTTCTCTTCCACCGCGGCGGCGGCACCGCCGCCAGCGCCACCGGCGGCCGGTGCAGCCATCGAAGCGGCGGACACGCCGAACTTCTCTTCGATCGCCTTGACCAGGTCATTGAGTTCCATCACCGACATGCCGTCCAGGGCGGTCAGGAATGCGTCTTTGTCGAATGCCATTTGGGGTTCCTCGAAACAGTGAATTGATGTATTGAATGAAGACTTGTGTTCGCTCAGGCGGCCGGCGCTTCGGCCGCAACCGGTGCGCCTTCGCCGCGCTTGGCGGCCAGCGCGGCCACCACGGCAGCCATGCGCTGTACGGGGCTCATCAGCAGGCCGGCGATCTGTGACAGCAAGACTTCCTTGCTGGGGATCGAGGCCAATGCCTTCACACCGTTGGCGTCCAGTGCCTTGCCTGCGTAAGCGCCCGCCTTGATGACGAGCTTGTCGTTGCCCTTGGCAAAGTCGGCGATGACTTTGGCCGCGGCAACGGCGTCTTCGGAAAAACCGTAGATCAGCGGGCCGGACATGGACCCCGCGGCCACCTCGAACGGCGTGCCGGTGACGGCGCGGCGGGCGAGCGTGTTCTTCAGCACGTGAAGATAGACGCCCTTGGCCCGCGCATCGACGCGCAGCTTGTTGAGGTGTTCCACGGTGAGGCCCCGGTACTCGGCCAGCGCCAGCGTCTGCGACCGCGCGACTTGCGCGGCCACGTCCGCCACCACGGCAGCTTTCTCGTTGCGATTGAGACTCAAGGTCTGCTCCTCACACAAATACGTGTCGCGGTTGCCTTGACGCTTCCTTGACACACCCAGCGACCTTGCTGTCTCGAGAACCCTGCGGTTGCCTTCGACAGCGGGGACGCCATCTGCGCTGGCCGGCGACCTTTCGGTCGCTGTTTAGGAGGCCTTCGCCCCACCAGCGGTCTTTGACGGCCTGCGGCCGGTTGCCCGGCCGCAGCCCACCAATCCTTCCTACGCCTGCGCGGCCGAGCCCGACGATGTGATCGTCGACACGTCCACGCGAGCGCCCACGCCCATCGTCGAGCTCACGGCCACCTTCTTCAGGTAGATGCCCTTGCTCGATGACGGCTTGGCCTTGTTCAATGCATCGACCAGCGCGAGCAGGTTGCCCTGCAGCTTGTCGCTCGCGAACGAGCGGCGGCCGATCGTGGCGTGCACGATGCCGGCCTTGTCGACCCGGAACTGCACCTGGCCGGCCTTCGCGTTCCTGACCGCAGTGGCCACGTCCGGCGTCACGGTGCCAACCTTCGGGTTGGGCATCAGCCCGCGCGGCCCCAGCACCTGGCCCAGCGTGCCGACGATGCGCATCGTGTCGGGCGACGCGATCACGACATCGAAGTCCATCTTGCCGGCCTTGATCTCTGCGGCCAGGTCGTCCATGCCGACGATGTCGGCGCCTGCGGCCTTGGCTTCCTCGGCCTTGGGGCCCTGGGCGAAGACCGCGACGCGCTTGGTCTTTCCGGTGCCGTTGGGCATGACGACCGCCCCGCGCACGACCTGGTCGGACTTCTTGGCATCGATGCCCAGCTGAACGGCCACGTCGATCGACTCGTCGAACTTGGCGGTGGCGTACTGCTTGACGAGTTCGAGTGCGTCGCCGATCGGGTAGAGCTTGTTGCTGTCGACCTTGCCGACCAGTGTTTTCTGCTTCTTGGTGAGGTGGGCCATGGTCAGACTCCTTCGACCGTCACGCCCATCGAGCGGGCAGAGCCGGCGATCGTCTTGACCGCTGCGTCGAGGTCGGCGGCGGTCAGGTCCTTCATCTTCGTCTTGGCGATCTCTTCGATCTGCGCGCGCGTGAGCTTGCCCACCTTCTCGATGTGCGGCTTGCCCGAGCCCTTCTCCAGCTTGATCGCCTTCTTGATCAGCACGGTGGCCGGCGGCGTCTTGATGATGAACGAGAAAGACTTGTCCGCGAATGCGGTGATCACCACGGGCAGCATCAATCCAGGCTCGACGCCCTGGGTCTGCGCGTTGAATGCCTTGCAGAACTCCATGATGTTCAAGCCACGCTGACCGAGCGCAGGGCCCACCGGCGGCGAAGGGTTGGCCTTGCCTGCGGGGATCTGCAGCTTGATGAAGCCGACGATCTTCTTTGCCATGATTGGCTCCTATCGAGTTCGAACGCCCTCGGGCTTCACGCCCTCGAGCTCCTCGTCCACTGCGGCCCTGACTGTCGAATCGATCCCGGGGCCGTGGCGGGGTCGATCAAGAAAACCAACACCTTCAGACTTTTTCGACCTGTGCAAAGTCCAGTTCGACCGGCGTCGCCCGGCCGAAGATCGTCACACTGACTCGGACCTTGGACTTTTCGTAGTTCACGTCTTCCACCGAACCGTTGAAGTCGGTGAACGGACCGTCCTTCACGCGCACCAGTTCGCCCACCACCCACTGGACCTTGGGCTTGGGCTTTTCGATGCCTTCCTGCATCTGGTTGACGATCTTCATCACCTCGGCTTCGGAAATCGGTGCCGGGCGATTCTTGGCGCCGCCGACGAAGCCCGTGACCTTGCTCGTGTGCTTGACCAGATGCCAGGTCTCGTCGTCCATCAGCATCTCGACCAGCACGTAGCCCGGGAAGAAACGGCGTTCGGACACCGACTTCTTGCCGTTCTTCAACTCGACCACTTCCTCGGTGGGCACCAGGATGCGGCCGAACTTCGACTGCATGCCGGCGCGGTCGATGCGCTCGCGCAGGTTGCGCTCCACCGCCTTCTCCATGCCCGAGTAGGCGTGGACGACGTACCAGCGCAGGTTCGAGGCTGCGGGTGCCGCTTGGGTCTCGCTCATCGCTTGCTCGCTCATTGCTTCACCGCCTCCAACCAAGGATCAGGTCATACAGCACCCACTCCAGTGTCTTGTCGGTCAGCCACAGGAAAAGCGCCATCACGACGACGAAGGCAAACACGTAGCCCGTCATCTGGAACGACTCCTTGCGTGTCGGCCAGACAACCTTGCCCACTTCGCGCCACGAGTCGCGGCCGAAGGCGATCAGCTGCTTGCCCGGCTCGGCCGTGAAGAAGGTGGCCACCGCGGCCAACAGCAGCAGGAAGAGCGCTCCCCAGCGAACCCAGTCGGCCTGCTTGATCACGTAGAACGCAACGATTGCGCCCACGGCCAGCAAGGCGGCAACGACCAGCTTGGCCTTGTCTGCGCCGGTGGAGATGGTCTCGACTTGTGGGTTGCTTGTGCTCATCTCATTCACGCCGCGCGGGCCGGGGCCTCAGGCGGCAAAGCCCGCTCGCGGTTTTCACCGCTCGCGGGCCATGGTTTTGGAGTGTGTTGTTCTCAGCGGGTGGCAGGGGCAGAGGGTCTCGAACCCCCAACCTTCGGTTTTGGAGACCGACGCTCTGCCAATTGAGCTATGCCCCTAGTGGTCTCGCTGATCACTCCATGATCTTTGCCACGACGCCGGCGCCCACGGTGCGGCCGCCCTCGCGGATCGCAAAGCGCAGGCCCTCTTCCATCGCGATCGGGGCAATGAGCTTGACGGTGATGCTGACGTTGTCGCCAGGCATGACCATCTCCTTGTCCTTGGGCAGCTCCACCGCGCCGGTCACGTCGGTGGTGCGGAAGTAGAACTGCGGACGGTAGTTGTTGAAGAACGGGGTGTGCCGGCCGCCTTCTTCCTTGCTCAGCACGTACACCTCGGCGGTGAAGTGGGTGTGCGGCTTGATGCTGCCGGGCTTGCACAGGACCTGCCCGCGCTCGACTTCCTCGCGCTTGGTGCCGCGCAGCAGGATGCCCACGTTGTCTCCAGCCTGCCCCTGGTCGAGCAGCTTCCTGAACATCTCCACGCCGGTGCAGGTGGTCTTCTGCGTCGCTCGGATGCCCACGATCTCGATTTCCTCGCCCACCTTGATGACGCCGCGCTCCACGCGCCCGGTGACCACGGTGCCGCGACCGCTGATGCTGAAGACGTCTTCGACGGGCATCAGGAACGCACCGTCGATGGCCCGCTTGGGCGTGGGAATGTAGCTGTCCAGCGCGTCGGCCAGCCGCATGATGGCTTGCTCGCCCATCTCGCCCTTGTCGCCTTCCATCGCCAGCTTGGCGCTGCCCTTGACGATGGGCGTGTCGTCGCCAGGAAACTCGTACTTGGACAGCAGCTCGCGCACTTCCATCTCGACGAGCTCGAGCAGCTCGGCATCGTCGACCATGTCGCACTTGTTCATGAACACGATGATGTAGGGCACCCCCACCTGGCGCGCCAGCAGGATGTGCTCTCGCGTCTGCGGCATCGGGCCGTCGGCGGCCGATACCACCAGGATCGCGCCGTCCATCTGCGCCGCCCCGGTGATCATGTTCTTGATGTAGTCGGCATGCCCCGGGCAGTCGACGTGCGCGTAGTGACGCTTGCTCGTCTCGTACTCGACGTGCGCGGTGTTGATCGTGATGCCGCGCGCCTTCTCCTCGGGCGCCGCATCGATCTGGTCGTACGCCTTGGCCTCGCCGCCAAACTTGGCCGCCAGCACCGAGGTCATCGCCGCCGTCAGCGTCGTCTTGCCATGATCCACGTGCCCAATCGTGCCCACGTTCACGTGCGGCTTGGTCCGTTCAAACTTGCCTTTTGCCATTTCAGTCTCTCCGGAAAAGAACGATGCCAGTGGCGGTTTAAGGTCTCCCTGCATCGCGCGGCCACTGGCAGCCGCGCCCCGAGGCGGGAAGACCGGTCGTGATTACTTGCTGCTGCGCGCCGTGATGATCGCGTCCGCGACGTTCTTCGGCGCCTCGCTGTAGTGCTTGAACTCCATCGTGTACGTGGCGCGTCCTTGCGACATCGAACGCAGCGTGGTCGAGTAGCCGAACATCTCCGACAGCGGGACCTCGGCCTTGATGATCTTGCCGCCGCCGGGCATGTCGTCCATGCCCTGCACCATGCCACGGCGTGAAGACAGATCGCCCATCACGTTGCCGGCGTAGTCCTCCGGCGTCTCCACCTCGACGGCCATCATCGGCTCGAGCAGCACGGGGCTGGCCTTGCGGCACGCGTCCTTGAAGCCCAGCGACGCCGCCATCTTGAACGCGTTCTCGTTCGAGTCGACCTCGTGGTACGAGCCGAAGGTGAGCGTGACCTTGACGTCGACCACCGGGTAGCCCGCCAGCACGCCGTTGGGCAGGGTGTCCTCGACGCCCTTCCTGACGGCCGGAATGAACTCGCGCGGCACCACGCCGCCCTTGATCGCGTCGACAAACTCGAACCCCTTGCCCGGCTCCTGCGGCTCGACGGTGAACACGACGTGGCCGTACTGGCCCTTGCCGCCCGACTGGCGCACGAACTTGCCTTCGACGTCGGTCGCGCTCTTGCGGATCGTCTCGCGGTAGGCCACCTGGGGCTTGCCGACATTGGCTTCCACCCCGAACTCGCGCTTCATGCGGTCGACGATGATCTCGAGGTGCAGCTCGCCCATGCCCGAGATGATGGTCTGGCCACTCTCCTCGTCGGTGCGCAGCCGGAACGACGGATCCTCCGCCGCCAGTCGGCCGAGCGCGACGCCCATCTTCTCCTGGTCGGCCTTGGTCTTGGGCTCCACGGCCTGCGAGATCACGGGCTCAGGGAACACCATCTTCTCGAGCGTGATCACGCTGTCCGGGTCGCACAGCGTCTCGCCGGTGGTCACGTCCTTCAGGCCCACGCAGGCGGCGATGTCGCCGGCCAGGATCTCCTTGATTTCCTCGCGCTGGTTGGCGTGCATCTGCAGGATACGGCCGATGCGCTCTTTCTTGCCACGGATCGGGTTGTAGACCGAGTCGCCACTCTTGAGCACGCCCGAATAGACGCGCACGAAGGTCAGCTGCCCCACATAGGGATCGGTCATCAACTTGAACGCCAGCGCGGCGAACTTCTCGCCGTCCTCGGCCTTGCGAACGACGGGCTTGTCGTCGTCGTCGGTGCCCGGCACCGGCGGGATGTCCACCGGCGAGGGCATGAACTCGATCACCGCGTCGAGCATGCGCTGCACACCCTTGTTCTTGAAGGCGGTGCCGCACAGCATCGGTTGGATCTCGCTGGCGATCGTGCGCGTGCGAATACCGAGCTTGATCTCGGCCTCGGTCAGTTCGCCCGATTCCAGGTACTTGTTCATCAGCTCTTCGCTGGCCTCGGCGGCGGCCTCGACCATGTTCTCGCGCCACTTCTGCGCCTCGGCCAGCAGATCCGCGGGGATGTCGCCGTAGGTGAACTTCATGCCCTGCGAGGCCTCGTCCCAGACGATCGCCTTCATCTTGATCAGGTCGATCACGCCGGTAAAGTTCTCTTCCGCGCCGATGGGAATGACGACCGGCACCGGATTGGCCTTGAGCCGCGCCTTCATCTGGTCGTAGACCTTGAAGAAGTTGGCGCCGGTGCGATCCATCTTGTTGACGAACGCCAGACGCGGCACCTTGTACTTGTTGGCCTGGCGCCAGACGGTCTCGGACTGCGGCTGCACGCCGCCCACGGCGCAGTACACCATGCATGCACCGTCGAGCACGCGCATCGAGCGCTCGACCTCGATCGTGAAGTCCACGTGGCCCGGGGTGTCGATGATGTTGATGCGGTGCTCGGGGAAGGACAGGTCCATGCCCTTCCAGAAGCAGGTGGTCGCGGCCGACGTGATCGTGATGCCGCGCTCCTGCTCCTGCTCCATCCAGTCCATCGTGGCCGCGCCGTCGTGCACCTCGCCGATCTTGTGGTTCACACCCGTGTAGTAGAGGATGCGTTCGGTCGTGGTGGTCTTGCCAGCATCGATGTGCGCGGAGATACCGATGTTGCGGTAGCGCTCGATGGGGGTCTTGCGGGCCATGGTGGGACTCCAAGTACGCGGGCCGCCAGCGGGTCAGTGATAACCCGAGGGCGGCCGAAAGAACGGGGTTTAGAAGCGGAAGTGCGAGAACGCCTTGTTGGCTTCGGCCATGCGATGGACTTCGTCGCGCTTCTTCATTGCGCCGCCGCGGCCCTCGCTGGCCTCGAGCAGCTCGTTGGCAAGACGCGCGGCCATCGACTTCTCGCCGCGCTTGCGCGCCGATTCCTTCAGCCAACGCATGGCCAGCGCGACGCGGCGGATGGGGCGGACTTCCACGGGAACCTGGTAGTTGGCACCACCGACCCGGCGGGACTTGACCTCGACCATCGGCTTGACGTTGTTCAGCGCGGTGAGGAACACCTCCAACGGGTCCTTGCCGGCCTTCTTCTCGACCTGCTCGAGCGCGCCGTAGATGATCGCCTCGGCCACGGCCTTCTTGCCGGACTCCATCACGACGTTCATGAACTTCGACAGATCGACCGAGCCGAACTTCGGATCGGGGAGGATGTCCCGTTTCGGGACTTCGCGACGACGTGGCATGGGAAACTTTCCTTCTGAGGTTTCAGTTGACGCTGGGCTTTCGCTTCACGTCGCGAAGGGCCATCGGGACCCTTCACTTACTCGGCTGGATGCGCCTGGGGCGGGCCCTCAGCCTTCTCGGGGCCCGAAGGCGCTCAGGCCTTCTTGGGGCGCTTGGCGCCGTACTTCGAGCGCGATTGCTTGCGGTCCTTGACACCCTGCAGGTCGAGCGAGCCCCGGACGATGTGGTAGCGCACGCCCGGCAGGTCCTTCACGCGGCCGCCCCGCACGAGCACCACCGAATGCTCCTGCAGGTTGTGGCCTTCGCCACCGATGTAGGAGATGACCTCGAAACCGTTGGTCAGGCGCACCTTGGCCACCTTGCGCAGCGCCGAGTTCGGCTTCTTCGGGGTGGTGGTGTACACGCGCGTGCACACGCCGCGGCGCTGCGGCGAGTTCTGCATCGCCGGCGACTTGGATTTCGTGACTTCGGCCTCACGGCCGTGGCGCACGAGCTGGTTGATGGTGGGCATGATCGGTTGACTTGGTCCCGTTTTTTGAAGTCTGTCCAGGTTCTTCCGGAGAAGCCAAAGCGCTCGACACCCCTGTCACACGGACGGTATCGAGCGCAGCGCCATTCGCCGGAAAGCCCATGATTATATTGAGTGCACCCCCCAGCCGCAAGCTTGATGCCGCCAGTTGAACCACCGCGCCGAGTCCAACTCTTCGTGTGAGCAGTCGCTTACTGCACCGCCTTTGGTGGTGCTCGACACGAACGCAGCCCTCGACTGGCTGCTGTTCGCCGACCCGGCCATGATCGAACTCTCGGCGGCCATCGTCGGCGCACAGGTGCGATGGATCGCCACGGCGGTCATGCGCCGAGAGTTCACCCATGTGCTGGAGCGAGGGCTGGCCGCAGGCCGGGGCGTCGCGCCCACGCTGCTACTGGCCGCCTGGTCGGCCCACTGCGCCGAGGTGCCCGCGCCCCAGGCCAACGCCAAGGGCCTGCGTTGCACCGATGCAAGCGACCAGATGTTCGTCGATCTGGCGTTGGCCAATGGTGCAAGGTGGCTCGTGAGCCGCGACCGCGCGGTTCTCAAGTTGAGGCGGCGCGCCGCGCAGCTGGGGCTGGACATCACGCCACCCGACGACTGGCTGCGCTGAACGAAAAAGGGCGGTCCGTGGACCGCCCTGGGTTCAAGCGCGAACCGAGAACCTACTCGGTCGCCGCTTCACTGCCGGACGACGATGCCGTCTCCGCGTCCACAGCGGCGAGCTGCGCCGCGGCCAGCTCCTCGGCCTCCTGAAGCGCGATCGCGCGGCGCTCGCTCTCGTCCATCTCCTCCTTGACCTTGCGGGCCTGATGGAAGGCCATGCCGGTCCCGGCGGGAATGAGGCGGCCAACGATGACGTTTTCCTTCAGGCCCCTCAACTCGTCGCGCTTGCCCATGATGGCAGCCTCGGTGAGCACGCGGGTGGTCTCCTGGAACGAGGCGGCCGAGATGAAGCTGTCAGTGGACAGCGACGCCTTGGTGATGCCCAGTAGCAGGTCGTTGTAGGTGGCGGGCGTCTTGCCTTCGGCACGCAGCTTGTCGTTGGTGTCGAAGAGCTCCGACCGCTCGACCTGCTCGCCGCCGATGTAGTTGCTGTCGCCCGGGTTGGCGATCTGCACACGGCGCAGCATCTGGCGCACGATCACCTCGATGTGCTTGTCGTTGATCTTCACGCCTTGCAGGCGATAGACGTCCTGCACTTCGTCGACGATGTA
>Ga0224505_10001334_pt1 | contig 15723 bp, 15 predicted proteins | sample SF_Jan12_sed_USG_FD_169102 | JGI IMG/M metagenome (GOLD analysis project Ga0224505, IMG submission 169102) | Sediment microbial communities from San Francisco Bay, California, United States - SF_Jan12_sed_USGS_4_1 | ecosystem: Environmental > Aquatic > Marine > Sediment | place: USA: California... | reverse complement strand
TCGTGCGCAATATACTCAGGCACGGGCTCGTTAGGCCCCAGCGATTTCCAGGCTGCACGATCCTGTCCGAGGGCCTTCTCGGCCCCCGAACTTTACCCCGCGCTGGCCGGGATTCAACATACAAGCGGTCATCGGGCCGATCGAACGGTATCCACACACTCGATCAGCGCCCGCCCGATGACTCGCACGGCGCATGCAGCCGGACCGCGCTCGTGGAGCACGGCTCCAGGATGACAACCCAATGGCCGTGCTGGTGGAACGTCGAGCCGCAAGGCGCACGACGTGCCGAACATGAGATCATCAGAGGCCTTCGTGTCCCTGCAGGAATTTCGCCGGCAATGGAAAGGGCTCTGTCACCAAATCAGGTTGGTCGGGCGGCGAATCTGGGGTAGAAAGCAGACGTTCGCGTAGACGTATTTTCGGCAGTCACCTCAAGTGGTCCTTCAGTTGACCGAGCAAGTCTTCACTGCTCCACTTGTCCCATGAGCCAAGTTCCGCCATCACCGCGCTTTTCAAAGCGCACCCATATCGCGGCGGCAGGACTGCTTTACGCGATACCGTTGGGTCTATTTATTGGATACCAACTCCACGCGCGAGGCGACATGACACCCGTTGTCGCTGTGATACTTCTATTGGCATCAGTAGTCGCTGGCGTGGTCGTGGGTCTTGCAAGCTGGCACGCTTGGTTCAAGCGACACCAGTTGTAGCGATTCGCCTTGGGGCGGCTTCGGGTCGTCTTTGCCCCTACGGTGTCTGCTTTCGGCACACGGCACGCATCCGAACGAGCTGCACCAGCACGATTTGGCGACGTAGTCATGGAAACTGCGGGTCACGACGTATCCGCAGCGGGTCATGCGACGTGACCTCGTCGACTTTGCATGCGCCGTGAGAATTCTCGGGCTTTGACGAGAATTCTCTCAGGCGCGGTCGATCAGGCGTCCGTTCCGGGTCTGCTCCGGGCGAGCGTATCTGCCTTTCCGCTCGCCCGGAGCAGACCCGGAACGGACGCCCATGAAACCCACCCGCCTGCAGCGATTCCTCAGTCAAAGTCCGTGGGAATCTCAGGCCGCTGCCAATGCTGACGCATCCGTAACACCTGCGACGGGGTACACCGGCCCAGGGACATGGACGGCAGGTCGTCCGGGTCAAAGAACTCGACCCCATCCGTCTCGTAACTGCCGCGAGCCTCGCCGCCTTCGATCTCGCACAGGAAGAACGCCTTCCAGCTGTGATGCAGTGACGGCGTGTGGCCGTGAGCGTTGCGGTCGTACAGGGCCGCGAGCTTGAGCACCCGCACGCGAAAGCCGGATTCCTGCTCGACTTCCTTGCGGATGGCGCCGGACGGCGAGTCGTTCACGTCCACCCAGCCGCCGGGCAGGGTCCACAAGCCGTCCATCGTTTCGCGGACGAGCAGCACCCTGCCGTCGGCCGGACGGAACACCGCGCCGCGCACCTCCACCTTGGGTGTGACGTATCCACCCTCCCGCGACCACTCGGCCCGCAGTTCGGCCGGATCGGCACTGGCGCCCGTGGCAAGCAGTTCCGACGCGATGCGCTCGATGGCTTCGTAGCGATCGCGGTCGTACTCGTCCTTGCAGAAATGCAGGCCCGTGCGCGCCAGCGCCTGCAGGCTGCGGAAGTGTTCCAGGCGCCAGTCCTTCATTCCGGGAATTCCGTGCTTGACACGTTCTGCATATTTATGCACATTTGCGCACCTTTTATTCACATGAGCCGGACGAGATGCCCCTGGCCACCGACCTCAACGCCCAGGCCCAGCGTCGCGATGCGATCGTCCGCATCCTGCGGCAGAACGCCGTCGCGCGTCAGGCCGAGCTGGTCACCCTGCTCCACCGCGAGGGACACGACGCGACCCAGTCCAGCGTCAGCCGCGACCTGCGCGAACTCGGCGTGGTCAAGGGTGGCGACGGTTACCTTCTGCCGGCCGGCGACGACGCGCTCACCCCGAACCACTTCGAGACGGTCCGCTCTTTCGTCAAAGGTTACCGCGCCGCTGGGCCCACGTTGACGGTAATGCGCACGTCCGTGGGAACCGCCCAGAGCGTCGCCATCGCGCTCGACAAGGCGGGCTGGCCCGAGGTCATCGGCACCATCGCCGGCGACGACACGATCTTCATCGCGACGGAAAGTGCGAAGGCGCAGCGCCGCCTGCACGACCACCTCCGTACCTACTTCGGACGCTGAGATTTCCCGATGACCACGCAACCCCGGGGCGCCAAGCCCATCCTGCTCGCTTTTTCCGGCGGACTCGACACCTCGTTCTGCGTGCCCTGGCTCGCGGAAAAGCACGGTCGCCCGATCATCACGCTGACCGTCAACACGGGCGGCATCGACGCCGAGGCGGCGCAGGTCCTCGCGGAACGCTCGCGGACGCTGGGTGCCGTCGAGCACCACCTGGTCGATGCGCGTCCGGCCTACTTCGAGCAGGTGCTCAAGTACCTGGTCATGGGGAACGTGCGTCGCGGCAACCTGTATCCGCTGTGCGTCGGCGCCGAGCGCGTGCTGCAGGCCCAGACCGTCGCGCATTTCGCGCGGCAGCTGGGCACCGACGTCGTGGCCCACGGCTCGACCGCAGCGGGCAACGACCAGGTGCGCTTCGAAGTCGCGCTGCGGACGCTGGCGCCCGAACTCGAGATTCTCGCGCCGGTCCGCGACCATGCCTTCAAGCGGCCCGAGCAGCTGGAATACCTGCAGGCGCGGAAGCTCCCGGTGCCGCCGTTCGGCGCGGCCTACTCCGTGAATCGCGGCCTGTGGGGCGTGACGATCGGCGGCAAGGAAACGCTGGCCTCTGACACGTGCATTCCCGACGAGGCCTGGGTGCTCACGAAGGACGCCTTCACGCACCCGCACGCGCCGGAGCGGCACACGATCGGCTTCGCCGCCGGCGTGCCGAATGCGCTCGACGGCAAGCCGCTCGACGCGGTGAGCCTCATCGAGCAGCTGGAGACCATCGGCGCGAAGTTCGGCGTCGGCCGCGGCATACACCTGGGCGACACGATCATCGGCTTCAAGGGCCGCGTGGCGTTCGAAGCACCGGCGGCCGAGGTGCTGCTCACGGCGCATCGCGAACTGGAGAAGCTCGTGCTGTCGGCCCGCCAGGCCCGGGTCAAGGACATGCTGGCTTCACCGTATGGCGACCTCGTGCACGAAGGCCAGCACCTCGACCCGGTGTGTCGCGACATCGAGGCCTTCCTCGTCTCGACGCAGCAGCGCGTCACCGGTGAAGTGCTGGTCCTGTTCCGCCCGGGTGTCGTCTTCATCGAGGGCACCTCGTCGCGGTACTCGCTGATGAAGGCGTCGAAGGGCGCTTACGGCGAATCGGCCGGCGAGTGGACGGCCGCCGAGGCCCACGGCTTCTCCAAGATGCTGGCGCTGCCGGGCATCTTCTACACGCGCGCCGGGCGCAACTGAGCACGGCCTTCGGCCTCGGGGAAAACGTCATGCAGATGAAGACAGTCGTCGTCGACAAGATCGCCTCCATCGCGCAGGCCTGCGGCCTCGGCCACGAATTGCGCGTCGCCACCACCGAGATGCCCTGCGAGGAAGGCGTGGTGCTGGTCGTCGAAGTGCTCACCAACAAGTCGACCTACAACCAGCTCGAACTCACCAGCGGCCGCATGGCCAAGGTATCGAAGGGCGACGTGATCGTCGGCGCGCTCGGGCACCGCCAGGCCCTGTTCGGCTACTCGGGGCACATCCCCGAACAGGTGGCCGTGGGTGACGTCATCCAGGTGCTCAACATCGGCGGCGTGCTCGGCATCTGCGATTCGATCAATCCCGACCGGGGCCAGCCGTTCGACGCGCGCGTGCTCGGCTGCGTGCTGCAGTTTCCGTTCCTCGGCGAACGCATCGGCGTGCCCGCACGCGTCGGGTACCACCGCCTCGACCAGGGCGCGACACTCGACACCCATGGCGTGCCGATCGTGGCGCTTGCCGGCACCTGCATGGAGGCCGGCAAGACCGCCGCTGCCTGTGCGATCGTGAGCCGCATGCGGCATCGCGGTGTCGCCGTGCACGCGTTCAAGGCGACGGGCGTCTCGCTGCGTCGCGACATCCTGGCGATGGAGGACGCGGGCGCGCGTCGCAGCCAGATCTTCACGGACTTCGGCATCGTCACGACAACCGCCGCGTCCGGTCCCGCCCTCACGCGGACCATGCTCACGGAGATGACCCAGGGCAAGCCGGACGTCGTGATCTTCGAACTCGGCGACGGCCTGCTCGGCGCCTACGGCGTCGAGGCGATCCTGTCGGCGCCGGATATCGCCAGGTCGCTGAGCGCGGTGATTCTTTCGGCCAATGATCCGGTTGCAGCCTGGGGCGGCGTCAAGCTGCTGCGGGAGCGGTTCAGCATCGAGCCTTGTGCGGTCACCGGGCCCGCAACGGACAATGCAGTGGGCGTGAACATCATCGAGCAGCAGATGCAGGTGCGCGCGTTCAATGCAATCACCGCCGGCGCCGCCCTCGGCGACCACATCATCGATGCGCTGGACCTCGCAGCGCAGCCCGCGGCGGCGGTCAATCAATGAGTGCCCGGACGCCTGCAATCGTGCTGGGCGGCACCGGCTACGTCGCCGGCGAACTGTTGCGCCTGCTCGCGTCGCATCCGTATTTCGACCTGGCAGCGGTCGCCTCGGACAGCCAGCCCGACGAACCCGTCGCCCGGTTCTTCCGTCACCTGCAGCCCGTGCTGCCGCATCTGCGCTTCGCGAACCACGAGGAGATCGTGGAGTACGTCACGGCGAATCCGACGACCGCCGTCTTCTCTGCGGCGCCGCATGGCGTGTCGGCTGCCCTGATCGACCGGCTGCTCACGGCCGCCGAGCAGGCTGAAACGCAGGCGCGTGTCGTCGATATCTCGGCGGACTTCCGCTATTCGAGCGCGGATGCCTACCAGTCAGTCTACAAGCACGCTCACGGCGCACCGGACCGGCTCGGCGAGTTCACGTGCGCCGTTCCCGAGCACCTGAATGCGCTGCCCACGTCCCACGTGGCGCACCCCGGGTGCTTCGCGACTGCCGTGCTGCTCGCGAGCGTGCCGCTGCTCTCGCTCGATCTCATCGAGCCGCGCCTGTTCGTGTCCGGCGTGACCGGCAGCACCGGCTCGGGCCGTCAGCCCGTGGCCGGCACGCACCATCCGCAACGTCACGGCGACCTGTACTCCTACAACGCGCTCGCGCACCGGCACACGCCGGAGATCACGGCACTGGCACTGGCGGCCTCGGGAACACAGGCAGACTTTGCCTTCGTGCCGCACAGCGGTCCGTTCGCGCGCGGCATTCACGTGACCGTCCAGGCGGCGCTGCGGGAATCGATGTCGACGCACGAGCTCGTGCATGCATTGCGCGAGTATTACGACCAGTCGGTCTTCGTGCGCGTCAGCGGCGAAATGCCGCGCCTCAAGGACGTCGTCGCCAGCAACTTCGCCGAACTCTCCGCCGTCAGCAACGGCCGCACGGTCGCCGTGATGTGCGCGATCGACAACCTGACCAAGGGGGCGGCCGGCGGCGCCGTGCAATGGATGAACCGCATGTTCGGGCACGAAGAGACCGCCGGCCTGATGACGCCTGCGCCGGGGTGGACCTGATGAATGCAGTCGTCAATTGGGCGCCGCCTGCCGACCACCTGGCGCCGGTGTATTCGCAGTGGGCCATCGACGTCGTCGACGGCTCCGGCGTGTGCCTGAACCTGCGCGACGGCCGTAAGGTGCTGGACCTGTATGGCGGCCACGCGGTTGCGGCGCTCGGGTACTCGCACCCGCGGCTGCTCGCCGCGCTCGAAAGCCAGGCGAAAGCACTGATCTTCCAGAGCAATGCCGTGCCGCTCGACGTGCGTGCGCGGGCCGCCCTGCGTCTCACGCAGTTTGCGGGCCTCGGACTGAACACCGCGTTCTTCATCAGCACGGGCGCCGAAGCGAACGAGAACGCGCTGAAGCTGGCATTGCGCATCACGGGCCGGCGCAAGGTCGTTGCCATTGAAGGCAGCTTCCACGGCCGCACGGCTGCGGCCGGCGCCGTGACCTGGGGCGCGGCAAAGAAGTGGTATGGCTTTCCGCAGGCGCCGTTCGACGTCGACTTCGTGCCGCGCGGCGACTTCGCTGCGATCGAGCGGATCATCGGCACGGACACGGCCGCCGTGATCGTCGAACCGGTGCAAGGGGTCGGCGGCGCGCTCGACCTCGGCGAAGCATTCCTCGCCGCATTGCGCAAGCGGTGCACCGACACCTGCGCGCTGCTCGTCTGCGACGAGGTGCAGTGTGGCATGGGTCGCACCGGTTACCCGTTCGCCGCGAACATGCATGGCGTCTCGCCCGACATGATCACGACGGCCAAGGCCCTCGGCGCCGGCTTCCCGTGCGCTGCGCTGCTGATGGCGGATCACGTTGCGGGCCACCTGAAGACGGACGATCTCGGCACGACCTTCGGTGGCGGCCCGCTGGCCTGCGCGATGATCGAGGCCGTGGTGGACATCATCGAAAGCGAAGGCTTGCTCGCGAACGTGCGCAAGTTGTCGCAGCAGCTGCGCGAAACCTGCGTCGTCGGGCCGGTGACGGGCACGCAGGGCGCGGGCTTCCTGCTCGGCCTGCGCACGCGCAGACCTGCGAAGGACGTGCAGCGCGAGCTGCTCGAACAGCACGACATCCTCACCGGGACCAGCGCCGATCCGCACGTCGTCCGCGTCCTCGCCCCCTACGTACTGGAGTCGCAGCACGTCGAGCAGTTGCGCGACGCCTTGTCCTCGTTGCCTGCCTGAACTGACGGCGCAGCAAGACATCATTCTCGCGCGCAGCGCCCCCGACCCACCCCTACCCCCTACCCGCTGACCCCTCATGAAGAGCTTTCTCGACCTTGCCGATCTATCCCGCGACCAAGTCGTGGACCTGCTCGCGCTCGCCCAGAGCCTGCAGGACCGGCCCGAGCCGACGGCGCTCGCCGGGAAGATTCTCGGGCTGCTGTTCCTGAACCCGTCGCTGCGCACGCTGGCATCGTTCCAGGCGGGCATGCAGCGTCTCGGCGGCACGGCATTCGTCGTGACGCCAGGCCAGGGCACATGGCAGGTCGAGACACGGGACGGCGCGATCATGAATGGCGCCGCGGCAGAACACGTGCGCGAGGCGATTCCAGTGCTGGCCTCGTATTGCGACGCGCTCGGCATCCGCTCGTTCGCGGCAGGCAAGGACCTTGCGGCAGACATTGCCGAAGAGCAGTTCATGCGCATGGCGAACCTGTGCCCGAAGCCGCTCGTCAACATGGAATCGGCCGTCAACCATCCCTGCCAGGCGCTCGCCGACTGGCGGACGATGGATGAACTCGCCGTGCCGCGGGCCGGCAGGTTCGTGCTGAGCTGGGTCTCGCACCCGCGCGCGTTGCCGCTCGCCGTGCCGGCAGCAACCGTGCACATGGCGGCACAGCGCGGCATGGACGTCGTGGTGTTGCGCCCCGAAGGCTACGCGCTGCCCGACGAGATCATGCACAAGGCGCGGGCGGCCGCCGCGGCTGCGGGCGGAAACGTATCGGAGACTGCCGACCGCGAATCGGCATTGCGGGGCGCGCACGTCGTGTACGCGAAGGAATGGGGTTCGCCGCAGCATTACGGCGACGCCGACGCGGAAGCGAAGGCCCGTGCGCCGCTCGGCGACTGGTGCGTGCGCGAGAGCTGGTTCCAGCGCGCGCAGGCCGACTGTCATTTCATGCACTGCCTGCCCGTGCGCCGCAACGTCGCGGTCGCCGACGAAATCCTCGACGGGCCGCGCAGCCGCGTGGTCCGCGAAGCCGCCAACCGCATGGTCGTCCAGATGGCCGTGCTGCATCGATTGCTCAAGGGGAACTGACGATGATCGGACACAAGGTCGAACAGGCGGTCACGGTGCGGGCGCTGCGCGGCGCGGCTCCTTACATCCACATGTACAAGGGCAAGGTCTTCGTCATCAAGACCGGGGGCGGGGCGTTCCGCGACACCGGGACGATGCGCGCCTTCGTCGAGCAGGTGGCGATCCTGCACCACCTCGGCATTCGCGTCGTGCTCGTGCACGGCGGCGGCCCCCAGCTCGACGAGGTGACGGCGAAGCTCGGCGTGCAGACGCGCATGGTCCAGGGTCGTCGCGTCACGGACGCCTCGGCCATCGACGCGACCAGCATGGTCCTGAACGGCCTGATCAACACGCAACTGGTCGCGCTGTGCCGCAGCTTCGGCATCGACGCGATCGGCATCGGCGGCATCGACGGCGGGCTGGTGCAGGCGCACCGCCGCGCCCCGGTGACGCTGGCGAGCGGTGAGGTCGTCGACTACGGCATGGTGGGCGACATCGACGGCATCGACGGCACGGTCGTGACGCGACTGCTGGACGACGGCTTCCTGCCGGTCGTGAGCCCGCTGTCGTGCGACAACTCGGGACAGCTGCTCAACATCAACGCCGACACGGTGGCGGCGGCGATCGGCGGCACGCTGGTCGCGGAGAAGCTGATCCTGTGCACCGGCGCCCCCGGCATCCTCGAGCGTGTCGACGATCCGCAGTCGCTGATCTCCTACACGGACGTGGCCGGCCTGCGCCGGTTGCGCGAGGAAGGCGCGATCACGGATGGCATGCTGCCGAAGTCGAGCGCGATCGAAGCCGCGATTCGCGGGGGTGTCCGCCGCGTGCACGTGATCTCGTACGCGGAGACCGACTCGCTGCTCGCCGAGATCTTCACGAACGAAGGCAAGGGCACGCTGGTGGTGGCCGACACCAAGGCCCTCACGGCTGCCGAACAGGGTCAATAGAAGGACCGCCGCATGACCAGGCTTTGGGACAAAGGCGCGCCTCTCGACGAACGGGTGCTGCGTTACACGGCTGGCGAGGATCACGCCCTCGACAACCGGCTCGTGGCCTACGACGTGCGCGCCTCGATCGCGCACGCCGAGATGCTGTACGAGTGCGGGCTGCTCGCGCACGACGAACTGGACGCGATCCGGACCGGCCTTGGAGAAATTGCCGCTGCGCACGCCCGTGGCGAGTGGTCGGTGACGCTCGACCTCGAGGACGGGCAGACGGCGCTCGAGACGTTGCTCACGCGCAGGATCGGTACCGCGGGTGCGCGCCTGCATGCCGGTCGCTCGCGCAACGACCAGGTGCTCACGGCACTTCGTCTCTACTTGCGCGATGCCGTCGAGACCCTCGCCGAAGGAGCGCGGCACGTCGCCGAAGCGCTGGACGGGCTGGCAGCGGACCAGGGCTCGATAGTGCTGCCTGGCTACACGCACATGCAGCAGGCGATGCCGAGTTCTGTCGCACTCTGGGCGCGGGGCTTCGCTGCGGAAATCCGCGACGACAGCGAAGGTCTGCGCCATGCACACCGGCGCATCGGCAAGAATCCGCTGGGTTCGGCGGCGGGTTACGGCACACCGAACCTGCCCGTGAACCGCGATGCGACGCGCGCGAAGCTCGCCTTCCCTGCGAATCACGAGCCGGTGACTGCCGTGCAGCTCTCGCGGGGCAAGGCGGAAGCCGAAGTGCTGTTCCAGGTGACGCTGCTGATGCAGGATCTCGGCCGGCTCGCATCCGACCTGCTGCTCTTCTACACGCGCGAGTTCGGCTTCTTGCAGCTGCCCGATGAATTCACGACCGGCTCGTCGATCATGCCGCAGAAGCGCAATCCGGACGTTTTCGAGCTGGTGCGCGGCCGGACGGCGACGGCCCAGGCGTGCCTGTCGGAAGTGCTCGGCATCACGGCCAAGCTGCCCTCGGGCTATCAGCGCGACCTGCAGCTGATCAAGGCGCCGCTGTTCCGCTCGATCGACATCTGCGTCGAGTCGCTCGACATCATGGCCGCGGCCATTCCGCAGGTGCAGTTCGTGCCGGAGCGCATCCGCATGGACGCCGACATCCATGCGGCGGCGGCGGCCAACGAGCTGGTCGCGAAGGAGGGGATTCCCTTCCGCGAGGCTTACCAGCGCGTCGGCGCGAAGCACCGCAAGGACACCTAGCCGCACGTTGACAATCCCGGCTGTCGGTTCATCCTTGCGCATCGTCACGGCCGCAAGGAGTCTGGATGTCGCTGCTGGGAGAACTGAAGAGACGCAACGTCTTCCGCGTCGCGACATTTTACGTGGTCGCCGCGTGGATCCTCCTGCAGGCCGGGGACCTGTTGTTCGACACGCTCGGCGTGCCGCCTTTCGGCATGAAGCTGCTGCTAGGCCTGCTCATCCTGGGATTCCCGCTCGCATTGATCTTCGCCTGGGTTTTCGAACTCACGCCCGAAGGCCTCAAGCGCGAGCACGAAGTCAGCCGCGACGCCTCCATCGCCGCGCAGACGGCCAGCAAGCTCAATCTGCTGATCGTAGGGTTGCTGGTCATCGCGATCGGCCTCGGCATCGCAAACTGGCTGGGACATCGCCAGGAAAGGGATACAGGCCAGGTCGCGGGGACGAGCCAGCCCAAGCCGACATCCGCCACGACGGCCCTGTCAGGCAACGTCGCGTCGACGGCTGGGCCCGGGATTGGCGCCGGCGTCTCAATCGCCGTGCTGCCGTTCGTCAACATGAGCGACGATAAGGCCAACGAGTACTTCTCGGACGGCCTGACCGAAGAACTGCTGAACGTGCTGGCCAACGTGCCGGGATTGCGCGTGATCGCCCGCACGTCGTCATTCGCCTACAAGGGCAAGGACGCAAAGATCGCCGACGTTGCGCGCGACCTGTCCGTCGACCACGTGCTCGAGGGCAGCGTGCGCAAGGCCGGCGACACGGTCCGCATCACGACGCAGCTGATCCGGGCCGCCGACAGCTCGCACCTGTGGTCGGAAACGTACGACCGCAAACTCGACGACATCTTCGCGGTGCAGGACGACATCTCGAAGAGCGTCGTCGATGCATTGAAGCTGAAACTGCTGACCGATGGGCACAAGGCGGCGGACGTCGGCGGAACCACCGACGCCCATGCATACGAGGCGTACTTGCTGGGGCGTCACCTGCTGGCCCAGGGCGAAGCCGAGGGAACGCTGCGGGCATCGCTGCGATCGTTCGAGAAGGCCGTCGAGCTCGACCCGAACTACGCGCAGGCGTACGCGGGCAAGGCCGCAGCCCAGTCACGGCTCGCGTCGAACGGTTACGACGGCTTCGATGTCGGCTTTGGGAAGGCACGGCAGGCGGCGCAGCGCTCCCTCGAACTCGCGCCGAACCTTGCCGAAGGCTACCTGGCACTGGCGTTCACTCAGGGGGTCCTGAGTGGCGACGTCAGCGGGAATTACGCACTGTACGAGCGGGCGTTGCAGCTGAATCCCGGCAGCGCACTCGTGCAACAGAGCTACGCCGATTTTGCGACCACCGCGGGCGCGCATGAGCAGGCGATCGCCGCTGGCCAGCGGGCCGTCGCGCTGGATCCCATTTCTGCCCCGGCTTACAACTCGCTTTCGGCCGTCTACGCCAATGCCCGGCGTTATCCAGAGGCCGAAGCGGCGGCGCGGCATGCTCTGCAGCTCGCACCGGGCCGGCCTGGCACGTCGGCCACTCTTGGCTACGCGCTGCTGCTGCAGAGCCGTTTCGATGAGGCCGGCGCGGCGTGCGAGGCGGAGTCCGTCAAGTGGACGCGGCTCACCTGCCGCGCACTGGTGCTTGCAATGACGGGCAAGCAACAGGCGGCACGCCGCGAACTCACTGCTTTCCAGGCTGAATTCGGCGACCCTGCGTCGTATCAGTACGCGGAGATCGAAGCGCAACTCGGCGACAAGAGTGCCGCCCTGCGCTGGCTGGAGAACGCGCGGCGCGTGCACGATCCGGGCTACCTCGGCGGCATTCTCATCGATCCGTTGCTCGACCCGCTGCGCGGCGACCCGCGCTTCGAGCAGCTCGTGAACCAGGCCGGCTTCGTGCGGAAGCCCTGACGTCGTCCTTGCCTTCTGCCCGGAGATCCGTCCATGTCGAAGAGAAGACCCACCGCGGGGATCGTCGCCACTGTTGCGCTGATCGCCGCACATTCCGCAATCGCCGCCCCCGATTACTCGAACCTCGGCAAAGACCTCACGCCGGTCGGCGCCGAGCGCGCCGGCAATGCCGACGGCACGATTCCGGCGTGGGCAGGCGGACTGATGCAGCCCCCCGCTGGCTGGACGGCGCAGCAGGGCTACGTCGATCCGTTTCCGAACGACAAGCTGCTCTTTACGATCAACTCGACGAACGTCGGCCAGTACGAAGCGAAGCTGACCAGGGGGCAGGCAGCGCTGCTGCGCAAGTATCCGCAGAACTTCCGCATGAACGTGTACCCGACGCGTCGTACGATCGGCTATCCGAAGGCCGTGACGGATCGCGTCATCGCGCAGGCGGGCAAGGTCTCGCTGCAGGGCTTCGGCCTCAGGAACCTGAACGGCTCCACTACGCCCTTCCCGATTCCCGAAGACGGGCTGCAGGCGATCTGGAACCACCTGGTGCGGTATCTCGGCGGCGGCATCGTCCGCGCGGGACACTCGTTCCCGGTCCGACCCAACGGTGACTTCTTCAAGATCGGCTTCTGGTCGCAACGCATCTACGCGGCGAACGTCGACAACGTCGAGCCCAACCGGCTCTTCTACGCACTCGGCTATTTCACTGAACCGTCGACGCTGCGCGGCACGATCTTCCTGGTGCACGAACCGGTGGACCAGGTCGCGGAACAGCGCTCAGCGTGGATCTACAACTCCGGACAACGCCGCGTGCGGCGCGCGCCGGACCTTGCGTACGACGGTATCAACGACGGCTCCGAGGGCATGCTGACGACCGACCAGGTCGACGGCTACAACGGAGCACCCGACCGCTACGAGTGGAAGCTGCTGGGCAAGCGCGAAATCTATGTGCCGTACAACTCCTACACGCTCTCCGACAAGTCGCTCAGGTACAAGGACATCATCCGGCCGAAGTCGATCAATCCAGACTACGTGCGCTACGAACTGCATCGCGTGTGGGTGGTGGAAGGCACGCTCAAGCCTGGTCAGCGTCACATCTACGGCAAGCGGACGCTCTATCTCGACGAAGACAGCTGGTCGGTGCTGGCCGAGGACGCATATGACACGCGTGGCGCGCTGTGGCGCGCCGCAATGCACGGCCTGCTGCAGGCGTACGACGCGCAGGTTCCGTTCTACCGTTTCGGCATCTACCACGACCTCAACAGCGGCGGTTACCTGGTCGGCGGGCTCGACAACGAGATCAAGGATCCGATCCAGTTCAACGCCAGGGCCAGGGTCGGTGATTTTCAGCCGGACGCACTGCGACGGCTGGGCGGAACCCTCTAGCTCAGCACGCAGCAGGCCAGTTCACCTTGCCGTGGTTTCGCGCCCTGCTCGTCTGGCTCGTCATCATCGTCGCCGAATCGGTGCATGGCACACTGCGGACGTTGTATCTCGCACCGGCGATCGGCGATTTCCCCGCGCGCCGGGTCGGCGTCTTGATCGGCACCGCGATCATTTTCGTGATCGCACTGGCGTTCACCCGCTGGATCGGGGCGCAGACCCGCCGGCAGCTGCTGGGCATCGGCGCGCTCTGGGTCGCGGCTACCGTCGCGTTCGAGGTCGGGCTGGGCCGTGCCGTGTTCCACTTCGACTGGGCGCGAATCCTCGCGGACTACGATCTCGCGCACGGCGGCTTGATGGGGTTCGGCCTGCTGGCCATGTTCTTCATGCCACTGCTGGCCGCGCGGATCCGCGGTCGCAAGGCTTGACTACGGCGGGCGCGGTGGAAAAACTCAGTCGAGGCCGAGCTGAAAGCCGGCGTCGAGGTCCTGCTTCGAATAGACCTTGAAGGAGATCAGCGTCTCCGAGCCCGTGATTCCCGGCAGCTTGCGCATCTTCTCGCTGATCACGCGCGCCAGGTCTTCGTTCTCGCGCACGCGCACCAGCGCGACGAGGTCGTACTGGCCGGCGACCGAGAACACTTCGCTGACGCCTTCGAGCTCGGCCATGGTCTGAGCCAGTTCCGGCACCTTGTCGGTCTCGGCCTTGATCAGGACGACGGCGGTCACCATGGGGAGCCTCGGAGGAAGTGATTAGTGATCAGTGAATAGTGACTAGTCGGAGCGGATTCTAGCCCCCAAAGCAATGAGCACCAATCACTAATCACTAATCACTAATCACTAATCACTAATCACTAATCACTAATCACTGATCACTGATCACTGGTCACTTCCCTTCCGCGTCCGGCTGGCTCTCCGGCCGGGCCGACTGGAATGCTGGCAACCCTTCGAGGTGCGCGCAGATGGCGACCAGCCGCGGATAGGGCGTGACGTCGACGCTGAAGCGGCGCGCGTTGTACATCTGCGGCACCAGGCACACGTCCGCGAGGGTCGGGGCGTTGCCGAAGCAGAGGCGCTGCCGGCCAACCTCGACGGGGGCGCCCGGCATCGAACCCACCCAGCGTTCGAGTGCTGCAAAGCCGCGATCGATCCAGTGCGCCACCCAGCGGTTGACGGCCGCGTCGTCCGCGCCGAATTCACGGCGCAGGTAACCCATGATCGGCAGGTTGTTGAGCGGATGCGTATCGCAGGCCACCACCATGGCCATGCCGCGGACGGTCGCGCGGTCCCGCGCAGAGCCCGGCAGCAGCTGCGGCTCCGGGTGGATCTCTTCGAGGTATTCGCAGATGGCGAGCGACTGCGGAATGACGAACCCGTCGTCGGCCAGGGCAGGAATCAGCCCCTGCGGATTGAGCGCGAGGTAGTCGGGTTTGCGCTGCTCGCCGCCGTCACGCAACAGGTGCTTCGGTACGGACTCGTAATCGAGCCCCTTGAGCGCCAGTGCAATACGGACGCGGTACGCCGCCGAGCTGCGCCAGTACGTGTATAGCCGGAATGCCATCTGCTTCCCCCCGGGCGTTCAGACGATGGTCGTGCGGAGCGTGTCGAGTCCTTCGATCCCGGCCACGATGCTGTCGCCGCGCTGCACGGCGCCGACGCCGGCCGGCGTGCCGGTGAAGATCAGGTCGCCTGGCTGCAGTTCGAACAGCGTCGAGAGCTCGGCCACGATCTCGGGCACGCTCCAGATCAGCTCCGAAAGGTTGGCGTCCTGCCGCGACTGTCCGTTGACCTCGAGCCAGATGCGACCGGACGCGAGGTGACCACCGTCCGTCACGGGACGGATCGCCGTCATCGGGGCCGAGTGATCGAACGCCTTGGCGACGTCCCAGGGCAGCCCGTTGTCCTTCGCATGGGTCTGCAGGTCGCGACGCGTCAGGTCATTACCGACCGCGTAACCAAACACGTGCTCGAGCGCCTCGGCCACAGACACCTGCTTGCCGCCCTTGCCAATCGCGACGACGAGTTCCACCTCGTGGTGCAGGTTCGACGTCCGCGGCGGGTAACGCACGGGCGAACCGTTCGCGACCACCGCATCGGCAGGCTTGGTGAAGAAGCACGGCGGCTCGCGCGCCGGATCCGATCCCATCTCGCGTACGTGCGCAGCGTAATTGCGCCCGACGCAGTAGATGCGATGGACGGGGAAACGCACGGTGGTGCCTGAGATCGCGACGGTGGGACGCGGTACGGCGAATGGCAGCGGATCGGCCGTCATGGAGTGCTCCTCGGAGTGCGAACGGGCCGCCGCCTGCACGCGCAGCAACCCGGGCAGGAAGACTTCCTGCACAAGGATCGGCAGGCCGCCGAGCCTGTACACCGCGCGGCGGGCCCACAAGAGCGCGTCACCCGTGACGACCCGCGCGGCTTCGGCAAGCGGGTGGCCCGCAGGGAGTTCGGCATATTCGAGCGGCTCGCGC
>Ga0224505_10001332_pt1 | contig 15741 bp, 16 predicted proteins | sample SF_Jan12_sed_USG_FD_169102 | JGI IMG/M metagenome (GOLD analysis project Ga0224505, IMG submission 169102) | Sediment microbial communities from San Francisco Bay, California, United States - SF_Jan12_sed_USGS_4_1 | ecosystem: Environmental > Aquatic > Marine > Sediment | place: USA: California... | reverse complement strand
CTTGCTCGACGGGGCCGAGGGCAATGCCGGGCATCTGGGTCACGTGGTCGTGGTGCCCGATGGGCGCCCCTGTGCCTGCGGATCGCACGGATGCCTCGAGGCCGAGGCCTCGGGCACGGCCATCGCCGCGATCACCGGACAGCCGCCGGCGGTCGCCGGGCCGGCCATGCGCCACCATGTCGGCACCCTGGTCGGACGGGCGGTGGCCCAGGCCGCCGTGCTGCTCGACCTCCGGCTGGCGCTGGTCGGGGGATCGGTGGGCCTCGGCTACGGGGACGCGTTGTTGGACGCGGCCCAGGACGAGATCGATCGGATGGCTCGGATCGCGTATGCCCGGGGTGTGCGCATCGCGGCGGTGGGGCTGGGCGCCGACGCCCCGGTGATCGGTGCCGCAGCGCTGGCCCGCCCGCGAGGCGGGCGCGAGTGATGAGGTTGCGCTGGCTGGCGGCGGTGATCTCCGCGGTCGCGCGCCGCCCTCGGTTGTGGCCCACCGCGCTGGGGCAGATCCGACGTCTGGCTCCCACCGGGTGGTGGCGGCGTCGGCCGTTTCTGCCCATTCCACCGCCCGACTACCTGCGGTTCCGAGCCCAGACGGCGTACGGCGACGCCGACCGACTTCCCGATGTGGACGATGTGGTCACCTATCTACGCTGGTGCCGTGATTGGCCGGGGACGGCCTGACGGCATGCCCAATCACCTGCACTGGGGGCAGGTGTTCGTTACCCTCTCGCCATGAGCCGGGTCCTGGTGTTGAATGCCACCTACGAGCCCCTGGCCGTGGTCACCGCCCGCCGAGCGGTGTGTCTGGTGTTGGCCGACAAGGCCACGCTGGTCGAGGACACCGGCCGGGTCATGCGCAGCGAACGGGCGTCGGTGGCCGAACCGTCGGTCGTTCGCCTCACCCGCTTCGTGCGCGTGCCCTACCAGCGCCGCCGAGCGCTGAATCGTCGAGCCGTGTTCGCTCGCGATGACCACACGTGCCAGTACTGCGGTCGCCGAGCCGAGTCGATCGACCATGTGGTTCCCCGCAGTCGTGGTGGCGAGCACGTGTGGGACAACGTGGTCGCCGCCTGCCGACCCTGCAACGCGTCCAAGCGTGACCGCATGCTGAGCGAGACCACGATGTATCTGCGCCGGAGCCCGGGGCCCCCCGAGCTGCACACGTGGTTCCGCGTGGCGGCCGGCGTCGTGCCGGCACCGTGGGAGCCCTATCTCGACGTGTTCGCCGGTCGCGCCTCGGCGTGATCGGGATCGAGCGGTCGGCATTCGTCGCCGGCTCTGCGGGTGGTCCGTGAACTGGCCCGTCGAGCGGCGAAAGGGATCGGCCCAGTCGCTGCACGATCTGCAGCTGCCGGGCCGACGGGGGGTGTGGGTGCTCGAGGTCGATCGGCCGACGTTGGTATTGGGGAGCACGCAGACCGACTCGGTACTCGATGCGAACCGGGTCGTCGCCTCGGGGGTGGCCGTGGCTCGTCGGCGATCGGGTGGGGGAGTGGTGGGGCTGCGCCCCGGTGGGTCGTTGTGGGTCGACGTGGTGATTTCGTCAGCTGACGAACAGTGGGACGCCGACGTGGGTCGTTCGTTCCGGTGGGTCGGGGCCGGCTGGCAGGGCGCGCTGATCGCGCTCGGGGCCCGGGCCACCATGGTGACCGGGCCTGATCGTCACCGTCGGTGGGCGGACCTGGTGTGCTTCGCCGGTCGCAACACCGGCGAGGTCGTCGTCGACGGAGCCAAGGTGGTGGGACTCTCCCAGCGGCGCACCCGGGCGTGGACGAGATACCAATGCCTGGTACTGCTCGACGCCGATCCAACCCTCGTGGTGGATCATCTGCGCCTCGACGAAGGCCAACGGCAGGCCATGCGCCGCGACCTGGCCGAGGCCACCGGTGCCGTGGCGTTCGGGGCCGACGAGCTGCTCCAGTCCTTCCTGGGTCAGCTCGACTGACCTGGTTCGCCAAGCGGTGGGGGCCGTCGCCCACGATCGCGCCCGAAATCGGGCCATTTCATCGAACAGGTGTTCGAAAATGGACGAAATGGGGAGAAAGTGGGGGAAAAGGCTTGCGTAGTGGGGGAGTATCCCATAATGTGGCGCGACATGGGAGAGCAGACCACTCAGAGCATCGCCACGGTTCACTCGCTCTCCGAAGCCCGTAGCCGCCACCAACAGACCCAGGGGACCCGAAGTGACCTTCGTCGGAACCTTCGAGCACACGATCGACGCCAAGGGGCGTCTCGTGCTGCCCGCCAAGTTCCGCGGTCACCTGGCCAGGAGCGCCTATCTGGCCCCCCAGGGGGACTGCCTGGCGCTGTGGGAACCCGAGGAGTACGACTCGATGCTCGGCCGGCTGCAGGAACTGGCACGCGACAAGCAACTGGACAGCCGAGTGCTCGTCAGCCTGACGGCCGCCTCCGAGGAGGTCGCCCTCGACGCCCAGGGTCGGGTACTGGTGAGCGATCGACTGCGCACCTTCGCCTCATTGGACCGAGAGGTGGTCCTGCTGGGGGCGATGAACCACGTGGAGATCTGGGATCGATCCACCTGGGAACGCATGCAACCCGAAATGGACGCTCTGATGACCCAGGCCCTCGCGGAGGGCCTGGGGGTCTGAGCGTCGCCTGACCAACCACCCGCGACAAGAAAGGAGATCACCGAACACGCGAGCTCGTTCATCGGCAGTCTCCCGATCGACAGATGGAAGCCCCTACTCCGCCCGCTTGCCATCCAGCTCGTTCGGGGGAGAAATCCCGACGTGCGCCCGTCGATCGGGGGACTGCCGATGGCCGAGCCGTGATGACCAGGTTCTCGAACCTGATCACGGTGACAGCCATGTGTCCGGACGAACCCTCTGACCCTCCGCGTCCCGGAAGTCCCGAGGAGCCACCGTCCCGGGCACTGCGCTGGGGTCGGGGGCCGATCGTGGCTCCGGTTCCCGACGATGAGCCCGAGAGCGAGAAAGACGTGATCGACCTGACCGAGAGTGGCCGCTGGGGACGCGATCCAGCCGAGGCCGCCGCAGAGGCCGATGCCGCCGACGGCGCCAAGCGTCGCTGGGGAACCCGGCAACGTCGCCGGACACGGAGCGAGTGACCATGGTGGCGGACTTCACCCACGAGCCGGTCATGGTCGACGAGATCGTCGAGTTCTTCGCTCCTGTGCCACCGGGCCTGCTGGTCGACGCGACCGTCGGTGGCGGCCACCACAGCGCGGCCGTGCTGGCATCGCACCCCGGATTGTCGGTCCTCGGACTCGACCAGGATCCGGTGGCCGTGGCGGCGGCGACCGAGAAGCTGGCGCCGTTCGGTGACCGGGCTCAGGTGCGTCGACGCCGCTTCGATGGGCTCGGCGACGAGGTCCGGGCCTTGGGACACGACGACCTGTCGGGGTTCTTCTTCGACCTCGGTGTCAGCTCGCCTCAGATCGACCAACCGCATCGAGGATTCAGCTACCGCAACGACGGGCCCCTCGACATGCGGATGGATCCCGACCACCCGATCAGCGCCGATCGGGTGGTCAATTCCTACGACGTCGACGAGCTGGCCGACGTCCTGCGGTGGTACGGCGACGTGCCTGCGCCCCGCCGCGTCGCGTCCGCGATCGTGGCGGCTCGCCCCATCGAAGGGACCCAGCAGTTGGGTGAGGTGGTCCGCGCCGCCGTCCCCGCCCGCGAGCGTCGTCGCGGCGGAGATCCGGCCAAGCGGGTCTTCCAGGCGGTTCGCATCGAGGTCAACGCCGAGCTCGACATCCTGCCCGACGCGCTCGACCAGGCGCTCGGTCTGTTGGGCGAACGAGGTCGGGGTGCCGTCCTCGCCTATCACTCGGGTGAGGACCGCATCGTCAAGGACCGGTTCCGTCAGGTGGCCGAGCCCGATCATGATCCGCGCCTTCCTCGTCCCGAGACGGACTACCAGCTCGTCTGGCGGGGCAGTCACAAGCCGTCCGCACAGGAACAACACCGCAATCCGCGGTCGGCCAGCGCCCGACTACGCGGTATCGAGAGGCGGGCCGCATGAGTCGAGCGACCGCCGCTCGGCGCCTCGAGTCGCCCACCCCGCGCCGCCGGCACCTCGCGCCGGTCACCGAGGTCGGCACCTCGGTCGGCCTGCTGACGATCGTGGGCATCGCCTTGTTCATGGGAACGCTCCTGGCCACGGTCGCGGTGCAGACCCTGTTGTTCCAGGCCCGCCTCGAGGTGGATGACCTGGAGGCCGAGATCGCCGCCGAGCAGGAGATCCACTCGGAGCTCGTGGCGGAGGTGGCCACCCTGGAGTCACCGGCGCGCATCCTGGCCGAGGCCGAGAGCAAACTGGGGATGGCACCGGCCACAGGACGCACGTATCTGGCGCCGGTGGTGCCCGGTGATCCGGACTCACCCATTCCCCCTCCCGGCGACGATCCATTCGGTCGTGCGGCCGAGGAGCCGGCTCCATGACGGTGATCAGCACGCCCTACCGGTCACGAGGCGCCGAGCCGTCGGCGCCGCGACTCGGCATCATCGCCGTCGCCATGGCGGTGGCCGCCGCGCTGCTGGCCTGGCAACTGGTCGACATCCAGGTGGCCAACCCCGACCGCTACCGCGAGTACGGCTTGGACCAGCGGCTCACCAGCGATCAGATCCCGGCCGAGCGCGGGGCGATACTCGATCGCAATGGGCTGCTGCTCGCCGGCTCGGTGGCCAGCACGACCATCACGGCCAACCCGCGCCTCATCTCGGATCCACGCCAGACGGCAACCGACCTCGCGCCGATCCTCGGCCTCCCCGTCGCCGAGCTCGAGGCCCAGCTTCGCCGGGACTCCTACTTCGCCTTCCTCGCCCGCGAGGTCGACGATCGGGTGGCCGAACGCGTGGCCGACCTCGGGATCGCAGGGATCTTCCTCGATGAGGAGCCATCCCGCCACAATCCTGGCGGCGACCACTACGCCCGGGCCGTTCTCGGACGGTCCGACCTCGATGGTCACGGCATCAGCGGCTTGGAGACGTTGTACGACGACGTGCTCACCGGCGTGCCCGGCCAGAACCTGCTCGAGCGGACCAACACCGGTGAGCTGATCCCGAGTGGTCAGCAGCGGGTGATCCCGGCGATCGCCGGTGACTCGCTGGTGCTCACCCTCGATCAGACACTCCAGTACAAGACCGAGCAGGTGCTGGTGCAGCATGTGACGGACACCGGCGCAGCCGGCGGCGTCGTCGTGGTGCTCGACAACACCAACGGCGACATCCTGTCGATGGCCACCGTCAGCCGATCCGACGATGACGCGGTGTTGCCCAGTACCGAAAATCGCGCCGTCACCTGGCAGTACGAGCCCGGCTCCATCGCCAAGCCCCTCACCTTCGCCGGGGTGTTGGAAGCCGGCCTGGCCGACCTGGACAGCTACCGGGACGTTCCCGACTCGCTGACGATCTGGGATGCGACCTTCACCGATGCCGATGAGCATCCGATCGCGTCGTGGTCACTCGTCGACATACTGCAGAAGTCCTCGAACATCGGCACGATCATGTGGGCCCAGCAGCTGGGCGACGAGGGCCTCTACGACTCGCTGCGCTCATTCGGAATCGGCGAGCCGACCGCGGTCGGGTTCCCCAACGAGGCCCCAGGTCTGCTCCACGACACCGACGACTGGTCCGGTACGTCCCTGCCCACGATCGCCATCGGTCAGGGCGTGGCCGTCACCCCGCTGCAGATGGCGCAGGCCTATGCCACCATCGCCAATGGCGGAGTGGCTGCGGCGCCGCGCCTGGCCCAAGGGTCCCAGGACGGTGCCGGCAACTTCACTGCCTTCCCCCACCCCGAGCCGCGCCGGGTGATCAGCGAGTCCACTGCCGGCAAGCTCACCGAGATGCTCACCGCGGTGGTGGCCGAAGGTACGGGCATCAACGCCGCCATCCCCGGCTACGACACGGCGGGGAAGACAGGCACTGCGTGGAAGCCCCAACCGGGAGGGGGCTACGAGGACGAGGCCGGCGAGCGACATTTCGTGGCCAGCTTCGCCGGCTTCCTGCCGGCCGACGACCCAGCCATCACCATCGTCGTGGTGATCGACGAGCCCAGCGGCACCCGCGAGTCGGGCGGCTCGGCGGCGGCGCCCGTGTTCGCCGAGCTCAGCTTGTACGCCCTGCGCCATCTGCGCATCCCGCCTTCCACCGAGACGGCGGTGAGCGAACAGGAGAACGTCCGTAGCGAGTCCCTGGTGGAGCAGGATGCTGCGGCCGCGGCCCGTGAGGCGCTCGCCGCCGGCGAAGCCACCGATGACGCGGCCGACGGTCACGCCCACCCGGAGGCCGAGGCCGGGGTCGACCCCGCCGATCCCGCGCCGGACGGCTGACGTGGAGCTGCGCGCCCTGCTGGAGCGGGTTGATCCGGCGGCATCGATCGCGGCGTCGGCGGTGCCCGACGATCGACAGATCGACGCGATCGTCCATGACTCGCGCGCCGTTGGCCCAGGTGCGCTCTTCTGCGCGCTCGTGGGCGATGCCTTCGATGGCCACCGATTCGTACCGGAGGCGATTCGGCGCGGTGCCGTGGCCGTCCTGGTTCGTGCCGGTACCGCGGTGTCGGCCGATGCCGATGTGGCCGTCCTGCACGCGGCCGATACTCGCGTGGCCATGGCCCACCTGGCCGCAGCCCACGCCGGTCACCCGAGTCGCGATCTCGAGGTGGTCGGCGTGACCGGCACCAACGGGAAGACCACCACCGTGCACCTGCTGGCGCACGTCGCCTCGTCGGCGGGTGTCTCCGCCCGCACGATGGGCACCCTCACGGGGGCACGGACCACGCCCGAGGCCACCGACATCCAACCGTTGCTGGCGACGTGGCGAGCGGAGCAGGTGCAGATGGTGGCGATGGAGGTCTCGTCGCATGCCCTCGCCCAGCACCGGGTGGACGGCATCCGTTTCCGCGTGGCCGGTTTCACCAATCTCAGCGAGGACCACCTCGACTACCACCCGTCCATGAACGAGTACTTCGCGGCCAAAGCCCGCTTGTTCACGCCCGAGCTCTCCGAACGGGCCGTGGTGGTGGCCGACCGGCCCCACGGACGATTGCTGGTGGACACGGCGACCATCCCGGTGACCGCCATCCACCCGGACGAGCACCTCCTGTTGGGCTCCAGCCTCACCCATCTGGAATTCGAGTGGCGTGACCGCCGCGTCCGTCTGCCCTTCGGTGGTCGTTTCAACGCGGCCAACGCCATCCTCGCCGCCGAGCTGGCGGTGGCGCTGGGTCTGCCGGTCGATCAGATCGCGGCCGGTCTCCAGTCGGCGCCGCCGGTTCCGGGCCGCTTCGAACCGGTGGTCGCCGGTCAGCCATTCGGCGTGATCGTCGACTACGCCCACACGCCCGACAGCTTGACCCGGGTGCTCGCATCGGTGCGCGAAGATGCCCATGGCGGCAACGTCATCGTGGTCTTCGGCTGTGGTGGGGACCGTGATGCGGCCAAGCGCCCGCTGATGGGACAGGCGGCCGAGCAGGGGGCCGACCGGGTGATCATCACGTCGGACAACCCCCGCTCCGAGGACGCGGATGCCATCATCTCCGACGTGCAGCGTGGCATGACGACGTCGGCGGTGGTGGTTCCGGACCGCCGCGAGGCCATTGCCGCGGCGCTTCGCGACGCTCGGCCCGGAGATGTCGTGGTGATCGCCGGCAAAGGGCACGAGACGACGCAGATCATCGGATCCGAGTCACAGCCCTTCGACGACCGACTCGTCGCCCGAGACATCCTGGATGCCCCCGCGTGATCCGACTCCTGCTCGCCGCGGCCACGGCCACCGTCCTGTCCCTCGCCGCCACCAAGTTCGTGATCGAGCTACTCGTGCGCAACCACATCGGCCAGCCCATTCGTGACGACGGTCCGGAGGGTCACGTGACGAAGGCGGGCACGCCCACCATGGGCGGCGTGGCCATCGTGGCCGGGGCGACGTTCGGCTACGTGGTGTCCGACCTGTCCGGTGGGATCTACACCCGCAGCGGGATCTTCGTCATGCTGGCCATCATCGGCGGTGGTGCCGTGGGTCTGCTCGACGACTGGATCAAGGTGGTTCGTGAGCGCAACCTCGGGCTCAACAAGCGAGCCAAGATGCTCGGTCTGCTGGTCGTCGCCGTGGGCTTCGCCGTGCTGATGGTGCAGTTCACCGACATCGACACCACGTTGTCGTTCACCCGCTGGGACTCCGTGGGCTGGGACATGGGCAAGGTCCTCTGGACGCTGTGGGCCGCGCTGCTCATCGTCGGCAGCGCCAACGCCGTCAATCTCACAGATGGTCTCGACGGCCTGGCCGCTGGCTCGGCGGTGTTCTCCTTCGCCGCTTTCGTGCTCATCGCCTTCTGGAAGTTCACGCCGTCGGCCGAGATCGGTGGTGCCGAGCCGTTCTACGACGTGAACCACGCCCTCGATCTGGCCGTGGTGGCCGCGGCCATGCTGGGCGGTTGTCTGGGTTTCCTGTGGTGGAACGCGCCGCCGGCGCAGATCTTCATGGGTGACACCGGGTCGCTGGCAATCGGTGTGGGGCTGGCCGCGCTGGCCCTGTCCACCAACACGGCGCTGCTGCTCCCCATCCTCGGCGGGCTGTACGTGATCGAGACCGTGTCGGTCATCCTCCAGATCGGCCGTTTCCAGCTGAACGGGAAGCGGTTCTTCCGAATGGCGCCCATTCATCACCACTTCGAGCTCGGTGGGTGGCCCGAGACCTGGGTGATCATCCGCTTCTGGATGCTCCACGGCTTCTGCGTGGCCATCGGCCTCGGGTTGTTCTACGCCGACTGGATCGCCGCGGGAGGTGGCTCGTGACCGCCGCCCTCATCATCGGCCTCGGGATCACGGGCCACGCCGTCCTCGAGCGACTGCACCAACGCGGGGTCCAGGTCATGGTGGTGGAGGATCATCCGACAGACGATCACCGGACGCTGGCCGCTCGAAACCAGGCGCTGCTCCTGGAGGCACCCGACCGCAACCGGTTGGCCGAGGTGCTCGACGGCGCCGACGTGCTGCTTCCCTCGCCCGGGGTGCCGGACTCGCATGTCGCCTTCGAGGTGGCTCGGTCGCTCGACGTGCCCGTCGCCAGCGAGTTCGACCTGGCTCGTCGGTGGGATGACCGGCCGATCGTGGCCGTCACCGGTACCGATGGCAAGACCACGGTGACCACCATGATCACCGAGATGCTGGTCGCCGCGGGGCGCCGAGCGGTCACAGCCGGCAACACCGATGTGCCCCTCGTGGCGGCCATCGACGACCCGGCCACCGACATCTTCGTGGTCGAGGCATCGTCTTTCCGGTTGGGTCACTCGTGTCGCTTCCAGCCCCAGGTCGCGGCCTGGCTCAACTGGGGACCCGACCATCTCGATGTCCATCGCGACCTGGCCGGCTACGAACGAGCGAAGGCGGCCATCTGGGCCCACCTGGAAGCAGGAGCGGTGGCCGTGGCCAACGCCGATGATCCGGTGGTCATGGGTCATGCGCCCGCAGGCGCCCGCACGTTCGGGGTGGCGGTGCCGGCCGACTTCACCGTGGTCGATGGTCAGCTCGCCGGTCCCGACGGGCCGCTGCTGGCCGTGACCGACCTGGCCCGTGCTCTGCCCCACGACGTGGCCAACGCGCTGGCCGCCTGGGCGTGCGCCGACGCGGTGGGCGTCGAAGCCGACACGGTCGGATCGGTGCTGACGACCTTCGCCGGCCTTCCGCACCGGGTCCACACGGTGGCCGTCATCGGCGGCGTGGCCTTCGTCGACGACTCGAAGGCCACCGTCCCCCACGCGGTCGTCGCCGCGGTGCGGAGCTTCGATTCGGTCGTGCTCATCGCCGGCGGTCGCAACAAGGGCATCGATCTGGCCCCGTTGGCCAACGCGGTGGAGTCGATCCGCGCCGTCGTCGCCATCGGTGACGCGCGCGATGAGGTGGCCGATGCATTCGCCGGTCAGCGACCCGTTGTCTTCGCCGACGACATGGACGAAGCCGTGGCCCGTGCCCGCGCCGCGGCTCGACCGGGCGACACGGTGCTGTTGTCGCCGGGATGCGCCTCCTTCGACTGGTACCGCGACTACGGTGCCCGAGGCGACGATTTCGTGCGGGCGGTACGAGCGTTGGAGGACGTGTGAAGACACCGCTCGCCGAACGGCGACGTGCGCAGCAGGCCAGTCGGGGTCGCCATCCCACCAGCCGTCAGGCGACCACTGGTCGGGGCCCGCGGGCCCGCCGCCGGCGCTACTCGCCGCTCTTCGGCCTGCTGGTCATACTGGGCTTCGGGTTGGGCCTCTACGGGCTCGTGATGGTGCTGTCGGCATCGTCGGGAGACGCGCTGGACGGCGGCGATCCCTGGAGCGCGTTCCGACGCCAGTCACTGTGGTTCGCCGCTGGACTGATGGCCGCCCTGTGCACGTCCCGGCTCGACCACCGGCTGTGGCGCGAGCGTCTCTCGATCCCCTTGCTGCTCGGTGCCGGCGCCATGCTGGTCCTGGTTCTCGTGCCCGGCGTGGGCCTCTCCGTCAATGGTGCCAGTCGGTGGATCGGCGTCGGTGGGTTCACCTTCCAGCCGTCCGAGCTGGCCAAACTCGCCCTCATCGTGTGGGTGGCCGACATGGCGACCCGCCGCTACCGCGACGTCACCTGCATCAACTCCACGCTGGCCCCCATTCTCATGATGACCGGCGCCTTCGCGGTGCTGCTCATCCTGGAGCCGGACCTGGGTACGGCGATCGTCGTGTGCGCCGTCGTCTTCGTGGTGTTGTACATGGCCGGCGCCGCGTTGTCGCACCTCTGGATCATGGCCGGCGTCGCGAGCTGCCTGGCCCTCACGCTGGCCTGGCTTGCGCCCTATCGACGCGAACGCCTCCTCGCTTTCAGTGATCCATGGGAAGACCCCCTGGAGTCCGGTTACCAGACCGTGCAAGCCGGAGTGGCGCTGGCCAACGGCGGGATCAGCGGCGTCGGCCTGGGCGCCAGCCGAGGCAAGTGGGGATTCCTGCCCGAAGCCCACACCGACTTCATCTACGCCATCATCGCCGAGGAGTTCGGTGTGATCGGTGGACTCACCGTGCTGGGGGCGTTCGTCCTCATCGGCGCAGCCGGGTTCCTGGTGGCGCACCGGCTTCGTCAGCGGGATCCCTTCGCTTCGTTGGTGGCGGTCGGTATCACCACCTGGATCGTGCTCCAGGCGTTCGTCAACATCGGCGCTGTTGTCGGCGCCCTTCCCATCACTGGCGTCACCCTGCCGTTCCTCTCGGCGGGCGGCTCGTCACTCGTCGTCACCATGGCCGCCTACGGGGTGCTGTTGAACATCGCGTCCCATGTCGACTGACCGCCAGCTCCGGGTGCTGATCAGCGGTGGAGGCACGGCTGGCCACGTGCAGCCCGGGCTCGACATCGCCCGGGCCCTGGTGGCTCGGGGCTGCCCCGTGGACAACATCCACTACGTCGGCAGCGAGCGGGGCATCGAGGCCCGGCTCGTTCCGGCCGCGGGGTTCGAGCTGACCCTCCTCCCCGGGCGGGGCATTCAACGTCGCCTCACCCTGGCGAACATCGGCGCCGTGCTCGGACTTCTGCGGGCCGTGGTCTCGGCCTTCGGCGTGGTTCGTCGCCAGCGACCCGACGTGCTGGTGTCCCTCGGCGGGTACGCCAGCGTGCCCTGTGCGCTCTGGGCCATCATCGGCCGGATCCCCGTCGTGGTGGCCGAGCAGAACGCGGTGCCGGGGCTGGCCAACCGGCTCATCGGCCGCTTTGCCCGCGCCGCCGCCACATCCTTTCCCGACGTGGCCCTGCCCCGCTCGCAGTGGACCGGCAATCCGGTACGGGACGAGATCCGGACCATCGACCGGGCGGCGCGTGACGCCGCGCGCGCTCGCATCGACGTCGCCGACGACCGTTTTCTCCTGGTCGCCTTCGGGGGCTCGCTCGGTGCCCGCCACATCAACCATGCGCTGATCGATGCGCTCGCCGACCACTGGTCGGCCGACGACGCCCTGGCGATTCGCCACATCATCGGCGAACGCGACTTCGACGACATCGTGAGCCGGGTCGACCTCGGTCCCGATGCACGCGTGCAGTATCAGCCGATCCGCTACGAGGATGACATGGCCACGGTCTACACCGCCGCCGACCTGGTGCTGTGCCGGTCCGGAGCCACCACCGTCGCCGAGGTGGCCGTGACCGGGGTACCAGCCGTGCTCATCCCCCTGCCAGGGGCACCCGGTGACCACCAGACGGCCAACGGCCGCGCGCTGGTCGACTGCGGTGCCGCCGTGCTGGTTCCCGATGGCGAGCTGGACGGGGACCGACTGCACACCGAGGTCGAAACCCTGCGTCTCCACCCCGACCAACTGATCAGCATGAGTCGAGCGGCGACCGGTTTCGCCCGCCCCGACGCAGCCGACGCCGTGGCTGCCCTCGTGGAGAAGCACGCCCGATGACGCGCATCACCCAACTGGGGGCCGGACCAGACCACCATGGAGAGGTTCTGCGCCGATCCCGTCGGCCACGTCCCGACCGATCATGACCGACCTCGACCTCGACCTCACCCGTCCCACCCGCATCCACGTCGTCGGCGTGGGCGGTGCCGGCATGTCCGCCATCGCGGCCGTGCTGGTCGCCATGGGCCACCAGGTGACCGGCAGTGATCTCAAGGCCGGCCCCGGGTTGGATCGGCTGCGGGTGAGTGGCGTCGAGGTGGCCGTCGGCCATGACCGTAGCCATCTGGGCGACGCCGAGCTGGTGGCGATCTCGACGGCCATCCCACCCACAAATCCCGAGGTGCTGGCTGCCGAGGAGGCCGGCATCCCGGTCCTGCGCCGGGCGGCCGTCCTCGCCGCCATCGCCTCCACCCGCCGCACCATCGCCGTGGCCGGGACCCATGGCAAGACCACCACGAGCTCGATGCTCGCCCTCGCCCTCCGCTCGGCCGGGCTGGCCCCCTCGTTCATCATCGGCGGTGACGTCAACGAGATCGGTAGCGGTGCTGCGTGGTCCGACGCCGGCGACCTGTTCGTGGTCGAGGCCGACGAGAGCGACGGGACGTTCACCGAGCTCCCGCGCGACGGGTCCATCGTCACCAATCTCGAGCCCGACCATCTCGAGCACTACGGCGGCTTCGAGGGTCTCGAAGCGGCCTTCGACCGATTCGTCGCCGAGACCCCCGGGCCCGTGGTGATCTGTGTCGACGACGAGGGCGGACGCCGATTGGCCGCTCGCCATCCGAACGCCATCGGATACGGCGAGCGCCCCGATGCCGAGTACCGCATGACCGAGCTGGTCAGCGACCGGTCCGGGGCCCGATTCGGGCTCAGTCACCATGGCCAGGCCATCGGCCCGATCGACCTGGCGGTCCCCGGGCGCCACAACGCGCGCAATGCCGCTGCCGCCGCCGTCACGGCGCTGCGCTACGGAGCCGAGTTCGACGCGGTGGCCGATGCGCTGGCCCGGTACGCGGGTGTGGCCCGTCGATACGAGCACCGCGGGGAGTGCAACGGGATCACGTTCGTCGATGACTACGCCCATCTGCCCACCGAGGTGGCTGCGGCGCTGGCCACCGCCCGCGACGGTGCGTGGCCCCGGGTGGTCTGCGTCTTCCAGCCCCACCGCTACAGCCGAACCCAGGAGGTGGGACACGATTTCGGTCCGGTGTTCACCGACGCCCACCATGTGTTGATCACCGAGATCTATGCCGCCGGCGAAGCACCGCGGCCCGGCGTCTCGGGACGAATGGTCGCCGAGGCGGTCCGGGCCGCATCACCCGGGCTGCCCGTCGACTTCGTCGCGCATCGCACCGAGCTGGTCGAGCGACTGACCGATCTCCTCCAGCCCGGCGACCTGTGCCTCACCCTCGGTGCCGGTGACTTGAGCTCCCTGCCCGACGAGCTCATCGAGCGGCTGGGGGCACCGTGATGGTGGCGACGGCCATCGAGGAGGTCGCGGACCGGCTTCGTGGCACCAGTCTGGGATCGCGGGTCGAACAAGACCGATCGCTGGCGCCGTTCACCACCTATCGCGTCGGTGGTGCCGCGGCCCTGTTCGTCACGGTGCGCTCGCACGCCGACATCCAGGAACTGTTGGCCCAGGTCGCCGGCACCGGCATCGCCACCCTGGTCGTGGGTCGCGGCTCCAACCTGCTGGTGGCCGACGCCGGGTTCGACGGACTGGCCATCACCGTCGACCGGGGGCTCGATGCACTCACCATCGACGACGACCGGGTCCGGGTCGAAGCCGCCGCGCGACTTCCCGTCGTCGCCCGGGCCACCGTGGCCGCCGGCCTGCGCGGCTTCGAGTGGGCCGTGGGCGTCCCCGGTTCCGTCGGCGGAGCGGTCCGCATGAACGCCGGAGGGCACGGCGGTGACATGGCGGCCAGCGTGACCGCTGCCACCGTGGCAGATCTGTCCACCGGCGCCATCGAGCGTTGGACGCCGTCGATGTTGGCCTTCGGCTACCGGTCGTCGGCCATCGCCGCCCACCACCTGGTCGTCGAAGCCGAGCTCCAGCTGGCACCGGGTTCGGCGGAAGTCGGTGAGGCAGTGCTGGCCGAGATCGTTCGATGGCGACGGGAGAACCAGCCCGGAGGCCAGAACGCCGGCTCGGTGTTCACCAACCCCGTCGGAGACTCGGCCGGGCGGCTCATCGACCAGGCCGGCGGCAAGGGACGTCGCCTCGGCTCGGCCCAGGTATCCACCAAGCACGCAAACTTCATCCAAGCCGACGCCGACGGCTCGGCCGACGACGTGTTGGCCCTCATGGTCGCCATCCGCCGCCTGGTGCGACAACACCATGGGATCGATCTGGAGGTCGAGACCCGGCTCGTTGGATTCGGGGACAACCCATGGTGAGTGCCGTCGCCGAATCCCACCCCCGCCTGCGGGCCCGTCGGGAGGCCGTCCAACGCTCCGACGAACGTCGCAAGTGGATACGGACCACACTGCTCCTACTAGTTCTGGTGGCGGCCATCGCCGTTCTCGGCCTGGCTCGATCCCGCTTGCTCGACGTCGAGCAGATCCGCGTCGAGGGCTCGTCGAGACTCGACGCCGACGAGGTGGAGGCACTGGCCGCCATCGAGCCCGGCGTGGCCCTGATCGACATCGACCTGGCCGGTGTCGAAGAACGGGTGGAACGTCACCCCTGGGTGGCCGATGCCTCGGCCCGTCGCGAGTGGCCCGACACCTTGACCATCGACGTGGTCGAGCGGATGCCGGTGGCGGCGAGTCCCGTGGCCGAGGGCGCCTACCTCCTGGTCGACCTCGACGCCATGGCCCTCGACGTGGTCGATCGGCCGCCGGCTGCACTGCCTATCGTGCGCGGCCTCGACGTCGATGCTGCCCCCGGCCAAGTGGCCCCCGGCCTGACCGCGGCCGTCCAGGTCGTCGACGCCATCCCGGACGATCTCGCGGCATGGGTCGTGGCCGTCGACCAGGGCCCCGACGGCGCTGTGGTGCTGGAGCTGATCGACGGCGTCCCCGCCGAGCTCGGTACCGCCGACCGACTGGCCGACAAGCTCGTGGCGCTGGCCACCCTGTTGTCGCGCGTCCAAGCCGACTGCATCGAGTCGTTCAATGTCCAGGCGCCCGACGCCCCCGTTGCCACCCGGTGCCGCACCGCCTGAGCGGTATCTACCGCATCTGGTGGTCTGGCTGATTGGTGGTGGGGGCGGTATTTGCCGCAGCTGGTGGTCTGGCTGGTTGGTGGTGGGGGCGGTCACCTGCGCAGGGCTGTATCTACCGCAGCTGGTGGTCTGGCTGGTTGGTGGTGGGGCCGTCACCTGGCGCGAAGGGCGA
>Ga0224505_10001329_pt1 | contig 15751 bp, 9 predicted proteins | sample SF_Jan12_sed_USG_FD_169102 | JGI IMG/M metagenome (GOLD analysis project Ga0224505, IMG submission 169102) | Sediment microbial communities from San Francisco Bay, California, United States - SF_Jan12_sed_USGS_4_1 | ecosystem: Environmental > Aquatic > Marine > Sediment | place: USA: California... | reverse complement strand
CCATCCTTTCCAACCTGCAGGGCCTGGTGGCGGCGCGCGAGGCGCAGGCCGCGATCGTCAACGACAGCGAGCCGCTGCGCCGCGGCCTGGATGCCTTGCAGCAGCAGTTGGCGGGATCCGGCGGCCTGGGCAGCACCTACCTGGCCACCGGCGCCCTGGCCCTGCTGCTGCTGGTGCTGGGCGGCGCCGGGCTGCTGCGCGTCTTCGTGCAGGACCAGACCGCTCGGGCCCGTGCGGCCGAGGGCCAGCGCCTGGAAGCCGAACGGCAGGAACGCGAGGCCAAGCGCGTCAACGACGCCAACCAGGCCGCCATCCTGCGCCTGATGAACGAGCTGCAGACGGTGGCCGAAGGCGACCTGACCCAGCAGGCCACGGTGACCGAGGACATCACCGGCGCGATCGCCGACTCGGTGAACTACACGGTGGAGGAGCTGCGCACGCTGGTCTCGCAGGTGCAGTCCACGGTGGCACGCGTGACCGATACCACGCAGCAGGTCGAGCAGACCTCGACCGAACTGCTGGCCGCTTCGACCGAGCAGCTGCGCGAGATCCGCGAAACCGGCGAGTCGGTGCTGCAGATGGCGGGCCGCATCAACGACGTCTCGTCGCAGGCGCAGCAGACCGCGCAGGTCGCGCGCCAGTCGCTGCAGGTCGCCGAAACCGGCCTGCAGGCGGTGCAGAACTCCATCGGCGGCATGAACGCCATCCGCGACCAGATCCAGGAGACGTCCAAGCGCATCAAGCGGCTGGGCGAAAGCTCGCAGGAGATCGGCGAGATCACCGAGCTGATCTCCGACATCACCGAGCAGACCAACGTGCTGGCGCTGAACGCCGCCATCCAGGCCGCATCGGCCGGCGAGGCCGGGCGCGGCTTCTCGGTCGTGGCCGAGGAAGTGCAACGCCTGGCCGAGCGCTCCGGCGACGCCACGCGCCAGATCGCCGCCATCGTGCGCACCATCCAGACCGACACCCAGGACGCGGTGGCGGCGATGGAGCGCAGCACCCAGGGCGTCGTCGAAGGCGCACGCCTGTCCGACGCCGCCGGCAGCGCGCTGGTCGACATCGACCGCGTCACGCGCGAACTGTCCGAGCTGATCGAGCGCATCTCGCAGCAGGCTTCCAGCGAGGCCAGCTCGGCCAACGTCGTGGCCGAGAACATCCAGCACATCTTCGCCGTCACCGAGCAGACCGGCGACGGTACCCGCTCGACCGCCCAGATGGTGCGCGAGCTGTCGCGCACGGCCGAGGAGCTGCGCCAGTCGGTGGCGCGCTTCAAGGTCGGTTGAGACGACCGGAGATCCCCATGATGCAAGCCGACGCACCTCACGCCGACACAGCCGGCGCCGGTGAAGACCTCAGCGCCCTGGCCTGGGTGCAGGGGGAGTTGCGCCTGACCCTGGAGAAGGCGCACAAGTCACTGCGCCGCTATGTCAAGGAGGCCGAATCGATCGGCGGGTCCGATGTCGACGTCGTCGACCCGGGGGTGCTGCGGACCGCCCGCGTGCAACTGCACCAGGGTGTCGGTGCGCTCGAACTCGTGGGCCTGCCGGTGGCCGCCAAGGTGCTGCGGGCGGGCGAGGCTGCGGTGCAGCGCCTGACCAGCAAGCCCAAGCTCGCGACGCTGGCCGCGGTGGAGACGATCGAGCGTGGCAGCTTCGCCGTGCTCGACTACATCGGCCGGGTGCTCGCGGGCAAGGCCGTGCCGCCTTTGGCCCTGTACCCCCAGTACGCTGCCGTGCAGGCGCTGGCGGGTGCCGAGCGCGTGCACCCCGCCGACCTGTGGGCACAGGACTGGCAGTGGCGCAGCCTGCCGGCCGAGCCCGGCGTGCCCGAGCGTGCCACCGACGAGCTGGCGCGCGGCGAGATGGAATACCTGGCGCTGGCGCTGATGCGCCAGCCCGACCCGGCGGTCCAGCAGCGCATGAGCGACCTGTGCGCCGAACTGGGTGCCAGCGCGCAGCGCGATGGGCAGGCCGAACAGGCCACGCTGTGGCGGCTGGCCGCGGCCTTCTTCGAAAGCCAGGCGGCCGGGCTCGTCAAGCCCGACCTGCACACCAAGCGCATCGCCTCACGGCTGTTGTCGGTGCTGCGCGCGGCGCTGCGCGGCGCCGCCGATGCGCCGGACCGGCTGGCGCAGGACCTGCTCTTCTACTGCGTACGTGCCGATCTGCCGCCAGACGCATCCGCCGTGCCGCGGCTGGCGGCGTTGCAGCAGGTGTGGCCGGGAGACAAGGCGGCGCGTGCCGACTACGACACCCCGCGCCTGGGCTTGTTCGACCCGGCGCAGATCCAGCAGGCACGGCGCCGCGTGGCGGCCGCCAAGGACGCCTGGTCGGCGGTCGCCGGTGGCGACATGCAACGCGCCGCCGGGCTGCAGGAGTCGTTCGCGCTGCTGGCCGATTCCGTGCAGAAGCTGTTTCCTGGCGGCGACACGCTGGCGCCCGCGCTGCAGGCCGCCGCGGCGCCGTCGGCGAAGGGCGAGCGGGCCCCGGCGGCACCACTGGCGATGGAAGTGGCCACCAGCGTGCTCTACCTGGACGCCGTCCTGGACGATGGCGACCTCGACCAGCCGCAACTCGCCGAGCGCCTGCGGCGCCTCGCGCAGCGCGTGGCCGACGTCGCTGAGGGCGCCGACCCGCAACCGCTGGAATCCTGGATGGAGGAGCTGTACCGCCGCACCTCCGACCGGCAGACCATCGGCAGCGTGGTTCAGGAGCTGCGCAGTTCGCTGTCGGACATCGAAAAGCAGATCGACCAGTACTTCCGGGATCCGACCCAACGGGGCCTGCTGATCCAGGTGCCCGGGCAACTGCAGTCGATCCGCAGCGTGTTGTCGGTGCTGGGCATGGACCAGGCCTCGCAGGCCGTGCTGCGCATGCGCGACGACGTCGACGCCCTGGTCGAGACCGAGGCCGACCCCCAGCAGGCCGCTCGCGCCGGCACGTTCGATCGCCTGGCCGACAACCTGGGCGCCTTGAGCTTCCTGATCGACATGATCAGCGTGCAGCCGCAGATGGCCAAGTCGCTGTTCCGCTTCGACCCCGACACCGGATGTCTGAGCGCCGTGATGGGGCAGAGCGAGCGCGACTCGAGCTTTGCCGAGCTGGCGGCCGAAGCACCCGAGGCCGCGCCGAAGGCGGCGCCTGCGCAGGAGCCCGTGAAGGCCCCCGCGGCGGCGCCCGCGCTGGCTGCCGACGACGGCCTGGAAGACGACGCCGAGATGCGCGAGGTGTTCCTGGAGGAAGCGCGCGAAGTCATCGCTGCGGCCCGCGAATCGCTGGTCACGCTGGCCGATCGACCCGACGAGGTGGCGGAGATCACGGCCGTGCGGCGTGCCTTCCACACCCTCAAGGGCAGTTCCCGGATGGTCGGGCTGAAGGACTTCGGCGAAGCGGCCTGGGCCTGTGAACAGCTCTACAACGCCCGCCTGGCGCACCAGGCCCGCATGGATGCGCCGCTGCAGACCTTGAGCGCCGAAGCCCTGGACTACCTGGGCCAGTGGGCGGACGCGATTGCCGACGGACGGACGGACAGCCACCGTCCCGAGGCCGTCGCGCTCGCGGCCGACAGCCTGCGGCTGGAGGGACGTCTGTTGCCCATCCCGATGCCGCAGCAGGGCGCCCCCGCCGACGTGCCGGCCGACCTGCCGGCCTCGGCCGAGCCCGTTGCCCACGCGTCCGAGGACGAGGCACCGACACTGGCCGATGTCATGCCCGAAGCCGCCGCCGCGTCGGCACCGGAAGAGGCACCCGGCGCAGCCGCGCGCGAAGGCGACGACGAGACCGAACCCCACGAGCCGTCCGAGCATCCCACCTTCCTCCCCACGATGCCGGCGCTGCAGGACATGGTCCCGGAGCTTCCCAGCGCCGAGGATCTGAGCTTCCCGACGCTCGACTTGCGTGCGGAGGCTGAGCCGCGGCCAGAGGAGGCCGCGCGCGACGAGCGCGTGCGCTTCGAGCTGGACCTGGGTGAACAGGACGAGACGCCGGCAGAGGACATCTCCTTGCCCGAGCTGGGCCCTGTCCTGGAGGACGCCGAGCCCGACATGCAAGCCGAGGCGGATCTCGCGGGCGCGGACGAAGCGTCGCCGCCCGAACCCGAGGTCAAGGAGCTGTCGCTGGACGACCTGGGACTCGACTTCGGACCGGCGTCGCCTGAAGCGCCGGCTCTCCTTGAGTCCGAAGCCGAAGCCGAAGCCGAAGCGGAAACGGACGCGGACGCGGAAGCGGAAGCGGAGCCGGGGGCCGGCGTCGAAGGTGCGCGCGAGCCCGACGCCGAGGAACCCGAACCCGAGGCCGCCTTGCCGGCCGCGGCCGAAACCGCGATCGAGCCGGGCGACGCCCATCCCGCCGACGAGGAGCCCGAAGTCTCCGAGCAGGAGGAAGAGCCGGTCAAGATCGTGGGGCCGCTGCGCGTCCCGATCCCGCTGTTCAACATCTTCCTCAACGAGGCCGATGAGCAGTCGCGCCGTCTCGCCACCGAGCTGGCCGAGTGGGCGATGGAAAGCCATCGCCCGGTCAGCGAGGCCGCCATCGCCCTGGCCCATTCGCTGGCCGGCAACTCCGCCACGGTGGGATTTGCCGGACTGTCCGCCCTGGCGCGCGCGCTCGAGCACGGGCTGATGCGCAGCCGCGCCCAGGGTCCGGGCACGCTCGGCGAGCCGGCGCTGTTCAGCGACACGGCCGAGGAGATCCGCCGCCTGCTGCACCAGTTTGCGGCCGGCTTCCTGCACCCGGTGCCGCCGGCCTTGATGGACCGGCTGGCCGAGCACGAGCATGCGGCCGCCATCGAGGCCCGCGACACCGACCCCGGTGCGCTCGATGTCGACGACGAGCAGCAGACGCTGCCGCCGGCGCCGGCGCCGGCGCTGCCACCGCGGGTTGACATCGCAGGCGATGCCGACCTGGACGCGGTCGACCAGATCGATCGCGACCTGTTCCCGATCTTCGAGGAAGAGGCCGACGAGCTGCTGCCGCAGCTTCGTTCCCGCCTGGCCGACTGGGTGCGCCACCCGTCCGACCCGGCGGCCGCCGCCGCCTGCATGCGCACGCTGCACACTTTCAAAGGGGGCGCCCGCCTGGCTGGTGCCATGCGCGTGGGCGAGATGGCGCACCGGCTCGAGACCGAGGTCGAGCAGTTGGCGGGCCACGGCGAGCCGACGGTCGAGCAGGTGGAGCATCTGCTGGGCCGCGCCGACGCGATGGCCAACGCCTTCGAGCTGCTGCGCAAGCCGGCGACGGCGGCCGCCGCCGCCATGCCCGAAGCCGCTGCGGTCCCGCCGGACTCTGTGCCTGTGCCGGCGGTCGAAGTGCCGCCCGCCGAAGCCGCCAAGCCCGCTGCCGGGCCGGCCGCCGTGCCACCCGTGGCGATCGACTGGTCGCGTTTCGCGACCGACGTGCCCGAAGCCGCCGCCGACACCGGCGCGGACACCGCTGTCCCCGGTGCCAACGCCAGCGTTCGCGTGCGTGCGACGCTGCTGGACCGCCTGGTCAACCACGCGGGCGAGGTCAGCATCACCAGGGCGCGCATCGAATCCGACATGCGGGGCATGCAGGCGGCGCTGGCGGACCTGACCGACAACCTCGACCGCCTGCGCAGCCAGTTGCGGGACATCGAGCTGCAGGCCGAGACGCAGATCAGCTCGCGCATGGAGGCGGCCAAGGCCGCCGCGCAGTCCTTCGATCCGCTGGAAATGGACCGCTTCACGCGCTTCCAGGAGATCACGCGCATGATGGCCGAGTCGGTGAACGACGTGGCCACCGTGCAACGTGGGCTGCAACGCACGCTGCAGTCGTCGGAAGACGAGCTGGCGATGCAGGCGCGGCTGACGCGCGAACTGCAGGACGACCTGCTGCGCACGCGCATGGTCGAGTTCGAAAGCCTGTCCGACCGCCTGCACCGTGTCGTGCGCCAGGCCGCCAAGGACACCGACAAGTCGGTGCGGCTGGAACTGATGGGGGGCGCCATCGAGATCGACCGCGGCGTGCTCGAGCGCATGGTCGGGCCGTTCGAGCACCTGCTGCGCAACTGCGTGGCGCACGGCATCGAGACCGCCGACGTGCGCCGCAGCGCGGGCAAGAAGGCCACGGGCCAGATCAGCGTCACCGCGTTGCAGGAGGGCAACGAAGTGGCGGTCGAGTTCCGCGACGACGGCGCCGGATTGAACCTGCCGCGCATCCGCGAGCGCGCGGTCGCGCGCGGCCTGCTCGACGCGGCGGCGCGGCCCAGCGACGAAGAGCTGGCGCAGCTGATCTTCGTGCCGGGCTTCAGCACCTCGGATGCCGTCAGCGACGTCGCCGGACGTGGCGTCGGCATGGACGTGGTGCGCGCCGAGGTCACGGCCATGGGCGGCCGCATCGAAACCCGCAGCGAGGCCGGCCGTGGCACCACGTTCCGCCTGCTGCTGCCGCTGACGACGGCGGTGACCCAGGTCGTGATGATGCGCTTCGGCAGCCGCCAGGTGGCGGTGCCGTCCACGCTGGTGGAGATCGTGCGCCGGGCCAAGCCGGCCGACGTCGAAAACTCTTACGCCGCCGGCGCCTACACGCACGATGGCGCCGAGTTGCCCTTCTACTGGCTGGGCGCGCTGCTGCAGGACGAGGGGCGCGGCCCGACGAGCACAAGGGCGCAGACCGTGGTCGTGATGCGCAGTGCGGCACAGCGTGTCGCCCTGCATGTCGATGAGGTGATTGGCAACCAGGAAGTGGTGGTCAAGAACCTGGGCCCGCAGCTGGCCCGTCTGCCCGGCCTGGCAGGCATCACGCTGCTGCCCTCCGGCGCGGTGGCGACAATCTACAACCCGGTTGCGCTGGCCCACGTCTACGGGGACGAAGCCCGCGCCCGCATGCAGCCGCGGGAGGAGCCCGCACGGCCCGCGCAGCACGTCGACCCGGCCGCCGAAGCGCCCCTGCCGCCGCTGGTGATGGTGGTCGACGACTCGGTCACGGTGCGGCGTGTCACGCAACGCATGCTGACGCGCGAGGGGTACCGGGTCGTGCTGGCGAAGGACGGCCTGGAGGCGATCGAGAAGCTCGCCGGCGAGCGGCCGGCGGTGCTGCTGTCGGACATCGAGATGCCGCGCATGGACGGCTTCGACCTCGTGCGCAACGTGCGCGCCGATGCCCGGCTGGCCGGGCTGCCGGTGATCATGATCACCTCGCGCATTGCGCAGAAGCACCGCGACTACGCGGCCGAACTCGGCGTCGACCACTACCTGGGCAAGCCGTACTCGGAAGACGAACTGCTGGCGCTGGTGGCGCGCCACGCCGGCGCCGACATCGAGGTCTGACATCGGCGTCTTGCGCCCGGGCGGCGCCGCCCCGCGTCATCCCCCCGACTTGACGACCGCGTAGCGCGCGAGCGTTCGCCTGCGCGCTTCGTCGTGGTCGACGACGCGCTCCGGGTAGCCGGCCCCCAGGCGCAGCTCGGCCGCCGCCAGGTCCACCGGCCGCGCCAGCCACGGCGCGTGAACCAGCTTGTCGGGCAGCGCGGCCAGCTGCGGCAGGTAACGCCGGATGAAGCGGCCTTCGGGGTCGAACCGGCGGCTCTGGCTGACCGGGTTGAAGATGCGGAAATAGGGTTGCGCGTCGCAGCCGGTGGAGGCGGCCCACTGCCAGCCGCCGTTGTTCGCCGCGAGGTCGAAGTCGTTCAGTTTCTCGCCGAAGTAGGCCTCGCCGCGCCGCCAGTCCAGCCCGAGGTCCTTGACCAGGAAGCTCGCCACCACCATGCGCAGCCGGTTGTGCATGTAGCCGGTTTCGTTGATCTGGTGCATTGCCGCGTCCACCAGCGGGTAGCCGGTCCGGCCTTCGCACCAGGCGGCGAACAGCGCGTCCGCATGCTTGCCGTGGTCCCAGCGGATGTGATCGTAGGCCGGCTTGAAGGCATGCCCGACGACGTGCGGGTGGTGGTGCAGGATCTGGTGGTAGAAGTCGCGCCAGATCAACTCCGACAGCCAGACCTCGGCGCCACGTGACCCTGCCAGCATGCGCTGGTGCGCCTCGCGTGCCAGTTGCCGGATCGACACCGTGCCGAATCGCAGGTGCGTGCTCAGGTAGCTGGGGCCCTTGATCGCCGGGAAGTCTCGGGTGTCGTGGTAGCGGTCGATGCGGTCCAGGAAGTCCTGCAGGAGTTCCTGGGCGCCGGCCGGGCCGCTGGGCAGCTTGAGGGTGTGCAGGTTGGTCGGCCCGAAGCCGAGGTCGGCCAGGTCCGGCACGCCGGCTTCGCCGGAAGGGCGCGCGGCCAGGCCCGCCGCATGCGGGGCCACCGGGTGGGCGTGCAGGTGCCTCGGCGCCAGCAGCCTGAGCCAGGCGTTCTTGTAGGGCGTGAAGACGGAAAACGCCGTGCCGCCCTGCGTCAGCACCTCGCTGCGCTCGAAGATCACGTGGTCCTTGCTGGTGTGCAGCGCCACGCCGGCGGCCGCCAGCGCGCCGCGCACCTGGGCGTCCCTGGCCAGTGCCGCCGGCTCGTCGTCGTGGTTGGCGTAGACCGCCTGCACCTGCAGCGAACGTGCCAGCGCCCCGATCTGCTCGACGGCCTGCCCCTGTCGGACGATCAGCCCGGCGCCATCGACGCCGTGTGACGCCGCCAGCGCGCGCAGTTCGGCGTCCACCCCGACCAGACTGTCCCGGATGAACTCGACCCGGCGGTCCGCCCGCGGCAGCGGGTCGAGGATCTGGCGGTCGAACACGAACACGCACCAGACGTGCCGTGCGGCGCGCAGCGCGTGGTGCAGCGCCGCATGGTCGTCGGCACGCAGGTCGCGGCGCAGCCAGACCAGGGCGCGGTCGAGTTCGGGGGCGGCAGGGATTTGCATGGACGGAGTGTGCCGCGGCACTAAAATCGGCGCATGGCAGATGTGGCCTCCGGCTCGATCAACCTGACGAACCAGTTCCTGATCGCCATGCCCGGCATGGTCGACGAGACCTTTGCCGGGTCGGTCGTCTACCTGTGCGAGCACAGCGACAAGGGCGCACTGGGCCTGGTGATCAACAAGCCGATCGACATCAAGCTGAAGAACCTGTTCGAGAAGGTGGAACTGCCGCTGGACCGGGAGGAACTGGCCGAGCAACCGGTGTTCTTCGGCGGTCCGGTGCAGACCGAGCGCGGCTTCGTGCTGCACGAGACCGCGGCGGGCGACGCCGGCTACAGCTCCACCATCGTCGTGCCCGGCGGGCTGGAGATGACGACCAGCAAGGACGTGCTGGAGGCCATGTCTCAGGGCGCCGGGCCGAAGCGGGTGCTGATCACGCTGGGCTGCAGCGGCTGGTCGGCCGGCCAGCTGGAGGACGAACTCGGCCGCAACGGGTGGCTGACGGTGGATGCCGACCCGGCGGTGATCTTCGACACCCCGGTCGAGCAGCGCTACGAACGCGCGCTGTCGTTGCTGGGCTTCGACCCGCGCATGCTCAGCCAGCAGGCCGGGCACGCGTGAACGCCGTGGCGGCGCCGGCCCCGCGCACCCTGTCCTACCTGGCTTTCGACTACGGCACCCGCCGCGTCGGCGTGGCCTGCGGCAACAGCCTGCTGGGGCAGGCGCGCCCGCTGAAGACGATTGCTGCCGAAGGGTCGGCGCGCTTCGTGGCCGTCCAGGCGCTGATCCGGGAATGGCAGCCCGACGCGCTGGTGGTCGGCGTGCCCTTCCACCCCGACGGCGCGCCGCACGACAATACGGCCCGCGCCCGGCGCTTCGCGCGCCAGCTGCACGGACGCTTCGGGCTGCCGGTGCACGAGGTCGACGAGCGCTACACCAGCACCGAGGCGCTGGCGGCGGGCGCGTCCGACGTCGACGCGACTGCCGCGGCGCTGATCCTGGACCAATACCTGAGGGAGCCCCGATGAACCTGTCGCTGGATGCCGAGGCGCTGTACGCCCAGCTGCGCGACCGTGTGCGCGGCGTCGTGAACGACGACACCCGGCTGGTCGGCATCTGGACCGGCGGGGCCTGGCTGGCGCAGCGTCTGCACGCCGATCTGGGCCGGCCCGGGCAGGTGGGCGTCATCAGCAGCCGCATGCACCGCGACGACTTCGGGCAGCGCGGCCTGGCCGCCGGCGCCGACGCCACCGAACTGCCCTTTGCGGTCGACGGCGCCGACATCCTGCTGGTCGACGACGTGCTGCAGACCGGCCGGACCATCCGCGCCGTCATCAACGAGCTTTACGACTACGGCCGGCCGTCGAACGTGCGGCTGGCGGTCCTGGTCGACCGCGGGGGGCGCGAGCTGCCGATCGCCGCCGCGCTGGCCGCGGCGACGGTGCAGATGCCACCGGCGCAAAAGCTGCGCCTGGCGCGCGCCGACGATGGCCGCTTCACCTTCGAACTGGAGGGGGAACGGTGAGTCCCCGTGCTGGCGGCATGGCCGCACAGCCGCTGCCGCAGGGCGGTTCGGTGCGCTTCGGCAGGGCCGGGCGGGGAGGTCGATGATGCTGTCGCGCCGCAACCCGCAGCTGAACACGCACGGCGAACTGATCCACCTGCTGTCGATCGAAGGCCTGCCGAAGGCGGTGGTCACGCAGATCCTGGACACTGCCGGCACCTTCCTGAGCGTGAACGACCGCGACGTCAAGAAGGTGCCCTTGCTGCGCGGCAAGAGCGTGTTCAACCTGTTCTTCGAGAACAGCACGCGCACGCGCACCACGTTCGAGATCGCGGCCAAGCGCCTGAGTGCCGACGTCATCAATCTCGACATCGCCCGCTCCAGCACCGCCAAGGGCGAGAGCCTGCTGGACACCATCGCCAACCTGTCGGCCATGCAGGCCGACATGTTCGTGGTGCGCCACAGCGAATCGGGCGCGCCCTATCTGATCGCCCAGCACTGCGCGCCGCACGTGCACGTCGTCAATGCCGGCGACGGGCGCCACGCGCACCCGACGCAAGGGCTGCTGGACATGTACACCATCCGCCACTTCAAGCAGGACTTCAGCGGCCTGGTGGTGGCTGTCGTCGGCGACATCGTGCATTCGCGCGTGGCGCGCTCGGACATCCACGCCCTGAGCATCCTGGGCGCGGCCGAGATCCGCGCCGTCGGCCCCAAGACGCTGGTGCCGGGCGACCTGCGCGAGATGGGCGTGCGCGTGTGCCACGACATGGGCGAGGGCATCCGCGATGCCGACGTGATCATCATGCTGCGGCTGCAGAACGAACGCATGAGTGGCGCCATGCTGCCCAGCGCGGGCGAATTCTTCAAGAGCTTCGGCCTCACGGCAGAGAAGCTGGCGCTGGCCAGGCCGGACGCGATCGTGATGCACCCCGGGCCGATCAACCGGGGCGTCGAGATCGCCAGCGAAGTGGCCGACGGCCGCGCCAGCGTGATCCTGCCGCAGGTGACCTTCGGCATCGCCGTGCGCATGGCGGTGATGTCGATCATCGCGGGGAACGAGGCGTGAGCGCGCGAAGGGTGGGGCCGTCTTCCCGGTGCTTTGCCGCCCTCGAGGCGGCGCCGCGGGGCGTCGGGGGGAACGAATGAATATCCTTGTGCAAGGGGGCCGGGTCGTCGATCCACGCTCCGGCCGCGACGAGCACGCGGACGTCGCCATCGCTGCCGGACGCATCGTCGCGATCGGCGGTGTGCCGGCCGATTTCGCCGCCGAACGCCGCATCGATGCCACCGGTTGCGTCGTCGCGCCCGGGCTGGTGGACCTGGCCGCACGCCTGCGTGAGCCGGGGCTGGAGCACGAGGGCATGCTGGAGAGCGAGCTCGCCGCGGCGGCGGCAGGGGGGGTGACCAGCCTGGTCTGCCCGCCCGACACCGATCCGGCGCTGGACGAGCCCGGGCTGGTGGAAATGCTCAAGTTCCGCGCCCGCAAGCTCAGCCGCTGCCGGCTGTTCCCGCTCGGCGCATTGACGCGCGGCCTGGGCGGAGAGGTGCTGACCGAGATGGCCGAGCTGACGGAGGCCGGCTGCGTCGGCTTCTCGCAGGCCGAGCACGCGATCGACAACACGATGATGCTGATGCGCGCGCTGCAGTACGCCTCCACCTATGGCTACACGGTCTGGCTGCGGCCGCAGGACCGCTGGCTGGGGCAGGGCGTGGCGGCGTCCGGGCCGATCGCGACCCGGCTCGGCCTGACCGGCGTGCCGGTGGCGGCAGAGACGATCGCGTTGCAGACGATCCTGGAACTGGTGCGGGTGACGGGCGCGCGCGTGCACCTGTGTCGCCTGTCCAGTGCTGCCGGCGTGGCGGCGGTGCGCGCGGCCAAGGCCGAGGGGTTGCCGGTCACCGCGGACGTCTCCATCAACTCGCTGCACCTTTGCGACGTCGACATCGGCTACTTCAACCCGGACATGCGGCTGGTGCCGCCGCTGCGCAGCGCGCGCGACCGCGACGCGCTGCAGGCCGGCCTGGCCGACGGCACGCTGGATGCGCTGGTGAGCGACCACCTGCCGGTGCGCCATGACGAGAAGGCCCTGCCCTTTGCGGAAGCCCTGCCAGGTGCCAGCGGGCTGGAACTGCTGCTCGGCCTGGCACTGGCCTGGGGCGAAGCCAGCGGTGCCGGCCTGCAGCGTGCGCTGGCGGTGGTCACGCAAGGCCCGGTGCAGGTGCTGGGCACGGCGCTGGGGTCGCTCGCGGCCAGCGCGGGCGCGCTGGTGGCGGGTGGCGTGGCCGACCTGTGCGTGTTCGACCCCGATGCCCGCTGGCCGGTGCAGCCCGACGCTCTGCGCAGCCAGGGCAAGCACACGCCGTTTGCCTTCGCGCACAGCGGCACCGCCTTGCCTGGCCGGGTGCGTGCCACGCTGGTGGCCGGCACGGTGGCCTTCGAAGGGCCTGCGGACAGCGCCGCCGCCTGATGCTGCGCGCCTGCTGGCGCCTGGGGCGCGCCGTGCTGCACGGCCTGCACGGCGTGCTGATCGTGCTGCTGCAATTCCCGGCCCTGGCCACCGACGGCCGCCGCAAGCGCATTGCATGGTGGTCGGCCAAGCTGCTGCGCGTGCTGGGCATCGATCTGCGCGTGCACGGCAGCTTCAAGCCCGGCGCCAAGCTGATCGTTGCCAACCACGTCTCCTGGATCGACATCATGGTGATTCACGCGGTCTGCCCGGAGGCCCGTTTCGTGTCCAAGGCGGACGTGAAGCAGTGGCCGCTGGTGAATCGGCTGGTGGCCAGCGCCGACACGCTGTACATCCAGCGCGAGAGCCGGCGCGACGCGCTGCGCGTGGTGCACCAGATGGCCGAGGCGCTGCGCCATGGCGACTCGGTGGCGGTGTTCCCCGAAGGCACCACCGGGGACGGCGAGACCCTGCTGCCGTTCCACGCCAACCTGCTGCAGGCGGCCATCGCCACCGGCGTGCCGGTGCAGCCGGTCGCGCTGCGCTTCTCCGACCGGCAGCGGGCGGTCAGCGAAGCGGCGCAGTTCCTGGGCGACACCACGCTCAGGCAAAGCCTGTGGATGCTGGCGGGCGCCGACGGGCTGGCCGCCACGCTGCAGGTGCTGCCGCCGGAGGCCAGCCTGCACGCCGACCGCCGGGCCCTGGCCGATCACCTGCGCACCGTCGTCGGCGCCCGTCTGGCTGGCGCGCCGGCGGGCAGGTAGAGTCCGCCGCATGAACGGTGCCACGCTGCGCATCCGACGGGTCGGCATCGACACCTGGCGCGAGAGCGTGGCCTACCTGCACCGCGATTGCCCGGTCGTGCGCGCGGCCGGCTTCCAGGCCCTGGCCAAGGTCACGGTGCACGCCAACGGCACGACCATTGCCGCGGTGCTGAACGTGGTCGACGACGAACGCATCGTGGCGCCCTGCGACCTGGGCCTGAGCGAGGATGCGTTCGAGCGCATGGGCATCGCGGAGGGGCGAGACGCCAGCATCGAGCATGCCGAGCCGCCGCCCTCGATCGCCGCGCTGCACCGCAAGATCGGCGGCGAGCGGCTGTCGAGCGACGACCTGCACGCGATCGTGCGGGACATCGCCGCGGCGCGCTACTCGAAGATCGAACTGGCCGCCTTCGTCGTTGCCACGCATCAGTTCGAGCTCGACCGCGACGAGGTGCTGCATCTGACCGAGGCCATGATCGCGGTCGGCCAGCGCATCGACTGGCAGCGCGACATCGGCAGCGGGCCGGTGGTCGACAAGCACTGCATCGGTGGCATTCCGGGCAATCGCACGTCGATGCTGGTGGTGCCGATCGTCGCCGCGCACGGCATGTGGTGCCCCAAGACCTCGTCGCGCGCGATCACCTCGCCGGCCGGCACCGCCGACACGATGGAGGTGCTGGCGGAAGTGGCGCTGCCGATCGAACGCCTGACCGAGATCGTGCGCGCCACGCGCGGCTGCCTGGCCTGGGGCGGCACCGCCGGTCTGAGCCCGGCCGACGACATCCTGATCTCGGTCGAGCGGCCACTGGCGATCGACGCGCCGGGCCAGATGGTGGCCTCCATCCTGTCGAAGAAGATCGCCGCCGGTTCGACGCACCTGGTGCTGGACATCCCGCTCGGGCCGACGGCCAAGGTGCGCTCGATGGCCGATGCGCAGCGGCTGAAGAAGCTGTTCGAGTTCGTCGCCGGCCGTCTGGGCCTGGTGCTGGACGCGATGATCACCGACGGCCGCCAGCCGATCGGCCGCGGCATCGGCCCGGTGCTGGAGGCGCGCGACGTGATGCAGGTGCTGGAAAACCACGCCGACGCGCCGCACGACCTGCGAAGCAAGGCGCTGATGCTGGCCGGGCGGGTGATCGAGTTCGACCCCGACGTGCGCGGCGGCGACGGCCTGCGCATTGCACGTGACATCCTCGAATCGGGGCGCGCGCTGTCCCGCATGCAGGCCATCATCGACGCCCAGGGCCGGCGCGCTCCGGCGCTGCAGCCTGGCGCGCTGGTGCACGAGGTGCCGGCGCCGGCCGACGGCTGCGTCGTCGGCATCGACAACCTGCGCATGGCGCGCATCGCCCGCCTGGCGGGTGCACCGCAGATGCCGGGGGCCGGCGTCGACCTGCTGAAGAAGCTCGGCGATCCCGTGCGTCGCGGCGAGCCGCTGTACCGGCTGCATGCGCAGTTCGACGCCGATCTCGGCTTCGCCCGCAAACTGGCAGCGGCCGACTGCGGCTACCGTGTCGGCGCCGCTGCTGACCTGCCGCGCGGCTTCGAACGCCCCGACGGAGTCCCGGTGTGAGCCTGATCCTGCATTTCGACGACGAAGCGACGCTGGCCGCCGGCCTGGCGCGCGAGCTGGGCTGGCCGGCGGCGCCGGTGCGCTGCCACCGCTTTCCGGATGGCGAACTCAAGCTGACGCTGCCCACCGGGCTGCCGCCACGCGTGGTGCTGCTGAGAAGCCTGCACCAGCCCAACGAGAAACTCGTGCAGCTGATGCTCAGCGCGCCGGCGGCCCGCGATCTGGGTGTGCGGCACCTGACGCTGGTGGCGCCCTACCTGGCCTACATGCGGCAGGACATGGCGTTCTCGCCCGGCGAGGTGGTGAGCCAGCGCCACCTGGGCGCCGCGCTGGCGGCCTGGTTCGATGCCGTGGTCACGGTCGATCCCCACCTGCACCGCGTCGCGACGATGGGCGAAGTGGTGCCCGGCGGGCGTGGCCTCGCCGTCTCGGCCGCGGCCCTGATTGGCGACTTCGTCGCCCGACAGGTGGCCGGAGCGCTGCTGCTGGGCCCGGACGAAGAGGCCGGCCAATGGGTTCGCGTGGCGGCGGCGGCGCACGGCCTGGACCACGGCGTGTGCCACAAGGCGCGCCACGGCGACCGCGAGGTCGACGTCACGCGGCCTTCGGTGCCGCTGCGCGGGCGCCACGTGGTGCTGATCGACGACGTGG
>Ga0224505_10001324_pt1 | contig 15793 bp, 11 predicted proteins | sample SF_Jan12_sed_USG_FD_169102 | JGI IMG/M metagenome (GOLD analysis project Ga0224505, IMG submission 169102) | Sediment microbial communities from San Francisco Bay, California, United States - SF_Jan12_sed_USGS_4_1 | ecosystem: Environmental > Aquatic > Marine > Sediment | place: USA: California... | reverse complement strand
ACGCCTACCATGCCCAAAGCGACATCACGCCGAGCGTGTTCGGCAAGTTCGACATCGGCTGGCCGCTACCCTTCGACCACACTTCGCTCTGGATCCGCACGGGCGCCGGCGTGGCGTCGGGCGAAGTCGAAGATCCCCTTTCCAACGCGTATTTCGGTGGGTTCCGCAACAACTACGTCGACAACGGCGAGGCCAAGCGCTACCGGGACATGCTCAGCATGCCGGGGTTCGAGATCGATGCGCTGAACGGCCGGACCTTCGCGAAAGGCATGCTCGAACTGAATCTGCCTCCGATCCGGTTCGAGGCCCTGGGCAGCCCGGGGTTCCATGGCAGCTGGATCCGGCCGGCCCTCTTCACCACCGCGCTCGTGACCAATCCGGACTCGCCTCGAGACAAGGTCGAGGCCTTCAATGTCGGCCTGCAGTTCGACCTGCAGTTGCACGTCCTCAACCGACTGCCGATGATGCTGTCCCTGGGGTATGCGCGAGGCTTCGAGGGTGACGGGAAGGGTGAGGACGAGTTCATGCTGTCGCTCAAGGTGCTCTGAGGCGCGTTCCACGGCTCGGGGGCGCCACGCATGATCCTGCAATGGGTCCTGCGCGGCACCATGGCGCTGCTGCCCGTGCTCGTGTTCCTGGGCGCCCTGATCTATTTCGACAGCTTCAAGGTCGTGCGCGCGAAGGCGATCATCATCGCCGCCGCGGCTGGCATGCTCGCCGCGTTTGCCGGCTACTGGATCAACGGCTTGCTGCTCGATCGCATCGACATCGGCTACGTGCCGTATTCGCGCTGGATCTCGCCGTGGCTCGAGGAGTCGCTCAAGGCCGCGCTGATCGTCTACCTGATCCGCACCCGCCGCGTCGGCATGCTGGTGGATGCCGCGATCTACGGCTTCGCCGTGGGCACGGGATTCGCCCTGTTCGAGAACCTGTATTTCCTGATGATGCGGCCCGAAACACATCCCGCGGTACAGGTCATCCGCGGCTTCGGCACGGCCATCATGCACGGTGGCGCCACTGCGGTCTTTGCCATCGCCGCCGTGTCGCAGGCCGAGCGCTATCCCGACAAGTGGCTGCGGGTCTTCCTGCCCGGCCTGGTCGGCGCCGTGATCCTGCACGGGGTCTACAACACGCTCCTGGTCCGCCCGGTCTTCGCGACCCTGGGCGTGCTCATGCTGCTGCCGCCGCTCATCTACTTCGCGTTCGAGAACAGCGAAAAGGCGCTGCGGGACTGGCTCGAGTCGGACCTCGACTCCGACGTGCAGCTGATCGAGACGATCAACGCGGGCGAGTTCCTCGACTCGCACGCCGGGCGCTACGTGCACTCGCTGCAGGACAAGTTCGACGGCCCAGTCCTCGCGGACATGCTGTGCTACCTGCGCCTGCACTGCGAACTCGCCTTGCGCGCCAAGGGCGTGCTGATGCTGCGGGAGAGCGGCTTCGAAGAGCCGCCGTTCGACGACGAGTTGAGGGCGCAGATCGCAGAGTTGCGCTATCTGGAGCGCAGCCTCGGCAAGTCCGGGCAGCTCGCGCTGCGTCCCATTCTCATGGCGACCGGCAAGGATCTCTGGCAGCTGCAGTGGCTGCAGCACTGACGATGCCGCAATGACGACGACCCGCGTCGGCACCCGGCGGCCGGCTCATCCGCGGCCGCTGGCGCTCTTCTTCGCGTCGAGTTCCGCCCACCGTTCGAACGCCGCCTCGAGCGCCCGCTCGATTTCCGTCGCACGAGCCGCGTCCTTGCGCACCTGCTCGCCGCTGCGCTTGTGGTATTCGGGCCCGCTCATCGCCTCGGCTAGCGCGCGTTGTTCGGATTCGAGCGCCTCGATCTGCAGCGGCAGCTGCTCCAGCTCCCGCGTTTCCTTGTAGCTCATCTTCACCGGCGTCTTCTTCGCCACCTCGCCCGTCCTCGCGGGAGAGGGTGGCGCTGGGGGCTTCACCGCGGGCCGTTGCCGCAGCCAGTCGCTGTAGCCGCCCACGTATTCGCGCCAGCGGCCGTCGCCCAGCGGAGCGAGCACCTGCGTCACTACGTTGTCGAGGAAGGTACGGTCGTGGCTCACCAGCAGCAGCGTGCCGGAGTAGTCCTGCAGCGTCTGCTCCAGCAACTCGAGCGATTCGATGTCGAGGTCGTTGGTGGGTTCGTCCATGACCAGCACGTTCGCCGGCCGTGCGAAGAGCCGTGCCAGCAGCAGCCGGTTGCGCTCGCCGCCTGAGAGCATGCGCACGGGAGATTCCGCGCGTTGCGCTGGAAACAGGAAATCGCCGAGATAACTGATCACGTGCCGGCGCTGCTCGCCTTCGCCGACCCAGTCGGAGTTGGGGCTGACGGTGCCCGCCACCGTGGCGTCCAGGTCGAGCTGCGCGCGCAGCTGGTCGAAGTATGCAACGCTGATCTGCGAGCCGAACCGGACTTCACCAGAGTCGGGCTCCAGCGTGCCCAGGATCAGCCTGAGCAGCGTCGACTTGCCTGCGCCGTTCGGGCCGACGAGCCCGAGGCGGTCGCCGCGCATCACGCGCAGATCGAGGTCACGCACCACGGCATGGCTGTCGAACGCCTTGCTCACGTTGCGCAATTCCGCGACCAGCTTGCCCGAGCGCTCGCCGGAATCCACGTTGAGTTTCACATTGCCCAATCGCTCGCGCCGCGCATCGCGCTCGCGCCGCAACTGCTCCAGCCGTTTCACCCGGCCTTCGTTGCGCGTGCGTCGCGCCTCGACGCCCTTGCGGATCCAGACTTCTTCCTGCGCCCAGAACTTGTCGAACTTGCGGTTGAGCACGGCTTCCTCGGCCAGCTGCCCCGCCTTGCGCCGCTCGTAGTCGGCGTAGTTCCCCGGGTATGAACGCAGCATTCCGCGATCGAGTTCGACGATGCGGGTTGCGACGCGATCGAGGAAAGAGCGGTCGTGCGTGACGACGATGGCAGCCGGGCGGCCTGCGATGAGCAGGTCCTCGAGCCGTTCGATGCCGTCGATGTCTAGGTGGTTCGTGGGTTCGTCCAGCAGCACGACGTCGGGCTCCAGGGCAAAGGCGCCCGCCAGCGCGGCACGCTTGCGTTCGCCGCCGGAGAGGCCCGCCGTGGTCGCCGTGCCTTCCAGCCCGAAGCGATGCAGGTACTCGACGATGCGCGCGTCCGCACGCCAGCGCACACGATCGTCGTCGATCGCGACCAGCCCGGCCCAGAGCGCAAGCGACTCGCGCAGGGTGGGCGCGGACGGCAGTTCCGGTTCCTGCCGGACCGCAACGATCCGCAGTCCCGCGGCTCGCTGGTACTCGCCGTCGTCGAGCGGGATGCGACCCGCGATCACTTCGAGCAGCGACGACTTGCCCGTGCCATTGCGGCCGATCAGGCCGACACGCTCGCCGGCGTCGAGACTGAAGCCAGCGCGGTCGAGGAGCGGGTGTGTGCCGAACGCGAGTTCGGCGTTGAGAAGGTTCAGCAGCGGCATGAGCGGCACGAGCATCGCACAGCGCGGCGCGCCCGGACAGGCCGCGCGGGCTGCGTCCTTCACCTGTCCGCTGGTCGCGGCGGTCGCGGAAATGCAGCGTTTGCTACGCGCAAACCCTCATGAATTGCTGCGCTGCTTGCTGCTGTCATCCGACAGCCGCAGCTGTTTCGAGGGCAGGCAGGCCGCGAGCCGGATCCGCAAACGCATTCAAGTCTAGGGACGATGATCCCTTGGGTGACAACATGGGCGATCGTCTCGCCCGACTCGAGTCTACCGTCGCGCAACTGCAGTCGAGCGTCGAGTCGCTGCAGCAGCGGATCGGCGTGCTGGAAGCGGCGCGCGCTGTTGTTGCGACCCCCGCAGCCGATGCTCGTGACGGAGAGCCTGCGCAACCACTGCCGATTTCCGGGTCACCTGTCCTGGCCAGGCGGGACCCGTACGATCCAATCGCCGTCCTCTCGCTGGTCGGCCGGGTGTTCCTCATTCTCGCCGGCGGGTTCTTCCTGCGTGCGATGACGGAAGCGGGCCTGCTGTCGCCGCAGGTCGGCATCGCCCTGGCGTTCGCATACGGACTGATCTGGATCTTCTTCGCCGACCGCGCGGGCCGATCTGGACTGATACCAAGCGTCGTGGCGTATGCGCTTGCGGCGGCCATGGTCGTATTCCCGCTGCTGGTCGAGGCGACGACCCGGTTCAAGGTGCTGACCGGCGCGGGCAGCGCCGTGGTGCTTTCGATCCTGACCGTTGCCATGCTGTTCGTCGGCTGGCGCCGGCGCCAGCGCGCCATCGCGTGGGTTGCGATCCTGGCAGCGCTGCCGACCAGCCTCGTACTGCTGGCCAAGACCGGCGTCATCGTGCCGTTCGCGGTATACCTGATCGCCGTCGGGGTGACGACCTTGTGGCTGGGCTACGCGCGCGGCTGGACGGGGATCTGCTGGCCGACGGCGCTGGTGGCGGACGTCGTCGTCGTTGGCGTGACGATGCGCGCGCTGTCTCCAGAACACCTCGACGCTTACGGCGTCGCTTCGCTGCTGCAGTGGTCACTGCTCGCTGCCTACTTTTTCAGCGTCGCGGTTCGCACGCTCATCCGCGGGCGCAACGTGGCCCTGTTCGAGGTCGTGCAAGTGGCGCTCGCGCTGATCATCGCATTCGTCGGGACCGGCGTCCTGACGCACGCAACGGGGGTACTGCCTGCAGCCATCGGGGTAATCAGCCTGGCCATTGGGACGGCGTGCTACTTCGTGACTTTCGTGTTCATCGAAGGACACGAGGACCTCGAGCGAAACCTGTATTTCTACTCGACCCTCGCGCTCATGCTGGTCCTCGCCGGCTTCGCGCTCGCGGTGCGCGAGCACTGGGTCGCCGTGGTGTTCGCAGTGCTCGGGGTGGTCGCCGCCGTACTGTGGTCGCGCACCGGGCGCCTGTACCTGCTGCTCCATGGCGCGGTCTACGTCGTCGCGGCTGGCTTCCCGTCCCAGGCGTTGAGATACGGAGCATGGGCGCTGGCAGCCAGTCCCGTCGGGCCCTGGCTGCTGCCCAGCGCCGTGATGCTCGTCATGCTGGTTGCGGGCGCGCTGTCCGCATGGTTTGCAGCGGCGCGGCCTGATCCGGAGGGCGGCGTGCCCGCCAGCGGGCTGCGACTCGTCATCGTCGTGGCCTGCGTCTGGGTTGCCTGTGGTGCGGTCATTGGTGCGCTGGCACCAGCCGTTGCCGGGCTCCCCGATCGCAGCGTGGACCTCGGCGCGCTCGCCACGTTGCGCACGGCGGTGCTCGCCGTGGCTGCGCTGGTGATCGCGTGGGCCAGTCGCCAGGCGAAGTTCCGCGAATGGGCGTGGCTGGTCTACCCGCTGCTGGTCGTGATTGGCCTGAAGATGGTGGCGCAGGACTTCAAGTTCTCGCGGCCCGCGACACTGTTCATAGCTTTGGCTCTCTACGGCGCTGCGCTCATCGTCGCGCCGCGCCTGCGCAAGGGCGCCGACAAGACCCGCGTGACCGCGGGCACACCTCAAGCAATCGGGGGATGATTCGTGAAATTACCTGAGCAGGTGACGCGTCTCGGTATCGTCATCGCCGCCATCGTGGCGGTCGTCCTGTTGCTGCGCCTGGTGATCCTGCCGGAGACGCTGTTCTCCGCGCGACCGCACCAGGCGGCCGCTGTCGAAAGGGAGATGGCAAAGCCACTGCGCCACGCCGGCGTCGCCGTGTGCCGGGAGTGCCACGCGGAACAGTTCGAGCTCAAGTACGGCGGCAAGCACCGCAACATAGGTTGCGAGAACTGCCATGGTCCCGCGGCGAGCCACGCGGCCGACGAGAACGCCGCGAAGCCACCATTGCCGCGCGAGCGGGAAGCCTGCCTCGCCTGCCACGGCTACGATTCATCGCGACCTAACGGCTTCCCGCAGGTCGATCCGCTCGAGCACAGGCCGCGCAAGAAGTGCGTCTCCTGTCACGATCCGCACGATCCGGTGCCGCCGAAGGCGCCGACGGAATGCACGGGTTGTCACGGCCGCATCGAGCGCACGAAGGCGATGTCCACCCACGCGCTGCTGCCCTGCGCGAGCTGTCACGCGGTCGACGAGCGGCACATGACCGAGCCGCGCCTGGCCCTGCCGACCAAGCCGGACAGTCGTGAAGTCTGCGGGCGGTGCCACGTGCCCGGCGCGACCGATCCGGCGGCATCGAAAGTCACCGTCGACCTGACTGCACACGGCGGCACGTACGTCTGCTGGGAGTGCCATTACGCCCACCTGCCCGAGGGACGAAAATGAACAAGCGCGAGTTCCTCAAGGACGCGATCCTCTTCTTCCCGGCTGCGGCAACGCTGCAGGCTCTTGCGCCTGCGGCCGAAGGGAAGGCTGAGCCCGCCAAGACCCCGGCGGACTACGATGCCACGAAGCACTGGTACGGCATGGGCATCGACGTCGACAAGTGCATCGGCTGCAATCGCTGCGTCGAAGCCTGCAAGGCGGAGAACGACGTGCCCGATGAGCCGTTCTTCTTCCGCACCTGGATCGAGCGCTACCAGATACACGAGAACGGCGAGACCAGGGTCGAGTGCATCAGCACGCGTGCCGCGCTGCCGGAGCAGGCGCCACCGGAGGATCCGACCGTCGTGCGCACGTTCTTCGTGCCCAAGCTCTGCAACCAGTGCGCGCACCCGCCCTGCGTGCAGGTCTGTCCCGTCGGTGCGACCTTCCAGACGCAGGACGGCGTCGTCCTGGTGGATGAGAAGCGCTGCATCGGCTGCCGCTACTGCATCCAGGCCTGTCCTTACGGGGCGCGGTATCTGAATCCACGGACGAAGACGGCAGACAAGTGCACGTTCTGCTACCACCGTGTGACCGAGGGCCTGCTGCCGGCGTGTGTCGAGGTCTGCCCGACGGAGGCCAGGATCTTCGGCGACCTGAAGGGCAAGGCTGATCGCCTGGTGCGCTTCCACCGCGTGAACCAGATCAGCGTCCTGAAGCCGGACCTGAACACCGAGCCGAAGGTGCTCTACGCCCAGCTCGACGGAGAAGTGCGATGAGCGGCGCGATTCCCGACAGCCTGAACGAGCAGCTGAGCCACCAGTTGAGCCAGGTGGTGGGGTTCATCTACCCGAACGAGGTCGAGACGCAGTGGGCGATCCTGATCGTCGTGTATCCCTACCTGACGGGCATCGTGGCGGGCGCCTTCATCCTCGCCTCGCTGGTCAAGGTGTTCAACGTCGTCGAGGTGCAGCCGATCTACCGGCTGGCCTTGCTCACGGCCCTCTCGTTCATGCTGGTCGCCGGGATGCCGCTGCAGCTGCACCTCGGCCATCCCGAGCGCGCGTACGAGATCTTCTTCACGCCGCAGCCCACGTCGGCGATGGCCATGTTCGGCTTCGTGTACCTCTGGTACCTGCTCGGCATCCTGCTGATCGAGATCTGGTTCGAATACCGGCACCAGCTGGTGCTGATGGCGCAGCAGTCGCGCGGACTGCTGAGGGGGATCTATGGTGCCTTGTCGCTGTACTCGAAGGACGTGAGTCCCGAGGCGCTGGCATTCGACCACAAGGCGAGCAAGCTGATCACGATCGTCGGCATTCCCTCGGCATTCCTGCTGCATGGCTACGTCGGCTTCATCTTCGGCTCGGTCAAGGCGAACCCCTGGTGGGGGAGCGTCCTCATGCCGATCGTGTTCCTCATGTCTGCCATCGTGTCGGGCATTGCCATGGTGATGTTCCTGTACATCCTGTTGAGCCTCGTCCGCAACGAGAAGCTCGACATGCGCTGCCTGGACAAGATCGGGCTGTTCCTGCTCGTCGCGATCATCGTCGACTTCACGCTGGAGGCGCTCGACTACATCCACCGCCTGTACCAGAGCGAGGAGTCCATCGGGATCCTCACGCAACTGGTCTCGTCCAAGCTGTTCCTGAGCCTGGTCGTCGTGCAGCTGCTGCTCGGCATGCTGCTGCCCCTGCTCATCCTGGTGCTGGTGCGCAGCGTTCGCTTCAACGAGGAGCTGCGCAAGCTGCTGTACTTCACGACCTCGCTGCTGATCCTGCTCGGGATCTTCAGCATGCGCTGGAACGTGGTCATCGGCGGCCAGCTATACTCCAAGAGCTTGCGCGGCCTGATGGCCTACAAGATGGAAATCACGGGCATCGAGAGCCTGTTGACCGCGCTGGCGTTGCTCGCGCTGCCCTTCATCATCCTGACCGTGCTTTTCCGGCTGTTGCCGCCACGGTGGATGGAGAGTCACGCTCAGGCTGCTGCGAGTTGACGCGCACCCGAGCCGTTGTCGACCGGGAAGATTGACCAACTGGAGGTTTTTCGCGATGTACAAGACGATGCTGCCGGTGATGCTTGCTGCCCTGGCCCTGGTCGCCGCCCCGGCGAATGCCGCGGACGTTGCCGCGGGCAAGGCCTTGGCGGAGGGGAGTTGCGCCGACTGTCATGGCGACGACGGCGCAGGTGACGATGACTATCCCGCCATTGCCGGACTGTCGGTGGAAAAGTTCACCAAGGCGATGCAGGAGTACCAGGACGGCACCCGTACCAAGAATCCCAAGATGATCAAGGAGGCGAAGAAACTCAGTGCGGCGCAGATTGCCGACCTGTCGGCCTATTACGCCAAGCTCAAGTAGAACCCGCGTCCGGTCTCCGTCGGCGACCGTCTGAAAAGAATAGACCCCGGCGAGGCCGGGGTCTGCTTCTCTACGCCTCGTGGCGGGTGCTCAGGTGGCCGGGCTCGTCGCAGCTTCGGTCGCCGTGCCTTGCTCAGCCGCTGCCGGCTCTGGCGGCGCTTCCTGCAGGCCGAGTTCCTGCAGCAGCTTGGAATCGCTCTCTTCCTCGGCCACGATGTTATGGCAGGTGCCGCACTTCTTGCCGACCTTCTCGCCGGTGTCCGTCTTGTGCTTGTTGTCGTGGCAGCGGAAGCAGCCCGGCGTGTCCTTGTGGCCGATGTGGTTCGGGTAGAGGTTCCACGTGACCTTCATCTGCGGAAAATTGTTCCAGCAGTAGGCATCGCCGAGGGCCTTGCCAGCCGCTTCGACTTCAGGTGAGCCGGCGCGGTCGGGATAGTTCTGTACGTAGAACGCCTTGACGGCGTCAGCGATGCCGGCACGTGCTTCCTCGTGCGACGGGTATTCCTTCTCCGTCAGGATGCGCATGCCTTCGCGCTTGATGTACGGCAGCGTCTTGTCGATGCGACCCTCGGACAGCGCAAGGTCGACCTCGTACTGCGGGCTGCGATAGTTGTGGGCCGGACGATTGTGGCAGTCCACGCAGTCCATGGTCCGCCACTCCGACCCGGCCGGCGCCCCCTCAGCCGCCTTGTAGACCTTCGTGGTGCCTTCCGCCTGGTCCGTAAGCTCGATGTCGTAGATCGTTTCGCGGGTAGGGTCGGAGAGGTAGCGAATCGTGTGCCTGGGGTCGACATGCCAGTGGATGCCGTGCGACTCGCCGCCCTCCGAGCCACCCACCTTCACCATGAGTGCGGTCTTGACCTCGGTGTTCGTCTCGTCGTCCGTGTAATGCGTGCGCACCTTGAGGCGCTCGCCCACGAACTTGGTCGGCCAGTGGCACTGCTCGCAGGTGCCGTTGGCCGGGCGCAGGGAGTGCACCGGCGTCGGGATCGGACGCGGGTACAGGTCGAACGCCACGGCGATGAGCTGCCACGACCCGGAAATCTTGGCCTTGACGAACCATTCGGCCCCCGGGCCGATGTGACAGCCAGCGCAGCCGACGCGCACGTGCGGCGAGCGCTGGAAGGCGGTGTACTCAGGCTGCATCACCTTGTGGCAGGCCATGCCGCAGAACTCGGTCGAATCCATGTAATGAACGGCCTTGAAGGTCAGTCCTGCGGCCAGCGCGATGATCGGCACCGACAGGGCAACGAAACCGAGCAGTATGCCCCGGGTGCTCTCCTTGTTCAGGTCCACGATCGGCAAGTGACCGACAGGCCGGCCTTCGGCCGCGGCTTTCGCATCCCGCCGCTTCTGCAACCAGATGCCGAGCGGGACGACGATGATTCCGGCGAGGAACACCATCGGCAACAGGACGAACGTGACGATTCCGAGGTAAGCGCCGCCCTGGAATCCCATTGCCTGCATGATCAGCAGCGCCCCGATGAACAGGAGGCTCAGCGCGATCATCAGCGTGCCGATCAGGCTGATGACGTTGCCAGTGATTGCGGCGAAGAAATGTTTAATCATCGAATGACCCCGGGGCTGCGCGTGCTGCTGAAACAATTCACCGGCGTGGCTTGCAGCCCAAGCCTGCAGTGGGTGACAGGATACCGCTGAGGGCCGTCACGCTCCATCTGATAACGGTCGCGGCCGGCCCCGGCAACTGTCCCGGACCGGCCGCGCTCTCTGACTCGCGCACCTAGAACAGGTGCATCGCACCGCTCGCCAGCGCCCTGAAGATCAGGATCGCGAGCCACACGCCGGCCGCGACGGCGGCGAAGCCGAACACATGCGCGACCTGGATCTGCGCCTCGGAGGGCGGCGGCACAAGGTGCTGGTCGAGCGTATTGCTGTCCACCATGCGCTGGTACTCGAGCGGCCGGTCTTCCTTGAAGCGGTGCAGCGGCATGCTGCCCGTGAAGATCACCGGATCCATCGGGAAGCTCTCCGGCCGCAGGTGCGTATGGAAGAAGTGGAACAGGAAGATGAAGCCTGTGGCCAGCAGGGCCTCGTCGCTGTGGATGATGTAGGCCGCGTTGAGCGCCCAGCCCGGCAGGAACCGGGTAAAGAAGTCCGGGAACCACAACATCAGGCCCGAGACGCCGATCATGCCGACGCCCCAGAAGACCGCCAGGTAATCGAATTTCTCCCAGTACGCCCAGCGGTCGAGCTCGGGGCGCGGACCGAGGTAGAGGAAATACTTCACGTTCGCCCACAGGTCCTGGACGTCCTTCAGTTGTGGCGTCATCGAACGCCAGCCCCAGAAGTAGCCCCGCTGCCGCCTGAACGCGACGTCGCGGAACAGCATCGACAGGTGCACGGCGAAATAGCCGAACGTGACGATTGCCGCAAAGCGGTGCAGGAAGCTCGCGATCTCCGGTCCGCCAAGCGCCTTCATCAGGCCCGGCGCCCACGGGGCGGCCGCGAACTTGAGCGGCAGGCCGGTCACCGAGAGCAGCAGGAAGCTCAGGATGATCGACACGTGCAGCCACATCTGGGTGGTCGTGAACCGGCGCACGTAGGGCCCGGGCCCGAAGTGTTCCACCTTGAACTCACCGCGCAGGCGACCAATCAGCGTGCGCTGCAGCCACAGCAACGCGTGCAGACCGAAGAAGCCGAACACGCCGAGCAGCAGCAGGGTCATGAACAGGTAGATGTAGTGAACCCACCGGTTCTGCTCGACATCCATCGGGTCGCTGTGCGGCATGAAGGTCAGGAACGAAGCGTTGACCTCGTGGCCGACGTGGCAATTGCTCGCGCCGCAGGTCCTGGCCAGGTTGTCCGGGTGGATCGACGAGCGCGGATCGCTCGCCGGCAGGTTGTGGTGCGGCGTGTGGCAGTCCGAGCACATCGCGGCCTGGCGCCGGCCGACCTCGGTCGATTTGCCGTGGAAACTGTCGTGGAACGTCTTGTAGAGGTCCGCGTGGCAGTTGCCGCAGTCGCTCGGCATCTGCGCCCGCATGGCGACCGTCGTCGGGTCCTGGATGGCGTGCGCCTGGTGGCAGGTACTGCATACCGGGCCGCTCTTGCCTTCCTGCCACAACGCGCCGTGCGCGCTTTCGTCCCACTCCTTGAGTATGCCCTGGTGGCATCCGCCGCAGGTCTCGGGGCTCTTCGCGTGCGAGGTGCGTGCGCCGGCGGCGTCGTGCCGCTGGATGTCGTGACTGCCGTGACAGTCACTGCACGAAGGCGCGGCCTGCGTGAGGCCCGACACGAACAACGACCTGGCGTGCACGCTGGAGAGGTAGCCTTCCATCATGCTTTCGTGGCAGACGCCGCAATTGCGAACCTGGTTGAGCGGCGCCATGGCCGCATTCGGGTTGTTGCTGCGCACGACGGTGTGGACGCTGCCGTGGCAGCCCTGGCAAGACGCGGGCTTGCCACCCTTTACCCTGCCGTGGACGCTGCCCTGGAATGGCGCGATCTCATCTTCGTGGCATTCCATGCACACATCGAAGGACACCGGCCCGAGCGGTTGGCGCTTGCCCTTGTGCTTCACGCCCAGGGCGGCCGTGTGGCACTCGACGCAATTGACTCTCTTGTGGGCCGAGACGGCGAACAGCGCCTCCTGCACCGCGACCGAACTGCCGGCCTCATTCTTCATCTCGGCGTCGTCGTGGCAGCCGAAACATTTTTCGTTGGGGATAGCGGGCCCGGCTTCTACCGCGCCGGCTGCGGTGGACGGCGGTGTCGCCTCCGCATCCTGCGCGCCGGCGGGCAGCGGGTCCGCCAGTGCGAACAGGAACATGGACAAGGTGAGGGAGGAGAGGAGGCGGCCGTTGCGGAACATGCTGAAGCTCCCATTCAGGGACGGCGCATGGGGCTTTTTTCGCTCGCTCGTGCGTCGCGCACCGCAAGCTGCGGGGCACGCGCGAATTTCACCGCATAAGTGGCCGAAGGGGCTGCACGCATTTACCGAAATTGCATTGACCGTGCCGCAGGCGCGGGCCGTTTGCAGCAAGACATGTGCCCTTGGGAGGGCCCCGTCCGCGTGAGCGGAGGATTACAGCTTGAATCCGGAGGGAAACGGGGAGGATTCACCGGTTTCCAGCCCGCAACCGGTGCCCGGTCCCTATTCCCGCTGCTTGTTCTGTTGTGCCCGCTCGGCGGGCGTCAGTGTGTTCGCAGGGCAGTCGCTGCAGCCGCCCGCGGGGGCCTTCGCGAGTTTCTGCAACCAGGTTGCTGCTCGTCCGCGCAGGCCGGGGGCATCGGTGCCGCCGAGGCCGTGAGCGAGCCGCAAAGCGCAGCGGTTGCGCGACCCCGCAGGCGTCAATGCCCACGCCGCATACCCGGTGGCAGCCACCACGATCAAGCCCACGAACATCGATTCGAGCATCGGGACTTCCTCCCGTTCAACCCAGCAGCGCGCTCGCGACGCGGTACGTCACGAACGAGGCGAGATAGGCCAGCGCGAACAGGTAAGCGGCCATCGCGATCGGATACCGCCACGAGTTCGTTTCGCGCTTGACCACGACCAGCGTCGACAGGCACTGCGGCGCGAAGACGTACCACGCAAGCAGCGACAGCGCCGTTGCCAGGCTCCAGGTCTGCGCGATCATCGGCACCAGCGTGCCGGAGACGTCGCCATCGTTCGACAGCGAGTACACCGTGCCGAGCGCGCCCACGGCGACTTCGCGTGCGGCGAGACCGGGCACCAGCGCGAGCGAAATCTGCCAGTTGAAACCGATCGGCGCGAACACCACCTCGAGCGCGCGACCGATCATGCCGGCAAAGCTGTGCACGATCGCCGGCCCTTCGGCGCCTGGCGGTGGAGCCGGGTACGTGCTCAGGAACCAGAGCACGATCATCAGTGCGAGGATGATGGTGCCCACGCGCTGCAGGAACACCTTGGTGCGCTCCCACAGCCCGATCGCGAGGTTGTTGAGGTGCGGCCAGTGGTACTCGGGCAGTTCGAGCAGGAGCGGGTGATACGCGGTCTTGAGCGCCGTGCGCTTGAGCAGGAACGCCACCGCCATGGCGGCGATGATGCCCGCGAAGTACAGCGTGAACAGCACGAGGCCCTGCAGGTTGAACGGGCCCACGGGTCGCGCCGGTATGAACGCCGCGATCACCAGGGCGTAGACCGGGAGCCGCGCCGAGCACGTCATCAGCGGCGCGATCATGATCGTCGCCATGCGGTCGCGCAGGTTCGGGATCGTGCGCGTCGCCATGATGCCCGGCACCGCGCAGGCAAAGCTCGACAGCAGCGGAATGAACGCGCGCCCCGACAGGCCGACCGACCCCATCAGCCGGTCGAGCAGGTAGGCGGCCCGCGGCAGGTACCCGCTGTCCTCGAGCGCGAGGATGAAGCAGAACAGGATCAGGATCTGCGGCAGGAACACGAGCACGCTGCCGACGCCCGCGATGACGCCGTCCACGAGCAGGCTGCGCAGGGCCCCATCGGGCAGCGAGTGCTGTACCCAGGTGCCCAGTGCACCGATGCCGCCGTTGATGAAATCCATCGGCACGGTCGCCCAGCTGAAGACCGCCTGGAACACGAAGAAGAGGATCGCCGCAAGGATCGCGGGGCCGGCGAGCGGGTGCATCACCAGCGCGTCCAGGCGTGCGAGCGCCCGTTTGCGCACGGGTTCGGTGTAACCGATCGCCTGCAGGATGCGGCGCACGTCGCGTTGTGTGCCCTGGATCTCGTCGAAGGTCGATTCGCGCCAGGCGACGGGCCCGCGTGCACCCGGATGCGGCAGCGTCTCGAGCTTGTCGACGAGCAGGCGCACGCCGTCGTGGTCCACCGCAACGGTCTCGACGACCGGCACGCCGAGTTCCTGCTCGAGCCGCGCGCGATCGAGCTGGTAACCGCGACCCGCCGCGAGGTCGCTCATGTTGAGGGCAACAACCATCGGCACGCCGAGGTCGCGCAGTTCGAGCACGAGGCGCAAGTTGAGCCGCAGGTTGGTCGCGTCCACTACGCAGACCACGAATTCCGGCGGCGGCTCGTCCGCGAGTCGCCCCAGCAGGAAATCGCGCGTGATCGCTTCGTCGAGCGTCGTCGGCGTGAGGCTGTACGCGCCCGGCAGGTCGAGCACCTTGTACAGGCGCTGCCGGGCCGGGCCGGTGAACGAGCCTTCCTTGCGCTCGACCGTGACGCCCGCGTAATTCGCGACCCGTTGCCGGCTGCCGGTCAGCCGGTTGAACAACGCCGTCTTGCCGCAGTTCGGCACGCCGACAAGTGCAAGCCGCATGGCATCGAGCGTCGCTGCCTGGCCGTTCATGGGGTGACCCCGGCGACCTCGGGCTCGACCATCACGGCGCTCGCTTCACGCCGACGCAACGCAAACGTCGTGTTGCCGAGCCGCACGGCCAGCGGATCGCCGCCGGGCCAGATCTCCTCGATCACCTCTAGCGATTCCCCCGGCACGAACCCGAGTTCGAGCAAGCGCCGGCTGACGGTGGACTGCGCCTCGTCCCCGAGGCTCTGTGCGTCGTCAAGCACGTCGACGACCACGCCCCGGGCGCCTTTGCGCAACGTGGCCAGACTGACGGGAGGCATTGCGGGATGGGGTACCTGGATCGAAGGTACGCAGTCTCTCCTTAATGAGATTCGTTCGCAACAAGGGAAAGCCGCTATGCGACGTTCGCCACCCGCCGCTGGTCCGCCGTGAACCAGTGCGCCGCACGATCGAAAGAACCTATCCAGAACATAGACAGAAGGATAGACAAACAGTGTACGATCATGCTTATACTCCCCGCCGAACCAACCGTGTCGAGTCTTGAAACCGGGTTCCGTCCCGACCGAATAGAAGGAAGCCAGCGATGTCGGAGTCCATCCTCGAGCGCGTAGGTCGCGGCGATCAACGCGCGGTCCGTGAGTGCATCGACGAGTTCGGCGGCCTGGTATGGGCCATTGCGCGGCGCATGACGCGCTCGCGCGCCGACGCGGAAGATGCGGTGCAGGAGATTTTCATCGACGTGTGGCGCAGCGCCGCGCGCTTCGACCCGGCGCAGGGTTCGGAAAAGGTGTTCATTTCGACGATCGCGCGTCGTCGCCTCATCGACCGCATCCGTCGCGGCCGCATGAATGCGATGATGGACGGCGAGGAAGCGCTCGAGGACCCGCGTTTTGCCGAGCACGGCAACCAGGGCGAAATCCGCGTGGAGGCCGAGCGTGCGGCGGCGGTCGTCGCCCGGCTGCGGCCAGAGCAGCGCAGGGTGTTGAGCATGGGGCTGCTCGAGGGGCTGA
>Ga0224505_10001323_pt1 | contig 15808 bp, 11 predicted proteins | sample SF_Jan12_sed_USG_FD_169102 | JGI IMG/M metagenome (GOLD analysis project Ga0224505, IMG submission 169102) | Sediment microbial communities from San Francisco Bay, California, United States - SF_Jan12_sed_USGS_4_1 | ecosystem: Environmental > Aquatic > Marine > Sediment | place: USA: California... | reverse complement strand
CCCCATCGTCAAACCATTTTTGGGTGCGCTGCACCGCCAGGTCAATTTGGTCATCCAGGATCGTGAAGATGACGAGTCCAAACCATTCACAAGGACAGAGATAGCCCGCCTGCAGGCGTTGCTCGTAGCGTTCCCGGCATACGTCCATCACGGCAGCCGCATCTTCCGCGTAACCCGCGCTCTTCAAATCATCGACAAACCAGGGCGAGCAGCGACTTCGCCAGGGATAATTATCGGCCTCGAACCTTGCGATGATCCTGCTCACGAGCGCCGTCATTTGCTCCTCGGCGTCCGGGCCGCCAGCTTGTCCGTAGTATCGGTGTGCATTAAACAGCCATTGCAGATCCGGCTCGTCATCCTTTAGATGTTTGTCGATCAGCGCCTTGGCTTCGGCGTAGCGGCCCGTCATCAGGTAAGCCGACTCGGAAGCATCGTCGACTCCGAGGGCAATCGCCTCATCAAACAGGCCGATTTCAAGCAACAAGAACGCCAGCCATTCCTTGAAGTTCTCATCATCCGGATGCGCGGCAATCGCTTTCTCGGCGAGCAATGCAGCTTCCGCCTCGCGTCCCATTGCATCGAAATTGGTCAATGCAGCCTCGTACGCGAGTGCGTGTTGCGGGTGCAAGTCGAACATGCGCTTGATGACCCGATCAGCGTCGTCCGGCCGCGAGAAACTGCGGTACTCGTAAGCCAGGTCCGCGCTGATTTCGAGCGACATCGGATCCAGCGCATACGCGCGTTCCTTGTCGGCCAGCATATCGAGGTAACGACCCTGTTCGTAGGCTGTGTCGGCACGCCAGCTGTAAGCGAGCGCGTAATTCGGGTTCAACTCGATAGCGCGGTCAAAGTCCCTTGCCGCCTCCGTGAAACGAAACCGCCGCAGGTGCTGAAATCCGCGGATGGCGATCGCCTCGGGGAGATCCGGCGCCAACTCAAGGGCCCTGGCCAGGTGCGGTCCGACCGCCGCGTCCACCTCCTTGCGGTCCAGTTCTTTACCGCCAAATCGATTCTGTTCGAGCAGTAACCAGGCATGCGCGAGATAGGCATGCGCGGGTGCGAAGTCAGGATCGATCGCCAGCGCGCTTTCGAATTGTTCACGCGCCGCAATGATGTCGTCCTGGGTACGCAAGGCCATCCGTTCCCTGCCGATCAGGAATGCGCTGTACGCGTCGACGTTGGCGGCGCGTTCCGAGACGATGTGTTGATCCTCGTCGCCCAGCAAGTGCACTTTCAGTGAGCCAATAATCGAGGCAGCGATTTCGTCCTGGATTTTGAATATGTCCGTGTAATCGCGATCGTAGGTTTCTGACCACAGGTGGTAGCCGCTTTCGACGTCGATCAACTGCGCCGTAATTCGAATCGTGGGACCAGCCTTGCGTATTGAGCCCTCGAGTACGGTGGCTACGTCGAGCTTGTTGCCAATCTCGCGGATATCTGTGTCCTGGTTTGTGAAAGCAAACGACGAGGTCCTGGCAGCAACTCGCAGTGAATTCGTCTTCGCCAGCAGGTTGAGGATTTCCTCGGCAATCCCCTTGGAAAAGTATTCCTGATCCTTGTTTTCCGAGAAATCCTCGAACGGCAGTACCGCGATAGACGCAACACCACCATTGGCATCGTCGATCGTCGGGGCGTGGTCGCCGGGAAACAGAAACAGCCGCACACACAGGGTAATAACCGCCAGCGTCAGGATGCCGATGATTACGCGGTCAAGTTTGCGCCCGGTATCGGGTGCAATGGACCTGGACCGGTCGACCTCCGTTTCGCGCTTTAATCCTTCCGGGGTCATCTCGTAAACCCAGGCAAAGACCAGCACGGCCGGAAACCCGATTGCAGCAAGCAGGGCAATGACCTGGAGTATCCAGTGTGGCGCGGAGATGACCTCCAGCGCGAAGTCGATGACCTGTAGCGCCACCCAGGCGACCAGTGCATAAGCGACGCCAACGCGGACTACGTTGCGTCGCTTCAGTTCGTTCCAGAGTGATTCCATTGCCTGCCGTCTTTTTTTACCAGTGACATCTTTTACCAGACATTACTACGGAAAACATGCACTTATTGGAACCAGGCTCTTAGAATCCCGCCACGCCAGTGGGCCATGCCGGCGAATCGCCGAGATCGTGGCCCTGATCGTTTACCAGTCGTATGGCCGCATGCATGATCTCGAGACCTTCTCGAAGATTGGCCTCATCCATGTTCAGGGCCGGATACATCCGGATGCAGTCCTGGCGATCGCTGATTGCCCATACACCGTTCTTGAGCATTTCCTCGCGTACGGCGCGGGAAACCCACCAATTCCGGTTCTTCTCATCCGACTCCGGCTCAACAAACCCGACACCCAGCAGCAGGCCATTGCCACGCACCTGCCGAACGATGTCATATTTCTCCCAGCCGCTCATGATCTCTTTCGCGATGCGGCCAAGGCGCGCTGCGTTTTCGACGAGCCCATAGCGCTCGTAGAGTTCGAGCGTCTTGATGCCCGCGGCGCAGCCCGCAGGCGTGCCGGCGAAAGTCGACCCTGACGCGAACTCGTCGTTATCGCCGAGGATTTCGTCGCGCGCCACGATACCGGCGCAAGGCTCTATGCCTCCGGAGAGGTTCTTGCCAAAGACAAGAATATCGGGAATCACGCCGTAGTGTTCGATACCCCACATCGTGCCGGTGCGGCCAAGTCCGGTCAGCACCTCATCCGAAACCATGAGCCAGTCGTTCTTGTCGCAAATCGCACGTATGCCCTGCAGGAAGTTGGTCGGCGGTATCCAGTTGCCGCCCTCGGCGAGACCCGGCTCGATCAGGATTGCGGCAATGCTGTCGCGCGGCACCATGCTGTTCGGAATGTGGTTGTCGAGATACCAGAGGCAGTAATCGACGTACTGCTCTTGTGACATACCTGCGGGCATAACGTCGCTGTAGGGATACGGTGCGCGAATGACCCCGCCGGTCCATGCTTCGAGATAGCGGTTGTACTTGCCATCCAGTCCGCTCATGAGTTTTGCGCCGATACTGTTACCGTGATAGCTCGAGCTGAAGCTGATGACGTAACGCCGCTTGGTATAGGTCAAAGCGAGATGCACTGCGGCTTCGGCCGCCTCAGTTCCGGAAACCTCGTAGTTGAGTCGCGATAAAGACTTGTCCGGCATGGTGGCGATCAGTTTTTCGGCGAGCTCGTAACGCAGCGGATGATCGTAGTGAAACCCGTAACGCTTGAGCGCCGCGTACACGGCCTCGATCACTTCCGGGTGTGCATTGCCGACCGGGTTCGTTGCCCAACCGTTCTGAAAATCAATGTAACGCTTCCCGTCCAGGTCCCAGATAAAATCGCCTTCCGCCTTGTCGACGACGATCTGGCGCGCCGCGCGGAAACCGCGTCGCCCCGCCTTTTCCATTTCGGCCTCGAACTTGAGACCGTTCCTGAACAGCGGTATGCCGCGCTCCAGCATTGCCCGCGTCTTTTCTCCCGGAAACTTGTTGCTCATAGATCCCTCTTGATCATTCCAACTCAGGCAAAATGCTGTGCAGTACCAGCAGGTAGAAGCTAACAATGCCAACGATCTTGCCGTTGTCGACGACAGGTGCATGACTGATGCCGAAATTCTTGAACAGGCGCGCGCAGTAGCGGATTTGCATTTCGGGCCGTACCGTCAATACAGGCTTTGCCATCACTTCATAAACGCTGACGCGCTCCGGCGCCCGGTCCTTGGCGATCACTTTCTTTGCCACGTCGGAGAACAGCAGCATGCCGTATTCGTCTTTATCGTTGCGACGTTTGACAATCAGGCTCGTGGCGCCGACTTCCTTCATGATCTTGAGCGCTGACAACACGTCGAGCGTACCGTCGACTTCGGTTACTTCCGTGCGCATGCAGTCGCGCACCTGTCCCCAATCTCGCGTGTTCATATTCTCTCCTCCACAATTCCACCGAGCTCCGCGCTCTGGTGCATCACGCCAACGGCGTCTTCGACATCGATAAGGACCGCGATACCCGTGCCAGGCTTTTCGTCAAACTTCCCGACCTCGCCGATGTGCTCGAGTATGTGCCGGCTCAGGTGTTCCTCCACCAGCAACAGGATCACGTCGCGTTGCGATGCAAGCGTCAGGCCGAAAAACGTCTTGTTCTCTGCAAGTCCTTCGCCGCGCGCATTGTTGATGACGGTGCAGCCCGTCGCTCCCGCCTCGCGCGCCGCATCCATGATAGCAGCTGTCTTGTTGTCCTCAATGAAGGCAACGATAAGTTTAAAGTGCATTTGTCTCTACCTCTTCAGATTTTCGCGCTTTCGTCCGAGAACTCGAAATACGCTCTTTCAATACTGCCAACTGGCCATAGGCCAGCACCGTGATAATTGGAAACAAGGCTGTGAACGCCACCAGGCCGAAACCATCCAGCAGTGCGCTGCGGCCGGGTACTGATTCGGCAAGGCCCAGACCCAACGCTGCGATCAGGGGCACCGTAACGGTTGAGGTGGTTACACCGCCGGAGTCATACGCCAGCGGCACGATCAGCTTGGGCGCAACCATGGTCTGCAGAATGACAATAACGTAGCCGGCAGCTATGAAGTAATGTATCGGCAGGCCCGTCACGATTCGATAGCAGCCCAGACTGACACCGATGCCCGCACCGATAGCAACCGCGACACGCAAACTCCAGACACCAATGGCACCGCCTGAAACGGTGTTTGCCTTCATCGCAACGGCCATAAGGGCCGGTTCCGCGAGTGTCGTGCTGAAGCCGATAGCACACGCGAAAATATAGACCCAGTAATAATCCTGCCAAGCGAGTTTATCGACCGTCTTGCCAACGGCTTCGTACAAAAACTCGGGGTTCGTCAGTTGCTGAGCCATCAGTTTGCCAAGCGGAAATAAGGTGGTTTCGAGGCCGATCAGGAACAGTCCGAGGCCGGTAACGACAAACACAAATCCGACCACAATTTGTTTGCTGTTCGCCAGCGGTTCGCCGATGACAAGCCGCTGGAATGCAAACAGGAAAATCGCTATCGGCAGCACATCCAGCGCACTGGCGGCGATGAAGCTGAAGGTGTCAATTACTACGCCCATTGCGTAATGATCCCGAACGAGAGCACGAACAGAATGGGCGTCAGGGACGCCAGCGCGATGAGGCCAAACCCGTCGGTCATCGGGTTGCGCCCTCTGAGTGAACTTGCCAGTCCAACACCAAGAGCGGTCACCAGCGGCACGGTGACGGTTGACGTCGTCACGCCGCCCGAGTCGTAGGCAATACCAATAATTTCCCGCGGCGCTATTGATGTCAGCAACAGCACCAGGCAGTAGCCGGCAATAATGATTCTGGCCAATGACCAGTTCGCGAGTATGCGCAGGACGCCGATGACGATGGCAACGCCAACGGCAAGCGCCACTGTCAAACGCAGGCCCAGTGTGTAATCGTCTCTCGCCTCATCGGTGTCCGGAATCGCGTTGGCGCTGGCCGCCACCTCGCCCGCCTCGGTCGCAATTGCAATAAGGGCAGGTTCGGCAATCGTCGTCCCAAACCCGAGGAGAAAAGCAAAAACCAACAGCCACGCTACGCTGCCCTTGCGTGCGAGCGCGTGTGCCAGGCCTTCGCCAACGGGGAACAACGCGAGTCGCAGGCCGAAAATAAAGAATGAGAGGCCAGCGATAACGAACACCACCCCAAGTATCGCCGAGAAAAGATGCGCGACGGGCTCACGAAAGATGAGCACCTGAAACACGCCGATGACCAGAATGATCGGCAACAGATCGCGCGTGCTGCGCAATGCGTCGTCGGCGAGGGTTTTCAGCGAGTCTTTCAAGTTGCTGGCAATGCCATGGAGAAATTCAAAGCCTACCGAGCCGCAAAGTAGTCCGACAGCGCTTGCAGGAATACGTACTCATCGACACCTTCCTTGCCTACCGGTTTTGATTGCGCACCCCACATCGCGATGACGAGATGGTTGTCGGGATCGACGAATACGAACTGCCCAAAGATGCCAATCGCCGCATAACTGTTGCCGTGCAGGGGCCATAACATGTAACCGTACTCCACGACTTCATCATCGATGGTTTTTCGCGAGCCCGCGGCCGCCATCCACCCCTCGGGCAACACACGTTCGCCATCGATAACACCGTCCTCGAGCATGAAGAGACCAAAACGCGCATAGTCACGCAAGGTTGCCGAAAGACCGCTGCCACCAACTTCCAGTCCGTCGGGCGACTCCAGCCACCAGTTGGCGTCGTCCTCCATCCCCGCTTTCGACCAGATTTTTTCCGACAGGTAATCGGCAACGGGTCTGTTCGTCGCCGCCGCAACCAATGCGCCGACGACATGTGTCTCACCGGTGCTGTAATTCCAGCGCGTGCCTGGCTCCGCGGCCCTCGGTAGCGAGGCCATAAGATCGAGGACGTCCCCGGGCTGTTGCCCGATCTGGGCTTCCAGCATGCGTCGACGGTCAGAGTTCGGGTCCGTGTATGTTTCGTTCCAGGCAACCCCGGACGCCATCTGCAGGAGGTTGCGCACACTAACCCCGTCATAAGCAGATCCCGCCATGCGTGGCAGGTAACGAACAATCGGATCGTCAATGGAAGTGATATCACCATCACTGATCGCGGCTCCCACCAGTATCGCAGTCATCGACTTGACGATGGACATCGACATCCAGCGAGTTCCTGCATCGTTGCCGAGAAAATACTTCTCGAACTTCACGTTGCCACCATGCAGGATGATCAGGCCGCTGACCCGATTGAGCGAAATGACGTCATAGAGATCGTAAGACTTGTCATTATGAGTGAACGTGAAATCGCTCAGGTCCGACTCCAGGTAGGTGAGCGACCGTACGGTATCCCCCCGTCGTACCGTGCGCGTCGGAAACAGGCGGTTGATGTTGCGAAAGGTATTCACCTGGATATCAGGGTAGAGCTTGCCGTCGTACACTTCGCGCACAGAGCCGATTTGTTCCCCGGCGTGACGGTAGCCAGGTTCACCGGGAACATCACGCGAACAACTCATCGCAGGGAGGCAAACCAGCAGGATGAAAAGCATTCGTAAGGATTGGCTGGCGACCAACAGGATACTCCTCTCATCAGATTGAATATTCCCGAGATCATACTATGCATGGCACACTGCGCGCTTTTCGGATATCCGTAACTGCGACTAAACGTCGAGATCAACGCCCTGCGCACTGCTGACCAGGATGACTTCATCGAAGCCTTCAGTCAGTACTTCGATATCCTGGAAAAACGGAATATGGTCACCCTTCGCAGGTGGATCGAAGCCCATAAGTATTACCGCGGCATTTTTCGACAGGTTCAGCATCGCTTCGCGCTCGTTCTCGGAAACCACAATCATCGGCTCCAGTTCCATGCGGGCACGCTCTGCCATCTGCGACAGATGCGCGCGCGCCTGCTCGCGGCCCGCCTCCTCGGGGATCACGTGAATCAACCGTGTCTTGCGCCGGCGGAATTCGTCACTTTGCGTCAGGAGGTGTGCGAGTAGCAGCATCAGCGGGCCATTTCTGCGGCCATGCCACCAGATGTGTATTTCTCCCGGCGGTGCCTCCCAGGCGTCGCGCTCGACTTCGGATTTGACGACCACGATGTTGCGTTGCAGGCGCTCACTCAGGCGCAGGATGTTCGAGAATCGTTCCAGTTCAGTGGTGTTGCTGCTCCAGCCGATCAAAACGGTATTTGGGCGTACGCCGCCGATGCCGTGGCAGAGCAGCAGCGATTTAAGGCCATCGAGCAGGTCGTCGTCCACGACGACGGCCGGGAAAGCCTCTATTCCCTCGTCGGTGATGGTCTGTCGCACGAGGCATTCGAATTTTTCGCCACGCTCGACACGGTCTTCGGCGCCTTCCGACACAACCTGGCCAAGCGACAGCACGCCGCGCCCCGCCGTCAGCCATTGTCCATACTCAAGGATGCGCCGCCGCCCCGTGCTCGCCGCGCCAAGCGCGAGGATGATTGGCCGCCAGTTCTTTGCATGTACCGGTTCCTTTTCAAGCTTCAGCAACGCGAGCCGTGCGCGCTCGAAGGCCATGCCGCTGTGCACGTCGCCCCAGCGAGCCTTGATACCGATACGGCGTATCGACCAATAGAGCGCCGCCATGGCAAATAGCGCGATAACTGCCCACAAGGCATCCATCAGCAGCATTGCGACGAGACAGCCGAGCGTGCCGAGCAGCGCGAGCCACTGGTTGCTGAACTTGAAGCGCGGGCGAAAACTCGGGTTGCCGGAGTAGTACTCGTAGAAGCACGCAAGATTCAGCGTGCCGTAGGTCACCATGAAAAACATGGTGATGATGGGTGCGATCGCGTTGAGGTCGCCCAGCAGGATAGCCGCCTGGCTAACGAGCGCTGTCAGTACCGTCGCGCGCCTCGGTTCGTCACCGGCACCACTGCCACGGCCGAGAAAATTCAATGATTTGAAGATGCGGTCACGTGCGAACGCCTGCAGTATGCGTGGCGCCCCAAGCATACTGCCCAATGCAGAAGACAGGGTCGCGGCGAACACACCGGCAATGATGAGCGCTGGCCACACAGCAATGTCATTCATGATCATGCTGTTCGAATTCAGGTCCGCACGGTCAGCACCGCCGGCGAGTAGCAGGATCAGGCCAAGGTAAACTACGGCCGTAACACCTATCGCTGCAAACGTACCGACCGGCAGTGATCTTGCCGGGTCGCGCAAATCGCCGGACATGTTTGCACCCGCCATGATGCCGGTTGCTGCCGGGAAGAACAGCGCGAACATGACCAGCGCACTGGCACCACCCGTATAGGCGGGCGTCATGTTGCTGGTGAGCCGCTCGAGCGAAAACAGTTCACCCGCGCCGAGAGCAAACGAGACCAATGCGGCGGCGAGTATCAACAGGATCAGGTACTGGATCCGAATAGCCCACCCGGCACCGACTAGCACCGTGATGAAGATCGCCGCATTCGCAATAGAGGCAACTGTACGCTGATCCACGGCAATTTCCGGGTAGGCGACGGCAAAGGCTTCCGCGAAACCGATCACGTACATAGCAACCGACACGCTCTGCGCGAGGTAGAAGACAAAGGCGATGCCACCGCCAAACTCGGCGCCCAGGCTGCGGCTGATCAGGTAATAAGCGCCGCCGCCCTTGACGCGCGTGTTGGTCGCAATCGCGGCCAGGGAGAAGCTGGTCAGACTCGTGATCAGCTTCGCGCACAACAAAATTACGATCGCATGGAAAACGCCGGCCTGGCCCGTGATCTGGCCAAAGCGCAGGAACATGATGACACCGAGTATCGTCAACACATTCGGGGTGAACACGCCACCGAAAGTGCCGAACTTGGACCGCAAATGCGACTTACCGTCGGCCGCAGCAGGCACTATTCGGTTACCGCTGTTTTTTCATCGGCGCCGGCGGAGTCTTCTTTGCGCTCATAAGGGACGCCCTGTTGCAGCGCAGTTTCTGCCAACGTGAGTTCGCGACCCAGGTAGGCCGCATGGTCAAGCCTGCTAACCCAACCGTTACGAATCAGCATGATGCACATGTCCCGCGCTGACTTTCCCTGGATAAGGCGCAGCAATTCGCCCTTGGCGTTGTAGTGTTCGATCACGATGGCGTTCTTGTCAGTGCCGATGATGAACTTGCCGGCCTTGTCCTGCTGGTAGTCGTGCGCAATGTCGGTCGGTACGATTACGCGTTGCACACCGAGTGTCGTGTCGTGACCTTGCACGACGAAACCCGCATCAGGCCGCTGGCCTTCAGTGCCATGCTTTATGATGCCGGCAACAATTTTGTCGACTTCAACGCATTCGAGCATGTTGACGACGTGGACTCGCTTCTGCAGCGCCGCGAAGTCGAACGCCTTGAGCTTGCCGCGAGCGCCATGTGCGATGCGACGGGCTTTCTCCGATATATCCTGGTCATCATCGAAAATCGCACAGAACGCCTCAAGAGCCGGGTAATCCTTGCCGGTCTCGCCGCCAACCAGGACGATGCAATGCACAGCGAGATTGGCTTCGACATTTCGAATCAGCTTTTCGACATCCGATGCACTTTGGCAGATCGGGCTGATCATGCACAGGCCTTGCACTGAAAGGGCCGCCAGCGTCTCCGCCAGGTCCTCGTTGTCCGGCATGACTACGATGACCGGTGCCGTATCGTCAATTACATGGTAACGGCCAGTGACGAACGGCCATTTCTCGGCACGACGCGGCGCGAGCAAGCGTCCCTTGAAAAAGGATCTTAAACTGTCTGTGAAGGCCACCCGATATCTCCGTTCCGGCCCGATGTCGACTCAGCGGGGTTCGAGGAAGGCGCAAGAATACGCCGCTTGTCGCGAGAAGCAATACTGTATAAAAGAGGGCCTGGTTACTGCCTTCCAATGGAACAGAATGAGCACTGAACTGAAGTCCCCGCCCGAGAAATTTGGCACTGTGCTGGGTGTTGCACCCGGCAACGTCGAGGTGTATTCGAGCGACTACAACACAGCCGACGACAGGGAACTGCCAACCCGCCAGTCCTATCGCAGCTATATCGATGACGTGTACATGGGTTACAAATGGCAGTGCGTCGAATTTGCACGGCGATGGTTGTACCTGAATTTCGGTTACGTGTTCGACGATGTCGCAATGGCTTACGACATTTTTCGGCTGCGTGCCGTGCGTGTCGTTCGCGAAGACCTGATTCTTCCGCTGCAATCATTTCTGAATGGCTCGAAACGCCACCCTGAGTACGGCTGTCTGCTTATATGGAAGGAGGGTGGCGACTTCGAGACCACCGGCCATGTCGCCATCGTCACCGAAGTCGCACACAACTATGTACGCATCGCTGAACAGAATTACCGCCACCGGATCTGGCCGGAAGGGCAGAATTTTTCACGTCAGATCGACGCCGAGGTCGGAGCGGATGGCCGTTATCAAATCAAATGTCCCACCGGCGGCCACGCAATTCTCGGTTGGGTCTTGCAGACGGACGACACTACACACGCAGAGAATTTCGCAGCGCCGGATCCCGCCTTGTTTGCTGTACAGGCGCGCCGGATCACTCCGAATCCGGGTGCGAGAGCCGATTGGCTGGACATGGCCAAACCTGCCGACGCCGCTTACGTGAAAAGTGTCGGAGGTCATTACCTGACTGAACATCCGGCAGACCAGGACCTTTACTACTGCATTTCTGAAACGGCACACGCCGAGCTCAGGAGAGCAACCAACGAATTGCACGCCCTGTTTATGCATGCCACCGACAGGGTGTTGAGCGACGAGTCACTGCTCGAGAAATTCAGGTTACCCCGCGCTTTATGGAACAAGATTCGCCAATCCTGGGGCAATCGACGCAACCAGATGATCACGGGTCGCTTCGACTTTACGCTATCGGAGCGCGGGCTCAGCGCCTACGAATACAATTGTGATTCAGCCTCGTGTCATTTCGAGGCCGGCCGATTGCAGGGTGACTGGGCACGACATTTCGGCTGTGAAGACGGCGAGGACGCTGGTGCAATGCTCTTCGAGTTTCTGCGCGACGCATGGCTACACAGTGGCGTCGACAGCACTTTGCACATCATGCGCGATCGTGATCTCGAAGAAAGTTACCACGCACACTACATGCAGGAAGCGATAACTGCGGCAGGAGTTCGCAGCAAAATCATCCAGGGTGTGAACGGTCTATCGTGGGCGGACGATGGCGAGATCCTTGACCCAGACGGCGAGCGAATACGGTGGGTTTGGAAAACCTGGTCGTGGGAGACGGCGCTCGACCAGCTACGTGCAGAATGTGAAGACGACGATATTCAGCTGCACGATTCCGCTCCTGCCCGTGAACACAAACAGCCGCCACGCCTGGTCGATGTTCTGCTGCGCCCCGAGATCATGGTCTACGAGCCCTTGTGGACTTTGATCCCCAGCAACAAGGCCATACTGCCCGTGTTGTGGTCGCTATTTCCGGAGTTTCCCTATTTGCTGAACTCGAGCTTCGAGTTGACCGACGAACTGCGTCGCGCCGGGTACGCTGAGAAACCGATCGTCGGTCGATGTGGCGCGAACATCCGCATTTACGGTCGCAACGATCAGTTGCGCGCCGCAACGGAAGGCGAATTTGATGACCGGGACATGATGTACCAGCAACTGGCACCGCTACCGGTAGTCGCCGGTCTGAACGTGCAATTAAGTACATTTTCCGTCGCGGGCCGCTACGCTGGTGCCTGCACTCGCACGGACAAGTCCCTGGTCATCGTTGGCAAAAGCGACTGCATACCCCTGCGCATTGTCGAAGACCAGTCGTTCTTATAGATGGATTCGAACAGGAAAACACTGGCCGCGCGGTTCCGCCAGCATATCCGGCGCAGCAACGAACTGCATCACGAGTACCTTGTCGATAAAGACCTTCTGAAAAGCTACGATCGCTTTACGCTTTGGCAGCTTGAATACCTGTTGCCGTTCTTCAGCGACCTCTATGAACGCGAAGGTTATGAACAAGCCATCGATTTCACGATGAGCGATCTCGCTGGCATCGGAATCAGCAGTCGCGACCGTGATCTCGAGCGGGCGGCGCCGGCGATCACCACGCTGCTTCCGCTCCGGGCCCTGGAAACGATCGCGGTCGCCGCCGAGATGAACGCCCGCATTCTGGAAGTGAACCTGGGCATCTTTCGACATCTGCTGGTTGGCAACAAGCTTCCGCAACCGATCACCGAAATTGAATATTGCACCGCCTGTCGCACGGCCAGCTCCCTCGAAGAGTGCGTCGAACTCGTGCACCTCGTTACGGGACTCGGCAGGACCCTCGAATCCCTCGTCCGGATTCCCATGATCGGCATCACCCTGCGGGCCATGCGGCTGCCGGCCCACGCCGCAGGATTCGCGGCGCTGCAGGCCTTCCTGGAGAGCGGCTACCGGACGTTCCGGCAGATTCCTGACATTCCGCACTTTCTCCTGGAAATCGAGAGCCGCATGACTGAGGTGTTCGAGAGGATATACACCGGCTCGCTGGAGCTGCCGTCCTGAGCCCGTAAGGGCTTTCCGGAATTACCTGCGGGCCCGAATACCTGTAGAATCCGCGGCCCACAGGAGAATTCGCATGTTGCCGCACAACGACGTCGTTGCCGAGGTAATGGGGCTGCCGGACGGCCCCCAGATCGGCGCATTTTTTGACTTCGACGGCACCATCATCTCCGGTTACTCGGTGATGGCTTTCATCAAGGAACAGGTGCGGCGCGGCCACCTGTCACCGCGCGAGCTCGTGGAGCTCCTGAGTGCCATGGCGAGTTTCGGTCTCGGCGGCCTCGGCTTCTCGGGAATGATGGTTGCGGCAACGCAGTTTCTGCGCGGCATACGCGAGGACAGCTACGCGAATTTCGGCGAAGAACTATTCGAATCACACATCGCTCGGCTGATTTATCCCGAGTCCCGTGCGCTCATACAAGCCCATCTCAAGAAGGGACACACAGTCGCAATTATTACTTCGGCGACGCCCTACCAGGTCCGGCCGGCGGCACGCGAGCTCGGCATAGAACACGTCTTGTGCACCGAACTCGAAGTCAAAGACGGCGTGTTTACGGGCGCGGTCGTGCAGCCGCTTTGTTTTGGACCCGGGAAGGTCACCGCCGCGGAAATGCTCTCGCAGCAGTTCAACGTTGATCTTGAAAAAAGTTACTTCTACTCCGACAGTCATGACGATATTCAGTTGCTGGAGCGCGTTGGCAATCCGCGGCCATTAAATCCGGGCAACCGATTGCTTGCGATTGCAGAACAGCGCGGCTGGCCGGTGCGCAAGTTTGGCAGTCGTGGTCAACCGGAGATTGCAACGCTGTTGCGTTCGGCGATGATGCCCGTCAGCCTCATTGGATCGTTTCTTGCCGGTTTTCCGATTTGGGCACTGACCGGATCCAAGCGCGACGCGCTGAATTTCTCGGTCTCTCTCTTTGCCGATACGGCAAGCGCGCTGATCGGACTGAACCTCAAGACGGTTGGCGAACAACATCTCTATTCGCATCGACCGGCCGTATTTATCTTTAATCATCAGAGCAACGTCGACCTGGTTATCGTCTCGCGCCTGTTGCGCCGCGACATTATCGGCGTAGGCAAGCGTGAAATACGCGACATTCCCATTGTTGGCAGAGTTATGGAATCCGCTGGCGTTGTCCTGATCGACAGGCACAACTCGGAAAGCGCAATCAAAGTCATGACGCAGCTCGCGGATACCATGCGTATTGAAGGCAAGTCGGTGTGCGTATCGCCTGAGGGAACGCGCGCCGTAACGCCCAAGCTCGCCAGTTTCAAGAAGGGCGCCTTTCACCTCGCGATCCAGGCGGGCGTGCCGGTTGTGCCGATCGTCATTCACAACTCCACGGATGTGCAGCCGAAGGGCGACTACATCTTCCATCCCGGCACCGTGAAAGTAGAAGTGTTGCCTCCGGTCGACACCAGCAAGTGGTCGGCAGACACGATAGACCTGCATGTCGACGAAGTGAGAAACATGTACCTCAAAGCTCTCGATCAGATGAAACCCCTGGAGAATGTCTAGTGGATCAACTTAGCGGCCAGGACGCGCAATTCCTGTACCTCGAGTCGGAGAACAACCTGACGCACATCACGTCGATCTCGATATTCGACCAGACGACAGTGCCCGGAAATGAAGTCGTTCGCTTCAAGGACATACTCCAGCACGTCAGCAGCCGACTGCATATGAATCCGGTGTTTCGACGGCGACTGGTTCGCGTGCCGCTTGAGCTCGATTTTCCGTATTGGGTTGATGACGACCACTTCGATCTCGAATACCACATTCGCCATGGGCGCCTGCCGGAGCCCGGCGACTGGCGGCAATTTTGCATACATATGGCGCGTTACCACTCCAGGCCACTGGACATGAATCGCCCGCTTTGGGAGATGTACGTGGTCGAAGGCCTCGACAATATCGAAGGCCTGCCAAAAGGCAGTTACGCCATCGCCACGAAAATTCACCATGCGGCGGCTGATGGCGCGGCGCTCTCCGAGTTTTTTGGCGCTATGGCCGACATCGACAACAAGGGCACGCCGGCGGTACCACTGAATTCGGCCAGGCTTAGCCGAAGTCCGATGCCCAGCTTGCTGGACATGGGTGTGCGCGCCGCCTGGCATACCGTGCGCTCACCGCTCGGAATGATTGACGCCGTCATGCGCTCAGCGCCGAGCATTTACCGGATTGCACAAGACGCATTGAGTCTTCGCAAGGAAGAAAAATACCGCGTGCCGGACACGCGATTTAACGGCACGGTTTCCCCGGCAAAGATGTTTGACGGGATGCAGGTTCCCCTGAGTGACTTCAAGCCAATACGCCAGTTGGTCCCCGGCTGCACTGTCAACGATGTCATCCTTGCTATCTGTGGCGGCGGACTGCGCAAGTACCTGCAGCATCATGGTGAGTTACCGGTCGACTCGCTGATCGCCTGGGTTCCGATCAATGGCCTGGGGCGGCCCAAAACGGGCAACGACGAGCCCGGCAACAACGTCACGTCGATGACCGCACCGGTCTACACAGATACAAAAGATCCGGTAAAGCGACTGCAGAAAGTCATGGCCGCAACGCAGAAAAGCAAAGCAGCGAAAAGCGGTGTATCTGCCAGAGTAATGACGGACCTAAGCAAGCATGTACCCGCCGCGACCCAGGTATTGGCCAGTCGACTGGTGCTGCGGTCGCGAGCCACAGCGAGAATGTGCAACCTGTTTATTTCGAACGTGCCGGGTCCGCAGCTTCCCTTGTATATGAACGGTGCGCTACAGGTCGGTCATTTCGGCATGGCGCCGCTCGTGGACGGTATGGGTCTTTTCATAGCGACGCCAAGTTACAACGGCAATGTTTCATTCAATGTAACGTCGACGCGGGAAATAATGCCG
>Ga0224505_10001321_pt1 | contig 15824 bp, 18 predicted proteins | sample SF_Jan12_sed_USG_FD_169102 | JGI IMG/M metagenome (GOLD analysis project Ga0224505, IMG submission 169102) | Sediment microbial communities from San Francisco Bay, California, United States - SF_Jan12_sed_USGS_4_1 | ecosystem: Environmental > Aquatic > Marine > Sediment | place: USA: California... | reverse complement strand
GCTGTGCGAGCTGGCGATCGGCGGCACGGCCGTCGGCACTGGTTTGAACACCCATGCCGAATTTGGCCAGCGCATGGCGAAGGATCTGTCGCAGGCCACCGGGCTCCCCTTCGAGGCGGCGCCCAACAAGTTCGCCGCGCTCGCGGGCCACGAGGCGCTGGTGTTTGCGCACGGGGCGCTGAAGACGCTGGCTGCCGCGCTGCACAAGGTCGCCAACGACGTGCGCTGGCTTGCCTCGGGCCCGCGTTCCGGGCTGGGGGAGCTGTCGCTCCCGGAGAACGAGCCGGGCAGCTCGATCATGCCGGGCAAGGTCAACCCGACGCAGGCCGAGGCCCTCACCATGTCGTGCGTGCAGGTGCTGGCCAACGACGTGGCGCTGGGCATCGGCGGCGCCTCCGGCCAGTTCGAGCTCAATGTTTACAAGCCGATGCTGATCCACAACTTCCTGCAGAGTGTGCGTCTGCTCGCCGACGGCTGCGCCTCGTTCGAGGAGCACTGCGCGCGCGGCATCGAGGCCAACGAGGCGCGCATCCGCGAGCTGGTAGAGCGCTCGCTGATGCTCGTCACTGCGCTTGCGCCGCACATCGGCTACGACCGCGCCGCGGAGATCGCCAAGAAAGCGCACCGCGAGGGGAGCACGCTGCGCGACGCGGCGCTGGCGCTCGGGTACGTCAGCGCCGAGGACTTCGAGCGCTGGGTGCGCCCCGAGGCGATGACGCGGCCCGGCGCGGGATGAATCGCCGAACGATTCTTGCCGCCGGCCTGGCATGCGTCCTGCCGCTGCCGGCAGGGGCCGTGGCCCGCTACGCGCAGGGCTTGCTTTGGCGAGTGGAGAAATCGGGCATCGAGCCAAGCCATGTCTTCGGCACGCTGCACGCGGACGACCCGCGGCTCGAGCCGCTGCCGCCGCCGGTGCGCGATGTCCTTTCCGGGTCGCGCGCCCTGATGCTCGAATTCGTCGCCGACCAGTACGGCCGAGAGCGCTTTCTCGAGGCGGCGATGTATCTGGACGGGCGCACCCTCGAGCAGGACATCGGGCGCGAGCATTTCGAGCGTGCCGTGGAGGCGATGCGCCCGATCGGTCTGCCGCGCGAATTCGTGGGCAGGCTCAAGCCCTGGGGCGTGCTGCTCAATCTGCGCATCTCGCGCCAGCCCGCGGGCGCAGTGCCGCCCGACGGGCAGTTGTTCGCACTGGCGCGCGCCCGGCGCCTGCCGGTGCTGCAGATCGAGAACGTCGAAGAGCAGGTATTCACGTTCGACGAAATGTCGCTGGCCGCCCAGGTCGCGTTGCTCCGGCACTACCTTGGGCACCGCGACGCCCTCGACCAGCTGGCGGAGCGCACGCTGCGTGCGTATCTGGCGCGCGACCTGCAGGGCATTTGGGACGCGCAGCAGTACTATGCGCAGCGCTATCCCGAGATCGCCCCGCACCACGCCGAGCTCATGAAGCGCGTCGTGCTCGACCGCAGCGTGGTGATGGCGTATCGGATGCAGCGCGAGCTGCGCCGCGGTCGCGCGTTCGTCGCCATCGGCGCGCTGCATCTGTTCGGCGAGCGTGGCGTACTCGCGCTGCTCGAGGACGACGGCTATCGCGCCGTGCGTCTGTATTAAACTTCGCGCCTCATGTCGGTCGTCGTCCTCATTTCCGGCCGTGGCAGCAATCTGCAAGCCATGCTCGACGCAGGAATTCCCGTATCCGCGGTCATCAGCAACCGCGCCGGCGCCGGGGGTCTTGCCATCGCCGTGCGCCACGGCATTCCGACGGCCGTGGTCGAACACGGCCGCTTTCCCACGCGCGAGGCCTTCGAAGCCGCGCTCGCGGCCGAGATCGAGCGCTACGCCCCGCGCCTGGTGGCGCTCGCGGGATTCATGCGCGTACTCACCTCGGGTTTCGTCGCGCGCTACGCCGATCGCCTCGTGAACATCCACCCGTCGCTGCTGCCGGAATTCCCCGGGCTCGACACGCATGCGCGGGCGCTCGCGGCCGGAGCGAAGCGTCACGGCTGCACCGTGCACTTCGTCACCGAGGCGCTCGACCATGGGCCGGTCATCGCCCAGGCCTCGGTGCCCGTGCTACCGGGGGACACTGCGGATGCGCTCGCGGCGCGCGTGCTCACCCAGGAACACCTTCTGTACCCGCGCGCCATCCGCTGGTTTCTCGATGGCCAGCTGGTCATCGAGGGCGGCAAAGTGCGCGTCAAAGGAAGCCATGCGCAACTGGTTGCTAGCGACCGCGCTTAGCCTCGCCGCCGCGGCACAGGCGTCGCCGCCGGCGCGAGTCGAGATTACCTACGATGTGCTGCACAACGGCGGTCCGCTGGCTACCGTGACCCACGTGCTCGAACATGATGCGCGCAGCTACCGGCTCACCGAAACCTGGCAGGGCAGCGGCCTCCTGGCGCTGCTGGGCAGCGTGTTGCGCACCAGCCGCGGCAAAGTGACGGCAGGGGGCCTGCGTCCCCTCGAATACGAGGATCAGCGACCGCGCCGCGATACGGCCCGTGCCCAGTTCGCATGGGACGATGGCATACTCACGCAGCAGTTCCGCGATGGCCCGCAGGCGCGTCCCTTGCCGCCCAACGCGCAGGATCGCCTGAGCTTTCTGTTCGCCGCCGCGTTTCACGCGCCGGGCGCGGGACCGATCGAGTACCACGTCGCCGACGGCAAGGGCGTTTCTCACTACGTGTTCGACGTTGCCGGGCGCGAGCCGCTGGCGCTGCCCGCGGGCGATTTCGACGCGCTGCGCCTCGTGAAGCGCGACGACGACGGACGGTCCACCCAGATCTGGCTCGACGCGGGGCGCTGCTACCTGCCGCTGCGGGTACTGGTGGTACAAAAAGACGGCGCCCGCGTCGACCAGGTCGCCACGCGCATCGTCCCGCTCCGATGATCTACCGCGCCCAGCTCGCCCGGGCCGAGGCGCTGCTGGCCGAACTGCTCGACACGACCGGTCCCGCGGATGCCGCGGTGTCGCGCTATTTCCGCGCGCACCGCAATCTCGGCCAGCAGGATCGCGCCTTTGTCGCCGAGACCGTGTACGCGGTGCTGCGCCGGCGCCGCTCGCTCGAGGCCGCCGCGCAGTCTTCGGCGCCCCGCGACCTGGCGATCGCCGCGCTGGTGCGCGTGCGCGGCCTGTCGGCGCGCGCGCTGGAGGACGTGGTGCGCGAGGAAGAGCAGGCCCTCGTCACGCGCGTGCGCGCCGCGAAGAGCGACGCCTTTCCTGCGGCGGTGCGCGCAGACCTGCCCGACTGGCTGTGGGAACGGCTCACGGCCCTGCACGGCGCGGACCAGGCCATGCGCGTGGCGCAGGGCCTGCTCAATCCGGCGCCACTCGACCTGCGCGTCAACCTGGCGAAGCTCGGGCGCGACGAGGTCCTGGCGCAGCTGCGCGCGGGCGGCGTCGACGCCCAGCCGACGCCCTATTCCCCGGCAGGCGTGCGGCTTGCGGGCAAGCCGGCGATCAACCGCCACCCGCTTTTCAAGCAGGGCGCGATCGAGGTGCAGGACGAAGGCAGCCAGGTGCTCGCGTACCTGCTGGCACCGCGCCGCGGCGAGATGGTCGCCGACTATTGCGCCGGGGCGGGCGGCAAGACGCTCGCGCTCGCCATGCTTATGCGCGGCACGGGGCGCATCTACGCGATGGATGTCTCGGCGCGCCGCCTCGCCGAGCTCGCCCCGCGCGCGGCGCGAGCCGGTGTGACGAACGTGCACCCGCTCGTTCTTTCCGGCGACGGCGACGCGCGCGCCAAGCGGCTGGCCGGCAAGCTCGATCGCGTATTGGTGGACGCGCCTTGCAGTGGTTTCGGCACGCTGCGGCGCAATCCGGACCTGAAATGGCGCCATGGCGCGCAAGCGATCGCGGAGCTGGCGGTCAAGCAAGCGGGGATTCTCGAAGCGGCGGCGCGGCTCGTGAAGCCCGGCGGACGCCTGGTGTACGCGACCTGCAGCATCCTGCCGGATGAAAACGAGTCAATCGCCGACGCGTTTGCGGTCGCGCATGCGGATTTTGCCCCCTTGTCCTGCCGGGAACTGCTCGCCGCGCAGCGCATTGAACTCGAGAGCGGAGAGCGCCTGCGCCTGTGGCCGCACGTGCATGGTTGCGACGGCTTCTTTGCCGCCGCCTTCGAGCGGCGCTGATGGGCGATTCCCCTTGCGCGACGGGCGCTTACCGCCGAGGGTGAAATATTCGTCGTGTGTAGGGGAATCCCCGGTTGCGTGGGTGGTCTAATCGCGTAGAATCGACCGGCTGTACTCACATAACTACCAGAAAGAACTGATGATTTTCTCAGGTTTGCTTGATTTGCCCTGGTGGGGCCTGGTGCTCGTCGCGCTGGGGCTCACCCACGTCACGATCGCCTCGGTGACCATTTTCCTGCATCGCCATCAGGCGCATCGCGCCCTGGACCTGCATCCGATCGCGTCGCACTTCTTTCGTTTCTGGCTATGGTTGACGACCGGCATGGTGACCAAGGAGTGGGCCGCGATCCATCGCAAGCACCACGCCAAGTGCGAGACCCCAGAGGACCCGCATAGCCCACAGGTGCTCGGCATCAAGCGCGTGCTGTGGGGCGGCGTGTTCCTCTACGTGAAGGAATCCTACAACCGCGAAACCATGGAGCGTTACGGCCATGGCACGCCGGACGACTGGATCGAGCACAAGCTGTATTCGCGCCACGCCATCCTCGGGTTGACGCTGATGGGTCTGGCCAACGTCACCCTCTTTGGCTGGGTGCCGGGGTTGCTGATCCTCGCCACGCAGATCGTATGGATTCCTTTCTGGGCGGCGGGCGTGATCAACGGCATCGGCCACTACTGGGGTTACCGCAGTTTCGACATCGCCGACGCGAGCAAGAACATCGTTCCCTGGGGCATCCTGATCGGCGGCGAGGAACTGCACAACAACCATCACGCGTATGCCACCTCGGCCAAGCTTTCGGCCAAGTGGTACGAGTTCGACATCGGCTGGATGTACATCCGCATCCTCGAGGCGCTGGGGCTTGCCACGGTGAAGAAGGTGGCGCCGACGCCGCGCTTCGAGCCGGCGAAGACGATGTGCGACTACGATACGCTGCACGCGGTTATCACCAACCGTTACGACGTGCTGGCGCGCTACGCCAAGGCGGTGAAGCGCACCTGGAGCGACGAGGTGGAGCGGCTGCAGCACTGGTCGCCGCGCGATGCCGAAGTGCTCAAGCCGCTCAAGCGCGCGCTGGTGCGCATCGGCTACGGCGCCGAAGCAGACCGTGCCCGCGTCGCCGAGGCGCTCAAGCCCTCCAAGCCGCTGCAGGTGGCAGTGAGCATGCGCGAGGAGTTGATCGCGCTGTGGGAGCGATCCAACGCTTCCAAGGAGCAACTGCTGCGCCAGCTGCAGGACTGGTGTCACCGTGCCGAAACGAGCGGCATCGTGCCACTGATGGATTTCTCGCGGCGCCTGCGCAGCTACGCCTGAACCGGCACCGGAAATGAAAAAGGCCCGCGCGAGCGGGCCTTTTGCTTTTGTGCGCCGGAAACGCCGCCTTACTTCAGCTTGGTTTCCTTGTAGAGCACGTGCTTGCGCGCCTTGGGATCGTACTTCTTGATCTCCATCTTGTCGGGCGTGGTGCGCTTGTTCTTCGTGGTGGTGTAGAAGTGGCCGGTGCCGGCCGTCGACTCGAGCTTGATCTTGTCGCGCATCAGCGGGACTCCTTCTGCTTGGCGAGCGCCTTGGCCTTGGCCTGGATCTCGGCCAGAACGGCTTCGACGCCCAGCTTGTCGATCTTGCGCAGGCCGGCCGTGGACACGCGCAGCCGCACCCAGCGGTTCTGGCTTTCCACCCAGAAGCGGCGGTAGTGCAGGTTGGGCAGGAACACGCGCTTGGTCTTGTTGTTGGCGTGCGAGACCAGATTTCCTCTCATCGGCTTCTTGCCGGTGACTTGGCAAACGCGGGACATTGCGGGCTCCGGAATTCGCGAAAGGCGCGGATTATAGCAGGCCGCGCTCGGCGAAGGAGAGCGCCTGGTTGCCGGCAATGATGAAGTGGTCGAGCACTCGGACGTCCACCAGCGCGAGCGCCTCCCGCAGCTGGCGCGTGAGCAGCTCGTCGGCCTGCGAGGGCTGCGCCACGCCAGACGGGTGGTTGTGGGCGAAGATCACGGCCGCCGCGTTCGCGGCCAGGGCCGACTTGACGACCTCGCGCGGGTAGACGCTGGTCTGGGTCAGCGTGCCGCGGAACAGCTCCTCGGCGCCGATCACGCGATGCTGCGCATCCATGAAGAGGCAGACGAACACCTCGTGCGCGCGGCCGCCGAGCGCAAGGCGCAGGTAGTCGCGCACCGCCCCGGGCGTGGTGAGGGCGCTGCCGGCGCGCAGCTCCTCGCGCAGCGCGCGCCGGGCGAGCTCGAGCACGGCGGCGAGCTGCGCCGCCTTGGCTGCGCCGAGTCCTTTCACGCGACGCAGTTCCGGGACGCCGGCGCCGAGAAGGGCGGCGAGGCCCTGGAAATGCGATATCAGGTCGCGGGCGAGGTCCACGGCACTCTTGCCGCGGATGCCCGAGCGCAGGCACACGGCCACCAGCTCCGCGTCCGTGAGCCGGCCCGCGCCCTGCGCCAGCAGCCGCTCGCGCGGCCGTTCCTGCGGCGGCCAATCGGCGATGCCCAAAGCGATGCCCCCTGAATTCCCCTAGAATGCCCCTTCCCATAACGCGCCAGCCCCACGCACGATGACCCTGAAGGGCAAAAGGCTGTTGCTGGGCATCACCGGCGGCGTTGCCGCCTACAAGTCCGCCCAGCTCGCTCGCGAACTCGCCAAGGCGGGCGCCGACGTGCGCGTGGCGATGACCGAGGCGGCGACCCGCTTCGTGACCCCCGTCACCATGCAGGCACTTACCGGGCAGACGGCGTGGATCGACCTGTGGGACGCGCGTGTTCCCGACAACATGGGACATATCGAGCTGTCGCGTGACCGGGAGCTCATCGTCGTGGCGCCGGCGAGCGCCGATTTCCTCGGCAAGCTCGCTGCGGGCCTCGCCAACGACCTGCTGTCGACCCTGTGCCTGGCGAGGCGCTGCCCGCTGCTCGTCGCGCCGGCGATGAACGTCGAGATGTGGGAGAACCCCGCGATGCAGCGGAATCTGCATACATTGCGCGGCGACGGCGTGCATGTCGCGGGCCCTGCGGTGGGCGACCAGGCCTGCGGCGAGGTGGGCATGGGCCGCATGCTCGAGCCGGAAGAGATCGCCGCCGAGATCGAAGCGTTCTTCCAGCCGAAGCTGCTCGCCGGCAAGCGGGTGCTGGTGACCGCGGGGCCGACCGAAGAGCCGATCGACCCGGTGCGCGTGATCACCAACGCGAGCTCCGGCAAGATGGGCTATGCGGTGGCGCGCGCGGCGCACGAAGCGGGCGCGCGCGTGACGCTGGTGAGCGGCCCGACCGCGCTCGCGGCGCCCGCGGGCGTGGAATACGTGCGCGTGCAAAGCGCCGAACAGATGTTCGAGGCGGTGAAAAAGGTTGCGCCCGGCAGCGACGTGTTCTTCGCCGTAGCCGCGGTGTCCGATTACCGCGTGAGGAATCGCGCCGCGCAGAAGATCAAGAAGGGCGCTGGCGCGGGACCGAGCCTGGAGCTCGCCGAGAATCCAGACATCCTCGCCTGGGTCGCTGGCCTGGAGGATGCCCCGTTCTGCGTCGGTTTCGCTGCCGAGAGCGAGAATCTCGCCGAGCATGCGCGCGCCAAGCGCGCGAAGAAGGCGGTGCCCCTGCTGGCGGCGAATCTGGCGCAGAGCGCGATCGGCGCCGACGATAACGAGATCACGCTGTTCGACGAGCGCGGCGAGCATGCGCTTGGGCGCGCCCCGAAGCTCGAGCTTGCGCGCCGGCTGGTGGCGCATGTCGCCGGCATGTTGGCGGGAGAGAAGCGCGCGCGTGCAAAAGCTTGAAGTGCGGATCCTCGACCCGAGGATCCGCGCGCACCTGCCGCACTACGCCACCGCGGGCGCCGCCGGCCTCGACCTGCGTGCCTGCGTGGATGCGCCGCTCGTGCTGCAGCCGGGCGACAGCCAGCTGGTGCGCTCAGGGCTCGCTATCCATCTCGGTGACCCCGGGCTTGCCGCCGTGGTGCTGCCGCGCTCCGGCCTGGGCGCAAAGCACGGCATCGTGCTCGGCAACCTCGTCGGCCTGATCGACTCGGATTACCAGGGCGAAGTGGTGGTTTCGGTCTGGAACCGGAGCGCGGCCGCCTTCACCATCCAGCCGCTGGAGCGCATCGCGCAGCTGGTGGTGGTGCCGGTGGTGCAGGTCGAGCTCGTGGTCGTGGAAGAATTCGCCGCCAGCGCGCGCGGCGCTGGCGGCTTCGGCAGCACTGGCCGTTAAGCCGCTGGGTGCGTCACTGCCCGCCCTATCCGAGCATGTCGGACCAGATGTTCTGCGCCCAGGCCCAGGCGTAGTGCGCTTCGATCTGATTGCGCGCCGCGGATAACCCTCCCGCACCCTTGATCGGCACGAAGGTCTTCTTGCTCTCATCCAGCTCATGCACCGAGGCAACGTGGACCACTTCGTCGTCGGAAACGAAGCTGTAGCAGGTATTGACGATCAACGGATCGGCGCTCGGCTCTCGGCCGTTGATCATCGCCACCACCGCGGCGGCGCAGACCTTCGCCTGCTGATTGGCCATGCTGCCCGACTTGGGCATGCCGGGGGCGGAGAGCGTGGCGTCGCCCAGCACATGCACGCCCTTGACCACAGTCGACTCCGTCGTGCGCCAGTCCACGCCGCACCAGCGGTCGTTCGCGGTGATCAGCCCCGCCTTGACGGCGATGTCGCCGGCGCGCTGGGCCGGCACCACGTTCAGCACGTCGCCCTTTACGTCCTCGACCTCGAGCTTGAGCGTATTGCTTGCCGCATCGACGCCGATCGCCTTCGAGTTGCCGCGGAACTCGATCATGCCCGGATACAGGTCCGCCCAAGCCTGCTTGAAGAGCTTGCCCTTGGACGTCACGTCCGGATTGGCGTCGACGATCAGCACCTTGGCACGGGGGTTGTGCTTCTTGAAGTACTGCGCGACCTGGCTCGCGCGCTCGTACGGCCCCGGCGGGCAGCGGTAAGGCGCAAGCGGCACCGAGAGGACGTAGACGCCACCGTCGCGCATCTCGGCGAGCTGGCGCTGTAGCGCCACCGTTTGCGGCCCCGCCTTCCACGCGTGCAGCACGCGGTTCGCGCTCATCGCCGCTTCGTAGCCAGCGATCTGGTCGTACATGAAATCGATGCCGGGCGAGACGATGAGGCGGTCATATTTCAGGTCGTTCCCGCGGGCGAGCTTCACGGTTTTCGCCGCCGTATCCACCGCCTTCGCCTCGTCGCGCACGACCTGCACGCCATAGCGCGCGAGGCCGCTGTAACCGTAGGTGATGTCCGCCATGGTCTTCGAGCCGCCGTACACCAGATTGGAGATCGGGCACGAGACAAAATCGGCTTCGCGCTCCACCATCACCACCTCGATGGCGGAACCCCACATGCGGATGTACTTCGCTGCAGTGGCACCGCCGAAGCCGCCGCCGATGACCACTACGCGCGCCTTGGCGCCTCCCGTGGTGGCGCAGCCCGTCGCGGCGAGCGCCGCGGCGGCGCCGCTCAGCTTGAGAAAGTCGCGTCGATCAAATATCTTGCTCATGGCATTCCCCCCTACTTCTTCAGTGCCGCAAAGTACGCGGCCAACTGCTCGAGCTGAGAGTCGGTGTAGCCCTTGGCGATCTGATGCATGACGGTCGCTGGCGCGGCGCCGGAGCGGAATGCCTTGAACTTGCTCACCATCTCGTCCTTCGGCATCCCCGCCAAGGGTACGTTGCCGCCCACGCTGTGGCCGGCGGTGCCGTGGCACATGGCGCACGAGGCGGCTAGGCGGTTGCCCGCGTCCTGCGCACTCGCAACAACCGGCACAGCCACCAGCGCGGCCGCGCAAATAAGAGCAATTCGCATACGGAGCCCCTCCCCGAAGTTGACTGCTACTCGGCGGAGTCTCGGCTCAGCGGGAGGCGCCTGTCAAGGAAATTGGCGTGCGCCATTGAGGCAGCGCAACCCGGCGCGACTGCGCCGGGAACCGGGCTCAGGCGACCGGTTCTTTCGCCGGCGGCGCGGACGCCGGCGCCGGCGCCTCGAACTGCAGGGCCACATTGCCGGCGTCGTCCACGTCCACGGTTACCTTGCCGCCGTGCGCCAGCTTGCCGAACAGCAACTCGTCGGCGAGGGCGCGGCGGATAGTGTCCTGGATGAGGCGCGCCATCGGGCGCGCGCCCATCAGCGGATCAAACCCCTTCTTCGCCAGGTGGTCCTTGAGCTTCTGCGTGAAGTGCGGCTCGACCTTCTTCTCCTGCAGCTGCTCCTCGAGCTGGATCAGGAACTTGTCCACCACGCGCATGATGACGTCGTGGTCGAGCGCGCTGAACGAGATCACCGCGTCCAGGCGGTTCCTGAACTCGGGCGTGAACATCTTCTTGATGATCTCCATTTCGTCGCCTGCCGTGGCCGACGGCGTGAAGCCCATGGCGTTCTTGGTGAGCGACTCGGCGCCCGCGTTGGTGGTCATGACGATCGCCACGTTGCGGAAATCTGCCTTGCGGCCGTTGTTGTCGGTCAGCGTGCCGTGGTCCATCACCTGCAACAGGATGTTGAAGATGTCCGGGTGCGCTTTTTCGATCTCGTCGAGCAGCAGCACCGCGTAGGGCTTCTTCGTGATGGCCTCGGTAAGCAGGCCGCCCTGCTCGAAGCCCACGTACCCCGGGGGCGCGCCGATGAGGCGGCTCACCGCGTGGCGCTCCATGTACTCCGACATGTCGAAGCGGATCAGCTCGATGCCCATGCAATAGGCGAGCTGGCGCGCGACCTCGGTCTTGCCGACGCCCGTCGGCCCGGAGAACAGGAACGAGCCGATCGGCTTCTGCGGATTGCCAAGCCCCGAGCGTGCCATCTTGATAGCCGACGCCAAGGCGTCGATGGCCCGATCCTGGCCGAACACCACCGCTTTCAGGTCGCGGTCGAGCTTGGCGAGCGCGCCGCGGTCGTCGCTCGATACGCTCCTGGGCGGGATGCGCGCGATCTTGGCGACGATCTCCTCGATCTCGCCCTTGCCGATGACCTTCTTCTGCCGGCTTTTCGGCGCGATTCTCTGGGCGGCGCCCGCCTCGTCGATGACGTCGATGGCCTTGTCGGGCAGGTGGCGATCGTTGATGTAGCGCGCCGAGAGCTCCGCCGCCGAGGTGAGCGCAGTGGCCGTGTACTTGACGCTGTGATGCGCCTCGAAGCGCGTCTTCAGCCCCTTCAGGATCTCCACCGTCTCGTCGACCGACGGCTCGACGACGTCGATCTTCTGGAAGCGCCGCGACAGGGCGTGGTCCTTCTCGAACACGCCGCGGTACTCGATGTAGGTGGTGGCGCCGATGCACTTCAGCTGCCCGGTGGAGAGCACCGGCTTGAGCAGGTTGGAGGCGTCGAGCGTGCCGCCCGAAGCGGCGCCCGCGCCGATCACGGTGTGGATCTCGTCGATGAAGAGGATGGCATGGGGATTGTCCACCAGCTGCTTCAGCACCGCCTTCAGGCGCTGCTCGAAGTCGCCGCGGTACTTGGTGCCGGCGAGCAGGGCCCCCATGTCGAGGGCGTACACCGTGCTGCGCGCGAGCAGCTCGGGTACGTTCGATTCGATGATCCTGCGCGCCAGGCCCTCGGCGATCGCAGTCTTGCCGACGCCGGCCTCGCCCACCAGCAGCGGGTTGTTCTTGCGCCGGCGGCACAGGGTCTGGATGACGCGCTCGAGCTCGCGCTCGCGGCCGATCAGCGGATCGATCTTGCCGGCGAGCGCCAGCGCGTTCAGGTTCTGCGTGTAGTTGTCCAGCGGGCTGTTGGAGGGCTCGGCCTGCGCTTCCTCCCCGGCCTCCTGCTCGGCCTTGCCGGAATGCGGCTGCGGCGTCTTGGTGATGCCGTGCGAGATGTAATTGACGACGTCGAGGCGCGTCACCCCCTGCTGCTGCAGGAAGTAGACCGCGTGCGAATCCTTCTCACCGAAGATCGCCACCAGCACATTGGCGCCGGTGACTTCCTTCTTGCCCGAGGACTGCACGTGCAGGATGGCGCGCTGGATGACGCGCTGGAAGCCGAGGGTGGGCTGCGTGTCCACCTCGCGGTCGGCGGCGATGCGCGGCGTTTGTTCGGCGATATGCTGCGTGAGGCTCTTGCGCAGCTCGTCGAGGTTGGCGCCGCACGCGCGCAGCACCTCGGCTGCGGTGGGGTTGTCCAGCAACGCCAGCAGCAGGTGCTCGACGGTGATGAACTCATGCCGCTTCTGGCGCGCTTCGACGAACGCCATGTGCAGGCTGACTTCGAGCTCCTGGGCGATCATGCTACGTTTCCTCCATCACGCACTGCAGCGGGTGCTGGTGCCGGCGCGCAAACGCCGCCACCTGCTGAACCTTGGTGCTGGCGATGTCGTGCGGATACACGCCGCACACGCCGATGCCCTCGCGGTGCACCTTCAGCATGACCTGCGTGGCGCGCTCGCGCGTCATGGCGAAGAACTTCTGCAGCACCAGCACCACGAATTCCATTGGCGTGTAGTCGTCGTTGAGCAGCATGACCTTGAACATCGGCGGAGGCTGCAGCTTGCTCCGCTGCGCCTCGAGCAGAGTGTCGTCCTTGAACTGCGCCATGCCTCTTAAGTTTCGTTCTCAAGCTCAATCCGATCGGACATGCCCTTTACGTTTCCGTTCACGCACTCCGTGCTAATGATGGTGAATCGCCGGGCGTTGCTCCACCCGCTCATAGCTATCCTAATCAATGTGTTCGGTGTGCGCAATGCGGCGGCAGGGGGGTCTTGACTGCACCTGGGAAGGCGGGTAGAAGCCGCCTTGTGTTTGGATTCAGGCTGTCGGTAACGCCATGGGCAAGAAAGGCGGCGGCGACATGAGTTTCAAGCATGGCCCGGGCGCAGCGCCCGGCGTTATCCAACTCATACAAGGGAAGCGGCAATGGCGACCGGCACCGTGAAGTGGTTCAACGACGCGAAAGGGTATGGATTCATCACGCCGGATGACGGCAGCGAGGACCTGTTCGCGCATTTCTCCGCCATCCAGATGGCGGGCTTCAAGACCCTCAAGGAGGGCATGAAGGTGAGCTTCGACGTGGTGCAGGGCCCCAAGGGAAAGCAGGCCTCCAACATCAACAAGGTCTAGAGCCGCCGACGCCAAGAGCGAAAAGGGCCGCGCCAGCGGCCCTTTTTCATTGCGGTCTTGCGCGCCCTACATGCGTTCGATCATCGCCTGGCCGAAGCCCGAGCATGACACCTGCTTCGCGCCCTGCATCAGGCGCGCGAAATCGTAGGTCACCACCTTGTCGGCGATGGCCTTCTCCATCGAGCGCACGATGACGTCGGCGGCTTCGACCCAGCCCATGTGCCGCAGCATCATTTCCGCTGACAGGATCTCCGAGCCCGGATTCACGTAGTCCTTGCCGGCGTACTTGGGCGCGGTGCCGTGGGTGGCCTCGAACATGGCGATCGAGTCGCTCATGTTGGCGCCCGGCGCGATGCCGATGCCGCCGACTTGCGCGGCGAGCGCGTCCGAGACGTAATCGCCGTTCAGGTTCATGGTGGCAATGACGTCGTACTCCGCGGGACGCAGCAGGATCTGCTGCAGAAAGGCGTCGGTGATCACATCCTTCACCACGATTTCGCGGCCGGACTTCGGGTTCTTGAAGCTGCACCACGGGCCGCCGTCCACCAGCTTGGCGCCGAACTCCTTCTGCGCCAGGGCGTAGCCCCAGTCGCGGAAGCCCCCCTCGGTGAATTTCTGGATGTTGCCCTTGTGCACCAGGGTCACCGACTTGCGGTCGTTGTCGACGGCGTACTGGAAGGCCTTGCGGATCAGCCGCTCCGAGCCCTGCACGGACACCGGCTTGATGCCGATCGCCGAAGTCTCGGGGAAGCGGATCTTCTTCACCTTCATCTCGTCGGTCAGGAACTTGATCAGCTTCTTCACCTCGGGCGTCTTCGCCGCCCACTCGATGCCGGCGTAGATGTCCTCGGAGTTCTCGCGGAAGATCACCATGTCGGTCTTTTCCGGCTCCTTGAGCGGCGAGGGCACGCCCTTGAAGTAGCGGATCGGGCGCAGGCAGACGTACAAGTCGAGCTCCTGGCGCAGGGCGACGTTGATCGAGCGGATGCCGCCGCCCACCGGCGTGGTGAGCGGCCCCTTGATCGACACTACGTACTCCTTGGCCGCGGCCAGCGTTTCGTCGGGGAGCCAGACGTTCTCGCCGTAGACCTTGCAGGACTTCTCGCCGGCGTACATCTCCATCCACACGATCTTCTTCTTCGCGCCGTAGGCCTTCTGCACCGCTGCATCCACCACCTTGACCATCACGGGCGTGATATCGACGCCGGTGCCGTCGCCTTCGATGTACGGAATGACGGGGTTGTCCGGCACCGCCAGGGAGAAGTCCTTGTTGACCTTGATCTTCTCGCCCGCCGAGGGGACCTTGATATGCTTGTACGCCATGAATACTCCTGCGCGATTGCGCCGCGAAAAGCGGAATTATAAGATCTTCAGGTCGAAAATCCGCTCCAGCATCCACAGCGACGCGACCAGGACGATCGCCAGCGAGCCGCCCGCGAACACCAGCCGCCGGTAGAGCGGGTGCTGGCGCGCAAGGAACGCGGCCGGCAGGAACAGGGCGACGATGGCGAGCTGGCCGGCTTCGACGCCGAGGTTGAAGCCGACGAGGGAGACGAGCAGGGCATCGCGCGGCAGGCCGAGATCCGCAAGTACGCTGGCGAAGCCGAAGCCGTGCACCAGCCCGAAGCCGCAGGCCACCGCCCAGCGCCGGCCGAGCACCAATGGGTAGAGGTTGTTGAGCGCGGCCAGTACCACCGAAAGCGCGATCACCGACTCCACCAGGCGCGAGGGCAGCGCCAGCACGCCGAGCGCCGCCATCGACAGCGTGATGGAATGCGCCACGGTGAACGCGGTGACGATCCTGAACACGTCCCAGAAGGCGGGCGCGAAGCGGGGCGCAGGTGTCCACGCGCGTGCGCCGTAGACCAGCACCGCAGGCAGCAGCAGCGAAACGAGGAACAGCACGTGGTCGATGCCGATCCAGATGTGCCAGGCGCCCTCACGCGCGTAATCGAAGAACTGGCGCAGGCGCGAGCTTTCGCCGAGCCTCACCTCGAGTCGTGGTTGGTCCGGGCCGAGCACACCGCTTGCGGTCTGCGCGCCGTGCGCGACCCGGACCAGCCCGCGGTGCGTGGGATCGAGGTCGGCGAACAAGCTGTAGCCGATGGCCAGCGTGCGCTCCGGCACGGCGTCGCAGCGCGCCGCGAAGCGCAGCACGGCATAGGCGCCGTCGCTGTGCTCGTCGACAAGCAGTTCGCGGGCCTCGACGCCGCACGGCCTGCCGTCGGCGTCCAGCACGAGGCGCGCTAGCGCATACGCGACAATTTCGGAGCGCTGCGCGCGCAACTCACCCCAGGTGATGGCGCCGTCGCCATTGGCGTCAAGGCCGATGGCGTGCTCCAGGTCGCGCAGGGCTATGTCCCACTGGCCTTCGAGCGCGGCACCCTCGACACGCAGCGCGAGGTAGCTGTCGCTCGGCTTGTGCGCGAGCGCCGAGCCGGCGCACAGCGCCAGCGTGAACAACAGTGCGAGTCTCACCGCAGCTCGACCGCGAGGCGGCGCATGCCTTCGTGCTCGAAGCCCGAGCGCGCCAGCCACTCGAGCACCGGTGCGGCGGCCGCGGGCGCGCGCGCGGCGCGCGCGGCTTCGAGCAGGATCAGGGCGTCGCGCGGCTCGCGCTGCGACTTCCAGTTCTCGG
>Ga0224505_10001319_pt1 | contig 15834 bp, 11 predicted proteins | sample SF_Jan12_sed_USG_FD_169102 | JGI IMG/M metagenome (GOLD analysis project Ga0224505, IMG submission 169102) | Sediment microbial communities from San Francisco Bay, California, United States - SF_Jan12_sed_USGS_4_1 | ecosystem: Environmental > Aquatic > Marine > Sediment | place: USA: California... | reverse complement strand
GAGACTGATTCCACCGATGGTGATGTTGGAAACCAGCCAGATCACGGCACCGGCGGGGACAGCAAAGACGACAGCCCGCCACAGGACGAAGACCGTCCTGTCGATGAGTGATGTATACAGCGTCTGAAAAATCCTCGGGGGGCGGTACGGCGGCAGCTCGAGGCTGAACGTTGATACCTCTCCCCGCAGCACTGTCCGGGAGAGTCCCCAGGAAGTCAAGAACGTCAGGGCGACTCCGATCAACGTAATGCCGATCACCGCTCCAGCGGAAACAAGGCCGGCGAGGCCGTCAGGGGCCAGTGCTCCGATGAAGATCGAAGCAATCAGAATCTGGGTCGGCCAGCGACCGTTGCAGAGTGAGAAATTGTTCGTGATGATGGCGATCAGGCGTTCGCGGGGACTGTCGATCACGCGGGTGGCGATAACCCCTGCGGCATTGCATCCATATCCCATGCTCATCGTCAGCGCCTGCTTGCCATGTGCGCCCGCTTTCCGGAAGAGATTGTCAAGATTGAACGCCACGCGCGGAAGATAACCGAAGTCTTCCAGAAGGGTGAACAGCGGAAAGAAAATCGCCATCGGCGGGAGCATCACGCTGATCACCCAGGCACTCGCCAGATAGACGCCGTCGAACAGGAGACCGCTCAGCCACCAGGGCATCCCTGTTTGAATGGCGAACGACTGGAGGGCGGGATGGACGGAATCGATCAGAACCGATGCGAGGAAAGCGGAAGGAACATTCGCCCCGGCGATCGTTATCCAGAAGACGACGGCAAGGATCAGAAACATGATCGGGAAGCCGGTCAGCCGACTCGTCAGCAGACTGTCGAGCGTCCGTTCCCAGTCAAACCTCTGTTTCCCGTCGGACCGGGCCACAACGCGATCGGCAATCCGCGCCGCTTCATTATAGATCGATTCGATCAGCGCGTCATGGACGTTCTCCCCCACTTCCCATTTGAGCGAAGCCGCACGCGAAAGGATCTTCTCGGAAGTCAGGTCATCCATTCGATGCTCCTCCCGCGGGTTCCTGCTGTTGACCCGGGACACCGGCAACGGAAATGTTCTGGAGGTCTCCCGCCGAAACCGATTGCGAGATCACCGTGTCCCCTTCGAGAAGCCGGAGCGCCACCCACCTAGAGTTCCGCAATCCCCTGAACCGCCGTTCGATCATTTCGGCAAGCTCCGAGACGGCGCGTTCCAGTCGTTTATGCTGGTTCCGGACCCGGTGGGGCTGATTGATATAATTACCCGTCGCAACATCATGGATGGCGCGGAGCAGTTCTGGAAGGCCGGTCCGCTGACGGGCCGCTGTCGGGATCACCTGGACGCCGAGTTCCTTCGCGAGAAGACGCTCGTCGATCCGCACGCCGTGCCGCTCGGCCTCGTCGATCAGATTCAGACAGACAACGACTCGGTCAGTGATCTCGAGGATCTGAAGAACCAGGTTGAGGTTCCGCTCAAGTCGTGTCGCATCCACCACGATGACGGTGACATCCGGCTGGCCAAACAGGATGAAATTCCTTGCGATCTCCTCATCCGTGCTTGTCGACATCAGTGAATATGTCCCCGGGAGATCGACCAGCTTGTACTTCCTGTCGCTGAACGAAAAACCCCCTTCCGCTCTGGATACAGTCTTGCCGGGCCAGTTGCCGGTATGCTGACGCAACCCAGTCAACGCGTTGAAGACGGTACTTTTTCCTGTGTTTGGGTTCCCCGCGAGGGCAACCACGTAATCGCTGTCGCTCATATCCACGCCGAGTTGCAGAAGGTTCGACGTGTTGTGCGCGGGACAATCGACGCAGGGGCTCTGTTCTGTTTCTTTCATGAGGTCGCTCCCTTTTCTCGTTCTATCTTTACCAGTCCGGCCTGGCTCTTCCTCAGCGCAATCGCCGCACCCCGGATTCTGTACGACGTCGGATCTCCGGCGACGCTCGTCATTTCCGCACGTATTCTTGTTCCGGGTATGATGCCGAGATCAAGCAGCCGCCTTCGTTGCAACCCCCGGCAGGTCTTCGAAATGCCGACCACCCGTCCTGTTTCGCCGGGACGGAGCATCGCGAGGGAATCGTACGGTCCCTCGACCGGGGTTTCCAGCGAAAGGCGCTGGACCGTGATATTGGCGGCCACGCTCGGAGCGAGGACCGATTCGATTCCGTCCGACTCAAGCCGGATCATTTTCGGATCGGAGGCCATGATACGGATGCGCATGCCGGGGGTCAGCCCGAGCGCTGTGATCTGTGCAAACACCACATCCGGCTCATCTTCGATGTGGGTGATCTCGCCGATATCGCCGGCAGAAAGCCGGGATGCCGGTATTCCCTTCGATCCGGGAATCTCGCCGGACTGTGTCGGGATCGGATCGCCGTGCGGATCGAAACGCGGGTTTCCCATCCGCTCCGCCAGTGCGTTCGCATCAGAGACGGTCAGGAGATGCTCCTTTGCCTCGGCCTCCCGGTGCCATTCGATCTCATCCAGGCCGGTCTCGTCAGCCAGATACCGCTCCCAGAGGCGGTGCATCCGGATAATCCTCAGAGCATACGACCTTCCCTCATCGGTCAGACTGAAACCATCCCCTTCGGCGACCAGGAGACGAAGGTCCTCAAGTTGTGAGAGAAGTTTTGCGGATTCATCACCGGAAATCGACAGAGCGCCGCAAAGGCTCTGTCTTGTACAGACAAGATTGCGGTACTCACAGTCGTACAGGTGCTTCAACGCGTCTTCGACACGGACTTGCTGGGAATCGTGGGCAACACGAATGAATCGTGCGATGAGGCCCTTCCGAGGCCAGACAACAAAGAGACAGAGTCCCAGCACAGCGGTACCGATAATCAACGCTTCAAGCGGGGGAACCATTTCCCCTTCCTTTCTTCGGCTTTGCCGGTTCGACAAATATCCGGGAGGCGAGTTTCTGGCTTACAAACTGTTCCTTCCCGTCGATGGAAACTCTCAACGAGCCGTCGAAACTGATCCGCTCGAGAACGGTCAGTTGTTTTTCCAGCTCGATCCCGAGTCGTGTCGCATACCGGAGGATCTCGGTTTCTTCATCGCTCACGCGCCGGACAATGACTTCTGATGGAGTGACAACGGACAGCGGGACAGCTGCGCCGTCCGGTAGTTCGCCGTCGGCGGACGGAATCGCATCACCGTGCGGATCGATCGTCGGGTTGCCAAGGAACTGGTCGAGCCGATCCTCCATCAACTCCGATGTCACATGTTCCAGCCGTTCGGCCTCCGTATGAACCTCATCCCACCGGTACTTGAGAACGCGGACAAGGAAGAGTTCCCAGAGCCGGTGACGGCGGATGATGCGCAGTGCTCGCTTCCTCCCTTCCCGCGTCAGTTCCACACCCCGGTATGGCGTGTAGTTGACATCACCCTGCTCCGCGAGGCGCTTGATCATCTCGGACACGGAGGCCGGTGAGATCTGAAGTTTCTCTGAAAGGAGCGTCGTCGAAGCCCGCTCTCCCGTCTTCTCGATCGTATAAATCCGCTTCAGATAATTTTCGACGTTTTCGCTCGCCATCGTATCCAATCAGAATTTAGGGTTGCCTAAATATAAGTAGTGGCTAACCTAATGTCAAGGGGGGGGCATCCGGAGATCAGCTTATCAGTGTTTTGGAACAGCCGGGAAATCGGCTTTGCAGGCCGGAACGTCATTTCCGACAACGGTCAACCGGTGGAGAATGAAGACGGTGAGCGGAGAATGGACGATGATGGAGTGCTGACAGGAAGGGAGAAGGCAACCCGGAGGTCAGGCGTCGAGCTATCGACTGCGACTGATCTCGTTCACAATCCTTCGGATCGACCGTTTCAGCAGATTCTCCGGACGCCCCCTTCGTGCCTTCATCGTCGGCGCGAACTCTGTCACGGGCGGAGCATAATTCTGGGGAACATCCTGGACAAGCGTGACGAGCGAGGGGCGGAGCAGAATCATCCCTGAGTCCCGAAGGGTCGGCGGCCGTACCACCGGGTCGAGACAAGAGATTTCACATTCGAAGTAGTATTCATCGATCGGATCACTTGCCGGCGCGCGCACGATGCGCAGGTAGCGGGCTTTCAATGTTCTGAGCCGCCGGTGCGTGAAAAGGTATTCCTTTCCGGAAATGAGTTTCCGCTTCATATCGACCGATAGACGTTGGTGAATGCTTTGTACCGTGAGGAAGGTACCTTCAACCTATGAAATAACCGGGCTGGCGGTGTGTTCTGCGCCACATGACGTGGTGACGATCACAGGAATCCGGCCCTGAAGGGACAATTGAGAGAAAAGCCGAAAATCGTCCTGCTACTATTTTCCGTTCGCCATGAACGGCTTCCACTTTTCTTCAGGGGATGCCGGAGTCAAGAGACTTACCACGAACAGGGCTGTGACCGAAGCTCCCGCGGCGGGGAGAATAATATAATCGGTCTCCATCAGGGGAGACTCCATCACGACATTCAGGATGGTAATCAGCACAGTCACTCCCATGCCGGTCGCGATCGATGCAACGCCCCCTGCGACGGTCACTCGTTTCCACAGAAACGCCGCTAGAAGTGCCGGCGTAATCCCGGCTCCAACCATCGAATAGGCCGTGAACGCCATATCCATGATACTCGGAAAGAAATTCGCCCCTGCATAGGCCAGGAGCCCGATCACCAGAACCGCAAGCCGCTGAAAGAGGACAAGGCTCCCTGTCGCGTTCGCGTCTCGAAAGAACCGTTGATAGAAATCGCGCGTGATGTTGGTCGATGACACCATCAGGAACGTGTTGGCGGTGGAAAGGATAATGGCAACACCGGCACAGAGGAGCAGAATACCGGCAAACGTCGGCAGGTCGAACCGTGCCAGGTGGAGGATGATCGTCTCTGAGGTCGCCGTGTCGACCACCCCGTCAGAACCGTAGAACGGAGCAATGCCATTGTACTTCGAGCTCCCGATGATGGAAAGGGTTGCCAGTGCTGTCTCGATGATGATGACACCGATCACCATGCCGACAACCGCTTTGCGGGCGGAAGACTCATCTTTGGCAGAGAAGAACTTCTGGTACATACTGCTTTCGCTCAGCAGCAACAGCAGAGTCGGCAGGAAAACCCCCATTGCCCAGATCCCATTGTATTCTCCGAACGCAGTAAAACGGTCCGCCGGCAGGGTCGCAACCTGTTCCCAGCCGCCCACGGCGCTGAGGGCCAGTGGGAGCGCCAGCAGAACACCCCCTGTCATGATCAGACCGTTGAAGAAGTCGATCGAAATAATGGACACCATCCCGGCAGCCATGGTGAACAGAATAACCACGCCGCAGACAATGAGTCCTCCCATCACCGGGTCGATGCCGGTCAGAATATTCAACAATCTCCCGCCGCCTCTGAACTGATAACCGGCAATCGTCATGTACGCGAGGACCACCGCGGAAGACCCGAGGATCCGCGCATACTTATTATAGCGCTGTTCGAGAAGATCGGAGAGCGTATACTGTGAAATCCTCCTGACTCTGTGGGCGATAAAGTACACGATGATGATTCCCACCCAGCCTCCGGCACTCCACCAGAGTTCTGAAAAGCCTGTCCTGAAGGCAAGCCCCGCCCCTCCGAACAGACTTCCGGATCCGATCCAGGTACAGACAAGCGTCATGACCAGATAGAACGTTGTCGTCTTCCGCCCGGCGACCATGAAGTCATCCTGCGATTTGACCTGCCGCATCTTGAACAGGCCGATGCCGAGCAGAACCAGGACGTAGATGACAACAACAATAAGATAGATATCCATGCGAGCCTTTCCTGTTGGTCAACCGACCTGAATCAGTTCCTTTTGAATTTCGCCTGTCACCTCCGGGACGCCATCGTGGCGCACGAACATGTTCACTTCGCTCCGCACAGCCATCTCCCCTTCCAGGTAAATCCCCGGCTCGATGGAGAAACAACAGCCGGGAACCAGCTCCCGCTCATCCCGTGTCTCAAGATTGTCGATATTGACCCCGTTCCCGTGAACCTCCTCCCCGATCGAATGGCCTGTCCGGTGGAGAAACTGCCGGGCGTATCCTGCTTTCTTCACAACCGCACGACAAGCATCATCCACCTGCCAGCCATAACAAGGTTTCCCCCTGCTGAATGCTGATTGAACGAAATCGATCGCTGCATCTCGCGCTGCTGTCACAACCCCGAAAATCTCCCGGTACTTCGGCGGGACCGTCGGGCCCACAAAGCCTGTCCACGTCACATCGTAATAGATAGCCCCCGACTGATCCTTCTTCGCCCAGAGATCGATCAAAACTGTGTCGCCCCTCGTGAACGGTCTTGCGTTTTCGGGTGAGGATGCGAAGTGTGGATCGGCGGGGTGATCATTCGTTCCCACGATCGGGGGATCAACGGTCACCAGTCCCTCTTCGCTGAAACGCCGCAGGATGAACTGCTGAAGCTCGTACTCCGTCAGCGAGCCGGACCCGCGTACAGACTCTCCGATCGCTGCAAAGGCTTCCCTGCGGATCCGGTCGATAAGCACCCCCGCCTCCTTATGGAGCCGGTAACCTCGCTCGTCAATCAACGCTTCGAACTTCTGGACAAGGTCAGCAGAGGAAACGACACGATGCCCGAATCCTTTTACCAGCTCGATGATCCCCGCGTCTACCATTGAAACATACGGGATATTGTTCTTCGGGGAATACTGCATCGCGATCTTCTTCCGTTCCCCCAGCATTTTCTTCAGCCCGGAGTGAAGCGATTTCCACGAAAGAAAAACCTGCTTCGTCCCGGGAAGGCTGTCGAGCTTTCCTTTTTCAACCGTATGCACGAGCTTCTTCGGTGTCCCGCGGGCCGGTATATAATAGAACCACCGACGGGTGGCCATCGTCTTCTGGTCCAGTCCGAGAACGCGGTATGAAAGGTGATCACGGTTATGAAAATCGCACAACAGCCAACCCCCCAGTTTACGCGCACGGAGATCGGCCTGGATCGCTGAAATATCGGGAAGAGAGCTCATGAATACCTGCCTGTCGGAAGCGCCGGAGTGCGGAGGTGGCGCGTGATCTATACGTGAGTAAGGAAGTCCGATGAATATAAGTATCATTCCACCGGAAGTCAAAATAAGAGAAGGATGCGTCGATCCGCTGAGACGAAGACGGCTCAGGCGGTTCGATGATCCGACCTTTCTTGATTCTCGAGGGCCTTTTGGGTATCATGTGCGACAACCTCCATGAGGAAGAAGAAGCCACGAAAGAGCAAACGACCGGGAGCACAGAAGCCCGGGAGGAAGACCGGCAAACGTGAGTTCCTGAGGCACGCGGTCGCTTCCAACATTCTTTTCTCCGAAATTCACCCTCTCACCATCCGTTCTGTCATTCCGAAACTCACATTTCAGACCTTCAGGAATGGACAGACGATCTTCGACGAATCGACGCGTGGGAGACACCTCTCGATGATTCTCCGCGGGAGAGTACGGATCAGCAAGACTACCAGAGCAGGACTGGAGCCGCGGCTCGCCCTTTTGCATGAGGGCGATTTCTTTGGCGAGTTGTCCATCATCGATGGACTACCCCGTTCCGCGCGTGCTGAGGCGGTCGGTGTCACTGAGATCGCGCTCCTCCCTGCTGCGGAGTTCCGGCAGATGATCACGCGGAGTCCTCAGTTCGCGAGTAACCTTCTGCTGAACATGGCGATCCGCCTGCGGACGATCGATCAGACCTTCGTAACAGAGCTCGAGAGGAACAGTACAGCCTCCCAGGCGCAGATGGACAAACTGAGACAGCTCATCGACGCAAGCAAAATTGTGAACTCGACGATCGATCTCGACCACCTGCTTGAGCTGATCCTCGACGCGGCGCGACTCAGCATCCGCGCTGACCGGGGAACGCTCTACCTCCTCGATGAGGAAACGCAGGAGCTCCGCGCCAAGAGGGTTCAGGGAGAGAGTGATGTTGAGATCACTCTTCCTCTCGGAAAGGGGCTGGCCGGCTACGTGGCAAAGACCGGCGAAACCGTCAATATCTTCGATGCCTACAGCGATCCGCGTTTCAATCCGGAGATCGACAGGCGGAGCGGCTACCGGACCCGGACTGTCCTCTGCATGCCGATGAGAGACAAGGAGGGAAAAATTCTCGGGGTGTTTCAACTCCTGAATAAGGCTGACGGTACATTCACCTCGGAGGACGAGTCGTTTATCGCAGCATATTCGGTCCATGCATCGATTGCCTTGAATAACGCACGGCTCGTACGGGACCTGGTCCAGGGGGAACGACTGGCCGCCGTGGGAGGGATGGCGTCGCAGATTATTCATGATATCAGGAGTCCGATGGCTGCGCTCCGCCTGTATGCGGAGACGATCAAACGACGGTCGGATGACAGCGGAATCGGGGAGATCGCAACCCACATGATCAAGCAGGTCGACCGCTTCGTCCGGATGGCCCAGGAAATCCTTGATTTCTCCAGAGGTGTGAGCGAAATGAACATCGACACGATCTCCGTCGATGAACTGGTGGATGTAGGGGTGGAACTGTTCAGCCACGAAATGCAGAAACGAAATATTGGATTTGTCCGGGCTGTGGAACACCAGGGTGAATGCCGTGTCGATATCGAAAAGATGATCCGGGTGTTCTACAATATCGCATCGAACGCGATGGACGCCATGCCTGACGGAGGAACGCTGACTCAGCGGGTCCGCCGGCAGGGAGATGCACTCGTGATTGAATTCACAGACACGGGCCACGGGATTCCGGAGGAGATCAGGTCCAAGATCCTTCAGCCTTTCTTCACTGCCGGCAAAAAGCATGGAACGGGACTCGGCCTCGCCATTGCAAAAAAAATCGTGGATGACCACCGGGGGGAACTCACAATCCTGTCCGAAACCGGGAAGGGGACCACGATCCGGATCTCAATTCCAATGGATGGTGGTGGAACCGAGAAGAAGAAAGAAACTTAGTTTTCAGTTCGTACAGGCTGTTCCGTTCAGGTTGGATTAGCAATTGAGTGGACGAGCAACTGACAACTGAATAACTGCTCCCTCTCTATTTCTTTCCCGATTGCTGTTCCTGCCGAAATTGGTTATCTTCGGGTTTTTCGGGCCTTTCATGGGGCCGCACAGTCGCCCTCCATTCGGGCACGTGGCGGAATTGGCAGACGCGCTAGACTTAGAATCTAGTGGAGCAATCCGTGGGGGTTCAAGTCCCTCCGTGCCCACATGGAACGGCCCTGTGACATCCGGAACACCGGGGTGACGTCAACGAGGGGGGCTATCACCAGGATCATTCATTCAAATGACGGCGTAACAGAGACATGGAAATTACAATCAACGAACTGACGGAAGTCCTCCAGGAGGCGGAGATCACCCTGAGTGATCAGGAACTGCAACCACACTTCGACGAGGCGCTCGGCAAAGAACAGAAGCGGCTTGAGATCAAGGGATTTAGGAAGGGGAAGGCCCCGATTTCGATTGTAAAGAAAATGTATGGGGAGGCGATTGAACATCAGACGCTCGATACCGTCGCCAGTGATTTTTACCGCAAAGCGATGGACGAACGTGAGATCAGGCCGCTCGGGGAACCCTCCCTCGTCGATATGGACTACCGGAGAGGGGAAAGCCTCCGATTCAAGATCCAGTATGAGATCCGTCCGAAGATCAAGGTGAATGGATACAAGAAACTCTCCGTCGAACGACCTGTCCACCCTGTCAACGAAAAGGAAATCGAAGAAGAAATCACCAAGATCCGGAAAGCGAACAGTACCACCGAGGATGCGAAGGCGGTCACTGATCTTGAGTTCATCGTCACGGCGGACCTCCAGGAAATGGATACCTCCGGAACACCGATCATCGGCCGGAAGGCGAAGGACCTCCAGTTCTATTTGTCCGACGAATCGCTCTCTCCCCAGATCAGAGATGCCCTCAGAAATGCGGAACCGAACGGAACATACCGGACCCGGGTGGAACCGCGGGAAGGGCAGGAGAAGGAACCGATGGAGATTCAGCTTTCCGTGACGAAGATTCAGAAGGTGATCCTGCCGGAAATGAGTGATGAGCTGGTTAAGAAGGTGACGGACGGCAAGGTGGAAACCGTCACAGCGTTCCGGGAGAATCTGAAAACGGATATCGAACGGTACTGGACAGAATGGTCCAACCGGAAAGTCGCCGACTCGATCAGCGACCAGATTGTCAAGAAGCATGATTTCCCGGTCCCGGAGTCACTCGTTGCAACAGTGATGGATTCATACCTGGAGGATCTCAGAGGCCGGTCGAAAGACCGGAAGCTGCCGGCGGATTTCGATGAAGAACGATTTCGAACCGAGAGCCGCGACCATGCGGTCTGGCAGGCCAAGTGGCTCCTTCTGAAGGAGGCGATCGCCGAAGCTGAAGATCTCCGGGTCACCGATGAGGATCTCGAGAAGGCGGCGGAAACTGATGCCGCACGGTATGGCATCCCGAAGGACCAGGTGCTTGGCTTCTACCGGAAATCCTCTTCCGCCTCGAATCAGCTGCTGACCGGGAAGATCATGGATTTCCTTGTGTCCCATTCATCCATCACCGAGAAAGAGGTTACCGCCTGATGAGTACGCCGAAGATTGTCCCCCCGATCATGAACCAGCTTGTTCCGATGGTGGTTGAGCAAACCGGACGCGGAGAGCGAGCCTACGACATCTTTTCACGACTCCTGAAAGAACGGATCGTATTCATCGGCACCCCGATTGACGACACGGTCGCAAGTCTGACGATTGCCCAGCTGCTGTTCCTGGAATCGGAAGATCCGGCGAAGGATATCAACCTGTATATCAACTCCCCGGGCGGATCGGTCTCGGCCGGCCTTGCAATCTACGATACGATGCAGTATATCAGACCCGAGGTGGCGACCATTTGCATGGGCCTCGCCGCCAGCATGGGTGCCGTTCTTCTCGCGGGCGGTGCCAAAGGGAAGCGGTCCAGTCTCCCGAATTCCCGGATCATGATTCATCAGCCGTGGGGTGGAGTCCAGGGAACGGCATCGGACATCAGCATCCAGGCGGACGAGATTCTGAAAACCAAGAAACGGTTGAACCAGATTCTCGCCGATCACTCCGGCCAGGATGTCTCCCGGGTCGAACAGGACACCGACCGTGACCGCTACATGTCCTCTGAGGAAGCGAAGGAATACGGACTGATCGACAACGTGTTCGTTAAGAAAACGGGAAGTAAGTAACTGATGGTGCAGCGTCAGAAGGGAAATCCGAAAATCAAGTGCTCCTTCTGCGGCAGGAGTCCGGAAGAGGTGCAGAGCATCATCGCGGGACCTGAAGTCTATATCTGCGATATCTGCGTTTCCAGCTCGATCGACATCATCCGGAACAACCTCGCCGCGTTCTCAGCCCGGAAGGATTCCGACCGTCTCCTCACGCCGATTCAGGTCAAGAAAGCTCTCGACGACTACGTAGTGGGTCAGGATGTGGCCAAGAAGAGTCTCTCCGTCGCTGTTTACAATCATTACAAGAGACTCGAGGCGCGTGAGCGGTTCTATGAGCTCGATGATGTCGACCTGGAAAAGACCAATATCCTCCTGATCGGCTCGACCGGAACCGGAAAGACGCTCCTGGCACAGACACTCGCGAGAGTTCTGGACCTTCCGTTCGCGATCGCCGACGCCACGACACTGACAGAAGCCGGATACGTCGGAGACGATGTGGAAACGATACTGGTGCACCTCCTGCAGAATGCTGATTACAATATCGAGCGTGCAGAGCGGGGGATCGTCTACATCGATGAGATCGACAAGATCGCCCGAAAGGGTGACAGCGCCTCGATTACGCGGGACGTGTCGGGTGAAGGTGTTCAGCAGGCTCTCCTGAAGATCCTTGAAGGAACGGTCGCCGGCGTTCCTCCGAAGGGTGGGAGGAAACATCCGGAGCAGAGCCTGATCAACATCAATACCCGGAACATCCTCTTCATTTGCGGCGGTGCGTTCGACGGCCTCGAGAAGATCATCGCACGGCGGGTCAGTCAGAACCCGATGGGGTTCGGTGCAGATATCCGGGGCAAGAAGGAAGCCGGGGCCGACATGTACCTCCCGTTCGTTCAGCCGGAAGACCTGATGAAATTCGGCCTGATTCCTGAGTTTGTCGGCCGCCTCCCTCTGATTGCACCGATGACGAGCCTTTCCGGCGATGCGTTGTTCAATATCCTGACACAGCCGAAAAACGCCATCGTCAAGCAATACAAGAAGCTGTTCAAGATGGAAGAGGTCGACCTCGAGATCGACGATGCGGCATTGAAGGCTGTTGTTGACATGGCGCTCGAACGGGGGACCGGAGCCCGCGCTCTCCGATCGATCATGGAAGAAGTGATGCTGGACATCATGTACCACCTGCCGGACCGCCGGGATGTATCAGGATGCACCATCACCAAAGATGTGATCCTGAAGAAGAAAGAACCGGTGTATGCGTACCGGGAGAAGAAGAAAACCGCGTAAGCACACAACCGACCCTACGGACCGCATAGACTGAAAGTACGAACATCCGGTCTATCCCGTCCATTTGGTCTATCCGGTCAGATGAAGGTTGCCGGAGTTGTCACTCCATTCCTAAAACACCCCTGAACTGCTCTCCTGCTTTGTCACCTTTACATCCTGCAGCAACGGCGATTTGAGCCGGATTTCGAACTGGTAATGCTGGTTGCTTCCTGTCGGAACCCAGGAGAAATTCATCTCCCAGCAATGAAGATCGCGGTACACGGTAATGAGCGGAGCGCCGAATTCCTTGTTGAGCAGGTCGTAGCTTGTGCTCGCCCTGATCTTCCAGAAGTCGGTCAGGTTGAAGCTCAGGGCCGCGTTGACCGATGACGTTTTCGACACGAAGTTCGGATTCGACTGGTTCTGGCTGAAGTTCCAGGTCAGATCGAGTTGCCACGGGATGCTGAAATCAGGCTTCGGTTCGTCATAGACCCCGATATAGCCGCTCCCGGTCTGCTGATTCAGCGAATCTGCTTCTTCCTTCGGACCCGCCTTCGGCGAAATTTTATCACCGCTCAGCTTTGTGCCGATCGAAACGGAAAAGCTGGTCAACTGGGCCAGCCGTCCCTCCTCACTCAGCAGAAACTTGTCAACCCGCCTCCCCGCAGTCTGATCGAACTTGTACAGATTGAACCGGCTGCTTCCGCCGATGTTCAGCAGCTCCCCGATCGCCGTCCGGTACCCGAGACCGATCTCGTCGAACTTCAGACTGTCTTTCGCAAAGTTATAGGATGTTGAAACATCCAGGTTCAGTAGCTGGAACTTGTTCTCCTCTTCCGACGGATCGCTCGCCGCAGTCTTCATCTCGAAGATATTCCCGAAACGGATCCCGATCGACTGCCGCTCCCCGCTCGGCGCGCCGCCATAGACTTCCTGTTCGTACCTGTTGTACTGCACTTCCGTCCCTGAGGTATCCGTGTATGAGCCCCAGTATCCGAACGATGGTTTTGACCAGTCCGGTGCGTAGGTATACGAAACGGACGGGCTGAACTGATGGCGGACCCCGGTGATTCCCAGGATCCCCGGCTGAAGGATTCCGAACAGTTTCGTGCCGAGAGCGATGCCGGTGTCGAAATAGCGGACAGAATGAAACCCGCTGTTTTCCGTCGTGACCACACTGCCGGTCGGATCGACGTTCTTGTCAATCGACCTGTCGTACCACTTCTCTGTATAGCTGAAGAACGGGGTCACGTTGAAATACCCGACCTTTGAGCCGGCATTGATCGGGAGGGAATGCTGTATTCCCCGGGCATCGGTCTTCGTAACCTCACCGGTCTGGCTATCGACCGTCTTATTGTCCACATTCCTGAACTGGCCGTTGTATGTGAATCCAATGAAGTCATACCATTTCTCAGGTGCTCCTGATCTGGTCCCGGACCGGAACGGGTAGGTCTGACTCCTCGAAAACACGACTCCCGGAAGGATCTGACTGATCGCGCCGGTCTGAAGGTCCTGCGTCCGGTTCAGGTTGATCGTCATGCTGTGCGGGGTCCCCTCCCATGACTTCTGATAGGTGGCATTCGAGATGATCTGCTGCCGGAGCAGTTCGTTGAAATCGACACTCGTATTCTGATAGTACGTCCCGCTGGTGAATGTGAAGTCTACATCGACCTTTGAACTGGGATCGATATCCTGGTGATGATTGACCCGCATGTTGAAGACATCCTCTGAGGTATAGAATGGGTCTCCCGGTTCGCCGGTAAACGTGTTCCCGAAGGATCCGCTGATCCCTCCTGAGAATTCATAACGGAGGCCGTACCGGAAATTGGAGTGCAAAACCCAGCTCCCGTTCGTGTAACCATCCGCCCGGAGATCGATATCGGTATACTCGCTCATCGCCCAGTAGTAGCCAAGACCGCGCAGGTATCTTCCCTTGCTGTTCTGGCCGTACGTCGGCGCCAGCATCCCGGAGCGCCGTCCCCCCTTACTCGGAAACACACCGAACGGGAGCGCGGCAACCGGAACATCATCGACGTAGAGGTAGACCGGCCGCGCGACCACCTCGTCCTTCACTTTTACCTTCATTTCAGGGCTGCCGAAGTAGTAATGAGGGTTGTCGAGCTCGCAGGTTGTGTAGCGCCCCTCACCCACGAAAAGGACATCGGAATCGACCTTCTTGATCGCGGTTCCGTAGTAGAAGCCGTCGTCGATTTCCGTTTCAGCAAGCGAAATTCTTCCCCTGCCTGTCTTGAAATTATACGACACCCGGGACCCGTCATAGGTCTCACCGCCGTCTTTCATGGTTGGAAGCCCCCTGTACCCGGTCCCTGTGGTATCGGAAGAATCGGGTACTCCATACGCATTCAATTCGGAAACCGTCCAGTCGATGTCGACCTTCTCGGCATCGAGACCGAGCTCCTTGTAGCGGATCGTGCTCCCACCATGGAGATGCATGGTTTTTCTCCGGACGGAGAAAACGATCGAGTCGGCCGCAGAATAGCGGACAACCGAATCGACCCCCGATGGGGAAAGGACACCGGCAACGGAATCAGAGGCTGTTGTATCAGAGGAAGGAATATCGAACGGGTTCGGTGCAACCAGGGCAACCGCGCTGGTATCGGGGGGAGCGGCACCCTCCTGTGCCCCGGCGGGCGCAGCCAGCAGAATACTGGCGAGGAAGGCCGGTAACGCAATCAGCCGCCCCGTCATCGGTACGGCTTCTTTCCCTTCCACCACATCCTGAGGCGTTCGCCGATATCCTTCTCGGCTCCTTCGCGGGAGGGGGAGTAGTAGACGCGCGACACCAGGTTGTCCGGAAGATACTGCTGTTCGGTGAAATGCCCCTCGAATTCATGTCCGTACCGGTATCCGGCACCGTAACCGATTTCCTTCATCATCCGGGTGGGTGCGTTCCGCAGATGCATGGGAACCGGCTCGTCCGGGAGTTCACGCACATCCTTCATCGCTCCTTCGATCGCCCGGTATGCTGCGTTGCTCTTCGGTGCCGAGGCAAGGTACGCCGCCGCTTGCGCCAGGATGATTCTCGCCTCCGGCATGCCGATGACATCGACCGCGGAGAAACATGATGTCGCGATGGTGAGCGCATCCGGATCGGCATTCCCGATATCCTCAGATGCCAGTATGATCATCCTCCTGGCAACAAACTTTGGATCTTCGCCCGCTTCCAGCATCCTCGCCAGCCAGTACACCGCTGCATCGGGGTCACATCCTCTCATGCTCTTGATGAAGGCGGAAATGCAGTTGTAATGCTCCTCTCCTCCCTTGTCATACCTCACCATCTTCCGCTGAAATGCAGCCTCGATCTCCTCATCCCCGATCACCCGACTGTGATCCTCCTCCTCTCTCGCCAGGCTTACCGCCGTCTCAAAGCCGTTCAGGAGCATCCGTGCATCTCCGCCCGCGAGCGCGATCAGCTTCGCGGAATTGCGGATCACGATGTTCC
>Ga0224505_10001315_pt1 | contig 15886 bp, 14 predicted proteins | sample SF_Jan12_sed_USG_FD_169102 | JGI IMG/M metagenome (GOLD analysis project Ga0224505, IMG submission 169102) | Sediment microbial communities from San Francisco Bay, California, United States - SF_Jan12_sed_USGS_4_1 | ecosystem: Environmental > Aquatic > Marine > Sediment | place: USA: California... | reverse complement strand
TCGCGCCGAGCCCACCGATACCTCGATCCGGTGACTCTCGTCCGATTTCGGGTCGAAGACCCACAGATCGGCCCCGTTCTGATACACGACAGACACACCGTCGGTGGCCGGAAAACGAACGTAGAAGTCCTCGTGGTGCGTGTGTCTGGTGAGCCCGCGCCCGGCCGGGGTCACCGAGTACAGGTTGCCTGTGCCTTCGTGATCGGAGAGGAAGTAGATCCGGCGGCCGATCCACATGGGCGACGCCAGGTTTCCCGGCAGCGAGACGAGCGGCCGGAAGTGGCCGCGACCGTCGGGATCAACCCACAGGTTGCCAGAGCGACCGCCTCGATATCGTTTCCACCGGGCCGGGTCGAACGCATTCCGCCCCAGCGCCATCCGGCCGCCGGGCCCGAAAGACACCGAGAATGCCGGGCCCACTCCCAGGGGCTGCGGCTGGCTTCCATCCACCGGCACGTACCAAAGGTGATTCCAACCGGCGAACGCCTGGGCGTGGTCCGAGGAAGCCACCACCGCAGAACCGTCCGGCTTCCATCCGACGACCTGGGTCGAGGCTCCGGTATGGGAGAGTCGGCGACTGGGACCGCCACCGGCATCCATGAGATGCACTTCGGGTCGACCTTCGTCTCTGCTCACGAACGCCAGGCGATCACCGTTCGGCGACAGGCGCGGGAAGGCGTGACTGCCGGGGTTCGCAGTGATCCGGGACGCGGTTCCGCCATCGATCGTCACCGACCACAAGTCATCTTCGGAAACGAAGACCACCTGGTCGCCATGAACGGTCGGATGTCGGTAATAGCCACGAACAGCCACGAAACGGCACCTCCGGATCGATCAGGTTAACGAGGACCGGATGGTCAATCGGCGCTGCGAACGTCGTCGAGGAAGTCGAGCACGGCCGACTCGTAGATCGCCGGATCCCGGTTCCACACCGCGTCCGATCCGGCTCCTTCGACGGCGACCAGCGTCACCTGTTCGGGCCTGCGATCGGCGAGCGCCTGGCTGTCCTCGATCGGGGCACGTTCATCGTCGGTGCCATGCAGGAGGAGCACCGGAACGATGAGCTGATCCGAACGCTTCAGGTAGTCGGCCGAGTTCCAGTTGATGCCGTAGCGGAGCGACGCGAACACCGTGCCCACCTCGGCGACGCCGGGCGGCGCCGATGGGAGGATCCCCAACGGGCTCCGTTCGACGTATGCCTTCGCTGCCGACTCTCCGTCGATGATCGGAGAGTCCAGGATCGCACCCGTCAGACCCAGGTCGCGATACATCTCGGCCATGGCGATCGAAGCGCCCGCACCGTATCCGACGACCACGACCTGCTCGGCGCCGTGGTCGCGGGCAAAGGCGACGGCAGCGGCCAGATCATCGCGCTCGGCCACTCCAAAACGCATGATCCCCGAGGGATCCGCAGGCTGACCCGGGTCGTTGCGGTAGGTGATCGCCATGTGGGTGAAGCCTTCGCCGGCCGTGGCCGCAATCAATCGTTGGGCCTGGTCGAGCCCTTTGCCCGGGTCGTGGACGTAGATGAGCCACATCGAGCTCCCCTCCACGAGCCAGGCATCCATGTCGCCCAGCGGCGAACGGTAGGTCACCGGGGCGAATCCGAGATCATTCGCCGCGAGCTCGGCCGGCCGGGCATTCACATCGACGTCCCCCAGTTGCCCCATCTCCGGCTTCGGACCCTCCATAACTTCGAAGGTCCGGGTGATGTCCGAGCCCACAGAGGAGAGAATCTCCCCCAGTCGGAGATACGAGATGCCTGTGTTGAAACCGAAGACGCCGTCCGCTCCAACGTCGCGGTCGGCAGCCTCCTCGGCTCGCAACGTGATGCGATCCCCCGCTACGGCGACCACGCTCCCATCCGGGATCGATTCGCCGGCGGACGGTCGAAGTATGGTGTCACCGATCTCCGACGACACGATCCATCCACCTATGGCATATCCGACGAGGGCCACCGCAACCGCGAAAACGACGAATCCCCGCAAGAATCGAACAGGCGCCGATCGGCGCTTCGGCTCCAAGAGATAGGACTGCATCGACGACGCATTGTGGCTTTTCGGCGGGCGATGTCCAGTGCTCGCTCAGTCGCCGGGTACCGGAAGCGCCCCTACGAGCCTGTCATCATCGTCGACGACGGGGATGGCTGCACCGGAGAACCCGGGTGCCAAAACCATCGCTTCGTCGAGCGACGCGGTCATCGGAACAGAGACCGGAGCTTCCATGATTGTCTCCACCGGCACCCCGGGATCGGCGATCGAGAGCGCAGCTCTGCGGACTATGCCGATGAGTTGAGCACGATCGACGACAGCGAGAACCGTCTCGTCGTGGATGCGAAGAATATCGACCGCCTCCCGGAGGGGTCCTACGAAGACGGGGTCAATCATCGCCTGGAAGACCCGCTCCGGGCGATGCCTCACGACTACCGCGCCTGCGGGCGCCTCCGACAGCAGTTTGGCGCCCGGGCCGAAGTAGTTGCGCTGGAGCCAGCCACCGCCGGGCGCTCCGAGCACGATCAGCGCACCTTCCGGAATCTGGGCCACCAGCGCCTGGGCGTCGTCTGCCTGGACGATGCGATATTCGATGTCAGGCTCCAGTACGTGCAGTGTTTCGATGGCGGAGACCGCCCGGCCCTTGTCGCCTTCCTCCTGGAACGCGCACGTCACGATTGCCTCGACACCAAGCTGATCGCCCAGCCGCTTGGCAACGCTCGCGGCCAAGGCGGAGTGAGGGCCACCCGCCACGGTCGCCACCACCGCCTTCACAACCTCGGGGTCGAATCCGGAGGGAGCGGCGTTGTCGATGAGGTCGAAGCTCGGCGACAGTCGCCGGGAAACCAGCAGCGGAGCGCGGTGACGGAGGCACGCCTCTACGACGTCACCCACCACGCGGACCGGCTCGACCTGGGAGACCAGTTCGGCCAGTTCGTGACAACCCTGACCGCGTGTCCACAGGACCGGGCGGGGAAGCGGCTTGGGAACCGGGACGTTGGTGTCGGACACTCCCCGTGACCGTAGTCGAACCCGCGGTTTCACAACCACGCCAGAACGAAACTACACCTCGACCAGGCCCGCCCTCCGCCGCCCTCATCGGGCGGCGTTGGTACGGGTTGGACAAGCGGCGTTGGTACGGGTTGTACTGTTGGCGCCGTGCAGATCTCAGTTCCACGTCAGACATCACCAATGGAGCGGCGCGTCGGATTGACGCCCGAGGTGGTGAAGAGACTCGCCGCAGCGGGACACGCCATCGTCGTCGAGTCCGGGGCCGGACTCGACGCCGGGTACGCCGACACCGATTTCGAGGAGGCCGGCGCCACCATTTGTGAACCGGGCTCCGGCTGGTCCGGCGACCTCGTCGTGACCATCGATCGCCCTTCGACCGATGTCACGGTGTCCGGCGCCGTGCTCGGGCTGCTCAGGCCCTTCGACGAGCCCGAGGCGATGCGGGACCTCGCGGGTCGAGGGCTCATGACCTTTGCGTTCGAAGCGGTCCCCCGCACCACCCGAGCGCAGGTGGTCGACGCACTGTCCTCGCAGGCCACGGTCGCGGGATACCAGGCCGTCCTGGAGGCGGCCGCCCATTGCGACCGCCTCTTCCCCATGCTCACCACGGCGGCCGGCACGATACGTCCATCGAAGGTTCTGATTCTCGGTGCGGGTGTCGCCGGACTGCAGGCGATCGCCACCGCTCGCCGTCTGGGTGCCATCGTGTCGGCCTTCGACGTACGGGCAGCGGCCGCCGACCAGGTGAGAAGCCTCGGAGCCACGTTCGTGGAGGTGGGCTCCGAACCTCAGGACGCGGCGGCCGCCGGAGGCTACGCCCGGGAGGTCGCCGACGACGCCCAGGCGAAGATCCTCGAGGGATTGGCGCCCCACGTGGCGGCATCGGATGCCATCGTCTCCACTGCCGCGATTCCGGGCAGGCCGGCGCCAATGCTCATCGATCGCTCCATGGTCGAACGGATGCGCCCAGGTGCCGTGATCGTGGACCTGGCGGCATCCACCGGGGGCAATTGTGAGCTGACGGAGCCTGGGGAGACCATCAGCCACGGCGGCGTGTCCATCGTCGGTGCCACCGACCTCGTGTCCCGGGTTGCTCGAGATGCCAGCGCCATGTACGCACGCAACGCCGCCGCCTTCATCGAACTGGTGACTGGCGAAGACGGCGAGTTCGTCCCCAACTGGGACGACGACATCGTCGCCGAGTCGTGCATCACACGCGACGGGGAAGTGGTTCACCCGAGGATCAAGGAGAGTCAACCGTGAGCGAACTGCTGATACCCATCACCGTCTTCGTGCTGGCCTCCTTCGTCGGGTTCGAGGTCATCACGAAAGTCCCGCCAACCCTGCACACCCCGCTCATGTCAGGATCGAATGCGATATCGGGCATCTCCATCGTGGGAGCGATCATCGCCGCCGGCCATGGCGAGGGCGGCGCAGCCACCGTGCTCGGTTTCCTGGCCGTGACTCTGGCGACCGTGAACGTCGTCGGCGGCTTCCTCGTCACCGACCGGATGCTGAAGATGTTCAAGCGGGGTGACCGATGAATCCCACGTTGGCGGGCTTCGCCTATCTGATCGCCGCCGTTCTGTTCATCCTCGGCCTCAAGAGGCTCTCGAGCCCGGCCACCGCTCTGAGGGGCAACCGGACCGCGGCCCTTGGCATGCTCATCGCGATCGTGGTGACGTTGCTCGATCGCCAGGTCGTCGGCTATCTCACGATCGTTGCCGGCATCGTCGTCGGTGGGGGTGTGGGAGCGTTCCTGGCCCAGAAGGTCGAAATGACCTCCATGCCCCAACTCGTGGCGGCGTTCAACGGGTTCGGTGGTGGCGCCTCGGCATTCGTGGCCGTGGCCGAACTGATACGCGGTGGCGACGTTGCGGCCACCCGCACCCTCGTGTCGATCGGACTGTCCGTTTTCATCGGGGCGGTCACGCTCTCGGGCAGCCTGGTGGCCTTCGGCAAGTTGCAGGGCATCATCGGAGGCAAGCCGTTCGTACTCCCATTCCAGAAGGTCCTCGACGGCGCCCTGGTCGTGGCAGCGGCAGCGGCACTGGTATCGGTCGCGGCCAACGGATCGACACCAGGCGCATGGTTGCTCTTCGCCTTGGCGATCGTGCTGGGAGTGACCCGGACCATGCCGATCGGCGGCGCCGACATGCCGGTGGTGATCTCGTTCCTGAACTCGCTGTCGGGTGTGGCGGCATCGGCCGCCGGGTTCGTGATCGAGTCGAATGCGCTGATCATCTCCGGCGCCCTGGTGGGCGCCTCGGGTCTGATCCTCACCAACATCATGGTCAAGGCGATGAACCGCACGCTCGGCAACGTGTTGTTCTCGGCCTTCGGCGGGGAAACCGAGGGGGGCGAACTCTCGGGCGACCGGGTGGCGCGACGGGCGAGTCCCGACGACGTCGCCGTGACGCTCGCCTACGCCCAGAAAGTCGTGGTCGTCCCCGGATACGGCCTGGCGGTGGCTCAGGCCCAGCACACCATCCGGGAGTTGGCAGACCAGCTCGAGGCCAAGGGCGTCGACGTCCGGTACGCCATCCATCCGGTGGCGGGCCGCATGCCCGGCCACATGAACGTGCTGTTGGCAGAGGCCGACATCTCCTACGACAAGCTCTACGACCTCGACGACATCAACCCGGAGTTCGCTCACACCGATGTGGCGTTGGTGGTCGGCGCCAACGACGTGGTCAACCCCCTGGCGCGCGAGCCGAACAACCCGATCACGGGGATGCCCATTCTCGACGTCGATCGAGCTCGTTCGGTCGTGGTCGTGAAGCGGAGCTTGTCGCCCGGTTTCGCAGGGATCGACAACCCCCTCTTCTATCTCGACAACACGCTCATGCTGTTTGCCGACGCCAAGAAGGGACTCGCGGACGTTGTGACGGCCGTCAAAGAGCTGTGACCACGGCCCTCCGTCACCTCGCCTTCGGGGTCGCGACGGCCGCGATCACCCTGTGGCTCATGTTCTTCGCCACGTTCGGCACCGTCGAGGCGGCCACTCTGGTCGCTACGGTCGTCACCGCCATCTGGGCTGCCACCGTGGATCCTGCCCGCCTCCTCGACGACCGGGGCAGGCCGGTGTGGGCGCTGTTCGCCCTGGGCGCCATCGGCGTAGCGGTCATCTTCACGGTGGCCGTCCTCATAAGCACTGTGACCGAATACCTGGCGCTGGCGGTGGCCGTGACCGCGTTCGTCACCGCTCTGGTCCGCGCCATCCGGTATTCGATTCGCTGATGGAGTTTTCAGAGACCCTCGCTCGCCGCCGAATGGTCCGGAACTATCTGGAACTCCCGGTCGCCCGCGAGGTCGTCGACCGCATCGTCTCCGCCGGATTGCGTGCGCCGTCGGCAGGCTTCTCTCAGGGGCAGCGATTCGTCGTCGTCACGGACGCGGGTCCGAGGAAGGCGATCGCCGACCTCGCCGGCGAGTCGGACTACGTGGCCGCCGGGTTCGAACCGTGGATCTCGCGGGCGCCGGTCCACATCGTCGTCGCCGTGAGCGAGGCGGACTACCACCGGCGATATTCGGAGCCCGACAAGCTGCGCCCCGACGGAACCGAGATCGATTGGCCGGTCCCCTACTGGTGGGTCGACGCCGGTGCTTCGATGATGGCGATCCTTCTCGCCGCCGTGGATGAAGGCCTCGGTGCCGGATTTCTCGGTGTCCACTCCATCCCCGGCCTGCGCAGTCTCCTCGACATTCCCACGGACGTTTCGCCGATCGGTGTGATCACGGTGGGCCATCCGGCCCCCGACAGGAGATCCGGCTCCCTGGCCAGAGGCTGGCGACCTCACCGGGAGACGATCCACTGGAACCGGTGGTCAGACCCGGGGACGGAGGCGCCGACGGACGACCGCTGACGGGTCTGTTGCCACGTCCGATCCGACTCACGCGCCCATCCGCTCTAGGTAGGCGCGGCCGAAGATGATCCGGTCGAATCGGCGCCGCCTCGTCGGGCGGGGCGCGTGCATTTGTCTTCTCGGGGAATCCTCACTGTGTAACACTGTGGGCGCTGCGGCGACATCTCTATCGAGACCATGCGAGATCCGATTCATGACCTTCGTGCGTATGCGGCTCACCTCGAGTCCGAGGTGCCGGCCGAGCGTGCGCGCGCCCGGGCAATGGCGGCGATGCGAGCACCATCCAAGTCTCCCCGCCGCGCAGTCGTGGCCCTGGCGACGGTCGGGTTCATGAGCATCTCCAACGTGGCGCTGGCCACCGCCGCCGACCCGGCGGCGCCCGGAGACGCCCTGTATGGCGTGGATCGCGCCTACGAACGGATCGGCGCGGCCCTCGGCATCAGTGGCGATCATCGTTTCGAACGCCTCGAGGAAGCCGTAATCGTGCTGGCCGCAGGTGATGCCGAGACCGCCCTGAGCCTGGTGCAAGAATCGCTGTCGGGTCTGCTCGACGACCCCGAGACCGCCCGGGCCATGCTCGCGCAGCTCGAGAACGGCGCCGACGTCTCCCTCCTCCAGAGCCAGGTGAGGCTCATGGTGGAGATCGCCAGGAATTCTGCGGAGACGGCGGGTGACGACGCTCTCGTCGGCGCCGCCAACGGCGCACCCGGACAAGACATTGCCGAGATCGCACGCAAGATCCGCGAATCGGTGGACCTCCCCGAGCAGGCCGGTCAGGACTATCCGGGCGAGAACGGCGGACCCCCGTCCACGACACCAGCCGGATCGGCGCCCGGCGGACCCCCGTCCACGACACCGAATGTGACACCACCCGGTGGGCCGCCGCCCATCACGACACCCGGAGCAACCGCCCCGGGTGGTCCGCCGTCGACCGGGGACGACGCATCGCCGTCCGACAGCCGCCCGTCGAAGAACACCGAGAAGACGAGCCCCACGACCGGTAAGCCGTAAGCTCCGGCGGGATGGGCCAACTCGATCGGACGGAGGGGGGATCGGAGCACGGCGGTTGGCCGCCCTCGTACGCCCAGATCGAAGCCGCCCGCAGTGGCGACGACGACGCCCTCGGAACGATCCTGTCCCTCGGCTACCCGAAGATCGTCTCGTTCTATCGCGGCATGGGACTGCGCTGGGCGGATGCCGAAGAGGTGGCGTCGGAGGCACTCGAGGGCATGGTGCGGAACCTACCGAAACTTCGGGAGGCGGCGGCGTTCGAAGGCTGGTTCTGGACCGTGGCCCGGAACCGGATGCGATCTCGATTCCGGAAGTCCTCACGGGTCGAGCGTGAACTCGAGTACGGGCTCGTCGACGATCCGGCGGACCTGGCCGCGGCCACCGACGAGCATGCTGCGATCCGGGCGGCCCTCGATCAGCTTCCCGAACGCGACCGTCAGATCTTGTGGTTGCGCGAGGTCGAGGGGTTGACCCACGAGGAAATCGCGTCCCGGCTGGCGATGGCCACCGGCGCCACCCGCGTGGCGGCCCTGAGAGCCAGGAGGAGGCTCGAGGAGATCTACGCCAAACTACATCCCGAATGATCACCTCCACCTCCAACGACGCGATCAAGCGACTGGTCCGACTCCGAGATCGCCGGACGCGCGACGACCAGGGCACATTCCTCATCGAAGGATTCCGGGAGCTGTCCCGGGCGGTGGAAGCGGGAGTGGTGATCGAGGCGCTGTACGTGTGTCCCGAGTTGTTCCTCGGGTCCAACGAGCCGGCGCTGATACAACGGTGCATTGAAGCCGGTGCCCGGATCGTCGAAGTGGCTGAGGCCCCGTTTCGCAAGGCCTCCTATCGGGACCGTCCGGAAGGGCTGCTCGCCGTGGCTCGCCAGTTCGGCAACCGAGTCGAAGACATCGACCTGTCGGGCGAACCGTTGGTACTGGTGGTCGAAGGCATCGAAAAACCGGGCAACTTGGGGACCATGCTTCGAACGGCCGACGCCGCCGGGTGCCGGTGCGTCATCGTGTGTGATCCGACCACCGACCCCTTCAATCCGAACGTCGTCCGGGCGTCGCTGGGGACGCTCTTCACAGTACCCCTGGCGGTGACGACAACCGCTCGAGCCCTGGACGTGTTGGCGGCGGCCGGGGTGTCGACGGTAGCGACGACACCGGACGAAGATGCCACCATCTACGACGTGGAGCTCTCGGGGGCTGTGGCCGTCGTGGTCGGTTCCGAGCAATACGGTCTCACCTCGACGTGGATCGAGGGGGCTACCGTCCGAGCCCGCATCCCGATGGCGGGCGAGGCCGACTCACTCAACGCGGCCATGGCGGCCGGGATCACGTTGTTTGAGGCCGTCCGCCGGCGTCGGTCCCCGACCACTTGACAGGAATCGTTGCAATCGAACATATGTTCGATCTAGTGTGGCCCGATGGTGACCGCACTTCAGACGAGCTTCGACGACCTGGGGACGCCGCTCTTCGATGTGACGTTCTGCGTGCTCGATCTCGAGACCACCGGTGCATCGCCAAGAGACTGCTCGATCACGGAGATCGGGGCCGTGAAGGTGCGGGGCGGAGAGATCGATGGCACGTTTCAGACGCTCGTGAACCCCGGCGTTGCCATCCCTCCATTCATCACCGTCCTCACCGGCATCACCCAGGCGATGGTGATCGAGGCCCCGCCGATCGAGGAGGCCTTGGGAGCCTTCCTCGAGTTCTGCCGGGGAACCGTGGTGGTGGGGCACAACGTGAGATTCGACATGTCGTTTCTTCGGAGCGCCGCCGATCAGTGCGGATATCCGCCACTCGAGAACCGGACGCTGGATACGGCGGCCCTCGCCCGCAGATTGGTGCGTTCCGAGGTGAGGAACCTCAGACTCTCCTCCCTCGCCGCCCACTTTCGATCGCCGGTGACCCCCAACCACCGAGCGTTCGAGGATGCGATGGCCACGATGCACGTGTTCCACGGACTACTGGAGCGAGTGGGTTCCCTGGGCATCACCGCGCTCGAAGACCTCGTGATCCTCCCCACCGCCAAGGGATCGGCCGACTATCGCAAGATCGATCTCGCCAAAGGACTCCCCCGCCGCCCCGGCGTCTACCTGTTCAAAGACAGAGACGGCGTGGTGTTCTACGTTGGCAAGGCGAAGAACCTGCGCACCCGGGTCATGTCGTACTTCCACGGTGACGACCGCCGTTCCGTCACCACCATGTTGAGAGAGCTCGACGCGATCGACTATGAGGTGTGCCCAACCGAGCTCGAGGCGTCGATCACCGAGCTCCGGCTGATACATGCCCATCGGCCGCGCCACAACCGAGCGTCGCGGCCACCGAAGGCGAGCCACTGGGTCACGTTGACCACCGGCCCGTTCCCCCGGTTGTCGCTCACCAGGACACTCCATGCAGACTCACCCCTCGTCCTTGGGCCCTTTCGATCTCGCAAGGCGGCGGAGTCGGTGATGGTGGCTCTGTGGGATGCCGTCCCCATCCGCCGATGCGCGGGAAGGGCGGGTGCCCGCCAGAGCCGGTGCGCACCCGCCCAACTCGGAGTGGCTCTGTGTCCGTGCGACGGCACGCTCGACCACGACGTCTACGCCGGTCTGATCGAGCGCCTCGTCGTCGCTATCGACCACGACTCGGACCCGGTGCTGTCCGCCCTCGAGGACCGCATGATCGACCACGCCCGGGCCGAGCGTTTCGAAGAGGCGAGCTGGATCCGCGACCGACATCGGGCGCTGGCCAGGGCGATCGAGCGACGCCGGCAATGGCAGGCGATGGTGCGGGCTGGACGAATCGTCGTCGAGAGGCACGACGGCGAAACCGCGGTCATCGACCAGGGTCGGTATGTCGCCGGATGGCGGCGTGGCGAACAACCCCCGATCATCCCGGTGCCCGTGTTCGGAGATTGCGCCGACGTTCCGCCTTCCGCAGTTGCGGCGGCCGAAGCCGACCTCATCTGGAAGTGGATGAACCGCGGCGACAGCCGCATCCTCGACGCCACGGGTGGGCTCGAGCTGCCATCACGCCCGGTCGCCGAACTCAGGCCGGCGGTGTGAACCGGATCACAGGCCCAATGCGGCCCTCGGTTCGACGTAGTCGTAGTCCAGCGCTTCGGCGACGTGGGATTCCGTCACCTGCCCGTTGATCACATTGAGACCTTCCAGCAGGTGCGGATCGTCACCGAGGGCGGCCACCACCCCTTTGTCCGCAAGCGCCAGGGCGAACGGGAGCGTGGCGTTGTTGAGGGCATAGGTGGAGGTGCGGGGAACCGCCCCGGGCATGTTCGCAACGCAATAGTGGACGACTCCGTCCACGACGTAGGTTGGTTCGTCATGCGTGGTGGGCCGGGCCGTTTCGAAACATCCGCCCTGGTCGATGGCGACGTCTACGAGCACCGATCCCGGACGCATCGCGGCAACGTGTTCGCTGGTCACCAGCTTCGGTGCCCGGGCGCCGGGGACCAACACGGCCCCGATGACCAGGTCGGCACCCACCACCAGTTCTTCCACCGATGAACGTGTCGAGTACACGGTCTGGATCGAGGAACCGAACCGGCGTGCCAGCCGGTCCAGCGCCTGGACGCTTCGGTCGAGCACGGTGACGTCGGCGCCGAGCCCGACCGCCATCTCGACCGCGTTCTCCCCGACGACTCCTCCTCCGATCACGACCACCCGGGCCGACGGAACGCCGGGGACGCCACCCAGGAGAAGGCCGGCCCCTCCCTGCGCCGCCTCGAGCGAATGTGCGCCGGCCTGGATCGACATGCGGCCGGCGACCTGAGACATCGGCGCGAGAAGGGGCAGTCCACCCCCGGGTGCGGTCACCGTCTCGTACGCGATACAGGTGGCGCCGGACTCGACGAGGTCCTTCGTCTGGTCGGCGTCGGGTGCGAGATGCAGGTAGGTGAACAGGACGTGGTCGGACCGGAGCATGGCACGCTCCTGGGCCTGGGGCTCCTTGACCTTCACGATCATCGCCGCCCGGGAGAACACCTCGTCGGCGGTTGCCGCAATGTCGGCGCCGGCGGCCCGATAGTCATCGTCGGATGCACCGACGCCGACCCCGGCCGAAGTCTCGACCACCACGTCATGACCGTGAGCCACCAACTCCCGAACACTCGACGGCGTGAGACCGACCCTCAACTCGGCCTTCTTCACCTCTTTGGGCACACCCACGATCACGGCCAGATCTCCTTGCGACTCGATGATCGGAATCTACGCGAAACCGGGCGCCACGTCCTGCGAATCAATGCCAGCCATATGCCGGATCGGCCGAAGTATCATCCTTCAGACCGCGAGACAGAGACTGATTCTTGTGCAAATGGAACTCGATGCCGTTGATCGTGCGATCATTGACCTGTTGCAGCGGGACGGCCGGATCACCAATGCCGAATTGGCCGCCCGCGTTCACTTGTCCGCCTCGGCATGCCTGCGTCGTGTCCGGCGCCTCGAGGAGGGAGGTGTCATCGACCGCTACGTCATGTTGGTCAACCCGGCGGCCGTGGATCGAACCACCGACGTGTTCGTCGAGATCTCTCTGTCGAGCCAGCGCGACGAAGTGCTCGACGCCTTCGAGCGGGCCGTGGCCGCCTCCCCCGCCATCATGGCCTGCTATCTCATGGCGGGCGACTCCGACTATCTCGTCCGTCTCAAGGTTGCCGGTGTCGCCGATTACGAGAGGGTGCACCGGGACCACCTGTCCAAACTGCCCGGGGTGGCCCGCATGCGGTCGAGCTTTGCGTTGCGGACCGTGTACGAAACAACCGAGTTTCGACTGGACTGAATACCGTCGGGGCGTCGGTTTGGCCGCGCTCGCGCTCGATCGCCACACCCCTAGGATCACGCCATGCTCTTCACGGTTCGAGCGGGAAGCGACCCCGTCGCCAAGGCCGACGCCACGCTGCTCCGCGCCCTCGGACTCCCGGCAGGTGGCGCCGCCAAAGTCGGCAACACCCACGTTCTGATCCGAGGTGGGGACGTCCCCGAGCCGACGGCGATCCTGCTGGGGCCGATCTCCATGGACAACGCCGGGGTCAGACAAGGTCAGAGCATCGACGTCTCCCGGGCCGTGCTCTCTCAGGCACAGCTCGTCGTCGTCGCCGAGCCCGAGCTCCCCGGCGAACCGAAGGACTTGGTGCGGGCGTTGCAGGGAAGGCCGGCCTCGAGCGGTGACCGCATCGAGTTCGATGGCGCCTACCTCGATACCGACGGCCCGGTCGCCATCACCGTGAACCGGGTGGAACCGAACGGGGCGGGTCTCATCGGTCCCGCCACCCGATTCACGACGGCAGGCTCGCCACAGGCGGTCGAGGCGCTCCCCCAGGCCCACCCGGGCGTGAAGCCTGCGGTCCCGCTGCCCCCCGCAGGGCCATCCACCGCAGACGCTCTCCTCGCCGGGCTGGATGCCGAAACCGATCTGCTGTCAGGATGGCTGTCGCTGCTCACGTCACCGCGGGACCTGCCTGCGGCTTGGGGATTGCCGCGAGTGGCCGGGATCCTCCTCGAAGGCCCCCACGGCTGCGGCAAGTCCGAACTCGTGGCGGCGGCGGCCACCAACGCAGGAGCAAGGGTCCACGAGGTCGACGTGAACCTGGTCTTCAAACCGAACCGGCTCCTCGATCTCCTGGAGAAGGCCGTCAAGGAACAGGCGACCCCCGTCGTCATCTTCGTCGACAGGATCGAAACGGTGGCCGGGGACGAAGGGCTGAGCCCCTTCCGCACCCAGGTCGGTGCCGTTCTCCGCTGGTTCCTCGATGCGGTGTCCGAGAAACCCGGTATGGCCTGCGTCATCGGTGTGGCGTCCCGCCAGAACCTCGACTCCGCCATCACCTCCTCCCCCCTCCTCCCGAGGTCGATCACGATCCCGCCACCCGACCACGACCGGCGGAGACTCCTGTTCCAGGCGGCGCTGGCCCGCGTCCCCACCGAGGACATCGACTACGAGCAACTCGCCAACCGATCTGCCGGGTTCTCGGGCTCCGACGTGGTCGCCTCGGTGATCCACGCCTCCACGAGGGTCGCGCGCACCGAATCGAAGCTCACCATGACCGAACTGGTCACCGCCGTACAGGAGACCCAGCCTTCTCTCGGTTCGATGTCGCTCGGGGAGATGCCGTCATTCGGATTCGAAAAGGTGGCGAATCTCACCGACGTCAAACAACGACTCACCGAAGCCGTCATATGGCCGGTGTCCGATCCAGAACGCTTCCGGGCGATGGGAATCGAACCTCCCCGCGGAATCCTCCTCTACGGACCTCCCGGAACCGGCAAGACCTTTGTCATTCGAGCCCTTGCGCACGAGGCCGGCGCGGCCTTCTTCGCGGTCAAGGGCGCCGAACTGCTGGACAAGTACGTCGGGGAATCCGAACGTGCCGTACGGGACGTGTTCTCCCGGGCTCGGTCGGCGAGTCCCTCGATCATCTTCTTCGACGAGTTCGATGCACTCGCCCCGGTGCGAGGCCGTTCCACCAACACGGTGACAGACTCGGTTGTGGCCGCTTTGCTCACGGAGATCGACGGTGTGGGCGAGCGTGGCGACGTGGCGGTGATCGCCGCCACCAACCGGCGCGATCTCATCGATCCTGCACTCCTGCGAGCAGGTCGGTTCGAGATTCAGATCGAACTCGGGCTTCCGGTCAAGGAGTCCCGACGCGCCATGCTCGACATATCCGATGTCCCGTTCGGGGATGATGTCGACCTCGATCAGCTCGCAGAGGTGACCGAAGGCATGAGCTTCGCCGACCTCGCCGGGGTGCTCAGGGAGTCGGCGCTCGACGCGCTCCGAGCCGATAGAAACGCCACCAGGGTGGGCTGGAAACACATCCTGGAGGCGGTGGAACGCTGGCACCGGACCCGCCCCGGGTGAGCGAGCAGGGTCACCGCGGCGCAGGTTCTTTGGGCAGTCCGAGCATCATCTCGCCGATGATGTTCCGCTGGATCTCATTCGTTCCCGCATAGATGGTCCCGGCTCGTGCGTTGAGAAAAACGGTCTGCCACGAGGCGGTGGAGTTGGGTGCGTTGTAATCGTCCGAACGGAACGCCGACGAGGGACGGCGGCCCCCGGCGACCAGGCCGGCGGAGCCCATGATGTCCATGGCGAGCTCGGTCACCTCCCGGTGGTAGTCCGACCACCACACCTTGGTGATGGCCGCATCGGCACCGGGTGCCATTCCCTGTGCGAAACGGGTCAATGCGGAATACCCCATGAAACGCATGATCTCGACCTTCTCGTGCGCTTTGACGAGCCGGTCACGGATGTCCGGCTCATCCGCCACGCCGTACGTCCGGGCGAGTTCGAACAGCCTGTCGAGCTCGTTGCGGAACCCGATGGAGGCGGTAGCGGCGTCCTTGCCCCGCTCGAATCCGAGCAAGGCCATGGCAACTCGCCACCCATCGTTGACCGAGCCGATGACGTGGCCGCGCTCGGTCCGGGCATCGGTGAAGAACACCTCGTTGAACTCGGAGTCACCTGAGATCATCCTGATCGGGCGAACCTCCACGCCCGGTTGATCCATGGGACACAGGAGGAACGTGATGCCCTTGTGCTTGGCGACATCGGCGTCGGTGCGGCACAACACGAAGATCCAGTTGGCGAGGTGGGCGGCCGAGGTCCAGATCTTCTGCCCGTTGATGATCCACTCTTCGCCATCGAGGATCGCACGGGTCTTGATGCCCGCGAGGTCGGAACCGGCATCGGGCTCGGAATATCCCTGACACCACACGTCCTCACCCGAGAGGATGCGAGGGATGAAGTGTCGCTTCTGTTCCTTTGTTCCCAGCGCCAGGAGCGTGTTGCCGAGCATGCCGATCGAGAAGGCATCGTTGGGGCCACCTGCCGGAACGCCGACCCGCGCGAACTCCTCGTACACGGCGATCGCCTCGATCTCCGACAGTCCCCTGCCCCCATACTCCTCGGGCCATTCGAGCCCGAGCCATCGGTCTGCGGACAGCTTCTTGCGCCAGTCCTGGACGAAGACGGCCAACTCCGACGGCTCGAGGCCACCCGTTCCTCG
>Ga0224505_10001312_pt1 | contig 15896 bp, 13 predicted proteins | sample SF_Jan12_sed_USG_FD_169102 | JGI IMG/M metagenome (GOLD analysis project Ga0224505, IMG submission 169102) | Sediment microbial communities from San Francisco Bay, California, United States - SF_Jan12_sed_USGS_4_1 | ecosystem: Environmental > Aquatic > Marine > Sediment | place: USA: California... | reverse complement strand
GTCCGTCGCCGTGTCCCGGTCATTGCCGGTACCGGCTCGAACAGTACGGACGAAGCGATTGCCCTTACAAAACATGCAAAACAAGCCGGTGCCGATGCCGCGTTGTTGATCACTCCCTACTATAACAAACCCACACAGGAGGGCCTGTACCGCCATTATCGAGCTATTGGTGAGGCCGTCGACCTTCCCTTGGTCCTCTACAACATTCCTGGGCGTACGGGAGTGAATATGCTCCCGGCCACAATTGCTCGTCTCACTGCCCTTCCGACGATTGTAGGAGTCAAGGAAGGAAGCGGATCCGTCCAACAAGCTTCGGATCTCGTACAGATGTGTGGCGACCGCCTTACAGTGCTGGCCGGTGATGATGCTCTCACTCTGCCAATGATGGCGGTGGGAGGGAAGGGCGTCATCACCGTTACAGCGAACATCATGCCAGCAGAAATGGCCGCGCTTGTAAAAGCTTTTGATGAGGGGAAGATTGCGGAAGCTCGACGTATTCATTTCAAGCTCTCCCCCCTCTTTGCTGCACTGTTCTTCGAAACGAACCCAATTCCTGTGAAGGAAGCATTGAGCTTGATGGGCAAGATCGACCAGGAACTGCGTCTGCCGCTTTGCCCGATGGCGCAAGACACACGGGAGAAATTGATTCAGGCCCTTAAGGATGCATCGTTGATCGCATGGTAACAATTCTGGTCGTGGGGAGAAGATGATCAAGGTCGTTGTAGCCGGAGCTGCCGGACGAATGGGATGCAGGCTGGTATCACTGGTGAGGGATTCCACCGCGTTGATGCTGGCAGGGGCACTCGAGGGGAAAGGCCACCCGGCATTGGGAGAGGATGCGGGTGAATTCGCTGGAGCAGGACGCGCTGGCATCCCGATCACAGAAGATCTCTCGGCCTTGATGGAGCGTGGGGAAGTCGTGATCGATTTTTCCTCTCCCGAAGCGACGCTTGATCATATGCGGACGGTCGCTCGCTCTCGACGCGCAGCGGTCATTGGAACGACCGGATTCTCAACGGGCCAGCTCGATGAACTCAAAACACTCGCCCAACACATTCCTTGTGTATTTTCTCCGAACATGAGCGTTGGCATCAACCTCCTCTACAAAGTCATCGGTGAAATGGCCAAGACCCTTGGCGATGACTACGATATCGAAGTGATTGAAGCACACCACCGGTTGAAGAAGGACGCTCCGAGCGGCACAGCGCTCAAGATAGCAGAGGTTCTCGCACGTTCCGTCAGCCGCGACTTGAATCAAGTGGGTGTCTACTCGCGTAAAGGATTGATTGGGGAGCGAACTAAAGGTGAAATCGGGATCCAAACCATTCGCGCCGGCGACATCGTCGGTGACCATACTGTTCTGTTCGGCGGCATGGGCGAACGCATAGAGGTGACACACCGAGCCAGCAGCCGCGACACCTTTGCTCGCGGCGCTCTTCGTGCTGCGAGATGGGTTGTTCGTCAACCACCGGGCCTGTATGATATGATGGATGTCTTGAGTCTTCGCTAGTCAATCAGAGGATATCTTGCTTCCAGCTGACTTCGGAGGGTGCTTTTTTCTCTCACCACGTAGCCGACCGCCTATCCATTTCCTCATTGGACAAACCAGATCAGCTTGAAGCCCGCCTCCGATCACCTCAGAAACGACAAGCTCCCCGTTGTTTTGTGGCCTTGAGGCTCTTCTCTTACCACCGGCCATGTGAAATGGCGGCGAGCTTAGCTCAGAGGAGATAACTCAATGGGCTATAACTTGGAAGGTAGCTGGACTGATCCATAACCTCCCAACCCTCTTGCCCATCGCGTGTAGTAGTTTGGGTGCAGACAGGAAGGACTAGTGTCGCGCCGTGATCGGCCGAGGTTCCTGATCTGCTGCTTTGCGACGACCACAGTTTAAACAGGCAAACACGGTGATCGCCAGCCCGGCATCCAAATCTACTGCTCGCTCTGGAAGCATTGCTCCATGGCATTTATCGCAGGTCTTCATAGGGGCACACTTTAGCATCATGAGATAGGGAAAACCAGTCCTCCTGAAGTACTGGATGCCGCCAAGCATGAGACCAATAAGACCTATTCGTAAATGGGCCGTATGATCCGTGAAATAGAATAGCTGCACCAATCAACGGATGGTGAACATCTTGACAGGTACAGCTGTGTCTCATAGTATTGTGGACCGATCATTAGCCAACCACTATGTATAGACTTATCCTTGTCAGTTTGCTCCTCACCATTCTTTACTATCTGCTCCGACAAATGTTTCGCGCCTTCAAAACTCCACTTCAGGATGGTCAGCAGAGTCCATCCACGCAGAGACCAGATGATGAACAAGACCAGATGATCGAGGACCCGGTCTGTCACATATTCGTCCCGAGACGAATAGCCCTAATCGAATCGATCGGAGGACGAGAATATTGTTTCTGCAGCAAAGAGTGCGCAGGGAGGTTTCGGAATGAACACCCTATCTAGCCATCGAGTCGTAGGCGAGACAACGCCGCGCTGTATGATGTAGATTAGAAAGAGATCTGCAGTCGCATTTCAGGTTAACAACCTGACGAATAGTTGTAGTCGGAGAGCTTTTCATCTTTGTTAAACTTCAGTGTAATTTGGCATTCGTTAGGCTTGAAGTTGAACAGCGGCGGGCCCGATTTTCCCCCAGCAATACTGTAGTAAGTCCAAGTTTCTCCTCCAAAAAACCGGGACGCTTTCCCGGCCGGAGCCCCCCAATTTTTTTCGAACCAAGCCTTGTCCTTTCCCTGAAGCTCAGCCGGCCTAAGCGAGGCTTCCAGGTAAGGATTGCTCCCCCCACAGGCAGTGACTAAGGTGCACATACACAACAGCTGAGCCAATCGTTGCATTACATTTTCTCCGGTATTTGATGGAGTGAAGGAAAATCCTAAAAATTCTAACGTTCAGTCGAACTTCTGTCAAACTTTGCATGGGTTGGGTTGCGCCGCGATTGAGTTCCACATAGAATGACCGATAAGTAAGTAGAATTGATATCCGCCCACGGTTTCCTTGTGACGAAAGGGACGATTATGAAAATCTATCTCGATACCGCCAATGTGAAGGAAATTCAGGAAGCCGCCAGCTTCGGGCTGCTCGATGGAGTGACCACGAACCCCTCCTTGGTTGTGAAGGAAGGCCGGAGTTTTCGGGAAATGCTGCAAGAGGTGTGTAAGATCGTTGATGGACCGATCAGCGCCGAGGTCGTGAGCATCGAAGCAGACGCCATGGTCAAGGAAGGCAAAGAGCTGGCCAAAATTCATAAAAATATTGTGGTGAAATGCCCTTTGATTCCAGAAGGATTGAAAGCCACAAAGCGGCTGGCTGCCGAAGGCATCAAGGTGAACGTCACTCTCTGCTTTTCCCCTACCCAGGCCATGTTAGCGGCCAAAGCCGGTGCCTGGTGCGTGTCACCGTTCATCGGACGACTCGATGACATCAGCTCGAACGGCATGGAGCTTATCCGGCAGATCCTGACAATTTATAAGAACTACGATTATAAGACGCTGGTATTAGTGGCAAGCGTCCGTCATCCGCAGCACGTCGTGGAGGCGGCCTTAGCGGGTGGCCATATTTGCACAATGCCCTACAGCATATTCCAGGCTCTTTTTAAGCACCCGCTCACCGATTCGGGCCTCAAGAGGTTTCTCGACGATTGGAAAGCCAAAGGGCAGCAGTAGCCCTTGCGGTGGATGCACGGGCAATGCACAAGACTGAATGGGTGTAAGACATTGGGCTAAGGCTGAGTCGTTAAAACTGACTTCAGAGTCCGTCTATTTCTTTCCTGGCCCTCTGAAAGACAGCGTGGAACATCGGCCTGGTTAATTTTCCCGTAAACGTGTTTTGCTGGCTGGGGTGATAGGAAGTCAGCAAGGTCACTCCCCAGGGAAACCGGTAGGCACTTCCATGTCCAAACTTGGGAGCAGGTACCGGAATCGTACGACCATGAGTGCGACAGGTCTTGAGGTAGTGGTCGAACGCAATTTTCCCCAATGCAACTACGACGCGATGATCCTTCAGTAAACGAGCTTCGGCCTGCAAGTACTGGCTACAGCGCTCAAACTCGTCCGGCGCGGGCTTATTCCCTGGTGGCGCACACCGCACCGTCGAGCCAATGTAACAGTCTCTCAGAGTCAGGCCATCCGCTCTGGACCGCGACTCCGCTTGATTAGCGAATCCATAGCGATACAACGCCTCATACAGCCAATCACCGCTCCGGTCACCGGTAAAGACACGGCCCGTCCGATTTCCACCGTGTGCCGCAGGCGCCAATCCCAGAACATAGAGTCGGGCGTGAGGGTCTCCGAATCCAGGAAGGGGACGTCCCCAGTAGACCCAATCACGATATTTCCTTCGTTTCTGCGCTGCAATCGTCTGTCGATAGACAACCAAACGAGGACAAGCCGTGCAATCGGTGATAGTCTTGTTCAGAATTGTCAGAGTTCGCATAAAGGAGTTCCAGTGTAGCATGAAGGAGAAGTCCATTCTGCTTGCCGGTCGTTCGGGAAGCTGATAGCTTCACTGCGTGTCACCTTGCCGCTTGTTCTCGTTATGATTTAGAGGAGCCTGTGAATGATGACCTGTTGGGTACGGTCTTTGATTTTGACGGCTGGAGTGATATTCCCGGTTGCCACAATGCCGGTCCTCTCATTAGCTACGACAGATCCTGGTGCAACTACTGGACAGAAACTGGAGACTGAAAAGGATCTGCTAGTGCCAGATCTGTTGGATGGCCAGGCTGAACCGGAAGACCGCCTGGTGATTCTGCCGGAAATTAAACGCGAAGGAGAACGATTCTTTCTGAGTTCGTTCAAGCTGCCGGATAAGATCACGTTTGCCGGAGTTCAGGTTCCTCTGGATAACTGGCAAGTGAGAGAGCGGATCGAATATGAATTCTATCAATTCCTAGAAGATCAAGGCGAGAGTATCATTCTCGCCAAGCGTACCGGTCGCTGCTTCCCTCCAGCAGAAAAGCAGTTGGCAGAAAGCGGATTGCCCGACGATCTGAAGTATATGTTGTTGGTCGAGAGTAAATGCATTTCTGCGGCGTACTCGAAGGCGAAGGCTTCGGGCCCCTGGCAGTTCATTCCCTCTACCGGCCGTCGCTATCGGCTCAAGAGTGATGCGGTTCGAGATGAACGTCGCAATCTGGAAATGTCAACGGAAGCGGCAGTGAAATACCTCAAGTATCTCAAAGATTTTCAGGATAACGATTGGTTCCTGGCCATGGCTTCCTACAACGCCGGTGAAGAGCGTATTCGCAAGCTGCTCAAGGAACAAAAAATTTCCGACTATTGGAAGATGCACGGCCCTCGGGAGACCATGCGATACGTCCCTCGTATTATTGCCGCGAAGGAAATATATTCCCAGCCGGAGAAGTATCTTGGACTGACTAAAAAAGATCTTTATATGCCATTGGAGACAGAAACCATCACCGTGAACGTGAAGGAATCTCAACGAGCGTTGACGTCCGTCGCGGAAGAGTTCGGCACGTACCTACTCGAGCTCAAAATGCTGAATCCGGAGTTCAAGAAGGATATGCTCCCTCGTGGGTCCTACCAGATCCGAGTTCCTCGCCAAACCTGTCCCAATCGATGCTTCAAGCAGGATCCTACCCCCTAACATTCCTTCATCTCCATGCTGCTCCGTCTTCCCTCGTCTCCTGCACGACCTCTCCTCCTCAAGCTTATTGCAGCAGGACTAGAGGCCGCTGATCCCTATCAGGCCCTCATCAAGGCCATCGCTCTTGATGGACCTTCTCTTCGGGTGGGACGACGAACGTTTGACCTTTCCCATACCCGACGAGTAATCGCAGTCGGCGCCGGCAAGGCATCGGCAAGGATGGCACAGGCCTTAGAGGTGGTGCTTGGAGAGCGGTTGGAGGGCGGACTTGTCATCGTTAAGACAGGACATTCGCTCCCCACAGGACGGACGACTATCCTCGAGGCTGGCCATCCGATCCCCAATCGTGCAGGACTTGTTGCGACTCAGCGTCTATTACGGCTTGTACAAGATTTGACGCCCAGGGACCTCCTGATCGTTCTCTTGTCCGGAGGTGCCTCAAGCTTGCTACCAGCCCCCGTCTCGGACGTGATGCTCGCCGACAAACAACGTACGACGCAACTCCTGCTTCGCTGTGGCGCCACAATCAATGAAATCAATGTCGTCCGAAAACATCTCTCGTTGATTAAGGGTGGCGGACTGGCTACCTCCACAGGTGCGAAGATCGTCACTCTCGTCCTTTCCGATGTCATTGGCGATGACCTTGGCTCCATCGGCTCTGGACCCACAGCTGCTGATCCTTCTACATTTGCCGAGGCTATCGGTGTATTGCGGCGTTACCAGATCTGGACTGCGGTTCCGCCGGCGGTCCGCCGCTACTTGCAGAAGGGACAACAAGGAGAGGTGCCAGAAACCTTGAAGCCTGGCTCGCCTCGTGAAGGAGCAGTACATCACCACATTATCGGTAGTAACCACATTATGCTGGACGCGGTAGCGCATACCGCACGGCAGGCAGGCCTCCTCACCAAACTTGTCTCAGCCCCTATCACAGGGGAAGCGAGTGTCGCCGCGAAGCAGTTCGTCGAACTGAGTAAAGCGGTCAAAACCGGGCGTGGTCGAGTACAACGCCCCTACTGTGTGGTGGCAGGGGGGGAAGCCACCGTAACAGTCACAGGCCATGGGAAGGGAGGACGTGCCCAAGAATTTGCGGCGGCCGCCGCGCTTGAGATCTCCGGTCTCCCCAATGCATGGGTCGTCGCGCTAGGGAGCGATGGCACCGACGGACCAACCGACGCAGCAGGGGCACTCGTAAGTGGAGAAACCGTTTCGCAAGCAACACGACTCAAGGTTAATCTCCACACCGCAGTGAACCGGCACAATGCCTACCCAGCCTTAAAGAAGCTTGGCTGTCACATACACACCGGCCCGACCGGCACCAACGTCAATGATCTTTACCTCTTCCTCCAGCTCTAGGTACTATGCCAGCGTATGGCACCTCCATTCCTTCTTCCACTCTCGGAATGTCGTGAGCTGAGTCTCGTTGGTGGAAAGGCCCTAGGACTCCATCGATTAATTGCGGCTGGATTCCCGGTTCCACAGGGGCTCTGCATCACAACCGCAGCCTATGCGCAGCACCTTGGCGAGTCGGGTTTCCAGGACCAGGATGAATGGCACAGGATTATTGGATTCTCGGAACCTAATCAGGTCCCGGCGTTGGCCGACTGTCGGGCACGAATCGACCAAACCAAGATTTCCACGCTCACCACCGACTGCCTGACAGCACTACAAGCTCTGGAACAACCTCCTGAGAGACGCTGGGCTATCCGCTCTTCCGCGACCGCTGAGGATGCCGCTCAGGCCAGCTCCGCCGGTCTGTATCGCACTCACCTCGGCCTCACGCTTGCCGAAATTGAGAGTGCAATCAAAGATCTTTGGGCCTCACTGTGGGAAATGCGTGTTGTCAGCTACCTAGCCAAGGGATGCCCATCGTCGACACCGAGGATGGCAGTCGTCATCCAACCGATGATCGATGCACAGGCCGCAGGTGTGGCCTACTCCATTCACCCTGTCACAAGGCGACGCTCGCAGGTCATGATTAACGCAGTTCCTGGTTTAGCCGCTCCGCTGGTTGACGGGACTGTTACCCCAGACCAATATGTGGTGGACGTATCCGGTGAGGAGAAAGCTGGCCAAATTCGTACCCGCCTCGTAGCGAGGAAGACTGACTGCTTGCTCGTCTCGAACACAGGCCTGCGCCGAGCTTCACTCGACGAAACAGCACAACACCAATCCACACTCACAGATACACAGCTCCTGTCTCTCGCCCACACTGCCAAGGCGGTTGAACGAGCCTTTGGACAACCCACTGATATCGAATGGGCCTTTGACACACGGCAACTTTGGATCCTACAGGCTCGCCCAATAACCGCTATCCAACCGTCTGCAGACCTCACCAACGACGACTGTGAGTGGTCACGGACAAACTTTAAGGAGACGCTCCCCGAAGTTCCCAGCCCGTTGAGCCTTTCATTCCTTGAACAGTTCATGGACCGATACATCGTCGAACATTACCGTCGACTCGGATGCCGAATCCCCGATGGACTCACGTCGGTTCGTATCCTGCAAGGGCGTCCCTACCTCAATGTCACCCTCTTTCACATGTTGGTCGCCCAGCTCGGCGGCGATCCCTCACTCAATGCGGAACAGATGGGCGGCGAACCGCTGCACAGCCCACCAGAGGTCGACCGGCTCGGGGGAAGGGCATCCCTTCGTGCCGCATGGTTGATGCTGAAGGAAATGCGCCGCGTCGAGCGAACAGGGCCCCGTGTCTTTGCCGAGATGAAGGCACTGGCTGTCCGGTATCGACGTGAGGCTGTTCTGAACTTGTCACCAAAAGAACTCTTGGCGGAACTCGACAAGCTTGGCCCTTGGCTTGAGAGCCGGGAAATCACATTTGGTATTGCTGGGGGGGTCGGACAGTGCCTTCAGATTTTGAGCAAGCTGCTGCCAGGCTGGCTAGGCCCAGACTGGCGAGTCTTGCTAAATGCCGCGCTTCAGGGACAAGGGACCGTCATTAGTGCACAACAGATTCTGCGGTTGGCGGAACTCACCGATATCGCTAAAAAAGAGTCCCTTGCCCAGACCATTCTCACCTCGGCATCGTGGGACCCGACAACATTCCGAACGGCCCTCACCGGCACAGAATTTCTGCGCATGTTCGACAGATACCTGGAGGATTACGGCCATCGCGGAGTTGGCGAATCGGATGTGATGTCGTCACGTCTCGCCGATAATCCCATCGCAATTCTTTCAATTCTACGCGCCCAAATAATCTCTGGTGCCGTCTCGCAGGACACCATTCAGTTGCGCCAGGGCCACAGGCAAACCTCGGCACTAGCCGAAATCAAGCAGCGCATGGGTTGGCGATTGGACCGATGGGCTATCTTCTTCTGGTGTTATCGACGCCTGTGCAGATTCTTTTCGCTGCGAGAAGCCAACCGGCATCATTTGATGTATTACTCGGCAGCCACCCGAGTCCTCCTGATCCGGCTTGGAGAGCGGCTGGTCGAACAGGGTCTGCTTCAGCAGGCAGACGATATTTTCTTCTTAACCACCGCCGATCGGGTAGACCTGGTTGCCGGAGGCACGCAAGATTGGAAAACTGTGATCGCGGCCAGGAGAACTGAACGAGAACGTCATGCCGCAATCGAGGTACCCGATACCATTCACGACTGGACAGCCGCAAGCCAACAAACTACGACACGCGATCACGCTGGGGAGAACAGTATCTTAGCCGGCCTGCCCATCAGCATTGGAACCGTGACTGGCCCGGTTCGCCTCATCCGGTCGGTAGCAGACTGGGGCAGGGTCATGCCGGGAGAGATTCTAGTGGTGCCGGTCATCGATCCAGGCTTGGCTCCCCTCTTCGGCCTCGCAGGAGGTCTCATCGCGGAAATGGGCGGCACTCTTTCTCATGGAGCGATCATTGCTCGGGAATATGGACTACCGACGATCGCGAATGTGGAAGGGGCCATCACACGACTTTCTGATGGGCAGGTGGTCACTCTTGATGCCGGATCCGGGACCATTCGTATAGGGCCATCTCCATCCTCACGGCATATCTAGGGCTAATTGATCCCGATCCGTCTGCTCCTTGACCTTTCTCAATACCTTGCGTAATCTGCCCACGATTCGTTATTAAGCACGCTATATATAGCGTCTGCATATTATCAAGCATCGGCACATGCGACATGGATCAAATTCTCACAACTCTCGATCAGAATAGCTTGGTAGGGTTTGTGGCTGGGCTCTTCCTCGGCGGTGTGTTGATAGGACTGGGGGTGACGAGTCGCCTACGACCTCACGCACAGCGGGCCGAGGCAACGGCAGATGAACTGAGGAAACAAGTGGACCAAGAACGAACGGTGACGGCCTCTCTCCGTCAAGAGTTGGCGGAGGTTCAACAGGCTCGGGTCGCCGCTGAAACCAGAATGGAAGACGCGGCGCGGCAGCTCACGGAACAGAAAGCCTTGATCGACCATACCCGCCACGAACTCATCGGATCATTCCAAGCCTTGTCCGGCGAAGCGTTGAAGCAAAACAACGAGGCGTTCTTAAAACTTGCCGCCGTGTCGTTCGAGAGTCTGCATGTCAAAGCGGACGGCGACCTCGCTCAACGACAACAGGCCATTGATTCATTAGTTCGCCCCCTTCATGATTCCCTTCACCGCTACAATGAAGAATTGCGGCTACTGGAACAATCTCGTCAGTCGGCCTACGGCGGACTAGATCAACACCTGAAATCACTGGCCGACTCCCAGCAACGGCTGCAGCAAGAGACCGGCAACTTGGTCAAGGCCTTGCGAGCCCCAGCAGTGCGCGGCCAATGGGGGGAGCTTACACTGAAACGTGTTGCCGAACTCGCCGGCATGGTCGACCACTGCGATTTTGTCGAGCAACTCTCCGTCACCGGTGACGAGGGACGTCTTCGTCCGGATATGGTCGTTCAGTTACCGGGGGGACGGCAGATCATTGTCGACGCAAAAACCGTTCTCTCCGCCTATCTCGACGCCCATGACGCGCAGAATGAAGCGCAACAGGCCGAAGCCTTGCGCCGCCATGCGGCTCAAGTCAAGAGTCGCATGGATGAATTATCGTTGAAAGCCTATTGGACACAATTCGACCGTACTCCGGAATTCGTCGTGCTCTTCCTGCCCGGCGAGCAATTTCTTGGTGCGGCGCTGGATCAGAACCCCAGACTGATTGAAGAAGGCTTTACTAACGGGATTGTCTTGGCTACCCCCTCGACCCTCATCGCTTTGCTCCGTGCGGTGGCCTATGGCTGGCGCCAGGAACGAATGACCGCCCATGCTGAAGAAGCCGGGCGCCTCGGGAAAGAGTTGTATGAACGGATGGCCGTGTTGGCCGGACACATGAATGATGTCGGCCAATCACTCGGGAAGAGCGTCTCGGCGTACAATCGCGCCATCGGTTCCTTAGAAACACGTATTCTCCCGGCCGCACGCCGATTTAAAGAATTGGGTGTCTCCTCCGATCGTGACATTCCCATCCTTGAACCGACGGAGGTCGTCCCACGGAAAACCTTGCCATTTGAGATTGAATGAAGGAGCACAATGACCAGCGAACAGGCCATGGTGGAAGCATTTCACAGCAAGTTTGAGATTTTGGTGCAGAGTGCCCCGTCGGAGGTGAATGAAGCCACGAAGCACCTGCGCGTCCGGCTGATTCAGGAGGAGTTTGATGAATTGAAAGAGGCCATGGCGACCGGAGACCTGGCAGCCGTGGCAAAAGAAATGGCGGACCTGCTCTACGTGACCTATGGCACCGCCGTTTCGTACGGAATTGACATGGAACCGATCTTCCAGGAAGTCCATCGGTCGAATCTCAGTAAAGTTGGTGGGTACAAACGAGCAGATGGGAAATGGGTGAAGCCCCCCACCTACTCACCGGCTGATATCGTGTCAATTCTGGAGGCACAGCAGGAGCACGCGTTGGCGGAGCAGGCATGTCATCATGATGCGGCCGCCGGTGCTCCTCGGAGTTCATGAAAGATCTACACTGTCCGAATTGCGGAACACCCTTCGTTCGAGTGATCCACGACGAAGGCGCCATAGGGCGGGTCCTCACTCGCTTTAAATTCTTTCCATTTCGTTGTCAATTGTGCACCACGCGCTTTCGCGCCTTCAGAAATCACGTCCCCGCCGCGACCTCCCTAACCGATCGTCGTCAATATGAGCGTCTTCCCGTGTCGCTTCGTGCCAATCTACTCGCGGACAACGCGGTCCGGATGGACAACCGCGTGACGGACATCTCCATGGGCGGCTGCACCCTTGAAACGACAACGAACCTCCCGCAAGGGACGTTTATTGAACTCGTGATCAAACCGGCCTCCGACGAGGAGCCGATCAAGATCGGAACCGCCATGGTCTGCTCCTCACGGCCTGAATCAATGGGCATTCGATTCATGGAGATGGTGACCGACGACAGAAACCGCCTCAGCCAGGTGATCCTCAGCCTGCTCGTGGGACACAGCCTTCATTCCAATCTCTTCTCGTAAAGCCGGGTATCGTCATGAACAGACTGTCGGAAACGGCAGCTCGATACATGTCGATCAGATCAACGACGCCCCACCAGGCCTCAGCCTCTATCGGCCATCAGATGATGGCGATAGCTGGTTCAACTCTTGCGATCCTGCCACGAGATGCCCACCCGCTTGGGAAGGCCCCGATGGACCGCTTTACCATTTAGCCTAATCCCATCGTGGAACTACAAGATGACCCAGCCCCGTGATGGCCGGTTTTTGGCGAACGATGTGAATACCCTCCTCCTACATTTGCCATTCCATATAAAACCAGCCCATCGATATAATGGCCGACGGATTATTGTGGCTCTCGGTATTTTGTGCAGATGTTTGATCCTCTCTGCAAGTTATCTCCAGTCCTGACCTCGATTCCCCTATCTCTTCTTATCTGGAGCGGTTCTTGCCTAGCAGCTGACCCTCCTCTCTCCATTCCTCGCACCTCGTCATTGACGGAGGTAGCCTTGCAAGAGGAAGCGCTCTATCTGAAAGAAGAGACCGTGGTAACGGCCATCCGCCGAGAACAGCCGATTTCCCAGTCACCGTCCAATCTTTATGTCATCACGGAAGAGGACATCCGCCTCTCCGGAGCCACCGACATTCCGACCCTGTTGCGCCGTGTACCTGGGATGGAGGTCATGCAAATGACGGCGGGGGAGTTCAATGTGAGCGCGCGAGGCAATAATCAACAGCGGGCGAACAAGCTCTTGGTGTTGGTAGATGGCCGATCCGCTTATATCGACCTGCAAGCCACCGTACCCTGGGTACATTTGCCGATCACGTTTCCTGAAATCAAGCGAATTGAGGTCCTGAAAGGGCCTGCCTCGACAATATACGGATTTAACGCGTTTGATGGAGTGGTGAACATTATTACCAAATCTGGAGCCGAGATGGCCGGAACGACGATCCAAACGGGCTACGGTGAACTCGGAACCCTTCGAAGTGCCGGCGTACAGGCCGGCATGATCGGGAAGTTTGACTATCGGCTTTCAATCGGTCGCGATCAACAGCAGCAGTGGAGAGATCGAGATGCACTCGGTTATCGTCTGCACCGTTTCAACGGACAAGCCACCTACACCCTTACCAATGATGCGTTCATCAAGTTGGCGGGCGGCATCGTAGACACAAATCGTTTCGACTTTGCCTCGGGGGACTTTCTGCGTCTTAACTCAGCTACCAGCTATCCCTATGGAGAGATCTTGTACGAACGTCCAAACTTCTTCCTGCGATTCAATTGGCAAGGAATTACGACGACCGTCGATACCGAACCACGGACACCTCTTGAGGGTCTCATCGCGACAACCGACAAATTTGGCAGCTCTCGCGGAGTACCGTATGACGGCCACACCTACAATATCGAATCACAGTACATCATGAAGTTCGGTCCTGCACATCGGCTGACCTTCGGAGGAAACTATAGACGGAATACCATTTCAGGAACCCAACTTACCGAGAACGGGCACGAGGATCGGTTCGGCCTCTACGTCCAAGACGACTGGCGCCTAACGGCAAATCTAACCCTCAATGCAGGAATCCGTATCGACCTTCACAATGAGCTGAACCCTACCTACAGCCCCCGTGTAGCCATAATCTATTCGCCGAGGCCAAATCATACCATTCGGTTATCGGGATCCGTCGCATACCGCACTCCCACTCTTGTGGAAACCTTCCAAATGATCCCGACGACGATCACTGTATTCGGCTTCAACAATACGGACACTCTGTTCGGCAACAAGAACCTTGCGCCAGAGCAGATCGTGTCCTATGACGCCAGTTACCAGGGATGGTATTTTTCCCATCGGGTTCGGCTTCGAGCCGATGTCTTTTATAATCGTATATCGAAGCTCATTACTCCAATGGTGATCGATTCGAGTACAAGTAGCTACTTAAACTCGGGGGAGACGGATATCTATGGAGGAGAGACTGGAATCGAGATCCTCGCCGCAACTTGGTTACGAGGGTTCGCCAATCTTGCCTACCAGGATGTGGTGAATCAATCGACTATCGATCCACAAGTTCGGCGTGGAGCCCCTCGCTTCAAGATCAACGCGGGCCTCCAAGGCAATTGGAGTAATGGGTTCAATGCTGAAGCGGCAGTTCATTATGTCGATTCAACGACCTATCCACTGGATCCGGCTTTTCAGACCTTCGCCGGCCTCGGTCTGATCCCGCAGAGCGCCGTCCCTCATAGCCGAGTCGATCATTACACACTCCTGAATCTGCGCTGCGGCTATCGCTTCTGGCACGACCGTGCGGAAGCGGCGGTCTCGGTCTTCAATGCCTTGAATGATCGCCATCAGCAACATCCTCTAGCCGACGTGCTCGGCAGTCGAGTGATGGGGTGGCTCACCCTCAAACTCTGATCATGAAGAAACACGATACGACTATAGTGCTTGATACGGACCGGGGAGGAAGAGGTCTGCGAGTGCGATATGCCTTGTTCAAGGGTGACGCCGCACCTGCTTGGCCGCAGCCAGCATGTTATCGATGAGCCGAACGGTTCCTAGACGCACTGCGCCGAGCAATACAGCCTTTCGGGCAACGGTTGGGAGTGGCTCAAGGGTTATCGGATCGCATACCGCCAGATAGTCGATCGTCATGGCCGGTTCGCCTTGAATGACCCGAACCATAGCTGACCGGACAGTCTTTGCATCCGTCTCCCCTGTCCTTATCGCCGCGGCACCAGCTTGAAGGCTCTTATACAACGTCACCGCTCGACGTCGTTCATCCGGTGAGAGATAAACATTGCGCGAACTCATCGCGAGCCCATCCTGCTCGCGCACGGTCGGACGGACCACGATATCAACGCCGAGATTCAGGTCGTTCACCAGTCGCTGGACCAAGACGGATTGCTGAAAGTCCTTCTGCCCAAAGAGAGCTCGATGTGGACGGACCATTCCAAAGAGTTTGGTCACCACGGTCGCAACCCCGGCAAAATGATGTGGACGGGATTCGCCTTCCCATCGACGTGCAATCGCTGGCACAGTCACCGTCGTTTGAAACCCCGTTGGGTACATAGCCTCTGCGGTTGGCTCGAAGCAAACATCGACGCCTTCCTGTCGACAGATTGCTCGGTCGTGTGAAATGGGACGGGGATACCTGGCCAGATCTTCCTGTGGGCCAAACTGAGTCGGATTCACGAAGATACTCACGACAAGCGCATCGCACCGTAGCCGGGCCTCACGAATCAACGCTCGGTGGCCCTCATGCAATGCCCCCATCGTGGGGACAAACCCGACCGAGACGCCTTCGCGCCTCAGTCCCTCGCTCCAGGCGGTCATGGCTGCGGGTGAGCGAAGGATTTTCATGAGCCAGGTGGCATATGACAGGTAGGACGTGAGCCGTATCGCGTAGAAGGCTGAGGAAACAGGAGGCGCACATGGGACTGGTCCGGGACATCCGTCAAGAGCTGCGCGACCGATTGTTTGAGCGTGGGGTGGACCCACAGCGGATCCAGTTCATTCATCGGCATGAGGACAAATCGGCGTTGATGCAGACGAGGATGTGGAATGGTCAGCCCCGGCTCCTTCATCACGTGGTCTCCGTAGAACAGGATATCAAGGTCGATCGTCCGTGGACCAGACCGATTGTCGTCATCGCGCCCAAGGGCGCGTTCGATTTCCTGCAGGGTCGTTAAGAGACTGCCCGGTTTGATCGCTGTTTCCAGCTGCACCACCCCGTTCAAAAACCAGCCCTCCCCTGGATCAGTCCGATCACGGACCGGTTCCGTCTCATAGAGCAATGACACACCCTGCAGTCGAGAATGGGGAAGGAGACTGAGTAACGTGACGGCCCG